>ERZ791919.763-NODE-763-length-32404-cov-16.824137_pt1 | contig 32404 bp, 29 predicted proteins | sample MGYA00510137_ERZ791919 | MGnify/ENA primary metagenome ERZ791919 (study PRJEB30046, sample SAMN00792059) | human gut metagenome | study: EMG produced TPA metagenomics assembly of the A metagenome-wide association study of gut microbiota in type 2...
GCAAGGATGGCACCGGTCTTGACGTCCATCACAATGGCGCAGCCGCGGTTTTCCACCGTATTGGCTGCAATGGCTTCGTTCAGGTACCGCTCCGCGATCTCCTGCACGTTCACATCCAGCGACAGCACCAGATTGGAGCCGTCCTTGGCGGCAAAGGTGGTGGCGTTGGCGTCTGCAATGGCGTTGCCCACCGCGTTGCGCTGGGTGATGGTGCGGCCATCCACACCGGCCAAGGTGGACTGGTAGGATTTTTCCAGTCCGTAGGTGCCGACGCCGTCCGCATCCGTAAAGCCCAGCACCGCTGCGGCAAAGGCACCGTAGGAGTAGTTGCGCTGGAAGCTCTTTTCCGAGGACACCGAAATGCGCCCCTTGCGGGAGGTGTCGGTAGCCTTTTTGTGCGTCTTGTTGAAGCTGGTGACGTATTTTTCAATGGAAAGCTTCACCGCGTTGTTCACCTTGGTGGCAAGGGTGACGTAGGCAGAATCCATTCGGGATAGTGCATCGTAAACGTTCTGATACTGCTGCTGGTACTCTGCCGAGGAGGTGTCCACGCTGTCCAAGCTCTCGCCGTCCCCGGAGAGCAGACGCAACGTCAGCTCCCGGCTCACCTCGGCGCACATGGCGGGGTCCAACGTTTTGGTCACAGTGTCGTCATCGTTGGTCTTGCTGGTATAAAGGATGCTGCTGTAACTGGGGTCTGCCCAGATAGTCCACACCACGCTGGTGGAGGCAAGGGTGATGCCGGAGGCATCGTAGATCTCGCCGCGGGTGGCCTTAATGGTGGTATCCAGCAGCTGCTGCTGGGCGGCGTACTGGCGGTACTCTGCCCCGTGGATGATCTGGATATTATACAGGCTGCGGATGACGATGGCGGCCGCCACCACCACCGCAAGGATGCCCAGACGGCTGCAAAGCCGCCGCACCCGGCTGTCCAGCCGATCCCGGCCGGAGGCCGGACGCAGGCGGTAGCCCCTGCTTTTTTTGTTACGGAAAGGTTCTTGCATTGGTTCTCTCCTGCGGGGCGTGCACTGCATTCCGCGCGCCCTGCGCTGTTATTTATTCAGACTGCGGTGTCCATAAACCGAAAAAAGCGTGCGCTGCCGCACGCTTTCTTCGTTTATCTCACGGTGCCCAGAATGTTCACCGCGCCGGTGTACAAAAAGTCGGTCCATTGCCGCACGGTGGACTCCCGGCGCACCAGTGCGCCGCTTTCGCCTAGGCGGATGTAGGTGATCTGGCTGGGGTCTACTTTCATCAGACCCAGCCGCCCTGCGGTCTCCTCCACGCTGGCAATGTTGGTCTTGCTGTTCAGGGTGCTGTTGTAGTAGGTATACTGGCTCTGCTCGCTGACCAGCTGCGCCTTAGTGGCTTGGATCTGGTCGTTCAGCTCCACCAGCTGTGCCTCGCTCCACAGCAGACTGATGGCAAAGCCCACCAGCAGTGCTGCCGCCACCAGATTCATGGCGTTATGTACGGCGGCCTGCAGCGGGTTCAACCGCCGCTTGCCGCCCTTTGCTACCCGCAGGTTTGCTTTGCGCTGCGGCTGCGGTGCCCTGCGGCGGCGCACCGCATTACGATCATATGCTGGCTGACCCATGGTTTCTCTCCTCCTCACAATGCCGGTGCTTCCGGCATCTCAGCATTTTTCCAGCACACGCAGGTGGGCGGAACGGCTGCGCCGGTTCTCCTCCAGCTCCTGCGTATCAGCTTCAATGGGTTTGCGGGTGATAAGCTTTGCCTTTGCCTTGCCGCCGCATACACACACCGGAAACTCCGGCGGGCAGGTACAGGCTGTGGACCAGCGGCGGAATTTGTTCTTGACCAGCCGGTCCTCCAGAGAGTGGAAAGTGATCACGCACAACCGGCCGCCCGGTGCAAGGTGATCGAAAATGGTATCCAAGCCCTCCTCCAGCGCATCCAACTCGTGGTTCACTGCAATGCGCAGTGCCTGAAAGGTGCGGCGGGAGGGGTTCTTGTTCTTGCGGCGCTCTGCCGGGGGCATGGCGCTTGCTACGATATCTGCCAGCTGCAGGGTGGTCAGGATGGGAGCGGTTTCCCGCGTCTCCACGATCTTTCCCGCGATCTGCCACGCATAGGGTTCCTCGCCGTAATCCCGCAGAATGCGGGCCAGTTCCTCGCGGCTTTCGGTGTTCACCAGGTCTGCGGCGGTCTCGCCCTGCTGGCTCATGCGCATATCCAGCGGTGCGTCCGCCCGGTAGGAAAAGCCCCGGGCGGCATCGTCCAGCTGGTGGCTAGAAACGCCAAGATCCAGCAGTGCGCCGTTGATTTTTTCAATGCCCAGCTGTTCCAGCGCCTGTCCCGCATAACGGAAATTGATCTGTACCACGGTAGCAGGCAGCCCGGCAAGGCGGGAGCGCGCGGTCTGCACCGCGTCCGGGTCCTGATCCAGCGAGATGAGCCTGCCGCCCTTGGCGGCATCCAGCCGCAAGGCGATCTGGCGGGAATGTCCCGCGCCGCCGGCGGTGCCGTCCAGATAGGTACCCGCCGGGTCGATGGCAAGCCCCGTCAGGCACTCGTTCAGCAAAACGGGGATATGCTCAAACGAGGCCGGGTCAAAGGGCTGCTGTTCTTCAAAGGCCATTGGCACGGCCTCCTTTCTCGGTTTAGTTTTTTTGCATCAGAGGTGCAGCTTGCGCAGCCGCTCGGCGCGCTGGTCGTTGGTCACGGCGGCGCGGCGGGCATTCCAGACCTCGGTGGCCCAGATCTCAGCATGGTTGCGGTTGCCGATGATGGTCACGTCCTTTTCCAGCCCGGCGTAGGCGCGCAGCTCTGCGGGCAGCAGGATGCGCCCCTGCTTGTCCGGCACCACCTCGCAGGCGGTGCTGAACAGGTCGCCGGAGATCGCCCAGCTGTCCATCAGTTCATCGCTTTCCAGCTTGTCCGCCAGCCGCTGGACTTCCTCCATGGGCAGTGCGAACAGGCAGCTGTCCACCCATTCCAGCACCACGAAACTCTCGCCCATGGCGTCGCGGAATTTTGCGGGGAAGTTTAGCCGCCCCTTGGCGTCGATAGTGTAATCATAACGGCCAAAAAACACGCGCTGTTCCCCCTTTCAGGGGCGTTTTCAGGGCATGCGCCCTACTTTTACCCACTTTGCCCCACTGACACATCTTTATTGTAGCAAATCAAGTTCGTGAATGCAAGGGTTTTCGGGCGGCTTTTTGCCGCAAAAATCCACAAAAAAAGTCCCTGTGAGCCGTCATTTTTGCTCGCAGGGACTTCGTTTTCCGCAATCTGTGGAATTTGTGTGGAAAGTTGACCGTTATCAGCCGTTTTTCTTGGCGTTCTGGCGCAGGCTGGCACGGATATTTTTGACCTGTGCGGCGTTTTCCACCATGGTGTCCTCGGTGGTGCGCAGCATATTCTCGCAGTAGTCGGTCACGGTCTGGCGCAGGGTGCGCGCCTCGGTCTGGGCTGCGGAGGTGATCTCAGAAGCGCGCTGCTGGGCGGCCTTGACGATCTCGGCGTCACTGACCAGAATGCGGGCGCGCTCCTCGGCCTTTTTCACGATGGCCTGTGCCTGTGCGTTGGCGCTGTCCACGATCTGCGCCCGGTCGTTCACGATCTGCTGCGCCTGCCGCAGCTCGCCGGGCAAAGCCGCCCGCACCTCGTCCAGATAATCCCGGATCTGCTCCACATCCACGATGCGCTTGCCGCCGGAAAGGGGCACGTTTGCGCTCTCTTCCAGTGCATCCTCAATGGTATCCAAAAGCTCGTTCACGTTCATAAGGCTTCTCCCTCCTGCTCAGCGGCGGACTGCATGGGCTTTGTATACTTCCACAGCAGCACCTTGCCGTATTTATACTGTTTCTGCAGGGTCAGACTGCCCGTCTGCGCGGGCAGCACGATGCCTGTTTCGCTCTCGCACAGCACGATGCCGCCGGGGGCAACGCACTTTTCCACGGCGGGCAGGATCTTTTCCAGCGTGCCGCCACGGAAGGGCGGGTCCAGCAACACCAGATCGAACTGCTCCCGGCAGGCCGATAAGAACCGCGCAGCCTCGCCGATATTCACCCGGCTGCGGTCGAACACGCCGCAGGCCTTGCAGTTGCGCATCACGATGCTTACGGCCTCCCGGCTCTCGTCCAGAAAAACGCACCGGGCCGCACCCCGGCTCAGCGCCTCAATGCCCAGCTGGCCGCTGCCGGCATACAGATCCAGCACCCGGGCCCCGGGCAGGTCGAACTGTACGATGCTGAACATCGCCTCCTTCACCTGCGAGAGGGTGGGGCGGGTCACATCGGTGCCGGGCAGTGCTTCCAGCCTGCGGCCCCGGGCTTCTCCTGCGATCACGCGCATGATGTTACCTCCTTGCCGTAGCTGCCGCCCCCGCGGCAGCCGGTTTTAACTCTTTCGTATCCTTTATTATCTCCCAACTGCATAGCATTGTCAAGAGCCCGCATTGCGCCGCGGGCGGCTTTGTGCTACAATCATAGCAGTAATATTGCGCATTTTACGGCGCATTTCAGCAAAGGAGAGTATACAGCATGAAAGTTCTGCTTATCAACGGCAGCCCCCACGAGAAGGGCTGCACCTACACCGCCCTTTCCCTCATCGCCGGGGAACTGAAGGCACAGGGCATCGAGACCGAGATTTTGCACGTCGGCGGTCAGCCCGTGGGCGGCTGCATCGGCTGCGGCGGCTGCCGCAGCGGCAACGGGTGCGTGTTCGGCGGCGTAGTCAACGAAGCCATTGAGAAGGCAAAGACCGCCGATGCCTTCGTGTTCGGCAGCCCGGTACACTACGCCTCCGCTGCGGGCAACATGGCCAGCTTTATGGACCGTCTGGCCTACGCGGGCGGCAAGTATCTGGCCTATAAGCCCGCCGCTGTCTGCTGCTCTGCCCGCCGCGCCGGCACCACCTCCACCCTTGACCAGCTGGTCAAGTACCCCCAGTTCTTCCACATGCCGCTGGTCAACGGCTCCTACTGGGCCATGGTGCACGGCTCCAACCCCGAGCAGGTATTGCAGGACGCCGAGGGCTGCGCCGTGATGCAGGAACTGGGCCGCAACATGGCATGGCTGCTGCACTGCATCGAGGCCGGTAAGGCCGCAGGCATCGACCACCCGCAGAACCCGCCCCGCCCCATGACCAGCTTTATCCGCTAAAAAAGCGCACAAAAGACCGGAACTGCTCTGCCCCTGAAGGGCAAGGCCGTTCCGGTCTTTTTATTGGGTCTGCTTTTCTGTTACGCGCAGCTTATGCCGCCACGTTCAGGTTTGCGTTGGGTGCCTTGAAGTCCACCGTGCGCACAGCAGGCTGGCCGCTGGCGTCCGTCCACTGCACACGCAGGGTATAGCCGCCGCGCTTTACCTTGACGGTAAAGTGGCCGTTTGCGTCCGTGGTGGTCTGTGCTGCCACATTGCCGTTCTTCAGCACCTGCACGGTGGCATTTGCCACCGGCTGGTCTGCCAGCTTCACAGTGCCTTCCACCTTGACCGGCATCATCAGCGCCACACCGGCTACCGCCGCCACGGCTGCTACGCCGCCGATCAGGATAATGGCCGCGCCGCCGCCGTCATCACCGGAAGAGGGCTGGTCAGGCTGACCCGGCTGGTTCGGTTTGTCCGGCTGGCCGGGATCGACCGGTGCATCATCCTGTGCGCAGGCGACCACATAGGTCATCTCTGCTGCGTTTACCGCCGTAATAAACGGCACAGTCAGCTCGCCATCGGCATCTGCTGTGATCTGGTTGATGTACAGCAGGTTATCTGCACTCAGCGGGTCACTGCCAGAGCGGCTGACGATGATAACATAGTCCTTGCCTGCCTCCACACCGGAGAAGGTCGCCTGATAGCTGCCGTTTTCTGTTGCAGCTGTATCGCCAGTGATGGAGTTTTCGGTGGTGGGCACAATATCGCCATCGGTGCAGTGGATGGTAGCAGAAGCAAAAGCATCAATATCCGCATAAAGTATCACAGATTTCCATTGCTCTTTTGTTCCACCATAATTTACTGTGTGCAATTGATTACATCCACGGAACGTATAACAATCGATTTCCTCTACACTTTTCGGAATCGTGATAGTTTCCAAGCTGCTACACATAAAAAACACACCTGAACCTATTTTTGTTACACTTTCCGGAATAACTACACTTTTCAAACTACTACACTCGTCAAATGCCCCTTGTTCAATTTCTTCAACTCCTTCGGGGATTCCAACGTTTACCAAATTTTTACAATAAGCAAACGTATACCATTCAATCACCGTTAACTGTTTCGGAAGCTTAATGTTTTTTAGGTTACAGCTTCCAAATGCAAACGATCCAATTCTTGTTATTGTTTCTGGCATTAAAACATTCGTTAAACTCTCACAATACCGAAACGCTGAATCTCCAATCTCTGTTACTCCCTCAGGAATAACAACATTCACCAGTTTTTTACACTCTTGAAATGCTTCTCCCCCCAATTTTTTCACACTTGAAGGAATTTCAACATTTATTAAAGCATCACATGCCCTAAATGCCTCTTCCCCTATTGCTCCTACTCCTTCACAAATATCAACATATTCCAGGTTATGGCATTTCCAAAACAAGCCTCTCGGTATATATGTTATGCTAGAAGGAACTACCATACTTGTCAAACCATCGCAGCCATAAAAAGCTCGCTCTCCAATTTTTGTTACACTAGAAGGGATTGTAAAACTTGTCAACCCATCACAGCCATAAAAAGCACACTCTCCAATCTCTGTCACTGTATCAGGAATTATAATATTTTCCACTCTGTAGCATCTAAAAAATGCGTAATCTCCTATTGCTATCACACTAGAAGGGATATCAACTTTCATTAAATTTTCGCAATCACCAAATGCACTTCTTCCTATTTTTGTTATTCCTTGCTTTATCACTACTACTTTTATTTTTGCCCTTTGTGCACTCCATCCCCCTTGTTTATATTCGTCGTTTGCCTCATCCGATATACTGCCCTCACCAGTGATTATCAGCGTACCATTCGCATCCAGCGTCCAGTATGCATTTTCGCCGCACTTGCCCGAAGCCAAGATTTTTTCACCTTCGCTTGCGTTGATCACACCATCCGAACAAATAATGGCGACCTCATTCAGCACATCATTCCCTGCTCCAATTTTGATTTCCTTCCACTTTGCCATCGTGCCAACAAAGGTGATTTTTTTCAGAGAAGAACACCCGGAAAATGCATAATCGCCGATTTCAGTTATCTCATCACCAATATAAACCTCTGTCACCTTGTTGCAGTCTGCGAAGGCATAGCTGCTGATTTTTTTCACACCATACTGCGTGAGAATGTATGTGATTTCATCACGGGAGCCGTACCATGGCGTATCCTCTGCGCGCGCATAGTCCATCATCATATTTTCATTGTAGATGGTAAGCCGTCCATTCTCGATGGTATAATCCGATTTTTCCGGTTCATCCGGCTGTTCTGTGCGTTCCTGGCTCAATTCAATCTCTGTCGGAGAGCCTGTTATCATCGCCATTCCGCTATAATTTTGCTTTCCTATACTTGCCGTTAAATCATGATTTCCCGTCGGAAGGTATACTTGCAGTGTTCCATTTTCATCCGTTTTGCCAAGTTCAACAAATTTCATCTGCGTTCCGGACGTCAATTTTTCATAAATCGTAATGCCGGATTCTCGATGATTCTTTACCGAGATCTGTACATGATAGGTCAAATGTGGACAAGTACCTTCGCCTACCTCTCCGAAGGTCAGTGACCAATACCAATTTCCAATCGGGATATCAAGAAGATTTATTTCTTCCGGAACTCCGACATTTACCAAGTCCTTTTTTAGCAGGATCAGTTTTATTGTAAGCTTTCCCGTCAACTTTTCCGTAAAATCCAGACATTGTGCACATTCATGTCTTACTCCTTCACCCGTTCCAAGTGGCTCAGCAGAAGCCTTTACACCGCCTTTCAGCTTAAACTCTACCCACAGCAGTTCATCGCCCAATTGCACTTTGGGTCCAATCTCCAAGCCCGCAAATATGCTGATCGTTTTCGATGTGCTCTTATCATCATCCATAACCGGCTCAACTTTTCCTTTTGCCGGTTCGCTTAGATTCTGAAATCCACCCATCGTGGAATAACCCAGAAGCATGCGCTGTTCATAGCTGAATTTAAAGGTAATCTGCCCAGAAAGCTCAAGAACAATATTCGGTGTAATTTCTGCTTCTATGCCAATTTTTTTCAACATCTTTGGTGTATGGAGCGGTCCCAATGGGACCTTTGCCGAAATAGCCCCACCGACAGAAATTTTACCCGAAATGCTGACCTGACTGGACAATGCTATCCACTGCTTATTCCACGCTATATAATAAGCAAAATCAATATTTGCAAATAACGAAGCTTCGCCATTCACCGTTACAGAAAGCATGCCATCTTTTATGTCATTAAGCGTTCCATTTAATGCAAATTCATGTGTAACATTATCCACAATTGGAACGTTATCACTAATCGCTCCATCCTTTATTTCAAACTTGTTTTCGGCATCCACTCCGGTTGACGTTCCCAGATAGGTCACAGCCGGGTCCATCCCTTCATCACTATGGACCAGTTCTCCAGAATCCGCAAATTCTTCAATTTTAAGAATATCGAACACATCGGTAGGTTCCAGCGTATCGTCACCCTGAATGGTCACAATATCCCCATTGACCGTGATGTCCTGTACCCGTGCGATGAGCAGCTCGCCCGGCGCATATTCATACGTCAGGATATCGCCCGGCTGTAAATTTCTGATTTCAGCACCGGCGTTGCCAAACGTGTACACAAGGCTGGTATCATCCTCGCTGAGCAGCTGGTTTTCGCCCGCTGTGTTGTCCTCGTATGTCAGCAAAGTCGTTTCTTTGTTGACAACAGCAAAGTTCGTATTATCCTGATCGTCCAGATTGATGACACGGTCTTCCGGGAAGTCGTTGACGGTTGCATTGTCCAGATCAATGATTTCCTGCGTATGCGACACATCCGTGTAGGCGCTGCTCAGCGGCGAATGGTCAGTTTTGTCCAGCAGAAATGCCTTGATGGTGTAGGTTTCGGGGATATCGCCTACAATAGACACCTGTGCTGCGCCGTTGTCGGCGCTGCCGGACACTTCCGTTGTACCGCTGGCTACCATTTCTTCCTCGGTGCCATCCGTATAAATAGCCACCATAAGGTCTGCTGTGCCGTCCAGCACAAACTGTACATTCGCCGTGCGTCCATTCATCGTCACATTTGTGATACGATTTGTGGAGCCGTCGGCATCTGTACTTTGTCCCTCAATGCCATTCACCAGCAGCTGACCAAAGCTGTTCGTTGCTTTCATCGACACATTGGAGGTATCTACCTCCGCCTGCTGGGTCTGTTTCTGCTCTGGCTGGGCAGAGCCTACCTGCAAAAACGGGTCAGATGCGATGGCTCTCGCCGTTTGCTCGTCCATCTGGGACGAGGCTTTTTCATCTGTTTCTTCAACGGCAACAATGGATGCTGCATCGCTGTCCGCAGCTGCAAAAGCAGCCATGGGCGCAATGTTCAGCGCCATTGCCAATGTCAGAAACACCGCAAGGATTCGTTTCATCGCTCATGATTCCTTTCTGTTAAATATTGAAGTGTTTTTGCGTACTTCTGTGTTTATTCTATACCTTTTTCCCACCGTTCCGCAACCAGTTTCTGGCAGTTTTAGCTTCTATTTTCACATTTCAGCCAAACCACCAAAGTTTCGATTTTGCTTCTGTGCAGTTTGTCTTTTTGCAGGTCGCATTCCTTGCGCTCGCTCCACTTTTTTGCGCAAAAAGCTGTAAAACAGCCCCACAAATGCTTTTTTCGTTCATAACTTTGTGATACCATACCTCTATAAGCATATCACTCAGACGGAGATCCTGCTATGGAACACTACGATTGGAACGAGGGCTGGCTGTTTGCCCCCACCTTTGACCCGGCGCTGGTGCGCCCGGAGTGCCCGGAGCTTTCCCTTACCCCGGTGCGGTTGCCGCACACGGTCAAGCCTCTGCCCTATAACTACTGCAATGAAAACGACTACCAGCGCCTGTGCGGCTACCGGCGGGAGTTTTTTGCGCCCAAGGAGTGGCTGGGCCGCACCGTGCTGCTTACCTTCGGGGCGGTGGCGCACGACGCCACCGTGTTCTGCAACGGGCGGCGGGTGTTCCACCATGGCTGCGGCTACACCGCCTTTACGGTAGACCTGACCGGCGCGCTGCGTCTGGGACAGAAAAACGTGGTGGCTGTGCGCTGCGACTGCCGGGAGGATCTGAACGTCCCGCCCTTCGGCGGGCAGCTGGATGCGCTGACCTACGGCGGCATCTACCGCGCCGTCAGTCTGGATATCAAGGAGCCCGCCTACCTGCGGGACGTGTTCATCGAGGCAAAGGCCGAGGGCGATTTCCGCATCTACACTGCCACCGTGGGCGAGACGGTCGGCTGCACCCTGCAGGCCGAGATCCGCAGCCCCGCCGGGAGCCGGGCAGTGTACAGCGGCGAGCTTTCTCTGCCCATCACCGGCACGCTGAACAACGTGCACCCGTGGAGTCTGGAGCACCCCACCCTGTACACCCTGACCGTGCGGCTCATCCGCCCCGGCACCGGCGGTCTGCCCGACCGGGTGCTGGACGAAAAAACGGTGCGGTTCGGCTTCCGCACGGTGCAGTTCGTGGCAGGCGGGCTGTACCTGAACGGCCAGCGGGTGGAGCTGCGCGGGCTAGACCGGCACCAGAGCTACCCCTATCAGGGCTACGCCATGCCGGACAGCATCCAGCGGCTGGACGCTCAGCTGCTGAAAAAGGAACTGGGCTGCAACGCCGTGCGCACCTGCTATGCGCCCCCCAGCCCGGCGTTTCTGGACGCCTGCGACGAGCTGGGTCTGCTGGTATTCCCCGAAATGCCCGGCTGGCAGCACATCGGCGATGAAGTATGGCAGGCGCAGGCGCTGCAAAACTGCCGGGAGATGGTGTGCCAGTACCGCAACCATCCCAGCATCTTTTTGTGGGGTGCACGCATCAGCGGCAGCCCCGACAACGAGGCCTTTTATAAGCGTACCAACGAGGCCATCCACCGGCTGGACCCCACCCGCCCCACGGCGGGCACCCGCAGCACCCGCAAGAGCCAGCTGCTGGAGGACGTTTACGCCTACAACGATTATTCCTACGCCGGGCGCGGCGCGGGCTGCGAGAACCGCGCCGCCGTGACCCCTGACACCCGCAAGGGCTACCTCATCAGCGAATTCGGCGGCCAGAACTTCCCCGCCAAGCCCTTTGACGATGAACCTCACCGTCTGGTGCAGGCGCTGCACCACGCCGCTGTGCTGAACGACAGCATCGCCCAGCCGGGCGTGGCGGGCAGCTTTGGCTGGTGCATGGCCGACTACAACACCCACCGGGAATTCGGCAGCGGCGACCGTATCTGCTACCACGGCGTGATGGACCTGTTCCGCAACCCGAAACTTTCTGCCGCCGTCTACGCCAGCCAGAAAACGCCCCGCGCACCCTCTGACATCGTGCTGGAGGTCTCCTCTGCCATGACGCTGGGCGACCTGCCCGGCGGCGCAGCCGCCGCCTGCTGGGTGTTCACCAACGCCGAGAGCGTGCGGCTGTACCGCGGCAACGATTTTGTGGCAGAGTTTGGCCCCGACCGCCGGGGACGCTTTGCCGCCCTACCCCACCCGCCCATCGAGATCAACGATTTTGTGGGCTCGCTGCTGGAAAAGTATGAGGGCATGGATCACGCCACCGGCGCACAGGTCGCCGCCATCCTCAACGAGCTGCGGCGAGACGCCATGGCGCTTTCGCCCCTTTCCAAGGCGCGGATGCTCTCGCTGCGGCTGAGCTGGAACGAGCTGCTGCGGATGTACTACAAATACATCGGTGTGCTGGGCAGTTCCGCGCCGGTGTACCGGTTCGAGGCGGTGTGGCATGGCCGCGCCGTGCGCACTGTGGTGCGGGAGCCGGTGCAGAGCGTCCGACTGGAATGCACCGTGCACAACCCCCTGCTGACCGACGGCCCCACATGGGACTGCGCCGCGGTCAGCCTGCGCGCCATCGACCAGAACGGCAACCTGCTGCCCTACTGCGGCGAGGCCGTCTGCCTGTCCGTGGAGGGGCCGCTGAAAATTCTGGGCCCCAGCGTGGTGCCCCTGCGGGGCGGCATGGCGGGCACCTACCTTGCCACCACCGGCGAGGCCGGACGCGCCGTGCTGCACTGCCGCATGGAGGGTGCACTGGACACGGAGGCGGTGCTCACCGTGCGCAGCCGGGAGGAGCAAAACGTTTAATTTTCGTCCTTTCATGATAGATTTGCAGTCTGTTCAAAATTTTATCATGGTTGGCTGATATCCTAGAAGCACAAAGTATTCCGCAGGGCGGCGCTGCTGCCCTGCGTTTCCGTGTGTAAAGCCCCAGAGAAGAGGATGCGAAAACCTATGAGAGAAAAGTTCCGTCAATTCATGATCGGGCGCTACGGCACCGATGGCCTGAACCAGTTTTTGAGCATGAGCTCCATCGTGATGCTGCTGGTATCACTGCTCACCCGCGTTTCCCTGTTCACATGGCTGGGCGCAGCGCTGCTGATTTTGTGCTACTACCGCAGCCTGAGCCGCAACATTTCCAAGCGCACCGAGGAGAACTACCGCTTTTACAGCCTGAAGGACCGGTTCAATAACAAGTTCCGCAGCCTGAAGGAGCAGTGGGCCAACCGCAAGCTGTACCACTACTACCGCTGCCCCCAGTGCCGTCAGAAGCTGCGCGTGCCCCGGGGACGCGGCCGCATCCAGATCTCCTGCCCCCGCTGCGGCACCCAGTTCATCAAAAAGAGCTGAGCCGCCATGTTTGGATATGTGATCCCGGATCGGGCCAGCCTCAGCCCCGAGGCGCAGAGCCGCTACCGCTCAGCTTACTGCGGGCTGTGCCGCCGCATCGATGCTCTGCATGGGCTGCGGGGACGGTTCAGCCTGAGTTATGACCTGACCTTTTTAAACATTCTGCTGTGCAGCCTGTACGAGGGCGAGACCCCCGCAGACAGCGGCATCAGCCGCTGCCCCATCCACCCGGTACACGGTGTACTTTGGCGCAGTGCCGACCCCACCGACTACTGCGCCGACCTGAGCGTGGCGCTGCATTACTACAATGCGCAGGACAAATGGCAGGATGACCATAATCTGCTGGCACTGGGGTACAGCACCCTGCTGGACAACAGCACCGCCGAGGCCGCCCTGCGCTGGCCGCGGCAGTGCAATGCCATCCGTGCGTGTCTCGCAAAGCTTGCCGAGTACGAGGCCGCCGGCAGCACTGACCTTGACGCGGTGTCCGGCTGCTTCGGTGCGCTGATGGCAGAGCTGTTCGACTACCGGCAGGATCGCTGGGCACCGGAGCTGCGCAGCATCGGCTTCCATCTGGGCAAGTTCATCTACCTGCTGGACGCCTACGACGACCTGCCCCGCGACAAGCGCCAGGGCGCATACAATCCCCTGCGGGAGCTGAGCACCCACCCGGACTATGAGGAAGAGATGCTGGACATCTTCGAGCTGCTGCTGGCACGCTGCGCGCAGAACTTTGAGCGTCTGCCCTGCGTGGAGGACGCGGACCTGCTGCGCAACATCCTGTATTCCGGCGTGTGGCTGAAATACAACTGCAAAAACGCAAAACGCACCGGAAAGCCCGATGCGTCTTGATTTTGTGCCGATGTTCCGGTAAAATAAAACGGATGCGGTGCAGCGGTGCTGTACCGTCAGTATAATGAGTGAGGAAGTATACCGAGCATGAGAGATCCCTATGAGGTGCTGGGCGTTCAGCGCGGCGCAAGCGACGACGAGATCAAAAAAGCATACCGCGCCAAGTGCAAACGCTGGCACCCGGATTTGAACCCCAACGACCCCACGGCCGAGGAGCACTTCAAGGAGGTGCAGGCCGCCTATGATGCCATTACCAAGGGCGATACCGGCCCCCAGATGGGCGGCAACCCCTACGGCGGCTACCAGCAGCAGGGCTACAACCGGCAGAGCTATGGTCAGCAGAACTACGGTTACACCGGCTTTGATGGCTTTGACGGGTTTGAGGGCTTCGACCCCTTTGGCTTCGGTTTTGGCTTTGGCGGCTACCAGCAGGCCGGGCCCAGTGCCTCCGGCACCGACACTCCGGAGATGCAGGCCGCCCGCAACTTTGTGGCCAATGGCCGCTACGCCGAAGCGCGCCGGGTGCTGGACGGCATGACCGGCCGCAATGCGCGGTGGTACTATCTCTCTTCGCTGGCCAATCAGGGGCTTGGCAAAAGCGTGGACGCTTTGCAGGACGCCCGCCGCGCCGTGCAGCTGGACCCGAACAACACCGAGTACCAGATGCACCTGCGCCGGATGCAGAACCCCGGCCAGACCTACCGCACCCAGACCACCTACGCCCAGCCCGGCGGGCTTTTGCGCTGGTGCTGGAGCATGATTTTGCTGAACCTGCTGTGCAACTGCTGCTGCGGCGGCTGGGGCTTCCGTGGGTTCCGTATGTGATATGATTTTATACAAAAAGGCTGCTGCACGCACGGTGCAGCAGCCTTTTTCTGTTTGCGAATGTAAGGGTTTGCTCTTACTTCTGGGGAGCCTCGAAAGCAATAGCGGTAGCACCGGCAGCGGCGTCCACGCTCTTCAGAGAGATGGGAGCCACCTCGTAGTGCAGGGTGTCAAAGCTCTGGGTGCTGCCGTCCTCGGTGGTGAACTCCAGAACATAGACAACGTCAGCCTGCTTGTCAGCCTCGACGTCGCGGGTGATCACGATGCTCTCGCCGTCAGCCAGACCCTCGCCTGCCAGGTTCTCGCCCTTGTCCTCAGAGCCTGCATCGTACAGGTACAGCTCGGTCACCTTGCTGCCGGTGGTGTTGTACACGGTGTACTCGGCAGAAGTGGCCTCAGCCTCAGAGGAAGCAGCCTCAGAGGAAGCAGCCTCGGAGGAAGCAGCCTCGGAAGAGGCAGCAGCAGAGGATGCGGTGGAGGATGCAGCGGTAGAGGCAGCACCGCCGCAGGCGGTCATTCCGACAGCCAGTGCCAGAGCGGCAGCGGCAATTGCAACAGTCTTGAGCTTCATAGGGATATCTCCTTTTTTTCTTATGTTGGTGTCAGCCCCCGGCAGCATACCAACCGCCTTGGTTGGGCTGATGTTCTCTTATTATACGCACATTGACAAAAAAAGCAAGCTTTTTTCGTGAAAAATCAACGATGAAACAAGAACTGTTACCATTTTGACATGAATTTGGCACATTTTAGGTGGTAGAAACATGAAACAGGTTGCATATATGCAGCTTTCGTTTCCTGCCGCTGTGCAGACGGCGAAATAGAGCTGCAAAAAATTTTATTTTCCCCTTGACAGCAGCCCACCGCCGTTGTATACTGTGCATCGTGAACGTTGTTCATGTTGGAGGGTGAGTGTATGAATCCAATGGCAACATCCAAGGCGGACATCCTGAAAACCAGCCGGGAGCTGATCCAGCAAAACGGCTGGGCGGCGGTCAACATCCGTGCGGTCGCCGCCGCCTGCGGGGTCTCTGTGGGCTGCATCTACAACTACTTCGGCTCCAAGACCGAGCTGGTAAGCGCGGCCGTGGAAAGCATCTGGAACGACATCTTCCACCACCCGGAGGACGAAGCCGTGTTTCAGGACACCCTGTCCTGCATCCGGTGGATGTACCGACAGATGGAATACGGCTGCCAGCAGTATCCCGGCTTTTTCACCCACCACGCGCTGGGCTTTGTGCAGCAGGGCACTGCCGACGGCAAGCAGCAGATGCGGCAGACATGGCAGCACATTCTGGACGCTTTGTGCAACGTGCTGTGCCACGATGCCAAGATCCGTCCGGGTGCTTTTACCGAGCAGTTCACCCCGGAACAGTTTGCGGGCATCCTGTTCTCCCTGATGCTGTCCGCGGTGGTGCAGCAGAACTTCGACCCCTCTGCGGTGCTGGAGATCGTGCGCAGAGCCATTTATTAAGCAAAAAAACATCCCACAAGCCTTGTGGGAGTTTTTTAAGTCCGAATATGAACGTTGTTCAATTTGGTTTTGCGCCCCTCGAAACATACTATCACCAGCCCTTTTCCCTACGATGCCTCCGGTACGGCTCTGCCGCGCCGGTTCGCTATAAAATCAAAAAACTGCAATCAAAACAAATAAAGGAGAAAAACGCATGAGAGCAATCATTGAGACTGTTTTCGACATCTTCTATCTGGTCACCGTACTCACGGTGGGCATCCGCATGATCCGCGGCAGCAAGGCTGGCACCCAGTTCCGCCTGTTCGGCCTGATGGCCGTTGTGCTGGGCGCTGGCGACTCCTTCCATCTGGTGCCCCGCGCACTGGCACTGTGCACCACCGGTCTGGAAAACTACGCTGTGCCGCTGGGTCTGGGCAAGTGGATCACCTCTGTGACCATGACCGTGTTCTATGTACTGCTGTACTACGTCTGGCGCAAGCGCTACCAGATCGAGGGTCAGAAGAACGTGACCGCCGCCGTGTACGCCCTGTCCGCTGTGCGCATCGTGCTGTGCATGATGCCGCAGAACCAGTGGCTCACCAACCACACCCCGCTGGCATGGGGCATCCTGCGCAATGTGCCCTTTGCCCTGCTGGGTCTGCTGATCATCGTGCTGTTCTACCGCAGCGCCAAGCAGAACAACGACAAGGCTTTCCGCTGGATGTGGCTGACCATCGTGCTGAGCTTCGGCTTCTATATCCCCGTGGTGCTGTGGGCAGACGTGAACCCCATGATCGGTATGCTGATGATCCCCAAGACCTGCGCCTACGTCTGGACCGTGCTCATCGGCTACAACGCCATGAAAGCCGAGACCGGCAAGCAGAGCTAACCCCCGCGTTTTCCCCGCTGCTTAACAGAAAACCCGCCGACAGACAGCGATGCACTGCTCTGCCGGCGGGTTTTTTATATTGTATAAATAAATGTGGCTCCAAAACACCTGCAGGTGTTTTGGAGCCACATTTAAACAATTTCTTTTCACCCCTCGGTGAAATACTCCGGGTGGACACTGCGGGCCTGCTCCACCGAAAGCTTATAGCGGTTCAGGTGGCTTTCCAGCGCTTCGCCCAGTTCATCGGCGGTGCCGTGCAGCACCATTTCCAGAATGCGGGTGTGGGCGGCGCAGACGGATTTGTTCTCGTTGGTCTGCAAGCTGAACTTGCGGATACGTTCCACATGCTGCAGCTCACCCAGCATGTGGTCAAAATGCGCCTCCATGCCAGTGATCTCAAAGGCCTTGCGGTGGAACTGATTGTCCAGTTCCAGCAGCCGGGTCTCCCGGTTCGGCTGGGTCTGATCGGCTTCCAGCAGGCGGTAGTTCTCGATGATCTGCCGGTACTCCTGCTCCTGCTGCTCGGTCAGGCGGCCGCGGATGCGGTTCAGGATCTCTTTTTCAAGGGTAAAGCGGGCAAACTGCTCCAGCTCCATCCGCTTCAGGTCGATAGGTGCCACATGGGTGCCGCTTTGCGGCTTGATGTCCACCATGTGGGCAATATTGAGCATGATCAGCGCTTCCCGCATGGGGGTGCGGCTGATGCCCATCTGCTCCGCAAGTTCCCTGTCGTTCAGGGGGTCGCCGGGCTTCAGCTCCATGGTGATGATCCGGCTTCGGATGGTCTGATACGCCTGTTCCCTCGCACTCAAAGATGCCATTGCAGTGTTCTCCCTTCGGGGTCAGTTGGTGATATACTAGTATATGACCATATTACCCAACTGCCGGGCAACTGTCAATAGCAGGAGCAACCGAAAATCAAGGGCAATTTTTTGCTATTTTGTTCAATGAAGTGCCCGCGCCGGGCGGTACATCACCGGCAGCCACACAAAAGCCACCGCCAAGCCGCAGGCCACATCAATGACCGAGTGCTGCTTGGTGAACACGGTGGACAGGCAGATCAGCGCCGCCCACGCCCATGCCAGCACCTTGCGCAGAGGCTTGCCCTCTGCCAGCTTGCTGTGACTGAAGGCCATTGCCATGCAGGCAGAGCTCTGGCAGTGGATGGAGGGGCAGACGTTCACGGCGGCGTCCGCCTTCCACAGCAGCTGCATGATCCGCAGCGCCGGGTTATCCCGGCCAAGGGTCTCCACAGCAGGGCGCAGTTCCAGCCCGTTGGGCAGGATCATGTACACGATCAGGCAGAAGGTCATGCCGGAAAACATGGTCAGGCAAAGCTTATCGTAGGTGGCGGTATCGCACCACCACAGCGCCGCCGTCACCCCCGCCAGCAGCAGGAACCAGCTGCAATAGGGGAGCACGAACCACTCGTTGAAGGGGATCAGATCGTCCAGCGGGCTGTGCAGGATATATTTCGGGGCGGTGACGGTGAGGTCCAGCCAGAAGAACCAGATCAGGTACACCACCCAGTACAGCTGGTACCACAAATGCGGGCGGCACCGACTGCGCAGTTGGCTAAGTTTCATGTCGTTTCTCCTATTTTTTATGTGAATTGACGTGTTATTATAGCACATTCCATCCACTTGCGCAAATGTTTTCCCTGCGATACAATAAAAACAAGCTGCATCTTATTTATAAAAGGAGTACGTCATGCCACAAGAATTTCCCGCCATCCGTCTGGTCGCGCTGGATCTGGACGGCACCCTGCTGAACCGCGAGGGGCACGTCACCCCCCGCACCCGCGCCGCTCTGCAAGCTGCTGTGGATAAAGGCGTGTACATCGTGCCCGCCACCGGCCGTCCGCTGGCCAGTCTGCCGCCGGAGGTGGCGCAGCTGCCCGGCATCCGCTACGTCATCACCTGCAACGGTGCCGCCGTGTGGGATTTGGGCACCGACCCCGTGGGCGCAGTGTACAGCCGCTATTCCAACGCAAAAGAGCACCGCACCAGCACCCCGGTCTGCCTGCTGCACAGCCTGATGCCGGTGGAGACTGCCCGCGAAGCCTTTGCCGTCTGCGAGAGCTGCCACGCCGACCTGCGCATTTTCTCGGACGGATACGCCTGCACCGATGCCCACAGCATAGCGCTGGCCGCTGCCCGGGCAGCAAAGAAGGACGGCACCGAAGCGCGCCAGCCCAACGATGGCCGCTTTACCATTCTGCGGGACGCAGCCGAGTGGATGAGCCGCAACGCCTTTGCCATTGAAAAGCTCTGCGTATTCTTTGAAACCCCGCAGCAGGCTGCGGCTGCGCTGCCCCGCTTCCGCGCCGTCCCGGGCGTGGAGATCGTGCAGGGATCGCCGAAAAATGTGGAAGTGACCGCCGCCGGTGTGGACAAGGGCGAGGCGCTGCGCGCACTGGCCGACCGGCTGGGCGTCCCGCACGCGTGCACTCTTGCGGTGGGCGACAGCGAGAACGACCGCGCCATGCTGCAAAAGGCCGGGGTAGCCGCTGTAATGGCCAACGGCATGCCGGAGATCCGGGCGCTGGCGCACCTTGTCAGCAAGGCCGACTGCGACCACGACGGCGTGGCCGAGATACTGGAAGCCCTTGGCATCTGAGCCAGTTTTTGCAGCAATTTTCCAGCATTTTTACCGGCATTTGCCCCGATTTTTCGGGTCATTCGTCATTTTTGTGCAATGTATACAAGCTCTTATGCAAAACATTGTGCTTGTTGAGTATTACCAAAGACGGGCTGTTCGTTTATACTAGTACTATAAGCGCGTATGGGGGTATTGCGCCCACTGGAGCAAACCCGACGCACCGAGAGAGTTCAAATATAAAAGGAGAAATGCGTTATGAATCCCATCGTAGAAAAGGTCTATCAGATCGGCATTATCCCTGTTATCGCTTTCAACAGCGTTGATGAGGCCCTGCCCCTGTGCAAGGCTCTGGCTGAGGGCGGTCTGCCCGCAGCTGAGGTCACCTTCCGCACTGCCTGTGCTGAAGAGTGCATCCGCAAGATCCACGAGGAGATGCCCGAGATGCTGCTGGGTGCCGGCACCGTTCTGACCTGCGAGCAGGCCGACCGTGCTATGGCTGCCGGTGCTTCCTTCATCGTTGCTCCCGGCTTCGACCCCGAGGTCTGCAAGCACGTCATCGACAAGGGCGGCATCATGATGCCCGGCACCTGCTCCGCAGGCGAGATGCAGCAGGCCATGAACATGGGCTGCGAGGCTCTGAAGTTCTTCCCCGCTGAGGCAAACGGCGGCGTGGGCATGCTGAAGAACATCGGCGCTGCCCTGAAGGGCGCTCGCTGGATGTGCACCGGCGGTGTCAACGCCAAGAACGTCAACGATTATCTGGGCTATGACCAGATCTTTGCCGTGGGCGGCACCTGGATGTGCAAGAGCGATGTGATCAAGGCCGGCGACTGGGCAAAGATCACCGCACAGAGCAAGGAAGCTGTTGACACCATGCTGGGCCTGAAGCTGCTGCATGTCGGTATCAACACCGGCAACGAGGAAGAGGCCATGAAGGTGGCTAACCTGATCGGCGCTATGCTGAACATGAAGGTCGCTCCCGGCAACTCCAGCATCTTTGTCGGCAACAAGGAGTTCGAGATCATGAAGAAGCCCGGCCGCGGCACCAATGGCCACATCGCCATCGGCTGCAATAACGTGGACCGCGCCATCTATCACCTGTCTCAGCGCGGCGTGAAGTTCGATCTGGACAGCAAGAACGTGAAGAACGGCAAGACCGTTGCCTGCTACATGGCAGACGAGATCGCCGGCTTTGCCTTCCATCTGGTGCAGGCATAAGCGCCTGTCCCCCTTTTACCGTAAAAGCCCCGCCGCAGCGGGTATGCCCTGCGGCAGGATGAATGAAACACCTGATATAAAGGAGAATAACCAATGAAAGTCGTTACTTTTGGCGAACTGATGGTTCGTCTGCAGCCCTTCAACTACGAGCGTTTCGTTCAGGCTAACAGCCTGGAGTTCAGCTTCGGCGGCGGCGAGGCTAACGTTGCTGTTTCTCTGGCCAACTACGGTCTGGACGCAGCTTTTGTTACCAAGCTCCCCGCACACGCCATCGGTCAGGCCGCTGTCAACAGCCTGCGCCGCTACGGCGTTGATACCAGCATGATCACCCGCGGTGGTGACCGTGTGGGCATCTACTACAACGAGAAGGGCGCTTCTCAGCGTGGTTCCGTCTGCATCTACGACCGTGCCAACAGCGCCATCCAGCTGGCTCAGCCCTCCGACTTTGATTGGGACAAGATCTTCGAGGGCGTGGATTGGTTCCACTTCACCGGCATCACCCCGGCTCTGGGCGAGAACGTTGTCGAGATCTGCCGCGAGGCCTGCAAGGCTGCTAAGGCTCACGGCGTGAAGATCAGCTGCGACCTGAACTACCGCGGCAAGCTGTGGACCCGTGAGCAGGCCCGCGCTGCCATGACCGACCTGTGCCAGTACGTTGACGTCTGCATCTCCAACGAGGAGGATGCAAAGGACGTCTTTGGCATCGAGGCTGAGGCTACCGACATCTACGCCGGCGAGATCAACCGTGAGGGCTACAAGAGCGTTGCCAAGCAGCTGGCTGACAAGTTCCACTTCGAGAAGGTCGCTATCACCCTGCGTGAGAGCCACAGCGCATTCGACAACGGCTGGAGCGCTATGCTGTACGATGTTGCTTCCAACGAGTACTGCTTCTCCAAGAAGTACGACCTGCACATCATCGACCGCGTTGGCGGCGGTGACTCCTTCGGCGGCGGCCTGATCTACAGCCTGCTGACCGGCAAGAGCACTCAGGAAGCTGTTGAGTTCGCTGTTGCTGCTTCTGCTCTGAAGCACTCCATCGAGGGCGACTACAACATGATGACCGTGTCCGAGGTCGAGAAGCTGGCCGGCGGCGACGGTTCCGGCCGTATCCAGCGCTAAGAGCAGGAGGGAGTCCGCCATGGATATCCGTTATTCCTGCAACCAGAAGGATTTTAAGCGCTATACTACCGAGGAAATGCGGGACGAGATGCTGATCACCGGCCTGTATAAGGCGGATGAAGTGGTGGCCGTTTACAGCCACGTGGACCGTATGGTCACGCTGGGCTGCATGCCGGTGCACGAGACCGTGTCCATCGACAAGGGCATCGACATCTGGGCCAACTTCGGCACCCACTACTTCCTGGAGCGCCGCGAAATCGGCATGTTCAACATCGGCAAGGATTCCACCGGTATCGTGGTGGCCGACGGCGTAAAGTACGAGCTGGGCTATAAGGACTGCCTGTACATTACGCAGGGCACCAAGGAAGTCACCTTTGCTTCCGCCGATCCGGAGCATCCCGCCAAGTTCTACATGGTCTCTGCTCCGGCACACTGCGCTTACCAGACCCGTCTGATCAAGATGGCTGATGCAAACCACCGCCCGCTGGGCAGCGTGGAGACCTGCAACAAGCGCACCATCAACCAGTTCATCCACCCGGATGTGCTGAAGACCTGCCAGCTGAGCATGGGTATGACCGAGCTGGCACCGGGTTCCAACTGGAACACGATGCCCAGCCACACCCACGAGCGGCGCATGGAGATCTATACCTACTTTGAACTGCCCGAGGGGCAGGTGGTGTTCCATATGTGCGGCGAGCCTACCCAGACCCGCCACATCGTGATGCACAACGAGGATGCTGTCATCAGCCCCTCTTGGAGCATTCACAGCGGCGTAGGCACCTCGAACTATACGTTTATCTGGGCAATGGGCGGCGAGAACATGGAGTTTGACGACATGGACAACATCGCTACCACTGACCTGCGCTAAAAAGCACCAATCAAACGCCCCGTACCGGGAAACCGGCACGGGGCGTTTTGCTAAAAAATTAACTTGGATACTGTGAAAAAGGAGAACCTCATGGATCTGTCTGCATTCAACCTGCAGGGCAAGGTAGCCCTGATCACCGGCGGTGCCCACGGCATCGGTTTTTCCATCGCAGAGGGCATGGCCAAGTGCGGCGCCGTCATCTGCTTCAACTGCTCCTCTGAGGCCAGCTTAGAAAAGGGCATGGCCGCCTACAAGGCTGCCGGCATCGACGCCCACGGCTATGTGGCAGACGTTTCCGACGAGGACGCCGTAAACGCCATGGTGGCAAAGATCAAGGCCGAGGTCGGCCCGGTGGACATTCTGGTGAACAACGCCGGTCTGATGAAGCGCGTGCCCATGATCGAGATGAGCCACGCCGACTTTATGCGTGTGATCGACGTCCATGTGGGCGGTGCTTTCAACTGCTCCAAAGCCGTGCTGCCCGACATGATGGAAAAGCGCGCGGGCAAGATCATCAACATCTGCTCCATGATGAGCGAGCTGGGCCGCGAGACCGTTTCTGCCTACGCCGCCGCCAAGGGTGCGCTGAAGATGCTGACCAAGAACATCGCCTCTGAGTACGGCGAGTACAACATCCAGTGCAACGGCATGGGTCCCGGCTACATTGCCACCGCCCAGACCGCGCCCCTGCGCGAGATCCAGCCCGATGGCAGCCGTCATCCCTTTGACCAGTTCATCGTTGCCAAGACCCCCGCAGGCCGCTGGGGCGACCCGGAGGACATGGTTGGCCCCTGCGTGTTCCTTGCCAGCCACGCATCCGACTTCGTGAACGGCCAGATCCTCTACGCCGACGGCGGCATTCTGGCTTATATCGGCCGTCAGCCTAAGTAAAAAGCGCAAAATACACCCCCGGCGCTGCTTTTGCAGTGCCGGGGGTGTTGTGCTTTATACCGTTTTATTTAGAGGTCATTCTGCCAAAGTGGCCTTTTTCCTCTTCGTCCTTTTTGGTGTCAGGCTTTTCTGCGGGGGTCAGACGCACCTCGGTCACGCGGCGCTTGGCGGTGCGGGTGACTACGCCGTCGTAGCTGCCCAGCGTAAAGCGGTCGCCTACCTTGGGCAGGCGGCAGGTCTTTTCCTGCACCAGACCGTTCACCGTGTTGGAGTCGATATCCTCGTCCTCCGGCAGCCCCAGCCGCTCGTACAGGTCGTCCACGCCGGCGCTGCCCAGCACGATCCAGCTGCCGTCCGACTGCTTGCGGAAGTCCTCGGTCACCTCGTCGTGTTCATCCCAGATCTCGCCTACCAGCTCCTCCAGAATGTCCTCCAGCGTGATGATACCCTCGGTGCCGCCGTACTCGTCCACCACCACAGCCATGTGATGGTGCTGCTCACGCAGGGTGCGCAGCAGCTGGGAGATCTGGGTGGAGCCGGTGGTGTAGAGGGTGGGCTTGACCAGTTCCTCCAGCTTGACCTCCTTTTTCAGGCGTGCCATGTAGAAGTCCTTTTCATGTACCACACCAATGATGTTATCAATGGTGTCGTGGTACACCGGCAGACGGGAGTAGCCGGACTCCGCAAAGGTCTGTGCCACCTCTTCCAGCGGCAGATCGTCCTCCACCGCGATCACATCCACGCGGGGGGTCAGGATCTCTTCCACCTCCACGTCATCAAACTCGATGGCGCTGCGGATCAGTTCGCTTTCCCGGTCGGTCAACTCGCCGTCATTCTCGGCTTCGCTGACCATGGTCATCAGCTCGCCCTCGGTGATGGTGTCCTCCTCGGTGCTGTGGACAAAGTGTCCCAGAAAGCGCTTCCACTGGCTGAACAGCCATGTCAGCGGGGTAAACACCAGCATCAGCAGGCTGAGCGCCGGTGCAACTGCGGTGGCTACCGTTTCCGGCATCTCCTTGGCAAGGCTCTTGGGGGTCACCTCGCCAAAGATCAGCACCACCACGGTCAGCACCATGGTGGACACCGTAGCGCCCCGCTCTGCACCCAGCATCTTGGTGAAAATGATGGTGCCGATAGAAGCTGCGGCAATGTTTACGATATTGTTGCCGATGAGGATGGTGGAGAGCAGCTTATCGTATTTTTCAGCCATTGCCAGCACCCGGGCAGCAGAGGCATCGCCGTCCTCGGCGCGGCTTTTCAGGCGGATCTGATTCAGGGAAGAAAATGCGGTCTCGGAGGCGGAGAAAAAGGCGGAGAATGCCACCAATACTACCAGCGCTACCCAGAGCGTCATACTGCCATCGTCCATAAAAAGGAAAATCACACTCAACTTTCTGTTTTAATTTGCCCCGCTCCGGCAACGCGCCTGAGAGGGTTTTGCCTATAAACTTTCTTACCATACAAAAATGTGCTTTCCATCGTTGCCATTCCCGCGATGAAAAGCACATCAATGTTGCTTTTTATAATATCATATTCTGCACACGGGTGCAAGCGTTTGGCCCGTACTCCATGTACAAAACCGGTAAATTTTAGCGCAGAACCAGTGCGCTGCCGTCAAAGTCCACCGTCAGGGTGTTGCCCTCGGCATAGCTGCCCTTGATGATGGCCTTGGCGATCAGGGTCTCTACGCGGCTCTGGATGAAGCGCTTGATGGGACGTGCACCATAGACGCTGTCGTAGGCAGAATCGATGATGAAGTCCTTGGCGGCGGTGGTGACCTCCAGCTTGAGGTGCTTGCCCTCCTCCATGCGGTTGCGCAGATCCTGCAGCTGCAGATCCACAATCTTGCGCATCTCGTCCTTGGTCAGGCTCTTGTAGTAGACGATCTCGTCCAGACGGTTCAAAAATTCGGGACGGAACTTGCTCTTGAGCAGCGCATCGATCTGGTGCTTTGCATCCTCGCTCAACTCATTGGAGCCATTGGCACGGCGCTGCTCCAGATCGTTCAGGATGATATCGCTGCCAAGGTTGGAGGTCAGGATGATGACCGTGTTCTTGAAGTCCACGGTACGGCCCTGACTATCCGTGATGCGGCCATCGTCCAGCACCTGCAACAGGATGTTGAACACATCGGGGTGGGCTTTTTCCACCTCATCGAACAGCACCACGCTGTAAGGTTTGCGGCGCACAGCCTCGGTCAGCTGGCCACCCTCTTCATAACCGACATATCCCGGAGGCGCGCCGATCAGGCGGCTGACGCTGAACTTCTCCATATATTCGGTCATATCGATACGCACCATGTTGCGCTCGTCGTCAAACAGTGCCTGTGCCAGTGCCTTGGCCAGCTCGGTCTTGCCCACGCCGGTGGGGCCGAGGAACAGGAAGCTGCCGATGGGGCGGTTGGGGTTGGCGATACCGGCGCGGCTGCGCAGAATGGCTTCGCTTACCTTGGTCACAGCCTCGTCCTGACCGATGACCCGCTGGTGCAGCACATCATCCAGATGCAGCAGTTTCTCGCGCTCGCCCTCCACCAGCTTCTCCACCGGGATGCCGGTCCAGCGTGCCACGATGCGGGCGATCTCCTCGTCGGTCACGCGGTCACGCAGCAGGCTGTCCTCCTTCTTGGCGGCAGCTACCTTTTCCTCTTCGGCCAGCTGCTTTTGCAGCTGGGGCAGCTTGCCGTATTTCAGCTCGGCGGCCTTGTTCAGGTCGTACTCGCGCTGTGCTTTCTCGATGGCGGCATTGGTCTGCTCGATCTGCTCGCGCAGGGTCTGCACCTTACCAATGGCGTTCTTCTCGTTCTCCCACTTTGCCTTCATGCTGCGGAACTTATCCTGCAACTCGGCAAGCTCCTTTTCCAGATCCTTCAAGCGGCTCTGGCTCAGAGCATCGGTCTCCTTTTTCAGGCTCACCTGCTCGATCTGCAGCTGAGTGATACGGTGTGCCAGATCGTCCATCTCGCTGGGCATGCTGTCCATCTCGGTCTTGATCATGGCGCAGGCTTCATCCACAAGGTCGATGGCCTTATCCGGCAGGAAGCGGTCGGTGATATAGCGGTCGGAAAGGGTGGCAGCGGCGATCAGGGCGCTATCGTTGATCTTTACGCCGTGGAACACCTCATACCGCTCCTTCAGGCCGCGCAGGATGGAGATGGTATCCTCCACGGTAGGCTCATCCACCTGCACCGGCTGGAACCGGCGCTCCAGTGCGGGGTCTTTTTCGATATACTGGCGGTACTCGTCCAGCGTGGTCGCGCCGATGCAGTGCAGCTCGCCGCGCGCCAGCATGGGCTTGAGCAGGTTGCCTGCGTCCATGGCGCCGTCGGTCTTACCGGCACCCACGATGGTGTGCAGCTCATCGATGAAGAGGATGATCTTGCCCTCGCTCTTCTTCACCTCATTCAGCACGCTCTTCAAGCGCTCCTCGAACTCGCCGCGGTACTTTGCACCGGCCACCAGAGCACCCATGTCCAAGCTGAACACGGTGCGATTCTTCAGGTTTTCGGGCACATCGCCACGCACGATGCGCTGCGCCAGACCCTCGGCGATGGCGGTTTTACCAACACCGGGCTCGCCGATGAGGCAGGGGTTGTTTTTGGTCTTACGGGACAGGATACGGATCACATTGCGGATCTCCTGATCTCGACCAATGACGGGGTCCAGCTTCTGCTTGCGGGCAAGTTCCACCAGATCCTGACCGTACTTCTGCAGCGCGTTGTAGGTGTCTTCCGGATTATCGGTGGTCACCCGCTGGTTGCCGCGCACGGCGGTAAGCTGCTGCAAAAAGGCGTCCTTTTTCAGGTTGAAGGCGCGGAACAGCTCGCTGGTGGTCTGGTCCTGCTCGTCCAGCAGGCCAAGGAACAGGTGCTCCACGCTGATGAAGTCATCCTTCATGGCTTTGGCTTCGCGGGCGGCGGCGCTGAGCACCTTATCGGTTGCCTGCGAGATATAGACCTTATCAGGGTCACGGCCGGAACCGGACACCCGGGGCAGCGCGGACAGCTTTTCCGCCACGGCGGCGGCAAAGCTGCCGGGGTCAACGTTCAGCTTCTGAAGCAGCTGGGGAATCAGGCCGTTTTCCTGCGCAGCCAGTGCGTGCAGCAGGTGGGCGGGCTCCAGCGCGTTGTGCTGGTACTCCACAGCCAGCTGCTGGGCTGCCTGCAAAGCCTCAAGGGTCTTTTGGGTATATTGATTGGTATTCATAAAGTCAAGCCTCCATTCATACCGGAAGGTTTATTTTAGCGGACGGACAAGTTCTTTGCTAACAGCTCCGCGCCCGGCGGCGGCAGAGCCGTGATTGAATTGTATCGATGTTCTTCTTCATGGTTTTGCACACCTCCCGCGGAGCAGTTTGTTTTGTTTTTAGCACTCTATCTGCTCGACTGCTAAAAATATACTCCTGTCCACCTACTTTGTCAATAGGGTTCACAAAAAGTTTGCAGAATAGACGCAAAACCATGCCTTTTGTTTTAGCACGCGATGCTTGAGCAAAGATCAATAAGCGCCTCCGGCTCGTCCCTTGCGGGGCAACCGTCGGAGATGCGCAGTCGTGCTCCCCTGTTCTCCGGGAAAGGGGCAACAAAAAACGGCTCTGCCGAAGCAGAGCCGTAAAGTTGCATCTGAAATATAATCAGTGCTTGGAGAACTGGGGAGCATCGCTGGCAGGGCTGCGCCCTGCACGCGATGCTTGAGCAAAGATCAATAAGCGCCTCCGGCTCGCCCCTTGCGGGGCAACCGTCGGAGATGCGCAGTCGTGCTCCCCTGTTCTCCGGGAAAGGGGCAACAAAAAACGGCTCTGCCGAAGCAGAGCCGTAAAGTTGCATCTGAAATATAATCAGTGCTTGGAGAACTGGGGAGCATCGCTGGCAGGGCTGCGCCCTGCACGCGATGCTTGAGCAAAGATCAATAAGCGCCTCCGGCTCGCCCCTTGCGGGGCAACCGCCGGAGATGCGCAGTCGTGCTCCCCTGTTCTCCGGGAAAGTGGGCAGCAAAAAAACGGCTCTGCCGAAGCAGAGCCGTAAAAATGCACACTGAGATAAATCAGCGCTTGGAGAACTGGGGAGCACGACGTGCAGCCTTCAGACCGTACTTCTTACGCTCCTTCATACGAGGATCGCGGGTCAGGAAGCCAGCCTTCTTCAGCACAGGACGGTTCTCGTCGCTCTGCTGCAGCAGGGCGCGGCTCAGGCCGTGACGGATAGCGCCAGCCTGACCGGAAACACCGCCGCCGGAAACGCGGACGACGACGTCATACTTGCCCTCCAGGCCCAGCAGGACCAGCGGAGAACGGACGATCAGCTTCAGGGTCTCCAGACCGAAGTAGTTGTCGATATCACGATCGTTGATGGTGATCTTGCCGGTGCCGGTGTAAACGCGAACGCGGGCAACGGAATCCTTACGACGACCAGTGCCGTAGAAATAAGGTTTGGTTTCGTACATGTTCGATTGCCTCCTTCTTAGAACTCGATCTTCTCGGGCTTCTGAGCTGCGTGAGCGTGCTCGGCACCCTGGTAGCAGTGCAGACGGGTCAGAGCCTTAGCACCGATGGTGTTGGAAGGGATCATGCCCTTGATAGCGTAGGTCATAGCCAGGTCGCTGTTCTCAGCCATCAGCTTGCTGTACTGGACCTTCTTCAGGCCGCCGATGTACTTGCTGTGGGTGATGTGGAACTTCTGCTCGGCCTTCTTGCCGGTCAGAACAGCCTTGTCGCAGTTGATGACAACCACGAAATCGCCGCAGTCCACGTTGGGGGTGTAATCGACCTTCTGCTTGCCGCGCAGCAGAACAGCGGCCTCAGCAGCGACGTGGCCCAGGCTCTTGCCGGTAGCGTCGAGCAGATACCACTTGCGCTCGACTTCAGCGGGCTTTACGAGAGTAGTGCTCATATCTATTTCCTCCTGATAAGCTTTTTGTACGTTTCAGGCGCCCTTTTGGGGCGCGAGTGTCAGTATACAACACAAAAACGCGCCTGTCAACATGATTTTTGGATTTTTTCGGCGGAATTTTTTGAAACTCTCAAAATCGCTTGTTTTCTCTCAAATTCTCTTGATTTCTGAATTTCGATTTTTGCAAAAGTTTTTTGCTCGCCCCGGCATATTTTTGCCATTTGCCCGCTACAAATCCCGCTGCGGTTGTGGTATACTATAAAGGATATGGGCGGTGCACCGCTGCCCTTGCCAACACAAGGAGAATACATCCATGCCAAATGAGATCGACCGCACTTCTTCGGCGCAGCGTCGCAGCTCCAAGCTGCTGACGGCGATGGCCATTTTCATCTGTCTGGGCATCGCAGCCTACATGGTGCTCACCCTGCTGGTGAACCGGCAGACCCCCGCGACACCTGACACCCACTATACCGGCACGAATGGCATCTCTGTCTACTACGACAGCAGCGTGTGGAGCGTGTGCCGCATGACCGAGGACGCAACCCTCGGCACCGTGCTGGAGCTTGCCACCGCCGACACGGCAGACAGCGAGGACTATCAGGCCGTTTTGTTACAGCGGGGCACCGCCGACAGCTACGAAAGCTTTATCGAGGACTCGGAAGCCGACCTCAAGCAGGCCTACGGCGTCATCAAGCCCCGCAAGGTCAACCTGACCGTGGAGGGCGCAGTGGTAGAGGCGGTGCGCTGCGATATCCGCGCCTACTACGCCGTGCTGGCCACCATCACCTACGACAGCGGCGATGTGGTCTATGTCTCGGCGCTGACCAAGCTGGCATCCATCAGCGATGTGGTCAATCTGGTAGAAAGCGTGAGCCTGTCATGAGTGATCTTCGTGCAATGCAGCGGCTTTGCGGCCTGATGCGCAAGGCCGTACAGGACTATGAAATGATCGCTCCCGGCGACCGGGTGATGGTGGGCGTTTCCGGCGGCAAGGACAGCGTGGCGCTGACCATCGGTCTTTCCATGCTGCGCAAGTACATCGGCTTCGATTACGAGGTGGTGGCGGTCACACTGGACCCGCAGTTCGACCATCAGCCCATGGACTACTCGGCGCTGGCAGAGCTGTTCCGGCAGCACGGCATCCCCTACGAGGTGCGCCGCACCGAGATCGGCCCTGTGGTGTTCGAGTACCGCAAGGAAAAGAACCCCTGCGCCCTGTGTGCCAAGCTGCGGCGGGGCGCGCTGCACACCGCCGCGCAGGAGCTGGGCTGCAACAAGGTGGCACTGGGGCATCATCTGGACGATGCCGTGGAGACCTTTTATATGAACCTCTGGCGGGAGGGACGCATCGGCTGCTTCTCGCCGGTGACCTACCTTTCCCAGCGGGATCTCACCCTCATCCGCCCCATGCTGCTGGCAACCGAGTACGAGGTGCAGTGCGCCGTGCGGGAAGCGGGCTTGCCCATCGTGAAGAGCCGCTGCCCCGCCGACGGCGTTACCGTGCGGGAACAGACCAAAGAATTTGTGCAGGAGCGCTGCCGCACCGACCACGCCTTCCGCCAAAAGACCCTCCATGCTTTGCAGGAGAGCGGCATTGACGGCTGGCGTCCCGTCCACACGGGCCGGGGCAGCTTTATCGTACCAAAAAAGGAAACAGATCATGCAGAAACAACCGTTTGAAAAACACGTCTGGGCCGAGATCGACCTCGAGGCCCTTCGGTATAATTTCCGGGAGGTAAAGGCCCGGGCAGGGGCGCTGCCCCTGTGCGCAGTGGTCAAGGCCGACAGCTACGGCCACGGCGCGGTACAGTGCGCCCGGGTGTTCGCCGAGGAGGGCGCCGCATGGCTGGCGGTCAGCTGTCTGACCGAGGCTGTGCAGCTGCGCAAGGCGGGGCAGACTTTGCCCATCCTCATTCTGGGACACGTGCAGCCCGCCTACGCCGCCGCTCTGATCCAGAACGACATCACTGTGGCCTGCTACTCCCTTGCGCAGGCACGCGCCCTGAGCGAAGCCGCCGTGGCGGCAGGGGGCAAAGTACACATCCACCTCAAGGCCGACACTGGCATGGGACGCATCGGCTTTGCCCTGCGCACCGATTTTGACGCCGCCATCCGGGAGATGCTGGAGGCCTGTGCGCTGCCCGGGCTGGAAATGACCGGCCTGTTCCAGCATTTTTCCGTGGCCGATGATACTGCCCCGGAGAATGTGGCCTATACTGCCGAGCAGCACGCACTGTTCGTAAAAGCTTTCCACGCACTGAAGGCCGCCGGGCGGGAGCCTGCCCTTGTGCACTGTGATAACTCTGCCGGGGTCATGCTGCACCCGGACTGGCCGGAGGGACTGCCCCGGGAGCGCTGCATGGCGCGCCCCGGCATCATCCTGTACGGCTACGACCCCAGCGACGAGGTGCGCTTTGGCCGCTTTAAGCCGGTAATGACCCTTAAGACCGTGGTGAGCATGATCAAGGAGATGCAGCCCGGCCAGTGCGCCAGCTACGGCCGCCGCTTTACCGCCGAAAAGCCCACCAAGGTAGCCACCCTTTGCACCGGCTATGCCGACGGCTATCCCCGGCTTTTGAGCTGCGGCAAGGGCGTGGTGGAGATCCACGGCAAGGCCTGCCCGGTACTGGGCCGGGTGTGCATGGATCAGATGATGGTGGACGTGACCGATGTACCGGAAGTGCGCGAGGACGATGAAGCCATCCTGTGGGGCGGCACCGTGAGCGACACCGCAGAGACCATTGCCCGCAAGACCGACACCATCCCCTATGAAGTGCTGTGCGGCGTTTCCCGCCGCGTGCCCCGCGTCTACCGCGACCACGGACAGATCGTGGCCGTGGAGGACTGGATCTTAGAAGCATAAAGCTGCCCGGAGGAACTACATGGCAAGAGACAACATCCGCAACTTCTGCATCATTGCACATATCGACCACGGCAAATCCACCCTGTCCGACCGCATTCTGGAGCTGACCAAGAGCGTGGACGAGCGCACCATGGAGGACCAGA
>ERZ791919.765-NODE-765-length-32346-cov-3.691617_pt1 | contig 32346 bp, 23 predicted proteins | sample MGYA00510137_ERZ791919 | MGnify/ENA primary metagenome ERZ791919 (study PRJEB30046, sample SAMN00792059) | human gut metagenome | study: EMG produced TPA metagenomics assembly of the A metagenome-wide association study of gut microbiota in type 2...
AACAATATTTTTATTCGGTCTGCATATTTTCGCTGAGCGTAAAGCCGATGAAATCAAAATCCTTTATAGGGTCAAGGCTCTCCAGTGCGTAAAGAGGGATATCGTTCTCACGCATGAGCTTGTTGTAGTCCTCCTCAGGCATGAAAACACGCTCGCACCACCAATTTTCACGGGCATTTTTCAGACCGTAGAGTATCTTCATGCCAAGGTGTGACATACCCACCTCATAGGTATCAGGAAAACAGAAAGCGAACCGCACGTCCACCTTGTCCTTATCCTTTACAACGCTACCCACCTCGCCGCCGATATACCTTGACGGACGCTGCACTTTAAGCAGCAGCTTTTCTATTTTCTTTTTTAATTCTTCCAAAGTTTTATCCTCCGATATTGAATGTCTGTACTATCTCACCGCACCCAGTAAAGCGAAAGCAGTACACAAAGTGAGGTGAAACGGGCGAACACTGTTCGCCCCTACAGATACATAAGCATTTCATATTATTATACCAAAAATTTATTACAAAAGCAATAAGCAAAGTGTTAATATATGACTTCTGAGAGAACGATAAAACAGAAAGTTGCGGCAAATGATATGCTGACGGTGCCGTGGAGTATCATATATATCATAGCCACCGCTGAGAGCAGAATAAATACCGCTCTGAAAAACTCGCAGACCTTGCCATTGGCAAGCAAGGCGAGTATCCTGCCGCCGTCAAAATAGCGAAATGGCATTAGGTTTAGCGCACCAAGCAGAAAATTCACCTGACAGAAAAAGCCACCACCATTTGTTAGATATGTTAGCAGGCAAAGGGCAAAATTTACTGCTGCACCACCGAAAAGCACAGCAAACTCGTGGTATTTAGACAGCTGTTTATTATCAGGAGTAATGCGGATACCGCCGCCGTAGACAACAATTTCCTGCGGTGAGCTTCCGAAAGCGGTCATGAGTACAAGGTGACCCAGTTCGTGGAATGCACAGCACACAAGGGTCATGAGCAATTTTTCCGTTTGGGTCGCAGAGCATATCGTCACGAGGGCTATAACAAAGAAAAAGCTGAATGAAACGCCATAGGTCGTATTTTTGATTTTTAGCTTAAACAAGTTCATCACCGAGATATGTATATTCGGTATTTGCTAAAATAATGTGTAGGGGCGAACACTGTTCGCCCGTCGAAGAAATAAACCCTGATTATTACGCTGTTTGGCAAACGTAAAAAACTCCCCTACAGTTCTGAATTTGTACAAGTTCTGAGCACGGGCGAACGCTGTTCGCCCCTACAGATTATTCGGGAAAGGTTCTACTGCCGCAAGATCGCTACGCTCTTTGCTGGTGCTTTGTTTGAGTTATAGAAAAGCGGTGCAGAGTTTTTTCTCTGACACCGCTTTGATTATTAGTTAGTTTGGTAGTTTTGTTTCTGCACCCCTCTGCACTACATAGCAGAATAAACAAAGTGCATACATTTACCTCGTACTGAAGAGCCACAAGGGTCAGCTATGCCAATTCCTCACTCCTCACTCCTCATTTGTTACAGCATCTTCCTCAAATACTGTCCCGTATAAGACCTGTCGCAAGCCGCAATTTCCTCAGGCGTGCCTGTGCAGACGATAGTTCCGCCGCCGTCGCCGCCCTCAGGTCCTAAGTCTATGATATGGTCTGCGGTCTTTATTACATCAAGATTATGCTCGATAACAAGCACTGTATTTCCCCCGTCTGCAAGCTTCTGCAATACCTCTATAAGCTTATGCACGTCCGCTGTATGAAGTCCTGTAGTCGGCTCGTCCAGAATATATATGGTTCTGCCTGTAGCTCTTTTTGAAAGCTCTGTGGCAAGCTTTACTCTCTGCGCTTCACCGCCTGAAAGGGTTGTAGCCGCCTGCCCTATCTTCACATAGCCAAGACCAACTTCATACAGTGTTTCAAGCTTACGGCTTATTTTAGGGATAGCACTGAAAAACTCAACGCCCTCTTCCACTGTCATTTCAAGCACGTCATAGATGTTCTTGCCCTTATACCTAACTTCCAGCGTTTCACGGTTATATCTCATACCACCGCAGACTTCGCATGGCACATACACGTCAGGCAAAAAGTGCATTTCTATCTTGATTATACCGTCGCCCTCGCAGGCTTCACATCTTCCGCCTTTGACGTTGAATGAGAAACGTCCTGCGCCGTAGCCTTTCATCTTTGCGTCAGCGGTCTGAGCGAAAAGTTCTCTGATATCCGTGAACACCCCTGTATAGGTGGCAGGATTAGACCTTGGCGTTCTGCCTATTGGCGACTGGTCGATATCAATTACCTTATCAAGATGCTCTATGCCCTGCATTTCCTTGAACGCTCCCGAGCGTATTTTCGCACGGTTTAATCTGCCTGCAAGCTCCTTATAGATTATCTCGTTCACAAGTGATGATTTGCCTGAGCCTGACACACCTGTTACGCAGGTGAAAGTGCCCAGTGGTATCTCAACATCTATGTTTTTCAGATTGTTCTGTGTTGCACCGATAACTTTCAGATACTTGCCGTTTCCCTTTCTGCGTGTTTCGGGAACAGGTATCTTCTTCTCACCGCTGAGATACTGTCCTGTGATAGAACGCTTGCACTTCATTATATCGTCAACAGTTCCTGCGCAGACTATCTCGCCACCGTGAATGCCTGCTCCCGGTCCAACGTCAACCACGAAATCTGCCGCACGCATTGTGTCCTCGTCATGCTCGACCACTATGAGAGTGTTGCCAAGGTCACGAAGCCTTTTCAGTGTGGCGATAAGCTTGTCATTGTCACGCTGATGCAGACCGATAGACGGCTCGTCAAGGATATACAGCACGCCCACAAGTGATGAGCCTATCTGCGTTGCAAGCCTTATACGCTGGCTCTCGCCGCCTGAGAGAGTGCCTGCGGAACGTGACAGGGTGAGATATTCAAGTCCAACGCTTTTGAGAAAGCCAAGGCGTGACTTTATCTCTTTTATTATCTGCTCACCGATAAGCTTGTCACGGTCGCTTATCTCAAGGTTTTCAAAAAACTCCAGTGCCTTTGCCACCGACTTATGACAAAGCTCTGCGATATTTATTCCGCCAACTGTAACGCTCAGGCTTTCTTTTTTCAGCCTTTCACCGTGGCAGGCAGGACACTTTTCATCGCTCATATAAGCTTCTATATCAGCCTTTGCCCAATCGCTGTTGGATTCCTTGTAACGTCTTTCAAGGTTTGGTATAACGCCCTCAAATTCAGCCTGATAGTCAGCCTTATAGAACTTATTGCCACGCTTTAGGTGAAGCTTCTGACCCTGCGTGCCGTAAAGGAAAATGTCTATAGCGTCCTTGTCGAGATTTTTCACAGGCTCGTCAAGGGAAATGCCGTAAGTTTCTGAGATAGCGTTGAAATACATCATGGCGATAGAGCCTTCTTCAAGGCTGTTCCAGCCACTTGCCTTTATTGCGCCTTGTCTTATAGAAAGGTCTTTGTTAGGAATAATAAGCTCAGGGTCTATCTTCTTGAACACGCCAAGACCGGTACACTTTTCGCAAGCTCCAAATGGATTGTTGAAGGAGAACATTCTCGGAGTAAGCTCGTCGATAGAAACACCATGCTCAGGGCAGGCATAGTTCTGAGAGAAAAGCATTTCCTCTCCGCCGATAACGTCAACCCCTACAAGTCCCCCTGTAAGCGAAGAAACAGTTTCGATACTGTCAGTCAGTCGGGACTTTATGCCCTCCTTGATAACAAGTCGGTCAACGACTATCTCGATAGTATGCTTTTTATTTTTCTCTATTTTTATCTCTTCCGAAAGGTCATAGGTTATGCCGTCTATACGCACTCTCACATAGCCCGACTTTCTTGCACGGTCAAGTTCTTTTGTATGCTCGCCCTTGCGTCCTCTGATGATAGGAGCTAAAAGCTGAATCTTTGTACCCTCTTCAAGCTCCATTATCTTATCCACTATCTGATCCACTGTCTGCTGACGTATCTCTCTTCCGCAGACAGGACAGTGGGGCACGCCTATACGGGCGTACAGAAGTCTGAGATAGTCGTATATCTCGGTGACAGTACCCACAGTAGAGCGTGGGTTTTTGGAAGTAGTTTTCTGGTCTATGGATATAGCAGGGGAAAGCCCCTCTATGCTGTCAACATCAGGCTTATCCATTTGACCCAAAAACATTCTCGCATAAGATGACAGCGACTCAACATAACGTCTTTGTCCGTCAGCGTATATGGTATCGAATGCAAGAGAAGATTTACCCGAACCCGAAAGGCCTGTCATAACAACAAGCTTATCTCTCGGTATGGTAACATCAACATTTTTGAGATTATGCTCTCTTGCACCTTTTATAACTATCTCGTTAATTGGCATTGGTATTCTTTACTCTCCTTTTGGTATTGAAAAATCACATATTAGTGTGCAGGTGGGCGAACTCAGGTCGCCCGTTTACCTGCACATTACTTTCACGGCAGTCAGCAAACGGCTTTGCAAAAGGATATTCGGGCGAACGGTGTTCGCCCCTACACACGTTTTGTGGGTGTATATCCGTTTTATGTTTCGCAAGGCTTTTTATTTCTTCTCACCCTTTAACTCCGCAATTTTATCACGCAGGAATGCGGCGTGCTCAAATTCAAGCAGCTTTGCCGCCTCTTTCATTTCCTTGGTGAGCTTTTCTATGAGCTTTGCGGATTCCGCCTTTGAAAGCTTTGTTTTCTGCCTTGCCTCGTATTCCACCTCTTCCTTGGTGGATATTTCTATTACATCTCTTATATCCTTGACGATAGTTTTCGGAACTATGCCGTGTTCTTCGTTGAACTTCATCTGTATTGCACGACGGCGCTCCGTTTCGGTGATAGCCTTTTCCATTGAACGTGTCACCGTGTCGGCATACATTATTACCTTGCCCTCGGCGTTTCGTGCGGCTCTGCCTATGGTCTGTATAAGCGCGCTTTCAGAACGCAGGAAGCCCTCCTTATCGGCGTCAAGTATCGCCACAAGAGTTACCTCAGGCAAGTCAAGACCCTCTCTCAGCAGGTTGATACCAACGAGCACATCGAACTCGCCCAGACGCAGATCACGGATTATCTCCATACGCTCGATAGTGTCGATATCGTGGTGCATATATCTCACCTTGACATCAAAGCTCTTGAGATAGTTTGTGAGATCCTCAGCCATTTTCTTGGTAAGAGTAGTAACAAGCACACGCTGATTTTTAGCGGTACGCATATTTATCTCGCTGAGCAGATCCTCTATCTGACCCTCAGTCGGCTTTACGATTATCTCAGGGTCAAGCAGACCTGTCGGTCTTATGACCTGCTCAACTATCTGCTGTGACTTTTCCTGCTCGATAGGTCCTGGGGTAGCTGACACGAACACCGCCTGATTAATATGAGAATAGAACTCATCAAAGGTCAGCGGTCTGTTATCCATTGCTGAGGGCAGACGGAAGCCATAGTCAACAAGTGTCTGCTTTCTTGCCCTGTCGCCTGCATACATACCTCTTACCTGCGGCAGAGAAACGTGCGACTCGTCCACGAAAAGCACAAAATCCTCAGGCAGAAAGTCAAGCAAAGTGAACGGCGTTGAGCCTGCGGGACGTCTTGCAAGCACTCGGGAATAATTCTCGATACCGCTACAAAAGCCTATCTCCTCCAACATCTCGATGTCATAGTTAGTGCGCTGTGCGATACGCTGAGCTTCGATAAGCATATCGTTGTCTTTGAAATATTTGATACGCTCGTCAAGCTCCTGCTTTATCTCTTCGATAGCGTCGTGCATTTTATCACGGCTGACGATATAATGAGAAGCAGGGAAAATTGCAGCGTGAGCAAGTGAGCAAAGCACCTCGCCGGTCACTACGTTTATTTCAGTGATACGGTCTATCTCATCTCCGAAGAACTCCACTCTTATGGCAGTGTCTGTAGAATTTGCAGGAAATATCTCCACCACATCTCCCCTGACACGAAACTTGTTTCTCACAAAATTTATATCGTTTCGCTCATACTGTATACCCACAAGGTCAGCGATAAGCCTGTCACGGGATTTCTCCATACCACGGCGGATAGACACGACCATGGACTTATACTCCTCAGGGTCGCCGAGGGAGTAGATACAAGAAACGCTGGCAACGATAATAACGTCGCGTCGTTCAGCGATAGCGGAGGTAGCGGAATGTCTAAGCTTATCTATCTCATCGTTCACCGAGCTGTCCTTTTCGATATAGACGTCCTTACTAGGCACATAGGCTTCAGGCTGATAATAGTCATAGTAGGACACGAAATATTCCACGGCATTGTTCGGAAAAAACTCCTTGAACTCAGAGCAAAGCTGAGCGGCAAGTATCTTATTATGGGCAAGCACCAGTGTTGGACGGTTTATCCTAGCAATAACGTTTGCCATAGTAAAGGTCTTGCCGGAACCTGTAACGCCCATAAGGGTCTGTTCTCTCATGCCGCTTTCGATGCCCTTTACCAGAGCGTCCACTGCCTCAGGCTGGTCGCCCGATAGCTTATAATCTGAAACAAGCTGAAACTTATCCATAAATGCCTCCTCAATCGAACAGTTGTTTTACTTATTATATTACAATTATTTTTAATTGTAAAGGCTTTTTTATCAATATTTTTTGAATTTGCATATATGTACGATTTTTCGGACTGGTATTGTTACTCAACATGCGGTATCAGCTCGATGTATGTGTAGGGGCGAACACCGTTCGCCCGTCGAAGAAACAAACCCACGGTAACAACAAGGTTCGGCAGCAAAAAATTCTCCCCGACAATTCTGAATTTACAGCAAATCCTGAGCACGGGCGAACACTGTTCGCCCCTACAGATTATTCGGGAGAGTTTGTCATGCCGCAAAATCGCTACGCTCGGTGCAGGGGGCACAACTTTGGTCAGCTTTGCTCATTCCTCACTCCTCATTCCTCACTCCTCACTCCTCACTCCTCACTTAATACCGCTCCCCTCTTGCATTCTCCCACACTTTAGGTTATAATATCACTATAGTAATAATTTCAGGAGGACGTAACATGAATAGATCATATGACGAATACAACTACACCCTCTCAAAGCGTGAACTGGAAGAGCTTAAATTCTTATTCATCTCTGATGATGTGGACTACAACGACACTGACAGCAACGGGCTTACTTTCCTGCTCACTGCTATCGAAAGTGCTGACTTTGTTGAGCAGGACGGCGTTCTCAAGCCTGACAAGCGAAGTGTTGATTTCATCAAATGGCTCATCGCTCAAGGCTCAGATGTGAACTTCCCTGCTGACAAAAAGCCTTTACAATATGCTATCAAATGTGAAGAGGAGATATCTCGCCGTAAAGGCAAAGCCTGCGATATGTCAGAAATTCTTCTGCTTCTCCGTGAAAGCGGTGCTGACAGCACCGGTCTTGACGAGCTTATTGACGGCGGATTCTCCGCTCGTGTGAAGCTCTGAGGTATGGCATGAGAGAATTTATAATAAATCAGAATGACGCAGGTCAGCGTGTTGACAAGTTTCTCACAAAGGCTGTGCCGAAGCTGCCTAAAAATCTGCTGTACAAATATCTGCGCCTAAAGCGTATCAAGGTCAACGGCAAACGCTGTGAGATATCCACACGGCTTGCTTGCGGTGACGTTATGCAGCTTTACATCAATGACGAATTTTTCGAGGGCGAAGTTGCTGACAGACCTGCTTTTCTCAGTGCGCCAACGTCTTTGAATATTATTTACGAGGACGAGAATATTATCCTTTGCGACAAAAAGTGCGGACTTGTGGTACATGAGGACGAAAGCGGTTCGGCGGACACGCTCATAAACAGGATACAGCACTATTTATATGACAAGGGTGAATATCGTCCTGAGGAGGAGCTGTCTTTTGCTCCTGCCCTTTGCAACAGGATCGACCGCAACACAGGCGGTATCGTAATATGTGCGAAAAATGCTGAAAGTTTGCGTGTGCTTAATCAGAAAGTTAAAGACAGAGAGCTTGAAAAGCTTTATCTTTGCGTGACAGTTGGCATACCAAAGGAAAAGTCTGCTCGGCTCACGGCTTATCATCAGAAAGATGAAACCACAAAAACCGTCAAGGTATCCGACAGGAAATTTGCAGGCAGCCGCACCATGATAACCTCTTATCGTGTGCTTGCGGAAAACAAGGCTGATGACCTTGCACTTCTCGAAGTTGACCTCATCACAGGCAGGACGCATCAGATAAGGGCGCACCTTGCTCACATTGGCTATCCACTTCTCGGTGACGGCAAATACGGAATAAATAAAGTCAACCGTGCATACAATGTGAAAACGCAGGCACTTTATTCGTACAAGCTCACCTTTAAATTCACCACTGATGCAGGTATACTTGAATATCTAAACGGCAGGAGCTTTCAGGTTAAAGACGTATGGTTTTGCGACAAATTCTTCGGATATAAGCTCTGATATTTCGTTAAATCGCACTATTTCGACACTGTGGATTTGTCATATACGACAAAATAATATAATTTTCATGCAAATTTTGTGTAAATTGTTCAAAAGTGCTTGCAAATGTATATAAAATATGTTATAATTATTTAGTCAAATTTAACGGCTGTACTATATATACAGAAAATGACAGATATATTTTATAGATTTGGAGGAACAAAGGTATGACAGGAGATCTGCATTGTCACACAACGCTGTCTGACGGCTCGCTTGGTATAGAAGAGGTCATTGTTCAGGCAAAAAGAATGGGACTTGACTTTCTTGCGATAACAGACCATGACACTCTTTCATCATCAAGCAGAGCGCAAATACTTGGTGAACGATATGGGGTAAAGGTCATTCCTGCGGTAGAGCTTTCCGCATGGGACAAGAAGCGCAATTCAAAAGTACACATTCTTTGCTATGCGCCTCAAAAGCCTGACAGGCTCGAGGGTCTTTGCCTGAAGTCATGCCAGATAAGAAAAGATTGTGCAAAAGAAATGATAGAAAAGGTAATGGCAAGATATCCTATCCCTGCCGATGCTGTACTGCACTACACGAAAAGTTCAAAGAGCATTTTCAAGCAGCATATCATGAGAGCATTGGTAAATTACGGCTATGCCACAGAGCTTTACGGCTCTGTGAACGACAAGCTTTTTGCATATCCAAACGGCGAATGTCTTGTGACCCGTGAATATCCTGACGTAAACTTTGTGCTTGACCTTATACATTCCGCAAAGGGCGTTGCTGTTATGGCACACCCTGTTATGTTCAACAACACCGAGCTGCTTCTTGAACTTATTGAGGCAGGCAAGCTTGACGGAATTGAAGCTTATCATTACTCTGCTACTCCAACTCAACAGCAGAAGCTTGCAGACATCGCAAAGGAACATGACCTTATAGTGACTGGTGGCTCTGACTTCCACGGTCTGTATAATGAGACTATGACACATATCGGAAGCATGACCACTGACAAGGAAAATCTTGATAAGCTGTTCAAGCTCATTCATATAAATTCACAAAAAGCTAACAAAGCGGCTGTGAAAACAGAGAAATAATATGGTATAATAAAGGGACATTATCATGCGGTAATGTTCCTTTAATGCGTAACAAAGCCTAGTTTGGCTGTAATAGAGAGGACTGTATAAAATGAACGTAATGGAAGAATCACTACAGAAACACAGAGAATGGAAAGGCAAGATAGAGGTCTGCTCGAGAGCAAAGGTAAACAATGCCAAAGACCTTACTCTCGCATATACTCCGGGCGTTGCTCAGCCTTGCCTTGAGATACAGAAAGATCCTGACCTTTCATATGAGCTTACAAGACGTGCAAATCTTGTGGCTGTTATCACAGACGGCTCTGCGGTGCTTGGTCTTGGAAATATCGGCGGTCTGGCAGGTATGCCTGTTATGGAGGGCAAGTGTGCGCTTTTCAAGGAGTTCGCAGACGTTGACGCTTTCCCGCTTTGCATAAAGTCCAATGACGTTGACGAAATTGTAAACACTATCGCCATGATATCAGACAGCTTCGGCGGAATAAATCTTGAAGATATTGCCGCTCCAAGATGTTTTGAAATAGAAGCAAAGCTCAAAGAGAAAGTTGATATCCCTGTTTTCCATGACGACCAGCACGGAACTGCTATCGTTGTCGGTGCGGCACTTATGAACGCCTGCAAGGTAGCAAACAAGAAGATAGAGGATATCACGCTTGTTATAAACGGCGCAGGTGCAGCCGGCTGTGCTATAGGAAAGCTTTTGCTTTCTCTTGGTATCGGCAATCTTATCATGGTAGACCGTGAGGGAATAATCTGCGAGGGCGACAATTATCTTAACGAGGCTCACGCTGAAATGGCTAAGGTCACAAACAAGAACAAGCTCCACGGCTCTCTTGCCGACGCACTCAAGGGTGCAGACGCTTTCGTGGGCGTTTCCAAGCCAAAGCTTGTGACCGCTGAAATGGTTAAATCCATGAACGACAAGCCTATACTTTTCGCAATGGCTAACCCGACTCCTGAGATAATGCCTGACGAAGCAAAGGCGGCAGGTGCGTTTATTGTTGGCACAGGACGTTCAGACTTCCCTAACCAGATAAACAACGTTATCGCTTTCCCAGGAATTTTCAAGGGTGCACTTGCAGTAAGGGCTTCTGACATCAACGAGGAAATGAAAATGGCTGCAGCAAAGGCTATCGCAGGCTGTGTGCCTGAGGACAAGCTCAATGCGGAATTTATACTGCCGAACTCTTTTGACAGATCTGTACCGGTCGCTGTGGCTGAGGCTGTGGCAAAGGCTGCAAGAGAAACAGGCGTAGCAAGAATTTAGGAGGTTTTTTCAAATGGCAACAATCAGCTACACTCCAAAGGGAGTATGTTCAAGAAAAATAGATATTGAAGTAGAGGACGGTATCGTAAAGAAAGTGCATTTCACAGGCGGCTGTAACGGCAACACACAGGGTGTATCAAAGCTTGTTGAGGGCATGAAGGTTCAAGACGTTATTGACAGACTTGAGGGTATCGACTGCAACGGACGCGGCACATCATGTCCTGCTCAGCTTGCGGAGGCTTTGAAGTTTGCACTCTAAGCTTTCGTACTGAACATTACACGGATATAATAACGGGCGAACACTGTTCGCCCCTACAAAAGAAAACGGACTGCATTTTGCTTGCAGTCCGTTTTTTTGTACATATTCTAATTCCCTGACGCTGTGCCTTGAGTGAAACTCATTGAAACAAATCCCGTACCAGTCACCGTAATATCGGTATGATTACCGTCAGACCACTGCTCCGCACCGTTTATGCCGTTCGTTCGATAGAACTGAATATCATATTGATTTTTCTCGGCAGAATCGACTTTCATAGTTGCAGTGGCAATTTTTGTATTTACATCTGTAGAAACATTCAGGCTGTAAGTGTTTTTAAACCATGTGCTGATATCAACATATTTCGTGTTCCATGTCAGTGTGACAGTACCCTCGCCACTGCCTGACAGGCGGTAGTTGAATCCGTCAAGATCTTTAGGCGAGGTAGCATTGTCAATGAATGTGCCTGTCCATGTTGATGATGTGTTATCATTTATATAGATAACGCCAAGCTTTGCGGAGAGCGTTTTCAACTCTGCCTGATCTGTAGGTGCGGCTGTCACTTTCATGTATATATCAGACTTTGTGAGCTGTGACTTATCAAAAGTCAGCACAAATTCATGCTTATTGAAATCATCTGATCTAAGCACAAGTGAAGAAAATACAATTTTTGAATTACCTTCAAAAGTCTTATTTTCACCGCCAAATTCAACCGAGTATTTAGCAGCTTCTTCTCCGGTAACGGCATTTCCGTCGCTGTCCACAAGCTCGACTGTCAAAGTGTATGTGATATCCTTGTCATTATGCTTTATCAATGTTTGCGGATAGTTGCATACATTGACTGTCACACAAGGCGAGGTTTCCATACTGCTAAATGTTATCGTCCTTGGAAGATCATTTTCATCTGTTGTAAGATAATTAGATGAAAACAGCATGCCAGCTCCCTTTTGTGTGGATACAACTCGCTTTACACTTGAAACGCTGGTATAAGCCGCCAAAACACCAACAGTGCTGAGTGCGGCTGCCGCAAAAGCTATCCATATTGCAAGCCACGATCTTTTAAGCTTTTTTATAAATTGGTCTTTCATAGCTGCCGCCCTCCTTTCTGTCTGGTGATATATTACTTTCTTTGAACTGTAAGGTAGACCATATCAGTTTCTTTATTGTTTTGGACTTTATCATTCCATTTTACTCTGATTATAAAATAATCGCAAAACGGATCTTTATTGTCAATTACCGTCAGTGTATCCGATTGCCAATAAAGTGCTTCGGAATTTTTCTGAACATTGCCGTAGGTGTCATAAGACTTTTCGTGAAGTGTGCTGTTAGCAAGTATCTCCGAGCCTTGCTGATTGAGATAATGTCCCGAGATCTTATTGCCGTCTATATTGTAATAAAACGTTTTATTCTCTTCATCAGATACATAAACTACAGTATCATTATTTTTATCAGCTTCCGGCACGTCTTTTGCACGGTATATCTCATACTCAAAAGGGATATTCGTTGTATGTGCAAGCTGTATTTGATATTGTTGCACGTCTGCCCCGCCTATGCCGAAAACAAAGTCTTTATAACTGCCGTTCTCAACGTCTATATCTGCCATTTCAAGATTTGCCACAGATTCTTTGTTTCCTGCGGTGATATAAAGCTGAGTAGGGGCATTTATTTTTGTTGTAAGAGCAATAGAACGTTTGTGAGTAAACCACGCATAAACAGGCAGTGCCACAAGCAGTACCACCGAGATGGATACTGCTATGACTAGCTGGAACTTCTTCTTTTTTTCTAATTTTCTGATTTTTCCCAAAATGCTTTTTGTCATAATTTTCTCCTGAAAATGCCTGCTTATTATGAATTTATAAAGCCTGTTTCTATTTTTGCGTTTGTGTAAACAACATAGTCGCTTGAGGTAGTTCCATTAACAACTGAGTTGTTGTCATTAAGCAATACTGCGGTAAGCTCAACTCTGTAGTTTGCATAGGTAAGTCCCTGCTCCTCAAAAGCCTTGCCTGTTTTTACTGTAAATTTCGTAACGGCTGTGTTTTGTTCTTCGCCATTATAGTCAGTGGTAAAAACGCACTCCTTGCCATTCAGACAGCTGTTTGATGCGGCGTTTTCCAAAGTAAAGCTACTGAGATATTTGCTAATATCGTTTGTCTGCTTATAATCGCCGCTATTGTCCTTAACATACAACCTCATTGTATACTGTATTTTTTTGCCGCTGTCCCTTGTTGATCGACTCAAAGCAGACAGATCATAGATAGCATTTGCTGTTATTGCCATTTCTTCTGTAGTCATATCTTTGGCATTGATACCAAGCTGCGAAAATGGTGAATCCTTCGACTCAAGAACCGTTGACTCTGCAACGTTATAGTTTAGCTGTGCCACCGTCATTGCCTTTCTATAGTAGTGTCTGGCAGGCATATCTCCACTTTTAGAGATAGAGCTTGTTCTGGCTATATGCAACATAAGACGCCGCATTTACTCCTATACCGGTTTTTGTATCCCCGTCCTTACGCTCAGGGAACTGATCTATGATCCCTGCAGTACCATAAGTTAAGCTGATATCAGCCTTGACAGTTATAGAGCCATTTGTGTCACTATTGATATAATCGTAGACCGAATCGGGATACATCAGCATATAGCTGTCTTTAGCTTCTGAAAGTGTCTCAGTCTTGCTTATTTTTGCGTTTGATAACTCTGTGTCTGAACTGTCTAAAATGCTGTAATCAACATTCACCGAAGTTCCTGCAATGATCTTTGCATTAGCTCCTGCGTCGTTTTCATCAAAGCTCTTCATAGAGAATTTAAAAGCCTGATACATATTGAAATCGTCACTCTTATAGCCATTAAATGTATCTCTAAGACTCTTATCAATGCTTATCTTTGACGTCATTGTGGCACGGACAAAATTATTTGACGCTGTTATCTCCTCTGGGTCATGAGCCGTCACACTTACTAGCTGTGTAAAAAAGTTTGCAATAACATATGCGCCAGTGTCATTATTTGTCACTTGGACAAGGTTTGTAGGAATATTGCCATTGAGCTTTCTTGGCTTATTACCGCTATAATAATTCACAAAGTTCTTGATGACTTTTTTTGAGCTTCCCGTTTCCGGAATATTGATAGTGAGATAATAGTTCTCGCTTATTATCATTTCGTCATTAGCATTTTTAGGTGTATCAATGTTCGCTGTAACAATTATCTTATAAGTGCCTGTTTCACCCTCGCCGGCAGGTCTATAATACTTGCCGTCGCTTGTTTTTACAGTAGCTGTAGCTTCATCCGCTTCAACGAGAGTTCCGTCAGATGATTCTTTAGCTGTTACCGACGCATATCTTAACAATACATCATTCATTGTGACCGGTTTATATCCACTTATATTTTTCAAGTCAAGCTCACCGGTTGTTTTATTAAACTTAGCATCACTTGCGGTAGAATGATAAGTCTTGTCATTGTTATTTGCATCAACAAGAGTTAGCTTTGTATCATCGGTAAGCACACCACTGTCAACGGCATTATCACCAATAAGATAAAGCTTTTTATCAAAGCTCCAAAGCAGGCTGTCACCGTTATTGAGCATTTTTTCCCATTCGTTAGCGGATTTGTAATAGGAATACTTAAAATAAGTAGTAACAGGTGCATCAAAGCTCTCAAAAGCAAGTTTTGTTTTATCCGTATAGTGAGAATGGTTATAGTCTGTGCCTGAGATAACGTAAGATTGGAAGCTGAAATCAAGCACCTTTCTTACAAAAACAGGAATATGAAGTCTAAGAGCAGTTTTGCCACTTCCCGTTGGGTCGATATAATCAAGAGTAATAACAGTAAATCTGTTTGTGCCGTCATTGTCATACTGACCGTCTGTGACCTTGAAATATCCTGTCTTGCTGTTAAATGTAAGAGTGCTTTTGTCTGATTTTTCCAAAGCATCGTTATCATACACATAAGTCGCTGTGCTGACATTCATAAGGTCTGTTGTTTTCAGCTTATTTGAACTGCTGTCGCAAACATCACAATTTGTCAGAACTGAGATATACTTTGCGAGCATTTGTGTAATATTCAACGATGAGTTATCATCAATAAGCAGAACAGGAAGATCATTCAGCTCCTGAACATCAAGCTCAGAGGCTTGCTTGAATGTTGTAAGCTTTGAATTACCCAGATCCTCTGCATATGTCTTTATGGTACTGTTTATGCCATAGGATTTTTTGGTTGTGCCATTCGTATAAGAAGCAGCGTCACTGATGATAGTCTGCATATTTCCGCCAACAAGATCGCCTGTGAAAATTTTATCACCGGCGGTTTTGCTTGGATTTATGTTGACATAAGGTGAATTGATATCAACGTGCGTGCCGCTTCCCTCACCGATATTTTGAGTATTATTCTGATCGCCGTTATAGTCAGCATGAACTGCGATAAAGTTGGTAGGTATCTGTGAAGCATAATACTGTATATCAGGTAAACAATCCGTGTTATTTACCGATACTCCAATAAATTTAGATGATAGATTTTTATCATAGTTCCAACCTATCAAGTTAGAAACAGACACGCTGTTGTTGCCTTTTACATAGCTTAATTTATTTATGAGAATATCATAAGCATATGTGCTGCCACGGTCATTATGACCGATCACACCGCCTGCACCTGCACCATTGGACTTATCTTCTGCTGACAGCGTAACATTATTGACTTCACAATCAGTTATCTTCAGATCACCGTTAGCTTTTATGCCAACATAACCTCCGATACCTGCATTATCATTTTTAGCAGCCGGTATACCTATCGTTGCATTTTTTACAGCAGACTTTGATATGGTCACAGCCGCATTCTGTGTGCCGACCATTCCGCCTGAACCTATATAGCCATAAACACCGCAAGCTGATGTTTCAGATGTTCCTCCATAGTAACAATCATTGATAGACAACAGGTTTTTGTTTATTCCAACGAATCCACCCGCATTACTACCATAAACATCAACGCTGACGCTTGTATTTGTTATTGTGCATGCTCCGTTAGACAGTCCTATAAGACCGCCCTCGTTCATTGTCTGGGTTGCAAGGGGTTTATTGTCTTTTTTTGAACCGATAAAGCTGTCTTTATTATAGGCTGTAAGCTGAACATTGCTTATTGTCGTTTTGATATTTGCAGAACCTGCGATTCCACCTACGCCAAACCAAGTTTTTGTGCCTTTATCAAGATTAGCAAATTCAACTTTATTAATTTTTATCTTAGAATCCTTAACAGCGAATTCGTTGCCTTTCTGAGAATTTCCCACAAGACCGCCTGTTTCAAATCCGCCATACACATAAACGCCACTGTTTTCAGACTTAACGTTACTTATATTGATATCATTTGTTGACTTTCCTATAAGTCCTCCCACAGTATATGCGCCATATATTTCAAGATCGGTCAATGTTATTCCGCTAAACGTGCAAGAACTCTGTACTCCGCCAACAATACCACCTGTAGAAAGGTCTTCATTAACATGCGATTGTCCATCGTTGTTATACGTCTTAACGCTGATCTTGCCGGAAAGCTTAAGGTTATTTACAGTTAAAGCATACGTTGAACAGTTTATCAACCCAACTCCTTTTACAGAGGCAAATGCGGTACGATATTTATAGTTATCCACATCTTGAAATTCAATAGTGCTACCGCTCTTGTTGTCTGTTATTTTCACAGCATAGGCTTTTATATCTGTATCGAGCTTTATAGTCTTATCATTTCCCTGGATAGTTGTCAAAGATAAAGTATAATCACATTTAATGTCGCCAAGGTTACTATCCTTTGCATCAAACAACTGATTTATACCACGAAAACCGGTTCCGGTGAGGTCATAGGTTCCATTTCCTGTGAGTTTAACAGTAAGGTTCTTATTTAATTCGTGTGCCCACTTTGCTTCATAAAGACCTTGTTCACTTGGCTTTGTATATTTTTTTAGCATTACAGAATTTTTCTTTTCAAATTCCCTGCTTGTAGCCTTTTCAAGTCTTTGATAATCTGAGATCGCAGTTTTGTAATCTGTATCATCAGAAGTCAATGTAGCTGTGCCAACTTTTGAATAGTCTGCATTTCGAGTAAAAGTATAGTGACCATAGCCGCAAGTATTTTTATTACGGTCTGTATATCCCATACCGGACTGTGATATGATAGACAGCATAAACAACGCCTGTGCATTAGGCACTTCAATAATATTGGTCGTGCCGGCAATAACATTTAATTTCTCATCATCACTTAGCTCACTCTTAAACTGCGTGATGAGATAATTTTTCCTAGTATTGTTAAGGTTAGTTGATTTACCAAACGTTTTTCCCTCTTCGATAGCAAAGCCGTTTACAACTCTGCCTATATATGGATTGATAAAAAGATTGGTATATACGTCTTCACCCACTGCCTCAGTATTGTTGGTTGTAAGCGCACTATCTTTGGCAACGTTGTTCATATTTCTGAAAATAACGCCGCCGTAAACTATGGCGCCAACATATCCGCCTGCAGTAATGAGATGTTGTTTGCTGTTATCGTTATTTGCAAATGTTATCTTAGGATTTGTTACCTTGACATTATCAATGATATTATCTCCACCGAACACAACGCCCATAACACCGCCATAATACTCCGTCTTTTTGGTACTATAGTTTAATTTATTATTATTGTTTTTTGAAAGCGTTACTTCATTGGTATATACTATATTGATATCTTTTACAACACTTCCGCTGCTGAACCTGATGAGAGGGCTTGCAGAATTATTGGTTATAGTTGGATATGTTCCGTCGGATCTCTGCTGTCCAACTATAACGCCCCTGAAAACGTAACTGTTTGATGTTCCGCCAAGACCTGCAAAAGAACTGCCGAGAACTATATCATCATCTATCTTGTAATAAGCCTCGCAAAGATATTTGATCATGTTATCTTTTGAAACTGAAACTTTTTTCGTTCCGCTTACAAAATTGCCTGCACCATCATAAGTATAGGTTTCATGCTTGGTGCCTTTGCAAAAAGCACTATTAGCATCAACAGTCGCCTTATCAGCAGAAGCGTTTGCATTATAGTTTACTTCCCAGCCATTTGTAGGTGCGGCTGTACTGATAACTCGTGCGACCTCGGCAAGAGTAGAAGCGTCAAGTAGATACGGGTCAGAGTATGTTCCGCAGCCCTTTATAAGATATGGTCGCTCAAGGTTTACATCTATCTCATCATAGTTTTGAGTGGTATCATACGATTTAGCAACATATGGCTTGTAACTAGCAAAGCTATATTCCTCTGTTGCGTTATTTTGGATAGGAGAAGTATACCTGTCATCCATACTCCAATCACCATGATATTTATTCTGCCTGCTATTTCCATAATCATCAACATTCTTCTTGGTGTCAGACACTTCTTTTCCGTAGGTTACATTATGCTTAATATTGCCAGCTGAGTCTGTACCCCAATCGTCGTCCCATTTATAGTTGTATATTGCAGAAGAGCCTGCTCCGTCAGAATGCTGAAAGCTTTCAAGCAGAGTAGCATTTTTGAAAATTGAATTTACATCACTTGCGTCAAGCTTGATATTTGAGAAAGTCAGAGATATATTTTGACCATTTTCGCTTCCTACATCGCCTATAAGGCTTGTTGCAGCGTATTTCTGACCGCCTTTGTAATATTGTTCAGCGGTCGTACTGTGTTTTTTCTGTGACACATTTTGTATAGTGATCTCTGTCATGTTGCCTATCTTATTTATAAGCAAAGGGGCATAAGAATTTTCGCCATTTAAACTTAGAGAAGTATCATTCACATACAGATTATCAAGAACGATACTTCCGGTAATTTTGACAGATTTCTTTGTAGTATTGGTGTCGTCAGCAACCGAGCCGCAAACCAATGCACCTGAACCACCATTCACTTTACCGATATTTCCCTTAAAGGTCAGTTTACCACTTATGGTAACAGCTCCATTTTCATTTCTGAAAAGTCCGCATTGCATCATGTAATGTTGTGTACGAGAATCATCGTTTTTACTAGGATTAACACTATCATTACCATTCGTATGACGAGGATGGTTATTATTTGACACTTTTTCAGACATATTAAAGCCTTTATTGTCAAAAATAATAGTTGAACTTGAACTAATAGTTAGGTTATTCGTATCAACCGGATAATAAGAATATCTACGCAAATCTATTGTTTCATCTTTTGGGAAACCAGGGTCTTTATCACAAATATATTTTTTTATGTTTGACGCCGCAAAAACTCTTGCACTCCATACAGTAGCTTTAGCTCCGCCTGTTTCATTAACATAATTTGTCCTGTATACATCAAGATTATAATAATACCTTGCACTTGGATTTGATTTCCAATCAGTGGCGTTGCTTTTGTCTTTTTTAGTCTGATTCTGATAAGTATTGCAGTTCTTTCCGTCCGTATAGAGTAATCGCTCTCCGCTATCTGTAACAGCAGGAATAGAAATTATGGCGTTCTGACCTGATACAGGGTTTGCAGCATCACCATAAATACTTGATCTAGTTATTTCATCAAAATATTCACATTTGCTTAAACTGAGTTCTGTACTGTCATCTATAACATAGCCTTTATCACCTATTCCAGTCAGTTCAAAATATGTTGCATCTGAACCACAAATAGCTTTATTATAATTAATTGCATTCATATAATCAAAACCATATGAATCATAGCTTCTTCCAAATAGTGTTCCTGAAAGCATACCAAATCTAAAGCAACGACTATTAGAAATTTTAACATCATTTGCGAAATGGATAGTTTTAACATTCCAATATCCTGTTGTTGAAAGAACGAGACCTCCAAGCTCATAACTACTAACATTTAATTTAGAATTCGATATTTTCAAATCAGAAAGCGTAACCTTGACCCTATACCAGTTATGTCCCAAAAAGCCACCACTTGTGCTTCCTGTTTTATTTACTTTGGTTGTAATTGTCAAACCATTGATGTCTACTTTTTTTATATCTATTTTATTACAAATCGTTGTATTCGTTTTCAATCCTTTGTCATCAACTGCTTTAACTTCAGCAATAAGTCCGCCTACTCTTGCATTAGAGCCTGTATGTTTATCCTCAATTGAGCCTTTGACCGTTACTTCATCAAAAACGATTTTTTTTGTAATTTCAGTTTTTGCTCCATCAACAATTCCAATAACTCTGCCCAAAACAGTGCAGTCATTTGCTTTTGTACTGTTATATTTAAGGGTGACATTAAGAGTACAGTTATTGAATGAAATGTCGGTTGTTGCACTAGCAACATCGGTAACACACCCCACAAGACCGCCAACAAAGTTTGTAAAATCTCCACTTGGAGATGCGGTCACATCAGCGATCACTTTGTCAATAGTCAAAGCTCCGCTGTTGTATGCAGATACAGAACCAATATAACAAGCATCACCGCCAGAAACATTATCACCGACAATATTAAAGTTTGAAACAAGCATTATATTGCTTATTTTTGCACCGCTTGTCTTTGCAAAAAGTCCGTTGTGAGTATGGAAAACTATCTTATCATTTTCTGTTCCCACTGTCATGGTAAGTTTATGACTATTGCCATTCAGTGTGCCTGTGAATTTATCCTCACCATTATCACGCATAAAGCCGGTTAGACCTGTGTCGCTTATATCAACATCTGCACTAAGAGTAAAGTTCGCCTTAAGTATTGCTGATTTATCTATAGAATTTTCGCTATACTTAACAAAATCATTGCTATCGTGCTGCATGATCAAAGCCGCACGGGCAAAATCTGCCCTATTGCTTATGGTTATATTATTAGTAGTAAATCCATTTATTGTAACAGTATGCCCAGATCCATCAAAAGACAGAACACCATTAGCACTCTCAAGCAAATCGGAATTGTTAAGGCGAAGCACTCCGCCCCAATCCATATCGTCTATGACTTTTGAAGATGTCCTTGTAAATGACCAGCCGCTTAAGCTATAGATCAAAGCATTGCCTCTATTTCCTACTATCTGACATCTGTTTTTGTTAGGGTCTTTAGGATAAAAGCCTGAAAGGTTTGTTTCACCGCCAAGCCTTACAACGCCATTTTTATTAAATTTGCCAACAATGCCACCTACGCTCTGGTTTGCAGAAACATTATTTGCAGTAACTGTGACTTTGCCGCCAACATCTATAAAAGCCTGATCTGCATAGCCCACAAGTCCGCCATAATTATTTTGTGATGATGTGGAATTCTTAATACTTATAGTGGTATTCTTGACGCTTACATAAGCCTTGCTATTATCACCTATCTTACCAATAAGACCGCCAAAATCAAGGGCATTGCATGAGCCAGTCACATTTACAGTGATATCACTTAGTGCTAGTTCAGAGCTAAGAGCATTAGCAGAATATCTTCCGACAATACCACCATAAAAGCCTGCCCTGACAGTGCCATTGAAGTTTGAAGTAATAGTATCATTAGTGGTGCCCGTGATACTAATTTTTACACTATCTGTTCTGTTTATCAGCACTCCGAAAACAGAACCAACAGCCGCACTGTCAGCGGTATCTCCTGATGAACAAGCAAGTGCCATTTTCATGCCACTGAATTTTGAAATATCAAATTCTTTACTGTCGGCTTTACTGTATGTATAAGAGCCGAAAAGACCGCCCGCAGTTACAGAGCCTGTAACGCTTCCGGTCATGGTAAGGGTGACATCTTCACCGACATTTATTTCTGCATTCTCTGCACTGCCCACAAGTCCGCCTGCGTTGTTTGCGGATATATTTACATCTGTCAAGGTGTTGCACTTGTCGATGTTCAGCGTTGCATCAGCGCTCATTTTTCCGACAAATACACCTGCGTTCGATTTGCCGGAAACGTCAAGCAAACTGCTTGACAAGCTTACAGCAAGACTTGCGTTTTCGTCCATAGTGCCGCAAGCAAGACCTGCATTATCCCCGCCTGATACTTCCACCTTGACATCATTTCTTAGAGTGATATCCAGATCGACATTTGCTCCATTTTTCATATTGCCTATAACAGACGTGAAGGATTTATAATTTGTAGCACCTGAATCATCTACAGGATCAGTTTTTATTTTCCACTTATTAGCTGAAGCCACATCACCGTGTATAACATTCTCAGCAAGCAAAGCTGAATTTTTTTCTTCCGGTCTAGCAAAAATAATAGTATCTAAATTTGCACTGTCACTAAGATATTCAAACAGAGCAAAATTAATAGGAAGATTAATAGCTGAACCCTCATTTGCTTTGACTGTTCCCATGAAAGGATATTCTTCATTGCCAAGTCCTTTTTCTATTCCTGTAAAATCAGAAGCCTTAAACTGAGATTGGTTGTTTGAAAACAATACAGTGATATTCTGATAAACAGAAGGATCTGCATTAAGAAGCTTTTTAAAATCTTCTGCATTCTGTATAGTATAAACGTCGCTTTTGATATCGTTAGAAATGTCAGTATATGTATCTTCCGCCATAGCCGTAATAGCATTGGTGACAGTTGATACCATTTTAGACACAACACCTGAAATATCCGCAAGAGGCATACTTGTAACAAGCAATACGGCAGCGGTAACTAAAGAAATAACATTCTTGCGATACTTGCTGTAAAGCTTGTGGCATATTCTATTGATTTTCTGATTTCTATTAGCTTTCACTTTCAACTGCCTCCGTGCAAAGTTAATATTCTTATCTATACGTTTAGTTCAACAAGGATATATTGCACCTTTGTACCTATCTTTTCGTCAGCGTCATTATACATTGAGCTTAGTGATGATAACTGTGCTGTGCTGTATTTTTCACCATTAAGTATTTTCTCAATAACTGTTTTATTTTGTTCTTTATCGGCATCACCTGACAAGAACAAGCTTATATTACCATTTATATATTTTGCAAAATTCAAACGCTCTTCACTGTCATCACCAAACAGCACGTTTTTCTCTGTCAGATTTTCATCTGTGCTTTTCATCAGTATCTGACCAAGAGTGTTCGGCCACACCCAATATACGTTCACTTCCTGTGGAACATCTGCCTTACAATCTTTAAACGTCCTTGTGAATGTTTCATCATGAAGAAAATCGGAATATGTGTGATTGTTCTCATCATATTTCTCAAAAAACATGATATGTCCATTCATAAATCTAGTTACTTCTTCTTCAGTAACCTTTTCATAAGAAACAGCGTCTTCGTTTTTATTCTCTGCATACCCCGTGATACTCAACTTGAACTGTATCTCCATTTCCCCCGACTGGTTCGGGACAACGTAAAAAGTAAGCTTTCCATGACTGCCAGGATTAATACCATTCGTCATACCGCTTTCTTCATCAAGAAGCCAGTAGATCTTGTTGTTCTCGTCAGAAGTGATGTTGCTCCCATCAGACACCTTAGAGTAGTCATTGCTGTCAAGTATCTCAGCTTTAAGCACATTGGCACTGCCTACTGTTTTCAGTTCAAATGGCGAATCTACGCTTTTCATTCCAAATGAATCAAGATCAAGGGCTTTATCAATGGTAAACCAAGCCAAGCTGACCGCAATAAGTATAAATGCCAGCACTGCAACTGGTATTATTTTTATAATAAGCAGTTTGCGTTTCTTCTTTTCTTCCTCGCTGTCTGCTTTCTCTATCACTTTATGCTCAGCCACTTTGGCGACCTCCATTATTTCATCGAGTCAAGCTCTTTCTGCAATTCTATCATGTGGTTTCTGCAAGCGGTTATCTCGCCTGTGTATTTGTTGAACCACTCAACGTCCATTTCGTTAGGCTCTTCCTGCAAAAGAATTGCCTGAACCAGTGCTGATTGTGAACGTGATCTCTTTCGCTCTATCTCCTCGATAGTAAGTCTGCATTTCTTTATTTCTCTTTTAAGCTGCCCTTTACTGCTCACGTTATTGTCCTCCTTGCATTAATTTCCCATTTTATCAACCGAATCAACTATCTCGTTGACTTCCCTATAGCCTTTGTCAAGATTTTCGGTGATATGGTCAAGTGCTTTTTTTACGTCCTCAAGCTTGCCCTGCATCTGCTCTGGATATTTAACCAAGCAGTAATGAAGCTCATTTATAGCCTTCTGCTCATCAGTGTAATCGTCGATAAGAAACACCAGCGACCTTGCCGCACCCATATCCGAAAGTATCATGTTATATCTCGTTTGAAGATCCTTGCCGCTTTCAAGATAAGTGTCTATCTCCTCAGAGGCGGCAGACAGATTTTCCATATACTTAGCAATGTAAGTCTTTCTGACTTCCTCGGACTTGTCCATATAAAGCCCGATAAAAACGAACAGCCCTGCAAGTGCCGCGATACAAATAACGATAGCCGTTATCATTTTAGCCTTCATTATCTTTTCCTGATTCAAAGCTGTTCGCCTCCTTTTTCTCATTTTCCTGCATTTTCAGCCGCTGAACTTCCTTTTCAACAGCCTCACGCATAAGCTTTTCTTTTTCTTCCTCAGCCGCTTTCAAAGCTTCCTCACGGCTTGAGTATATCTTTATCTTTGCGATAGTTTTTACCTCATACACCGCCATGCAAACTGTTGGGATTATCACAAACAGTATGAGGAGCTTCTTTGTTGATGCAAATGACCCAAGCCACTTGAAAAATCTGAGCTTTCCATAGTATTTTCCAATAATGCTGACTTTTTGCACCGTCACGCTGTCCTCTATTTTGTTAGCATCGCCTTTAGTAACAAAAGTGCCGTCGCTCAAAACCTCAGATATCCTGTGAGTATTTATCTCGCCTTTAATACTATCATCTTGAGAGTAGAACGAAATGATATCCCCTGCCTTTAAGCTGTCAGTATCCGTCCTTTTGATGTAAATATAGTCGCCCTCATGTATAGACGGCTCCATACTTCCGCTCACGACCTTCAGTACGCTGTAACCAAAAATGCTTGCTGTTTTGCCGATACAGCCACAGACCATTATGTACACCGTCACACTCAGCAGTGCCGCAAACACGGCAGAGCCAAGTATTGTCAAAGCTATTTTTACTATCCTCAACGCCTTGCCGATGATAACGACTCTCCCTCCGTGTTATTGTTTCCTATATTTCTCTTTCAAATGCCTTGCCATTCTGCCAACTGCTGAAACATGATACTCCTTATAGAGTCGTTTCATTTCAGTGTCGATAGCTTTCTGCTCCTCAGCGGTGCGCTGTGGCGGAATATATGGTCTTGGCGGTCTGTTCTTTCGCTCAAGACGTTTTCTCTTTTTAAACTGCCTGTTTTTGATATGCCTCTTTACATCATATTTAAGATACGGAGCATATTTTTCATAGATAATCTCGATTTCACGCTCTGCACGTTTTCTCTCTGCCTCAGCCTGTTCTTTTTCCATCTTGACTTTGAACATCCTGATATAGTCTGGATTATCCGTCACAACAGGTATGATCCCAAATGCGTGAGCCAGAACATATGTTATGCCACGTTTTGCCATGTAATATGGATTTTTGGAATATTCTTTAAATATCTCATTGATATTTTTATTTTCAAAGCTTTCACGTTCAGCTTTAAGACGCTCAGCACGTTCACGTTCACGGCGTTCCTGCTCACGCTGTTGTTGTGCTTCTTTCGCCTTTTTTGCAGCGATCTCAGGGGACTCATACTCTGACACAAAGCTTGAAGACACGGCCTCTTCATTCGTGCTGATCTGCTGATCCATAGCAGATCCAAGGCTGCTGCGGACCAGCTTTTTCTCCTCTCGGATCCTGGCTCTTTCCTCACGGACACGCTGCTCCTCTTCACGGCGTTGGCGCTCTTCCATTTGCCTTTTGCGTCTTGCGATCTGCTTGATCTCTTCCTCTTTTTCACGGCGTTCACGTTCCTCACGCTCCGCCTTTTCTCTTGCAGCCTGCTCCGCCTGCTGTTTTTTGATAAGCTCCAATCGTCTGCGTTCAGCTTCCTCATGCTCCAGCCTTATGCGCTCTTCTTCCTCACGCCGCTGACGCTCCAGTTTTTCCTGCTCGGCACGCTTTCTTTCAGCTTCTGCAGCCGCAAGCTCCTCAGCCCTCTTACGGTCTTCCTCGTCTTTGAGAAACTGCTTTTCTATCTCAACTATACGGTCAAGCTCTGCCGTAAGGTTTCCTGCCTCTTCGGCAGTCATACCCATATCTGTCTTGCTTGCACTACTTTGTTCACCCTCGCCAACTATGACATCATATTTATCAGACGTCTGCTTATCAAAACGCCTTACAACCTTTGGTGCGAGGGTCTTGCTCTGTATGGTTTTAAGCTCCTCCGACTTATCTGCCCCATGGGTATATGAGCGGAAAAGCATATAGTTCATTGCGGTCAGACCATATATATCCTCGATATAAGAATCATCAGGTCTTTGTGCAGTATCGGAAACGTTGACCTCGTAGCCTGCCTTATCGTAGCTTTCAATAAACTGCCAAAGGGTAAGACACGCCATAAGGTCCACATTTTTGGTGATAGCGTTTGTTCTCATAACAGGCGGTCTGATAAAAGCGTTGCCAAGAGTGGTACAAAGCACTGAGCCTTTATAGCCCTCGATAGCCTTTTTGACCCTTTCAAGCCTTGCCCAAACGTCAGTATCCTTGCTGCCGCCGACAAGACTGTCAACAGTTTCTATCTTAAAACTTATGTTGACCTTTCTCCCATCGCCGCTGTCAGCCACGGTATCGTAATTAAAAGAATAAGCCTCCTGCGCCTCTGCGGTCTGGACAAGCTTATTGTATCTTATATTTATAAAAATGTATAGCCTGTCGATAAGGGTATTTACAAATCTATTTTCATATGTATCGAGAGTTTCCTCTTTATGAATGTTGAGTATCTTTGACGGAGTTATCTTTCCTGTCTTTTTGTCGATATCCTGAATAAGATCGGTGTGCTGTCCCAGATGTTTTATGGACTCTACCGTTATCTTCCTTGACATAGCGATAGGCACGATCTCTTCCACTTCTTTAATGGTGTTTCTTGGATTTCTTATTACCGTATCAAGATGTGGCAGAGCTTTTTCTATCTCTGTGAGCCAGGACGAATCTATATTCTTCTCGATTATCTTACGATTAAAAGATACAGTTTTTTCGCCCGAAAGAAGCAAGGCACGGGCTGCCGCAAAGCTGTTATTGCCGTCAAACGTCTTTACAGCTTTGTCAAAAGCTGCACGCTGTTCGTTGTATTCGCTCATGCCCGTCCCTCCTCTCACAGTTTATGAGTACAAATTTTAGTACAGTTTTTGCAATCTTTCAAGATATGCTATAGATTCTTTCATGGTATTTCTGCCAAAAAGCTTCTGCATATAGGTGCAAAGCTCTTTCAGCTCTTCTCTAAGCATTGCCAAGTTAAGCGACTCAAATTTTCTGAATATCTTTGTGGCAAGCACATAGTCAATGCCGTCAAGCTCCTCGCCACCGCAGGCAACATATACAGGAACAAACAAGTTCATCTGTTTAAGTATACGGTTACCGAAAGCCACTCTCAGCTTTTCAATTACCCACAGGTCAAGCTGCTGTATCTTTTTCAGACTGTCCTGCGAAACAGGATACATTTGAAAAGCTTCCTTGAAGAGTGTATCAAGATGTTCAAAGCTTAGGTTCATAGGCGGCGTGTCAGGTGCGTCAAAGGCAACTCCCTTTGCGTCAAGATTGATAGGTTGTGCACGGTCGTATACCTTATCTGAGATAGTGAACGTGGAATCGTCGTTGTTGGCAGTACCGATATACCAAATGTTCTGCGGAATGCGCAGCTTGCCCTTATCCAGGCGAACAGGGTCGGTACTCCACACATTAGGAACAAGATCAAGCTCCCACTCGGCAGGATCAGGCATTTCAAGAATCGAGAGCATTTCTGCAAAGTAATATTCTACTCTCGCAATGTTCATCTCGTCGAGGAGTATGAAGTTCACATCGTCATTGTATTCAGAAGAATAAATTCTTTTGAGGACTTCTGTTTCATTAAAGTTCTTCGTGAACTCGTTGAAGTAGCCGAAAAGCTCAGTTCTGTCACGCCATGACGGCTGAACAGAAGCAATAGTGGTATCTTTCTGCAAGAACTTACCAAATGAATATGGCAGCGATGTTTTACCTGTACCCGAGATACCTTGCAGGATAATGAGCTTTGTTGAAGCCATGCCTGCAATGAAAAGTCGGATAGTTTTTATGTCATAATAAAGGTGCATTCTTGAGCAGGCAAAGTTTCTGTATGCTTCGCAGATACCGCTAAGGGTGATGTCATTATTGTAAGCAGGCGGCTCGTATGTCTTGTAGAAATTGTCCACCTCGATAAGCTTTGAAAAACGGCAATCTGCTGTCTGAACAACGCCGTCCACAGTGGTTTGAACTTCACCCTGTGGAGGCATCTGCTCGCCCTCTGCAAGCTTTGTTTCACCCTCTGCAAGAGCGGTGTTATCATAGACCCCAAGCTGAGCCACCTTCATTGCCATGATCTCATCTTTTTCCTTAGTCATTTTGACCACCTGACGCTGCAGGTCAGATATCTCTTCAATAAGATCCTCATTGCTGACGATAGAGTGTCTGAATCTTATGTATTTTCTCACAGCAAGCACTATCATAAAAATAATAAGCACAAAGATAGCCACAACAACGATAATTGCAAGCACAGAAAGTATCCAGCCCAGCGCACCAAAGTCTGCCGAGTAGGTCTTGAATATCCTTATGTAGTTTTTTATATTGAAGATCTGTTTTATGCCGTTCCACAGACCTTTGAAGATCTGCCCAAAGCCTGCAAGCATTGACGACATGAAAACAAAAAACCATTTCAGAAATCCATTCATAATGTATCACCCAAGCAGCAGTTATTTGTCATTTTTCTCCTGCTGTGCATTTTCCTCTTCCTTTTTCTTCTGCTGTGCAAGGTATTCCTCAACTGCACGTCTTTTTATTTCTTCCTCATCGCTCTCTGTGATAGCAGGACGCTTTATCTCGATTATGGTTGCGATAAGCTTATAAAGCTCAAAAAGGAAAAACAGTGCTATGGGCAAAAGTATGCAAATGAAAAATCCCGTTTTTGTTCTGAGAAAATCCATTACCTTGCCGAAACCGCCTATTTTTGCACCTTTCCACTGACCGATTATATCACCTGCATAAACAGTGTATGTATCATCTACGTTATTAGCATCGCCTCGTGTGATAAAGCCTACAGAGCCGTTATCATTGAGTACCTCTGCGATACGGTGGGTATTCTTCACCTTTTTGCCGTCTATAAGAGTCCAGAAAGTGATAACGTCGCCCTTTTTCAGAGAATTGATATCGTCTATTTCCTTTGAGATAATAAGGTCGCCTTTTTTGAAAGTTGGCTTCATTGAGTCAGATTCAACTGTGAGCGGGACATATCCCAGCAGACTTGCCGTACCATTATTCTTATCAGACGAGAACACGAGAATTGTTATAAGCAGTGCAAAGATAAGCACCACCCATGCGATAACATTAAAAACGATCTTCAAAGCTTTTTTCATAATTCAAAACCTCGGAAACCCGAGGCTTCCTCCCTTCTAATTTTTTAAGTTGTTTCAACGATCTTGAAATTCATACCAAGCTTCATTGTGCCACCAATTATTTTGTCAACACAATCAGGGTCATTTCCCTCAAGCCATATGACCACTGTATACTTGTCTTTCTCACCAGGACCAAGCTTTTCACGTCGATCCTTCATGACCTCAGTAGAGGAGGCGAACTCCTTGTCACAATCGCTTTCCTTACCGCTGCCGTCAGACTTCGTTTTACCATAAACAGTTTTCTCGCCATTCACGAAAAGCTCCACTCTGATAGCTTCATCAACACTGTTCGTGACGTTCTCGATAGTCATTTCGCTGTCATAGCTAAGTGTGTCTTTACCGGAATTTATGAGATAGAAAGTATAAGCTATATACCCCTCGCCATTATGGCTGCCGTTTATCTTGTCGATATTATCAGGGAGATCTTCGCCACTGATATTTGTCATATCATAGAGGATATCCGCATTGAGCCTTGAATTGCTCGTGGTATAGTCAGGAGTTTCCGAAAGAGTAAGCCCCTGATTTATCATATCATACTTACTTATCTTAACTGTAAAGCTACCATACTTGTCGTAAAAATAAGACACCGCATAAGCCGCCGCCACGATAGCGATAAGTATAATGGCAAGAATTTTAAGCAATCTCATCAATACCACATAGCGTTTAGCTTCCTTGGCGGTCCTGCGAAGTGCAAGGGTATCGACTACTCTTGTATTTTTATCTATATTTTTACCGTCCAAAACCGTATCACCCGTTTATTACTCATTTCTATTGCGAACGTATCTTTCCGCAATATATTTTCCTGCATTTTCTCCCGAATAGTAAAGGCACTGCATACCGCTGAGCTGTTTCACCTGCTTATCATCAGTAATGCCGTCAGCTATGACCTCAGCATTAAGGTCAAAAACGAAATTCAGCAGAGAGTTCACGCAGGTATCATACCTGTCGCTCTTACCAAGAACCTGAGCCACCGAGCCGTCAAGCATGATATTATCTACCTTGAATTCAGCGGTCTTAAGCATTTTAAAGCCCTCAGTGCCGAAGCCTGTAAGCAGAAAATGAAAGCCCTGTCTTCTCATAAGAGCCACGTTATCTGCCGCTGTGCTGTCAGCTTCATCAAGCACATCAGGCGACAACTCAAAGCAGACACGCTCATACTTCACGCCAAACTTATCGCAATAATCTGCCACAACTCTCGGAGCTTCCGTCTGCCTTAAAAATCTTGCAGGCATGAACACGCTTGCCCAATCAACGTCAACTTCCCTTTCGTGAAACTTGCCCAAAGCCTGCAAGAGCTGAACTAAAGCAAGCTTGAAAATGCTAACACATCGGTCGGAAAGCTGAGCCACAGGGAGATAATCCGCAGGCATGAGCGTACCCATAGCAGGAGAATTGAGCCTTGTTTGCGACTGCAAAAAAGTGACCCTGCCGCTGTCGGTATTTTTTATAGGTCTATAGAAAAGCTCCACAGCACGAACGCCGTCAACTGTAGAATTTTCGCCCAAAGCAAAGCCACTTTCTTTCTGCTCCAATGTATTATTATAGCATATTTTCGACAAAAAGTAAAGAAAAGTTGGGGGATTTCCCCAAATATGGAAAATTATTTTTTATACCCATTTACCAAAAAACGCCGAATTTCTTCGGCGTCTTTTTTGTTTTATTGTTATGGATTAAACACCTGTGCCTGTGTTTGAAAGGTCATAGAATTTCAAATCTACGTTAAAGCTCTGTCCAGCATTTACATTCCAGCAGTTTACATCTTCACCCTCAAGCCATACACGGATATAATACTTAGCAGGAGTGCTGTAACCTGTCTTTCCAGTGCCAACTCCAGTTACATTTGCAACCTCAGTTGAATCACTATTTGTAACCTGTCCTGCTGTATTTGCAGTTACTTCCTTTGCAACTGTTACAGTGCCATAATAATCATTTTCGCTTGTTCCTGTATTAGCCCTAACTGCTTTTTTCTTATAATATCCTGTGTCTACATCAGTTTCTGCGCCAAGGAAAACTCCACCATTAGCAGCACTTCTATCCTCATTCAATATAGCCACACGAGTTGCTTTATACAAGTCACCCTTAGTGTCATCATTATCCTTATTAGGGTCTTCAACAGTAACATCAACACCAAGCTTTACATCTTCAACATTTGTAGTTCTAAACCAAACAGGGATATCTAGATAGTAACCCTCACCTTTTGTATCTGCAGTAAGATTGCTTTCTGTTTCAGAAGAAGCTCCAGCAGTTTGGAATGTCCAACCAGCATTGTTATTTTCAGTAGCCTGTGTAAAAGCATTCGCACCTGTTATATCAACAGACTTACCATTCTCCTTAGCTTTTGTTGTATAATAGAGATTTGTTCCGTCCGTTGATGAAGCAGGGATAAGCTTACCAAAGCTTGCATATACAGAGCTTGTAGCTGCCTTGTTTGACCACAATTTTTCATCATCGCCAGGTTCAGTTGCCTCAGTTTTGCTCGTAATTGTAGCACCTGCCGTAGCCTTACCAAGTGAAACTTCTATTGTCTGTGGAGTTGTAGCAGTAAGCTTAATGCCTGTTACTTCAACTTCTCTGCTCATAGTAAACCAAGCGTAAGTAGCAGTAGAAAGCATTACAGCGGAAGTTGTGAGCATTGCAACTGCAGGTATAAGTTTCTTCTTAGCAGAAGTATTCTTCTTTTCATTAGTTTTCATATCTCTTCGTCCTTTTCATAATAATTTGTCGTTTTATACTGTCCGATACAGAGGGCGCTCGTTATAGCCGATTTGCGGTAACATGACCGCCAAGCACCTTTTGTTTATGTCAATCTTATACTAAATTCGACCCACTTTGTCAATAAGCTACCAGCTTAGTATACATTATATTTATCTTAATACTTATTAATATGACAGACACATTTTGCTATTTTCCGACATG
>ERZ791919.779-NODE-779-length-31958-cov-5.939222_pt1 | contig 31958 bp, 34 predicted proteins | sample MGYA00510137_ERZ791919 | MGnify/ENA primary metagenome ERZ791919 (study PRJEB30046, sample SAMN00792059) | human gut metagenome | study: EMG produced TPA metagenomics assembly of the A metagenome-wide association study of gut microbiota in type 2...
GGGGGTTCGAGTCCCTTCTGGCGTACCAAAGAAGAATAATCCGAACCTGTTCTCAGTAGGAGACGGGTTCGGATTATTTGTTTTCTTGGGTGAATTTGAGGAAGCACATTGCCGAAACGGTGTTGCCAAGTAACCGGAATCCAAGCCGAGAGAGCCGGGGAAAAAGAAGCAGATTCAGACGGCTGGTGTGCAATTGAAACCAGATCGGATTTTGGAAATTCACGCATTTAGAAAGACATTTTTGAGCATCTGAAGGTCATTGTATTCCCTAAGCCGAAAAGGCAACAAAAAATCATTGCAATCAGCCGCTCTTTTACCCCCTAAATGCGTGAGTGGAGGTGCCTGTCACACGAGAAAAGGTGCCGTCAAATTGACAGCACCCTGTTTGGTCACTTGCTTACTTTTTCCCTCCCTTTCTTTCCGTCTGTTCTGCTTCACGCTGAGCTTGCCATTCCCGGAACTCCCGCTGGCCTTCTGCGCTTTCGTAGTAGGCGAGGATGTCGGGGAGGATGCACCGGGCGATGTGTTCAATCTCGTGCTGCGGAATACCGGAATTGATGATGAGCTTCTTTTTGCGGCCCAAGCTGGTTGTTCCCTCCGGTTCAATATGAAATTATGTGTGTGGGTGGATGATCTGTGCTTGCGGCAAGGCTCCCTTCTGAAAACGGAAAATGCAGGCGCTTGTCAAGTTGCGGCTTGATCGGCGTCTGCATTTTTGCTTGGTTGTATTATAGCAATATTGGGAGCGGGTGTCAATAGCATAGAGAGGTGGTATGTGATAATGCGCGCTCACAACAGCCGCAGAACGTTTTGCCCTTCAGAATCTAACCCCGCTCCTTTGCGCTTGCTCGTGGAAAGCAGAGCTGATTTTCAATGCTCGTAATTGTGGATGTGCCCACGGTCATCAACTGCCTCCGTTTTCATCTAAGGGTTTGGGATTTGCCCAATAACAAATTTCGCAAGTGGGTACTCACTTGCTGTGCTTGCTATCGTATCTTTTGCCCTCCATATAGGTAATCCTAACATTGCAGTTTTGGCAACGAAAAGCACCAATCAGGAATTTCGTAGTCATCCCGATTGGTGCTATTGCTGCAAAAGTAGGCAGTCTCGCTATAGTTCACTGGCTTAACGTGCGCATATTCGTTGTAGCAGGTACGCAGTCAGCCAGTCTCAACGACAAGGTAAATACCCCATTTTCTTGCTCAGCGGAAATATGGCCATTGTGCTTCTTAACGCATTTACGAACATTTTGAAGGCCATATCCATGATTTTTACCTCGAATGCGCAGCGGATAGTCTTTTGAATAAGGGTTCTTGATTTGGAGAAAGAGAATCTCATGAAAGGTCCGAAACTGTAAGTGAATATAACGTTGCTCCTCTGGCAGAGATTCGCAGGCCTCTATTGCGTTATCGAGGGTATTTCCCAGCAGAACATACAGATCGACGGCTGTTATGCTCAATGTATGTGGGATACTGACATCATAATCAAATGTAATCCCGGCATCATCAGCCAACTGGCGGTATTCGTTCAGAATAATGCTTACGACATTATTCCCAACATCCACAACTGTCCCCAAATCTTCAAATATCTTTTGCGTTTCGGAAAGCAAGGAATTAGCCCCCTCAGAATTTGCCTCAGAGGCCAGGGCACGCATAGCCTGAAGGGATTTGTTGATATCGTGAAACATTGCCCTGGTTTCTTCCTGTTCAGTGCGAAGCTGGTCGTAGTATTGCTCCTGCATGGCGTAGTGGTGTTCTGCAAGCTCTGCTTTCAGTCGCTGATCAGAGGCTCCCTTTGCCTGCTCGGCATATAAAACAATCAGTATATTCATGTACAGCAGACCTATTGCAGACACAAGGACAGGAACGGTCATCCGGTTGTCACCAGAAAGAATTTGCCTACAGAACGCTACACCCAATAGGATGCCGGCGATATAGCCTGGGGCCAATGTCAGCAAAAAGGGGGCTGTGATGGCGGTGCGTTTTTGCTTGGTAATTGCAAGGATGATTAGGACACAAAGCCACAGGAGGGTATGTGAGACAATAATAGATATTGCCCGTGCACTTCCATAGGACATGATGGCCTGAATATTTACATGAGACAACGAAAACAATCCGATGCTCAGCAATTCATTCAAGACATAAATACCGCAAAAACTTGCGCTTGCAAAAAGTGCTTGTGAAAAAGATGCTACGAAAAGATATTTAGGGATCAAAAAGAAAAAGAGAATGCAGAAGAGCAATCTGATAAATGAGGCGTTGGGCAAAAAAGATAGGTACACCAAAATGCCACCGAAAATTGTATAAAACACTCCATATATCCACCAGGGATGGTCCTTTGTGGGAAAAGAATCTTTCATGTAAAGATGAACAAGCGCAACTTCGGCAATAACTGCTATTATCTCTGAAACGATGTACATGTTTACCTCCCCAAAAAGCGATACAAAGCATTGTTAAATTCTTGTGTCCGTTTGCGGCCAATAGGAATTACAACGCCGCAATCCAGTGTGACCTCGCTTGTGGAGGCAGAGCGAATATGTTCCAAATTCACAATATAGCTCTTATGGGGAGCCGCAAAATACCCTTTCGGCAGTCGGGATGATATATCTTTTAGAGTGCTTCGGAAACGATATTGATCCTGCGATGTATGTATGACAGTGTAGTGACCGAATGATTCAATGTATTGGACATCGTGTAAATGGACAGATATATGCATCGAGTCGAGTTGGAAGGTAAGCCGATGCGCAGTCGCATCGGCGATAGCTGCGTCCATGGCTTCAAAGAACTCCGGCTGACAAATTGGTTTTTGCAGATAACGAATCGCAACCCCATAGCCCTTTAATGCGTAAGCATTACTTTTGGTGGCGAAAATGACTACAGGCGGGGATTCCAGTGAAACGAGGACCTTTGCTATATCAAAGCCGGTAGGCGGTTCCATCTCAATATCCAGAATTACAATATCAAAAGGACTTTGCTTGAACGCCAGTAATAAATCACTGGCATGGAGGAAGGAAGCAATATGCAGCTGCTTGCTTTCATCATAACGGGAAACCATTTCCATGACCTGCGACAAATCTTCCGCCTCATCGTCGCAAATTCCAATTCGCAGTGAATCCATAAAAAAGACCGCCTTGAAATGTATTTCAATTCATTTTATCAGAATTGAAGTACCAATTCAAGACGGCTAATTTGCTGTTTGTGCTGTCCAAAGCGCTGTTCATGCCAGACCACTTGAAAAAATCCCGCATTTTTAGTAGATTGGAGGAAAGAAAAGGAAGGATATATAAGATATGGTGAAAGGAATATCGCTAAAATTAACTACTTAGGTAGATGCCGCAAAGGCAATGCCCTACCGGGGGAAGTCTTGGGACTTTGAACTTGAGGCCTTGCGTATATCTCCTCCGCTGCTTATCCTGACGTACCAGTAATTAAAGGGGAAAAGAGCTGGAAGATTACATCTACCTTTATTTTGATGAGGTCAACACTTACCCAATTGCTTTCATTGGTCTTATAAGCTGAACGAGTTGCCCGCTGCTACTGTGTGCACCATCTTTTGGCTGTTTGCTTTTTATTCGTTATACTAGGAAAGTGTGCCGCTTGCGGAACAAGACAATGAAACGTTTAATGTTTTACTTGTCAGGGCTGACTTAAATGTTCCGGATGCCATTGCGGTTGCCCCGGACAAAGACGAGGAACCGCTTGAAAAACTCCACAAGGGGGACTCTTCCGTATGTGAGTAAGAGGAACTTTTTGCCGTCGCGGAGCTCCCGTTGTATGAAAAAGTTCCATGCACCGTGATGGAATACAAAGAGGTGCCCGTAGCTGAATATACCGTACTAGTTTTACTGCCGCTTTTTGTCTGTGCCGCGGCATATGGAGACATGCGTGCATTTTCTTCGGTGATGGTGGTTATGATATAGCTTCCATCTGCCAGATAGATAATTTCTTTTTTCGTATTTTCATAAAAATCAGCGTCTGAAGCATAGGCAGACGGAACAGCGAAAACCAATACGAGAAATACAATGATGAAGGAAAACAGTCTCTTTTTCATATTTAAACCTCCTGAATTGATTCAACGATGTAGAATGGCCCATTCATAAAAAACAGAATCGCAATCAGCATGCAGACCAGGCAAATGGCAATTGCTCCACTGATCACTATAAGATTTCTCTTCCGGATACCTGATTTATAGCGCTTGATTTCATCCTCTGAAATGGATCCTTGAAGCTCTGCCGCCACCTCGTCAGCCGTCCCAATACGGGATTCTATCCCGGCGATTGAGCCGACATCGACAGACGGAAATTCGGAAAGCTCATCCGAAAGACCACGCAAAAGAACCCCCTTCGTGGCAGGCATACATTGTAGTCGTTTGCCAACCTGCCTACAGAATTTATTCACGATAGGATTGTTCATGTATTTTCTCCCTCTACAATGTTACGAAACAACGCCGAAAGCTCTAGAAAATCGCCATAGACCCGATCCAGGTAATCCTCGCCCGCCTGTGTTGTAGCGTAGTAATTTCTTGCGCGTCCATTTTCTATAACGGTATTTACAATACGTACATAGCCCTGCGCCTCCAGCCGATAAAGAACCGGATAAAGAGCGGCGATGGACAGCTTTTTGCTTGTCCTGCGGTTGATCTCCTGCGTTATTTCATACCCATACATCTCATTCCCCCTTAACAGTGCGAGTACCATCAACGGGCTCACCGCCCGCTTGAAATAAGAAGAGAAATCATGCCCTGAGTTCTCGCTCACCTGTATCCCCCTTTCTGCAAATTAAAAATACAACATTAATTCAAATATGTCAATATATAGCATTGACATATATAAATATTTATGCTATATATAGTACAAGATCATTTACAAAGTTGAAGTATCAAAGGAAGTTTTTATTGAAAAGGAGTTGGTTCCGATGCAGCTGTAATTAAGATTGAATTTAGAACACATATGTTACAATGCAAATCAAGAGTTGAAATGTCGTATTTTTACAACAAAAAGCGTAAAACTTGAGCATTCGAGACCGTAGCGGCGGCCTGCTGCCACAGGACTATATATTTATTATTTTAATATTGCTGTATAATAGCGGTACTTTATCTCTTGATTCGTATTACAAATTGCATATCAGCCGCATTGCTGATCGGAGTGATACTGAACAGCACTTCATCCGACAGTTACTTGTTTTTTCAAAAAAGGACTGATTATGAAACTGTTTTATATTATCGTAAAGGATATACGTGCCTGCATAAGAAATAACGGTATTTTACTTCTTGTAATAATTTGTGGTATGGCTGCCGCTCTGGCCACGCACCTGATTTCCTTTTGTGTCATTCAATATGAAACAAATGAGAAATCGAAGTATTCTGTGTATAACACATTTACATTTCCGGCAGTGGACTGTGATCACGCCTTCCGATACCAAACCATAAGTAGAAACGAGGATGTTGTAAATGCTTTCTTATTCTTTATTCCAGAGGATACAGATTATGTGCTTGTAGGGTGGTATGGAGACGAACCCGCGAACTGGTTTCCACTGGGAGAAGGGACCTTTTTAACGCGGAACCAGGACCCCATGTCTGCTTTTGTGTCGGATAGCATAGCAGTTTACCATCCCAACGAACATGATTCGATTACTATTGCCGGGCTTGCGTACGAAATCGTCGGGAGCACCAAACTTGACATAAGAAATTTACTCAACGGATTAGGCGGCAGTATCGTTTCATCTTTCTGTAACTACGAAAAAATAATATTTATTCCCATGGAACAAATTCTTTCTATGGGTTATCGGAATGCCTTTTTACGGGTGCAAATGAACCACATTGCAATGGCAAATACCAACGAAATGGAACGCTTTGTGAATTCTCTGTTGGATGAAACCGGCTGTTCAGAAGTATTGTATCCGCCAGATCCATTACAGGATTTTCTGATTCGCAATTCATTTTATTTTCTGGCAATTGGAGCCCTTTGTATTGTGTCATTTGCGAATGTACTCGCGATGTATTGGAGCTTTCTCAACAAGCAAAAGAAAAAATATGCTGTATTTTCCCTTGTAGGCGCAACTCCACGGCAGTTACGTGAGATCATAATTATTCATTTCATTATTCTTTTTTTAATCTCATCTCTGGCTGCGATTCTATTCGCGGATCTTTCACGGAATTTGCTCTCAAGGTTAAGGCTATACTACAGCCTGGATATAGAGATTGTATTCGCTGTATTGATATTTGAGTTTATGGCCGCATTCGCTATCGCCATTTCAAAGCTGGAGGAAATAATCCGACAGTGGAGACCATGGGAACTGGGAAGAGGGAACGGATGATGAAACTTCTATTTCTGATGCGGAAAACCTGCACCAGACATTTCAAGGGAGAACTGCTGATAATGATTCAGATTTTTATCGCGGTTGTCCTACTGAATACTTCTCTTATACCTTTTGTCAAATATTGGCAGCTTCATAATTGGATAGCGGATGGCGTCCCAAGTAATATGGTTTACTACTCTGCGCCAACATTTGCTTTGTTGGATTCTCAAAATTCAGTTGACTATATTTCCCAATTGTATGCAGATGACCGTATTGCAGCAATATGCCTGACCTACCACACAATTGGATACATAAATGGTGAAAAAGCGGATATATATCTATACAGTCCTGAAGTATTTACAACGCTGAACAGCATACTCGCTTCGGGGAACTGGGCGTTTCAGGAACATACAGTATTTGTTAACAAGGGTGTTCGCGCAAACTTAGGGGATGCCGCCACATATAAAATTACAGTCCACGATAAGCTTTTTGATCTGGACATTGAATGTACCTCTGCGGGAATTATTAATCCCCATGATATCGTTTATGATTTGAAAAGTGCAGGATCTCAGCCGGAATATTCGGAGATTGGCCTGGATTATTCACAGCTGCGGCATTTGGTGCCATCTCGATCCCAATTGCTTGCTATTGTACCCTTCGATATTATAAAGCACCATGCATCGTGTGAAATGATTGGAGGTACTGTAGCCAAGTTAGAGGAAGGTATCTCCCCGGCGGCTTTTGTTGAAAGTTTTAATGCCTCCAATTTAAGCGGAAAAATGTTTTTGCTTTCCGCGTTGGAGGAAAATTCAATGAAGCGTTTAATTGGGTTATATAGATTCGATGCGTTGGTTTGTATTTTGGTTTTTGTTTCAGCCTTATTTGGAATCGGCGGGTATACATATCTCAGACTGGATGAATTAAAAAAACAAATGGGAATTTATATCTTCTGCGGATGCTCCTTCAGACTCTATTCACGTCTTATATTGACGCTGGACCTTATCTGCCTGGCCATACCAACAGTATTTGCGTATTTCGTGAGGGACGTGCTCGTCCTGAGTGAAGGTTATGATTCTTTCTGGAGCTTTGCAATTGCCTGCTCCTTTGTAATCACCGTCGCGATTGTCCCATTTGTTTTGACGATCCATTCGTCCAGAAAGCTTTCTTTGATGCAGTTAATATATTACGGGGACTGAGGAATGACAAATCATGACGCCACTTATTCTATTAACGGATATTTCTTATTCATACAACAGAGGGAAGCCAAACGAAGTAACGGCGCTTTCAAAAATCTCTCTCTCAATCAAAAAGGGGGATTTTATTGGGATCATGGGTGCTTCAGGCTCCGGGAAAAGCACATTATTACATACGCTCGGCGGTTTTCTGAAGCCGGATCAAGGGGAATATTTATACAAAGGAATAGATATCAGGCAGCTTTCCGAGGCAAAAATGGCCAGGCTGCGAAACAATGAATTTGGCTTTATTCTGCAAGATTATGGATTGATCGGGGACTACTCGGCGCTTGAAAACGTCTGCTTACCTTTGATGTTTTCAACATGTAAATGGTCGCAGATTCATTCTCGTGGGCTGGCATGCATGGACGCACTGAGAATTTCGGATTTAAGAGATAAAAAGCCCAGTGAACTCTCAGGGGGGCAGTGCCAACGCATTGCTATTGCCAGAGCATTGGTCAATAATCCTGAAGTAATTTTTGCGGATGAGCCAACCGGGGCGTTGGATTCTGAAAACGCGGAATTATTCATGCGGCTGCTCCGAAGGATCAACGCAGCCGGAACAACCATCGTTCTGGTAACACATGATAGAAATGTTGCCCGGTATTGTACCAATATTTACAAGATAAGTGACGGGGAAATACAAATTTGAAAAAAGGAGAAAGGACAATGCGGAAAAAACGCACACCAATCATGCTAGTGATTGCGCTCACACTGATACTTTCAATGGTACTGGCTGCGAATGCCGCATCCAAATGCCCCTATGGCACCAGGGACGCTAAGTGCGTGAACTGGACAAACCCTGTTCAAGATCATGCTTATTCCTACATTACCCGAAATACGGATCTGCCTGTTGACAATTTCCTCTATGTTTCGATGTGTGTACAGTATCAGGAAGGGAATAACTTCTACTGGGAACCGGCATATACGGACGGCGGTGATGACATTGAGCAAGCCCGCACTGACCGTTGGCGCTACAGTATCATGGCAAACCGCACAAATTTTGTAGCACAGGCAGCCGGCTGCGATGACTATGTTGAAGATGTAACCGCAACTCCATCGTAGGTTATAGATTTCCACAGGCGTTTCCTGTCACTTATCTCTTTATGTTAACTCCTATCACCCGTCCCCATCATTACAGAAGACGGCAGCCCTACCCCGAGGGCTGCCGTCTTCTGATGCACAACAAGGGAGTGTACGGTCCGGATAAGCTCGGATTCGTGCTATAATATAGACTCATGGCGACGCGGAAGAATCGTCAAGCGCCCTAAGGACCGTCTCTTCCGCAAAGCTTTTCTGTATCAGCACCGTTCCCGCGCTGTCCCGGACGGTCAGCTCCAGGGCGGGGCCGTCCTGCCGGACCGTGGGGGCCACGCCCAGGCTTTCCAGCTGGCGCAGGACCGTTGGGTCGGAGAGGTCCTCGGAAACCGAGGCTTCCACCGCAAACAGCTCCAGCGCGGACAGGCTGAGAATTTGCGGGGCTGTGGAGAGGTTTTTCATAGTCTCTGTCTGGCGGGCGGCATAGGCGGCGTGATATGAAGTGGGATGCCAGCTTGACCACAGTATTTCTGTATCATATAACGAACGGACTGATCCGACAGTGGATTGCCGAGCCGATTGCGGAAAAATGATTAGAGGTTTGAATATCGTCGTCCCAGCAGCCTGCATAGTTGCGTAGGGCAATGAAGAACATTTGGATGGCTGATTTGGATCAGTCGCTCTTTCGCACCCTTCCCATATATTTTGACTGAACCTTCTATCAGATCAATATCGTCCGCATGTAGGGAACACAACTCAGATATTCGTATGCCAGTCGCAAACAAAAACTCAAGAATAGCAACGTCCCGTATAAGTACACGATGGGCATATGTTGACTTGCTGTGGCATAGTTGGAGACTGTAAACATGCGTTAGAAGTTGATCAATGGTTGTGAGTGGGATAGTTCGAGGAAGAAGGGATGGTTCCCGCATTTTAATTCGCATATGAGAAAAGGGATTATCAGATAGCACTTCCTCAAATGAAAGATATGCAAAAAAAGCTTTTAGCCTTGCAATTTTGCGTTTCACACTTCGCACCGCATAATTATCATGCAGCCAAGCAATGTAGTTTTGTATATTTTCTTTGGAGAATGGGTCCGTCTGCATGGAGGAAAGGTATATGAACTGTCCAATATCCTTTTTATAGGCTTTGAGCGTATGCGCGTTGAGTGCTTTCTCATATTGACAGTGATCCAAGTAGGAGCCCAGCATGGCCTCCATTTTTTTTCTTTATCCATAAAAATGCGTACTTTCCTTGTTCTGGAGAAAGTATTATAGCATACGGTAAGGAGATGTGACGGAATGGAGAAAATAATAAAATTATCGATAGAATAATGTTGCACTTTGACTAAAGGTGATGTAAAATAGAGGCATCAAATACAGGATAATAAGGAATTATCCTGTATTTGGCGACGCACCAGTGCGGGCTGATTGACACCCGCCGCCTTGACCGACTCCACAAGCCCCCTGCATCTCCGCATCGTCCCGGACACCAAAGGGATGAGTTTTGAACGGATGCAGGTCGGACAGGCTGAGGTAGACGATCTCCTCTTTTTCGGCACGGGTAGCATCACGTGGCGCATACGGCTCTGGCGTGATCTACGCATCAGCGGGAGCCTTGATGGGCGGGGCTGCGTCTGGGCCGATGTTCTTTTTATCGCCTGACACTTAAGAACCTCCTGCTGTGAAATGAAAAAAGCCAGCTCGATGGCTGGCCCGTGGTGAATATCCCTCCCTTCAGATTTAATATTTGAAAACATCTCTCATAGCCTTATTGGGGAAATATTCATACTTGATAATAAACTATATTTAATGACACCACATTGAAATTTTTACAATATTTTATATTTTTTATATTTTGATGCATTTACTTTTGAACGCTGGCTTTTATTTTGAACGCTGGCTTTTATGTTGTAAGCAGGTAGGAGATTCTTTTATGATTACAAGCGAGAATTTTGACAAATTTATAGTCTATAAATCTGATTTGGCAAATTCATTTTTATATGCTCATTGCACCGATTCGGCTTCATTCATGGATGGCCTCGCTGATTACATTTTGAGTGAACCCAATCTCCTCAACTATGCTAACACGATGACCCCCATAGAATTTGTACCAACTGCTAGAATATATAAGAAATTGTATGCGACCATCAGTTCTTTTCTAAATAGTGAGCTGGAGCTTTTAACATTTGATGATGTAACAGATGAAGTCCGTGATGTCCTTGGTGCAGAGTATAGATTCATTGATAATAATGGGAAAACATTAATTCAAAATGATAAAATCGGAAAAATAGGCGAATATACTTTTCACATGCTTTTGACTAATTATTATAAGGTCCACTGTATTATCCCAAAGTTTAGGTGTACAACAGATAGGAACATGAGCGTATTTGGAATAGATTCACTTTTTCTTGACCCCTCCCAACACACAATATTCTTTGGAGAATCTAAAGTTTCCAAAAATATAGATAATGCGATTACACTTATCAATCGCTCTCTTTTGGATTATGAAAAGCAGATTTCAGAAGAATACAAGCTGGTCTTATCTAATGACGAGTCATTCAATCTTTCTCCAGAATTTTTAGCTGCGTTTAAGGAACACACTGATGTTTGTATCACCTTTGAAGAATTTATAAAAGCTGCACATATTGAGAAGATTTGTGTTCCAACATTTATCGCGCACGGGAATAGCACTACTAACAATACAATTGAAGAGTATTTGAGGAAAATGAATACCCAAATTATACGTAGGAATTATTTTGGTTTAGAAACTGTATATCTGTTCATATCTCTTCCGATTATTGACAAAGAACAAATGATGGATGTAATTATGCGAAAAGTGGTGAAAAAGTGCAATGACTACAGCTCAAAACATGTCACAGTTTGAAGATATTCAAATATATCGAGAAGAATATATCCGGAAATTGGATCAAATAAAAGATAAGACGGAATTTGCTTTGAATAATGCGTCTTCGCTATACGCCCTTGGCCTGACTATGTATTCTCGTGACTATTCTTTTGATTCACTTGTATATAATGCTTTTGCAATGTCATTTCTAGATGAAAATATAGCGTTGCATCCGGAACAGCGAAAAATACTAACTTTAATTCACAAAAACCGTGGGCTCATTTTTAGTGCTCCGACCAGTTTTGGCAAGACTTTTGTTGTTTTTGAGTATATTTGCCGGGAACGTCCCCAAAATATTGTAATGGTTGTCCCAACTTTGGCACTAATTGATGAATATAAGCAGAAAATCATACGCCAATATAGGAATCAGTTTGAGGACTATAATATTTACCTATCTATAGATCCAGAAAAAACATATGACTTTTCTCAAAAAAATATTTTTATTGTCACACATGATAGAGTCATTGATGAGAATACGGTTTCAATATTTGAAGCAATAGACTTTTTGGTAATTGACGAGGTTTACAAGTTACAGAAGGACGTGTCTAATGAACGAGTTTTGATACTAAATGTGGCATACTATAACATGGTCAAACGAAGCAAAAAATATGTGCTACTAGCGCCATTTATTAGCGGGGTTAAACATTTGGAAAAGCTTGACGATGTACCAGCTTTCTATGCAACAAATTATTCTCCGGTTGTAAACGATGTCAAAACTTATGATATTCTTAGTGAAGGCGAGCGAGTCCTTTATACTGATAAGATTTTGCAATCAATTCCGGTTAAAGATAATACGTTAATCTATTTTCCGACCGTTGTCCAAATTGATTCCTTTATAGAAGAAACGACAACAGAGTATCCCGCATTAGGACTGGACAATAATCCTGTACTAAATGAGTTTATTACATGGGGACGGCGCGAGATTCACCCACAGTGGTCTATCATAAAAGCGCTTGAAAAGGGATTCCTTGTACACCATGGTCAGTTACCTTTAGGAATTAGAATGCTCGAATTAAGTTTGTTTAATAACAGCAGTTCTAATTTTACTAGATTGATTTGTACATCTACATTACTCGAAGGAGTAAACACAACTGCTAAAAATATAATTATTACAAAGCCAAATAGAAGCTACGATAAAACATTTGATGCGTTTGACTTTTATAACTTAGTCGGACGAACAGGGCGTCTGTATCAGCACTATTTAGGGGTTGCACACTATATTAAAACACCCAATGATCCAGTATATGAAAAAGGCCAAGCATTAAAGTCAATTGAATTTGAATTAACTGATTCAAGCATCGATATGGATATTAATTTTGGAGACTATACAACGCATCCAGAATTTCTTGAGGTTTTAACAAAACTTGGAATCACATACGATGAGTACAAAAGCCAAATTGCGAGAAAGCATCGATTTTCCACGGTTCAATTTCTTCTTAAAAATTATTCCTATTATAAGTCAGAGCTACTTGATATTCTTTATAGGCAGACTGTAGATCCAAATCAAAGTAAATTAAGTTTGGTTCGAGTATTGTGCAATATTTTAGGCATGCGGCAATATGATTTCAGCTTAAATACTTTTATTATAAATAGATTGACCTATAAGTACCGTCAAACAGTCCGTGAAGTTGTTGATGCAGCTATGAAATCGTATCCATCTGCTAATATTTCTAAGGTAATCAATACAGTTATACGATATAAATCGAGCTATATAGAATTTGATTTTTATAGTAAAGTTGATCTGATTTGCTACTTTATGCAATGCGATCATGTATCACCTTCTCAAATAAATACCCTACATGAAAAGCTACTAAAAAATATAGAAAGGTTATATTATTTAAATTCTCCGAGCAAGAAAATGTTAAAGGATATGGGCATATATGAAGGCGATATTGATCAAATTATACAAGTAATTGGGAATAGTTTTTCAAGTGTATCAGACTTGGAAAAATTATTAGCCCCCAATTATTATAAGTTAAATGATATTAGCGTCGTGTCAAAATATATTATTATGCGCTTAATAAACTCTTAATGGCCTGCTTTTATGCATTTCTTTATGAAAAATCTTCGCCAATGGCTCACAAACCATAGATTTCCCGTGTATTGAAGCGCTTATATGTCCCGGTTTAGGGGGGAAAATGTAACCGCACTAACCGGGAGCCCAGGAGGCACAGTAAGGCCCCCCACAGTGACAAGTTCGCAAAGAGTTATGCGCCTGATTGCTGCGATTTGATGTTCGTCTAAGCTGAAAGCCTACCCAGAGGTGACCGCTCATGCCTACGCGGATTCGTACACTGGCATAAGCCATACCAGACTTTTCCGTCCCGTCCCTTCCACATACGGATGAACCGCGTAATAGACCAATCCGCAGTCCCACTCTTTCAGCCCAACCAAATCCAGCTGATATTTCCACATTCCCCCAATGGGAATTTTGGGTTTGCAAGCTCCTGCAAACTGTGATGGAGCACAGCTGCTCCTGGCTTTTCCCGGACCGCAAGGCTGACGCATTGGGCTGTAGCAACAGCTAGCCAAGCAGCATGACCATGGCAAGAACTGCTTCTCGTCATAGCACATCAGGAGGGCAATATCCAGTGTTCTTAAGTTGACTCCTGTAAAATTACTCAGTATGTCCGCAGCCCCTGGGACATCGCTTCCAGTGTCACTCCATCCGTACCGCTGTATTTAACCTCCAAATGACCCTTGCGGCGATCTGGCCCCAATCTCCTGCTTTGCCGCAAACCCATCACGCAGTGCCTGTGCATGTTAATTTCTGAAACAGCCACCGCCTCTTAGAAATACCATTTTCCTGACACCATGCTCGAATCGTCATCCTGCTGCCGCAGCTGACCGCAATTTTTTCACTTCACCGCTCCTGCTTGAACAGCACTTGCAGGCTTTGCTCCATTTTGACCATCTCCCTGTATGCTAACTGTCTCCCTTGCAGGCTAAGTGAGACAGTTGGAGTTTGGAACATTATTTCACGGGGATGGTATGGTGGGCGAGACGCGGGAAGACCTGACGCTTTCAAATCCAGAAATGGCCTAGACCTGCCTGGGGTGTCCACATTTAACTGCTCATCACACTCTTACGAGGCGGTGCCACTCTGTGGCGGGAAGGACTGTTCCGAATTCCTAGAACCAGCTGCTACCTCAAAGATGTGGACACCGCTGTCGGTGATAAGGAAGCGTCAGTTGCCGTAAGAACAGCGAAAACCGTAGCTCCAGGCTTCGTGTTTAAAGTCATTACACAGAAATAGCATTTGACTGCGCCATAACTGCATCCATAATCATCTGAATGCTATTACAGGTATCATCAAAGGAAATGCCCTTTGCATATACATACTCGCGGCTGTATTTCTCCCACAGCCTACGGAGCGTATTGCTTTCATGGATCTCTTTCATAATCTCTGGGTAGTCTGTCAGGATCATGCTGCTGCCGCGTTTCTGCGTTGTCCGTTCCAGCGCACGGCGCAACGTCGCTTTGTCACATTCCGCGCCGCGCAGCGCGTACAGGATATGGATATCGTAATAATCTCTCGGACGGGTATTCGCGATGTTGCGGGACAGCACGGTTTCCAGCTTTTCCGCCAGCACCGTTTCAAGGTTGTAGGCAAGGATACTGATTGTGCGCTCATCGAACAGCAGGGAGAATGTGTATTCCACCTCGCGGGGCGTTATCATGTCGCCCGTGGTGACATCCACCGTCAGCGGTACGCTGATCGGCGGATAGTTCGCTTTCAGCGCGACCCGGATGCCGGGGTAATCGTCGGTTTCCCGAATGTCAGAGATACCGACGACCTCAAACTGCACGTCGTCGGCAATCTGGACAGCGCAAATCTCTGTAAAGATTTTGCGGATTGCTTCATGCGTCAGGGTGAAGCCCTTGATCGTTGTGTCCAGATCCATTGTTGCCCGCGTGTCCAGTCCCACAATGGCGGAAATCAGGAATCCGCCTTTGAGAATGAAATTGTTCTTATAGGGCGAGAGCGAAATCCGTTCCAGCAGCCGTTCGAGCATATAGTTCTGCATGACGAGCTGCGCCGAGATATGCTTCTCTGCCGCTTTGTTCTTGATAAAGGCTTTCAGCTGCATCGGATTTTTTGTAATCATAGCAAAACCTCCATGTATCGCAGCACTTTAGGCTTCACGCGAAGCTGGTCTGCATACTGCATCAGTTTGTGAATGTTCTTATCCTTGGACGAAGCGTAGCGTTTCATAGCTTCTCCGACGATCTGGACATCGCTGCCGCTTCCGCGCAGGATGTCACATAGCGTCCGTTCCAAATCGTAAACACGAAGTGGATTGCCGGAGGGAGATTCAATTTGGGTTTGTCCGAATTCGTAGTTCTCCAGCACAACGCGCTTGATGATTAAGCTCTCCTGCTTCAAGGACGGGGCATTGTAGCCCTTGGGAAAGGTCATCGTATATTTTGCCGGGGTACGGTCTGAATAGCCCAGCAGATACAGGGCGGTATCGTGGGAGTAAATCCCGCGCCCATACTTGTGCTGCAATAGGTAGAAATCGTCTTCCCACGCACTGCTCCGCACATACAGGCCCCGCCCATAACGGTATATCTCGCCGCTCTTGACTAGCTCCTGCAAAACGCTTCGGTGCAGTCCGGCTTTCGTCACCTGCGCCGCAGTAATCGTGCCGTCCTTTGACGCTTCCAGCAGTTCTTCGATTTTCTCCCTAGCGTTCATATTCCTCACCTCGTATCGACAAATACGCATTATATTATACAAATCTAATGCTTGACTGTCAAGCTATAATGCACAAACACACATTGAAAGAGATAAAAAACTGAGAGCCGAACATTCTAGTTTATTCTGTAGGGACTAAGCATTTTATACATGGTTATGAGAAAGAATTTGTGCATATCAACATTTTTGCGATTCATACTATATTTTTTTTGCATTAGAACTTGCCAAACTGCCGAATGCTTTGTATAATTATATATAAACAGCATGGTAGCAAATTAAGGATTCCTTGCCTGTGCATACAGTGTATGTATATCCAGATAAATATAGAAGGGGAGATTTTTATGAAGCAGTTAAGCCGGGCGTACTATCTGACTCCAGTAAAAATCATTAGAGACTTAGTTCATGAATATGTTAATATTACGAAATTTGAACTTGAATTGATTGATACAATTGAATTTCAGCGTTTAAAGGATGTTCGACAGTTAACATGTCAACAAGTCTTTCCTTCCGCAAGGCATACACGTTTTGAGCACTCACTTGGTGTATTAGAATTGACTAGGCAAGCGATTAAGCACTTAAATCATAATGGAATTATCGGTAATTCATGCATTGCAACTGATAAACCAATTATTAGCGAACAGCTTCAGTTCAACGCAACTCTTGCTGCACTGCTTCATGATATTGGACATTGTCCATTTTCACATCTTGGAGAAGCTGAGTTTAACAAGAATGAAGTGAGGAAAGCTTTGTGTGAGGCAATTGAAGATTGTGAGCAGATTGAGGGGTCTGAACTGCATGATATTATTGCTGATGGCAATGTAAAAAAGGTTGGTGCCATACACGAACAACTGTCATGCATTGTTATTCTATTATGCTTAAAAGACAGACTGAGTAATCTAAATGAGATTGCTGCTAATCAGGAAGATAGTTGTGAAATATCTGTAGATTTTGAACTAATAATTAGAAGCATAATTGGATTAGAATATAATGTCTCTAGTGCAAGCTTACTTGAAGAAAACAAGGCCAAAAACGCTGTTATCAGGTTAATTAATTCCAATGTATTTGACATGGATAAACTTGATTATATTATGCGCGACTCACTACTTACCGGAATTGGTACACCACAGATAGATACTAAGCGCCTATTTCGAAACATGTATTTCAATGACAGGTATGCGCTTGTATTCACTAGCAAAGCAGTGCCCCCTTTGCAAAATATGATTGATTCGAGAGATGGATTGTATATGTATGTTTACAACCATCAGACCGTTGTTTTTTCGGATTTTATGAATGCATACATCCTTCGGCGATTATCCCATAACGCACGTGATTTTCTTTTGTTAGCAAATCCGGGCATATCAGAAGATGAACTAAATGAGGAAATGGATGTGTTCCAAATTTCAAGCCTTGGATTAGTTCCAAAACCGTATCTTTTCTCCATTCCTGCTGTTGTTTTCCAAAACAGATCTGATAGCGACTGGATTTCCTTACTTAATGTAATTCACTATTGTTCAGTACAATACGGATACCTTGAAAATCTTGAAACTATTCGAAAGACTCTACGAGGTGAATTGTCGCAGCAATTGGAGGTGGATCAAGTAGTATTAGATCAAATCCAAAATTCTGAAAGTGAGGAATTATTAGTACAAAGTATTTCTCGTACATTTAAATTAATTCATAATTATAAGAATAGAATTTTCTTAAAACCTTGGTGGAAAACAATTTTTGAGTTCTCAAATTTTATGGCTCAAAATTTTCGGGATGATAAAGTACGTGAACAACTTTGCCAGTTAATTTGTAAAGGTGGAAAGTATGGACTGAGTGCTGCCGAATTACGTTCTCAAATCGCAAAGCATGTGATTTTCATTACGCAGAATCTAAATAAGAAGGATTTTGGCATTCTAGCAGCATTGAATGAAGATGAATTTTTTATAATTGAAAGACCTGCTCGCTTTTTCGATCCAACTACAATAGAAAAAATAGATATTGCTTTAAAAGCAAGCGAAATATCGGGCACAATTGTGGGAAGCGAAAGCAACAGTTCGGAGTATTATATTAAAAGCCTGACAAATATAATACCACAAAAAGACTATTCTTCGATTTACGCGAAGGAAAGCTTCTATATTTACTCTAAACCGATCTCAGATGAAATTGGTGGCAAAGCTGCTCGCGAACAACACTATAAATTGATTGAAAAAATCTTTGTATTTGTAGCGACCGAGTTTATCAACCGAGGGGAACAAGATTTTGTGTCGAGATTTGAGTCCCAAGAAACTAATAGCACAATAAAAAAAGATTCAAAACAAAAAATGTTAAAAAGATTTATGGAAATGTCGAATGTCCATATTGGAGAACCTGCAATATAAAACAGAGAGGAGAAAAACATGCATAAGGGGCGAAAGATTCTATCGATTTTTATTACCGCCATGTTGTCGCTCATCGCCATACTGCAAGCAATTGCTGCGGGGGTATCAGAAAATACTACTAAAGAAGAAAGCATTATTCCTGTTTGGGTGGATAAAATACTAAAGAGTAAATTTTTCATTTATCTTCTTATTGCCCTTGGCGTTATGGTTATTATTATGATGTTGCTTGACTTGTTTGGAGAGACGAAGCAGCATAAATTTAAGGCTCAAAGAAAGCATTTCTATGATTTCTTTACAAAATGGTACTCTCGTCCAGGGAAGCTTACAATAATTTGTGATGATCTCAATTGGATTGAGTCAGCTAACGATATACGCGTACTAAGAATACTAGAAAAGAAAGCCAGAGAAAACAACCTTGTTTTGTTTCTTGGTTCTGGTACAAGACCTGATCTTCTTCAAAGCCTTAAAGACAAAGGAGCAAAGGTCAAGAGAGCTCCTCGCGGAATCATTTCGCAATATAGCTTTTCGTGTCTTTCTGTTATGGGGAATAATGCCAGTGTAATTGTAAGGAACAAACAAGCAGACTCTGGTGAAACGGTAAAGTTTGAAGAGATTTCAAATACCTATGTATCTGAGTTGTTAAATGCATTGCTAACGGAGGCCTGATTGTTTATGAAAAACGACTCCAATAAAAAAAGTATTCAGGAAATAAATCATATTATTTCCGAAATTTGGAATAAAAATGTAATGATACGCGCCTTGGATTTGGAAAATCTTACCGATTTAAGTTATACAAAAACAATTGAACCATGGGTGCTATCTCAGATTCTTGAACATACTTCGGAGGAAAGTTCTATCCTAGATGTTGGCAGTGGTTGTGGATTTATGACGAATGCTGTTTATCAAAGTGGGCGTCATAATATTAAAGGTATTGATCTTTCCTACACATCAGTGAAATACTCTAAAGAGCGATACCCTCAAATTGCATTCAATTATCAGGACATATATTTGATTCCAAGGAACGAAAAATATGATTTATGTATGGCCATTATGGTGGCTAATAATGTTCCTGATATGAAACGTTTTTTTTCTATTATACATGATATTTTGTATACAAATGGTAAATTAGTAATGGTCATCCCACATCCGTGTTTCTGGCCTGAAAAACGAATTGGTCCTCTCCATTTTTGCTATTCAAGAGAAGATAGGTATAGTATTTCTTTTTCCACAAAAGGACGCAAGGATTATACATCAAACATTTTCTACTTCCATCGACCTCTTGAAGCATATATTCAATGTATTACAGAACTGGGATTTCAAATTAATTCTTGCCACGGGCTTTATGAATCTACGCAACAGCAAAAACCTGATACATTGGGTATGGTTTTAATTAAGAATTATTAATGATAAAATTTGTGATAGTGCACAATTCCGTATTCAAAGCTAGGAATAAAACAATGCCGTTGTTTTTGTATTAAGGACAAATGGCACTTCCTTATGCGCAAATTGAGCCCGGCGAAATATTGTGTGTAAGCGTATTATGACAAAATCGAAAATAACACATTTTCAATGTGCATAATTGCGTCTTATTCCCCTTGGCTAACGCTTTCCCGTGAGGCTGGGACAGTATACGCGCCGGGACGGCGTGAACGCCATCCCAATCTCACAGGAATCCTAAGGAACCTCTGATTTAATCAAAGATACCATCCCGCTGCTAAATGTGGATGTATCTGCTTCAGATCTGGTTCAACCTAAAAGTGCCAGTTTGGTTACAAAAAAGTTGTATACAAAGGTTTGAAGAAAAACGAGAATCGTCTGTATGCGATGTTCGCCTGTGCAAATTTATATTCGCTCGCAATGGCCGGTCGGGAGCTTTCCACGACCTGAGATAGGGGCAGTTTGCCCTTTTTTAGGGAATAGCAGTTAAAAATGCTTGAAACTCATGTGAACTTGGCTTTTTCGCGCTCAGTATTCTGCAAAAATTTCTAAAACAGAAAGAATAGCAGAATATTGGGCTATTTATTCAGAGGTTCCCTAGGGAAATGCTTTTTTTAAAAAGTTCTATAAGAACATCCGTACCAAAGAAGAATAATCCGAACCTGTTCTCGGTAGGAGATGGGTTCGGATTATTTGTTTTCTTGGGTGAATTTGAGGAAACGCATTTCCGAAACGGTGTTGCCAAGCAATCGGAATCCAAGCCGGGAGAGCCCAGGGGAAAAAGCAAATTTAAGTAGCTGGCGTATAATTGAAACCAGGACAGATTTTGAAAATTCACGCATTTAGAAGGTCGTTTTTGAGCATCCGAAAGTCATTGTGTTCCCTAAGCTCAAAAAGCGACAAAAAAGCATTGCTGTGTGCTGCCTTTTCACCCCCTAAATGCGTGAGTAGAGATGCTTGTAAGATGCTTGTAATACGAGAAAAGGTGCCGCCAAACTGACGGCACCATGTTCGGTCACTTGCTTACTTTTTTCCTTCCTTTCTTTCCGTCTGTTCCGCTTCACGCTGTGCCTGCCATTCCCGGAACTCCCGCTGGCCTTCTGCGCTTTCATAGTAGGCGAGGATGTCTGGGAGAATACACCGGGCAATGTGTTCAATCTCATGCTGCGGAATACCGGAATTGTTGATGAGCTTCTTCTTGCGGCCCAAGCTGGCTGTTCCCTCCGGTTCGATATGAAATTTTTAAGGTGTGGTTGTATGTGGGTGGATGATTTGTACTTGCGGCAAGGCCTCCTTCTGAAAACGGAAAATGCAGACGCTTGTCAAGCTGCGGCTTGAGCGGCGTCTGCATTTTGTTTAGTTGTATTATAGCATATTGGGAGTAGGTGTCAATAGCATAAAAAGGTAATTGCTGATACTGTAGCTCTCGCCTTCCAAATTGTCCTTATCCCCGGTCACAACAGCAGGCACCTAGCACTTCAAAGATGCGATTGTCCTGAAAGTATCGGTCCTCTACATTGATTTGGAACAGCTCTTCCGACCTTAATATGGTTCAGAGGCTCCACCCATTCCCACTGCCGACCATACCCGTTGTGAATACGGTTCCTCGTTCTTCAATACTGGCAGCTTTCAGCTATAGCAAGAACTTCGTCCGGCTGAATAAAAGCATCATTGGCCCATACGTCATAATACTCATTGCCAACAGCAACAATATAATGTGTGGTACGGACATTTGAACTAGTTGCCTGACAGCAAAAAACAGGATTTGCCTCTTCTGCTTCATCTACTCGGCTTGTTGTGAATTCCGCATTGTATATCTCGTGCATCAAATCAGCGATGACGCTTTCAAAATGCTCTGTATCGCCCAAATCAACAATTTGTTCCACACCGCCAACGCTGACATCTCCCTGATAGAATAAGTCTCTTGTTGTCATTGTCGGCTGATGAGTAATCCCATCTGGCAACGTATATCTGAGGTTCATCAACGGGAGTTCATCACTTTCGCTCATCTGATCCTGCGGGTTATACAAATCTTCAGAATGCAGGCTTTTTAGGTAACTGCGCATATCTCTTGTGTTTAGTACGCTGTTGTCAATCCAAACATCATACCCAGCGTTTTCTCCCTTGTAAAAGTAATGATAAAACTCCTTGCCATCTTGAGAATTGACTGAGACGATTGTATGGCAAAATTCCTCATTGGCAGCCATATAGTCGTAGTCTGTATCGTACACTTTCTTCGTTATATCTAATGCACAGTCCACATAGTCCTGAAACTCCATTGTATCCATATCGTCGGCATCATCAAGTACTGCAATTCCGCCCACAATATTACCATTTAGATAGAAATACTCAACAGTTTCGGACACCCGTTCTCTGGCAATGTAATCAGGAAGCTCCAGAGTAATTCCGTCCAAAGACGTTGATACCGCAGTTTGCTCGACAGCTGTAGAAGAAGCAGTCGGTATATTGCTACTATCATGCTCTACACATCCCGCAAGCAGAACAAGCATTGCAAAAAGCATACTCATAATTCGTAGTTTCATGTTTGTTTATCCTCCTTCTGATAATGGTTCCAGTGTGTATATCCAAACGGAGACAGGGGTGCCATTACTGGCAACCCCTCCTTTAGCCATGATCTATTATGTATTAGTCTGCACAGCCAACATACCCCGCAAAATTAGAGGGAGCATTAAAGGAAATACAGAAAAGCGTAGTTCTCGTTGCCATGTTGAAGAAAAGACCACCAAATGCCTCTGCAGTATCCGTATATGCCGGAAGGGTGTACTGCCGATCTCCACCGCTAACACCACGGACAATAAAAGTCAGGGGCTTGTCAGACTTGTTGTCAACATAAACGCCATACTTCAAGCAACCGTATACATACTTCTCAAGCCAAAGAGTACTCCACTGTGCAGACCCATGAAAGGAGTACATACCATTTGTATGGCAATTATAGCTTGCCGTGGGGGCAGACGTTCCCAGGAGCGATGGACGATTGAGCATGGGGTTGACAGTGCTTACATTTTTACCGCTCCAGTCACTACCTGCGGCATCGGCATAACACGTTGCAGCCAGACTGAAGATTACGGTCAGCGCAAGAATTAAAGAAATTACTTTTTTCATGGTTTTCTCCTTCCTTGATTTCACTTATATTCATATGTTATCAGTACTACCAACCAATGTCCGCCAGCATTGGTAGTTTATGCCAGGCGTTATGCAAATTCGCTGATGTGCACATTTCAGAAAATTCCGGACATATATGAACTGCTGATCAGGCAAGCTCATTTTCGATTGCATAATATCAACATCACACTATGATTTCAAATTGTTCGTCATAAAACAGGAAAATCAAAGCACGAAATAGGAATATCCCGCCTATTACTGACGTATTGAATCATCGGTTTTGCGTTTTATAACGAGTCCACCTACGACTGCTACAATGGATACGCTCAGCAATAAAGCAACTGCAATCCACCAGGCGACAGAGATTTCCCCAGAAATATGCCTATCCAGTGCCTGTGTACGTTCGACGGTTACTTGTGTGATTTGCACACGGGATACTGCGCTTTCAAGTGTACCATCGTCCCCAAGTAAAAAAATGTCCATTTGTTTTCCTCCTATGGTTTGTTTCACAATAAGAGTAGCACATCCATTTTCAGAATACAAAGCAACCATCCTATAATGGCATAAACTACGCATGAAACAGGGAAAGACCCAGCACCAAATCAAGCCGGTATTGGACCTTTCGGATTTATCGAAGCTTCTTCTGGCGAAACAAGACAGCAATCTTCTGAATGATTTTAGCTTGTTACGGGGAGTGCTCTGCTCCGCTACCTAGTGAAATAGTGAACTCGCCCATCAGGAGAATCAATACTTCCTTTTGCTGTACATCCAAATGAAGTGCAGAGATATCATTTCGCAATCTTGTATCATTGTTCCTGTTGACAATAATGCTGCGATTATGCTGTACCCATTTAATTATTCTTTGACAGAGGGAGGTTTCTGTGTATAATAAAGGCAGAAAAACGAGACAACTTCTTCCATAGTATTGTGGAACGAAACAGGAGTGCCTATGATTCGGATAGTCCTATGTGATGATGACGCAATTTTCTTGGAGCGCATGAGGAGCGATATTCGTACCACATTAAAAAAGTTGGACATCGAAGCCGTTATTCAAATATTTACAGAAGCTGAAATGATTCCGCAGAAAACGATGCAGGAATGTGACATTATCTTTCTGGACATAGACTTTAATGACAAGAAATACACTGGGATTGATGTTGCCAGGAAGATTCGTGAGGCCCGGCAAAGCGCTATCATTATCTTCCTTACCAATTACATAGAGTACGCACCAGAGGGATATGAGGTTCAGGCCTTCCGTTACGCACTGAAAAGTGAAATCGGCAAAAAGCTGCCACAATATTTGCAAGCTGCTATGAATAGGCTGTTTGCGGAAAAAGAGCCATTCCAGATCAATGTGTCCGGCGAACCAATCACATTGTATTTGGAGGATATCCTCTATATTGAATCCCAAGGACACAACGCCGTCATTTTTACACAAAAGCCCGGAGAAAAAAGTGGGGTACAAAAGGAGTATAAAGTGTACTCTACTCTGGCAAAGTTTGAGCAGCAGCTTTCAGAACGTGGTTTTCTGCGTATTCAGAAAAGCTATTTGGTCAACATGCGCAGACTAAAACAGTACCGCTGCAATGAAGCGCTTCTGGACAACGGAATTGCATTACCCGTAAGCGAGAAAACTTATTCCGAAAATAAGAAAAAATTTCTGCTTTGGAGGGGATAATGTGGAAAACGTCATCAGTGGATTCTGGTCCGCCCTGGAATTGGGGGCCCAACTGCTTTTCTGGAAATCTTTCTTTCAGTCAAAGGTTCTGAACAGGGAATATTGGCTGGCCGTGGCTTCTGTTTGGGTCTTAAATCAGTTTTACGTTAATTGTGGTCTTACTTCTGAATGGATCACGGGCCTGACGTTAGCGCTACATACGGCTGTTTCCTGCCTAATCAACAAAGGAAAATGGTATCAACACTTATTAATGTCGTTCGTATTTGTAGGTTTAAGCGGTGTCATTGATACAATTTTTTTGTATGGTGCCAGTTCCATGCTTGGAATTAGCGTTTCTGAATTGGTATGGAGAAAATTCCTATATATTGTGATCGTCACCAGCGGAAAACTCTTTTTACTGTTTATCGCATGGATATGTTATCGTTTTTCCATATTCCGGAGGACACAGTCCCTACAGGGGAAATGGCTATTCCTGTCCCTGCTGTTTCCCATAACCTCAACGGCCACGCTCCTTTTGATTTTTAACAACTTCAAAGCGGAAGCAGATATTTCCATAGGGATCGTCTTCTTCTGCGCTGTCTTAGCAATTGCAAATATTGCAATCCTCTATGCCATCTGTTTGGTGCAGGACAGTACCGAACGTCTAAAGGAAAACGCCCTGCTCAATCAGCAAATGGAAATTCAGACAGACAATATCGTTGCTCTGGAAAAAAGCTACCGGGCCCAACGCAGGGCGACCCACGAGTTTAAAAATCAACTTCAAGCAATTTCGGATCTTTTGGCATTGGGAGAAATCGAGGAAGCAAAAAATTATATCCATACCATCCAAGGTCAGCAGACAACCAGGATTTTCTGCGTCAATTCCCACCATCCCATTATTGACGCGGTATTAAATCACAAGTATCAGACCGCCAAGGAAAACGGAATTGACGTGCAGATCAGAGTAAACGACCTCTCCGGTGTATCGATCAAAACGGACCAGCTGGTGGTCTTGCTATCCAACCTATTGGACAATGCCATAGAAGGCTGCTGTCGTGTCAAGGGTGAACGGTCTTTGTATTGCAGTATGGTTGCCAGTGATGTTTTGCTGCTTTCTGTGCGCAATTCATCTCAGCCGGTTAAGATTTGGAATAACGCAATCGAAACCAGCAAAGAATCAAAAATCAACCATGGCTACGGTCTTTCCCAGGTGCAATCCATTTTAGATCAGCTTCACGCGGAATACGCGTTTGATTATCAGGATGGTTGGTTTACGTTTGCAACGGAAATCCCGCTATGAATAGGAATAGACCGCATGCGGCACCTCGCCGCATGCGGTTTTCCTGTTTCATGCTGCAATTTTCCCGTTTTGTGCCGAACTGTTTGAAATCGTTTTGCGATGCTGCTATTATCTAGCTCAGGAGGTAACAAATGATACATTTCATATCTAAGCTATCTACTGCTTGTGTAAAAAGCGGGGTCATTGATGCAAATGATATACTGTGGTTTGAATATGGCATCAAGACACGCATTGCAACATTCACCGTTTTGGTTCCCTTTTCGTTACTTGCGATAAGACTCTCCGGTATTCCAACGACACTGGCATTCTTAGCGGCATTTCAGTTTCTAAGGACTCGTACAAGCGGCTATCACGCCAATTCTGTTTTGGGGTGTATATCGGTATCTCTGATTTTAGAGTTTTTCTTCCTTGGTGTATTTTTGCCGCACTTAAATACAGCTGCTATCTATATCAGCAATGGCGTTAGTTTGGTGGCTATTGATTTTCTTGCGCCATTTGTTCACCCCAATATGAATTTCTCAAAAGAAGAGATTCAAGCGTTGCGTCACAGCGCAAAAAAAAGAGCGGCGCTGACAGCCTTCCTAGCCCTAATGTGCTGCGGCCTCAATTTTACCGCATTCGCCAAGGGACTAACAACCGGTACAGCAATGGCGGCTTTTATGCTATGCCTTGCACATTTTATTGATTGGAGGAAATCCACATGAAAAGAGAAAAAGAATTCGTCAAAGATTTTTCCAAGAACCTTATTCACCGCATGGTGGAAAAAGATTCCGCCGGATGGCCACCTAACTGCACGGCATTTGCTTACCAGCCTGTGCGCCCATCTGAAAAGAAAAGCAATTGTGTTGATGCGGCTCCCATTACAAAGTAACATATTTGGCTGACAGTAAATAGTCAAAACCCCCGGCTAAGCCGGGGGCTTGAATAAGCCCTAGAAGGGCTTTTTACTGGCCTCACCCCTAAAGGGGCCCCGAAAGTTTGCCGACCGCATTCTCGTTTCGGGCCGCCCCTAAAGGGGCTTTATTTATGCCTTCTGGTTCGAGCTACCCGTATTATTTGCGATACACTATACTTCGGCGGAATGCTTAGTAACATATGGATATGATCGGGGCACGCTTCTGCCGCAATTATTTCGATACCTTTCTGCTGGCATAGCTGTCTCAAGATTTTTCCGATATCCGCCTTAATCTCGTTGTATATCACCATTCTTCTATACTTCGGGGCAAACACTACATGGTATTGACATCTCCATGTCGTATGGTCTAAACTATTAATGTCTTTTTCTTTCACGAGAGAGACCTCCTCATTATTGTAGTTGTGTGGTCGGCAAACCACTTCTACTATAATGAGGAGCTTTTTTCTTGTCTACTTCTCTCCTCGCTAGAAGCTATTTTTTTGCCCCCGGCAGAGCCGGGGGTTAACTTTGGTCAACCAACAGGAGGTTTTTTATGAAGCATAGGAAACTTGTTTTGGGCCTAATCGCTGTGAGTATTGCAAGCACAATGGCCTTTTCGGTCCATGCGGAGGATACTAGAATTTCTATTGACGGCGGCAATGGTTCTTGGCATGGTGGCGTGGATGAGAAAGAAAACAAAGTCTATTCCAAAATCTGGGATCATGTAGTTGATGGCCGTGCTTATCAAGCCACGGTTTGGGTTAAGAACGCCCTTGGAAAGGGCGATGAGAACCCAGGAAAGACCTATGGGGTCAACAAAGCAGGAGAGCTGAAGGTGACATATCCGGCGGCATATAGTCTATTTAGCAAAAATAAAGCGGGGTACAAGGACCTTGTTGTTGTTGATGCGTATGCCCGGCAAAAATATCAGAAGGATACGACTGCACCATCTTCCTTTGAAGCGGAATTCGAGTTTACGGGTCCCGCTGAAAAAGAATAAGCCCAATAGACACACAAAGGGAGGCGAAAAATAATCGCCTCCCTTTGTGGTGGACGAGGTGAATATATATGAAAAAGGTTTTCCAAATTGTTGGGATTTTGTTTGGCATTCTACTGATTTTCTTTTTCCTGCAATATTCTAATTATGCCATCTTCCCAATGCGGACCGATGAAATCCTGGATTGCAGTGTTGAAAACGCAATTACTTCTATTGAATTATCGGAAATTGCGAAAGCGAATCATATAACTGCATTTACAATCACATACAACGACACAAGTTTTTTCAACAGAAACATTCATTTTGAATTTTTAAATATAAATCCGGATGATCAAATTTGCCTTGGAACAAAGAATAGGTTGCTTCCCTCAACGCAAATCAACTATATGGAGCACGGTGACGAAGTTTCATACATACAAAAGTTTTGGGCGTTGAAAAGCAAAGATGCCGATTTTATAGGCTTTATGGATCAGCTTAAAACCTATGTTCCAGCATATGATCATTTTGATCCTGTGAAATTAAATTTCCTGGATATGCTGAATTTACAAAACCTGCATTTCTATGGCTGCGTTTTTATGATTTTCTTTTTGTCAAACTTTATATGGTTTTGTATATCCGCTGAGAAGAAAAGTGTGCTAAAGTCATGCAGCGATCAAGTTCTTTATGAGGCAATGCCATATTTGTTCGTGAGCAGCGCCTTCGGGATTTACATAATATTGGCGAATCCTTCCTTTCTCCTTGATTTTGTCCAGACATTTGCGGCTTTTGGCTTTCTCCTATTTGTGGTAAATATTGCTGGTGCAGGACTGGCGTTTATGATTGCCCAAGTCATAAGGAGTTTTTGCTTTGCCTATAAAGTAAAACGCGCTTTCGTCTTCACAATTCTCTCTGTTTTCGCATTCATTACGGCTTGTATCTTTGCTGTCTCTACCAAAAACGCTTACTTCAGTATCATGGATTTACCCATGTTTGAACACGGCGCAAATATCATGAGCAGTCTTTCGCCTGCATATATCACAACCGCAAAGATACCGGATGCGGCATCGACAGATCAATTATTATCTATATACGATGAAATAGAGAATCGTGATGTATATAATTATGCCCACCCAACAAGTACCCTTTCGGGCTACAGAGGATCACACAAGAAAGAGGCCAGGGAGCAGATGTCCAGGGAGCCGTCTGTTGTGCGAATGTCTTATAATATGCTCGACTACATACAAATTTACGGGGACGATGGTGTGCAGCTCTGTCCGTAAATGTTTCATCAGGAAGTAACAACGCTGCTGATTCCGGAAAATTTATAGGAAAATTCTGCCCAAATTGCACGGAATTTTTATGGCAGCGAGGATTTCAATATCGGTTTTATACAGAGCAATCAGGAACATTTTGATATACTCGACCCCCGCAAAAAAGTTGTAAATGCAATATATATGCTCACACCTATAGAAAAAGATATCTATTATACCAATGGCAGAGTACTATTTGGCAAGAACAGTGTGGCCGTTGTCGCGAAAAGGCTGCGTGACTGTAAATTTGATGCGGGAACTATATCATTAAATGAGTTGTCGACGGATTACGAAATGATAAGAGATGATTTGAAACTGGTTGTTATTAGCAATGGGTTGCTGTGGATCATGGACTTTATTTGCTGTATAACAGCACTGTCCATGGGGAGACGCGGCCTCTTGCAAAGTGTGAAAAAAGATACACCGATCAAATACGTGGAAAGCCTGACAGTGCCCCGACAATAGAAGCAGTTTCACCATTTCATGCGGCCAAAATCCTATCACGTGTTTAAATTGAAAACAAGACATATTTACAATAAGAAAGGAAACAATATGAAAAAACTTACGAGAATTATTTGCGCTGTTTTATGTATGGAACTCTCCACCATCCTGGGCGGTTGCAGCTCTTCCAAAACTCCCGCCCCCGCCCGCGATTTTCTGTTTGACCTGCCCGGAAAATACAGTCTGACCGATATGACAAGTGACCGCTGTTCCCTTATGCAGGACGATCTGCTTCTGGGCGGTATCGTGATCACCGACCTGGACCCGGACAGAATCGCGGATACGGATAAAGCTGCGCTCCGGCAATATTTGGAATCCTTTGCGCCGCTTCCTCTAACCTACGAATATATTTCCATGTATTGTGACACGGATGACCGCGCCTACACCAATATCACCCTGCGGATAAACAACCCGGAAACGGGCTCGTCCAGCAATTATCACCACTACCTCTTCAAAAAGGGTGACAAGTGCTACGACCTGTGGATCGACGATGCATGTATGGAAGAGGAAGAACAACATGTGTTAGTGAGTAGCGTAATCCCAAAGAAATAACAGTGAAATAAGCTTGCTACAGCGTTGCTATATGCACAACTTTTGTTGTGGCGGATTGTCGAGAACCCCTGAATATCTCACCGAGCGAGCAAGAAAAACATTCGATGTGTTTAATTCTCGCACTGCCGTAATGTTGAGTGATGAATTTTTTCTGAACAAAATGGCCCCCCTCTTCCATTTCTAGAAAGAGGGGGGTAACTCAGCTTATAAAATCAGACAACTAAAGTGCGTTTCGGTCAAACAAGACAAATTAAGGCTCAGATTCAAGTGCCTCTTAAAATTGTAATCACAGTTTTCAAAGGCAAAATACCGAAAAACTCTGCAATTGGTTATAGATTTCATCAATTAAGCTCTGCCGTTCTGCAACATCGTCGCTATCAACGACGGGATCACTTGTATCATCGGGGATATTATTTAAAATCTGTAGGGCCTGCTTGAGATGATAGACTCTATCAACCCCAGATGCATCCATCCCTTTTCCATATTCCAGCAGTGCGTATTTCCAATCGCTATGGTAAATTGTCCCTGAATATTTTCTACCGTCAAAATACTTCATAGACCGTTCCTCCTTCAATGCAGATTTTTGAATAATCTTATAAAAAGAATTAGTATTTGCAATTAGAAAGCACAGGTAGTTAAGCAATTCGGGTTTAAATGACCGTTCAAGTCTTCAAAAATTGAGTTTTGCTAGAAAGTGGTCTTGCAATCGCTCCTACAAAGCTATAAACAATGCGAACTTCTTGTGCTCCGTCACCATCAATGACATAAATAGCATTGATGATGACTTTAATTAATCAACCGTTCCGAAACGTACATACTAGTGCCTTTCCTATAAAGCGGCGCATAACCACCCCCTATGTCAGAATATCATGCTTTGATGAAATTTTCAATAGATATTTTATTGCTCTCTCTGTTTTATGCAAAATCAAACCACTTGCGCACCTATAAAAATATGTGCTGATTTTCATGGCCTTATCGGTTTGCATTTCTCCTTAAAGTCCCCTGCTTGAAAACACACAGATGGTGTTTTGTTTGCCGTTTCCAGGGAACACACGGGCCGCTTGTCCACCTATTTGCTGCACAAACAAAAGGGTGAGAGCGTGGCAGAAATTACCTTTTGGAGAGGGAATATGAAGCAAGAAAAATACATAATTCGTAACGCTGAAATTAAAAGCGTATGGAGACTGCCACTTCTTGAAAAGCTCTATAAAAATACCCATGCCATGAAAACAATCCTTTATGCATTCTTTTTCGTAGCACCCAACATATTCCTCAGCGATTCGTCAGAATCGCGTAGCCGCAGTTTGAAAAAAATGCGTTCACCAGGGCTTGGGGCATAGCCTCAACAAGCAGAAACCTATCCGTTCCATGGAAAGCGGAATGGATGGGTTTTCGCATTTGTAATACAAATGCATTGCTTGCCAGTATTGTACCAAACTAATTTAATCAACATGGATGTAGGGGAATTGCACAATTTCATCATTAAAGCTTTTGTAATATGCTAAAATAAGGTTGACATTATATGCGAAATAAGATATACTCACAGCATAAGGTGAGGAGGCGATATGTATGAACATCATCGGTACACGGCTGCGGGAATTACGGCAGAGCGCGAAACTGTCTCAGGTGAAAATTGCGGAAGTTGTTGGTTCCCGGCAGTCGGCTATCG
>ERZ791919.788-NODE-788-length-31739-cov-42.080514_pt1 | contig 31739 bp, 29 predicted proteins | sample MGYA00510137_ERZ791919 | MGnify/ENA primary metagenome ERZ791919 (study PRJEB30046, sample SAMN00792059) | human gut metagenome | study: EMG produced TPA metagenomics assembly of the A metagenome-wide association study of gut microbiota in type 2...
CTGAGGTTGCAATGGCGCTCTACACCTACCTGACCAAGGTCGCAAAGTAAGCACACAGCCTGAACAGCAAATTATGCAAAAAAATTCCCGCTGGATATTCCAGCGGGAATTTTTACATGCTCCGGACAAGCGCATCACCGGGATACGAGCTCGCACAGTGTGTGAAAACAGATAAGTTATGGCATGATTGAAGTCCGCAATCAACGACAATGGCGGGGAGTGCAAATACGCACTCCCCGCCATTATTTTTACAAAGTTACTCTATAAACTACGTCTTACGCCTCATTATATCCACAAGCAAATAATTACCCAGACCCTGTGTTAGGCCTGTAAATGTTGGTATATGCAGCCGACAGTATGTCTGTTTTCGCTTATATAGCCTCGCTATTTTGACTGAAATTCAGGCCAGCATTTTCCAGGGTCGAGGCAGCTTTTACATTGCTGCTTTCTCTGCTCTATTTTCTGGAGATGGCGGCAAAAATGCTCTGGATCTGCTTTGGGATTAAATTCGTAAATTCCTTCATCGACCGTATCATATGCCAAGCCATCCCATCGCATGTGCTGCATGCAAAAGATTCTTTCAAAATCCCGCCACGTCACAGTCCAAGGATCTTGACGATAGTTCGCAGGCCCTGGTTGATTTCCAATATAGATAAGCGACGACTTGGGATAGCCACGAACAGAATGTGCCGCCATTAATGCATTCATCAGGACCGGCCTGTGTTTGACCAATGCCCCGCGAGAGGTTCGCCAGTCTTCAAAGATATCCGCCCTATTCGGTAAATCGAACGGTAGGATGCGGTATTTCCATATGTCGTCCACAGTCGGAAGCGTGTCGAAATACTTGTCAAAAATCTGCACGACCATCCCCAACTTATTGAAATAGGTGATCCTTTGGGTCCCTATTTTCTGAAGCAGAGCGTATTTCCCATATGTGCCATTCCATTTTGAAAACTCAGAGCGAAACTGATAAGCATATATGTCATTCAATTCCCACGGATCTTGCTCTGGAACTACTGGCTTCGTTACCTTCTTGTATGCGGGCATGGGCGATTGCAGGCGCTTTTCAAGCGTTTGCATGGTTTTGATCCAGCCCTTTCCTTTGCTGGTGCTGTCCGCCCAAAGCTCCAGACCGCCCTGCCGCGCCAGCCACATCATGGCCTTATCCCGAACATCCGGACGCAGCCGCCCGAGCCGCCACTGTGTATCCGCAGCCGCGTACCAGAACAATGCCTCCTCGTCTGTATTTATGTATTCGGAAAATTTCTTCAGCATGGTGTTCCATGCTGTTTCATCATCCATACCATCCTGCAATAGATCCATATAGGTGTCCCGAACATCCATTCCGGTATCATTTGCATAAAGCCCACTTCCCCAATAGCCCATTCTTCTCTCCATTCCGCGAAAAGCCGTCCGGATCATGAGACCCGCAGGCTTTCACCTTCAAGCTGTAAAAATTCTTCTCATTTCCAGAAAACGCAGATGTAATGAACACAAAGCGGTATCGCTCTGTTCCTCTGCGCAGCGCTGCGCCAGAATAATGCTTTCGTCAAAGGCGACCAGCCTTTTCCTTCACTTTGATCCGGAACCGGAGCGTCAGCCTTCCACCCGTTGGAAGGTAATGTACTTATATGCGCCATGGTATAGGTCATCCCGCTCTTCCTCGATTTTTAGGCGCAGAACATCCTCGGATGCCGTGTCGACATTGCAAGCAAGCACCATGGATCGTGAGGTCTTTCCATCGGCTCCCTCAGAAACAGAATATATATCCACACTTTTGCCCAACTGACCAAGCTCAAGCAGCCGCATTTCGCCATTCACTTCCAAATACAATGTCGTTCTCCCCTTTCCATCTACAGCGATCTCTGCGTGCGGCTCTTCACTGCGCCAGACCGTATCAGGATAGCGCCACGGATAATCCATCCTGTTATAGTAGGTCGTCATATAATTTCCATAGGCAAAGAGACCAAAGGGTACCAATATTACGATTAGGAGTCCGAGAAGGATGAACTTCCAAACGTGGCTGTGCTTCATGTATGATGGATAACGTGCTTTCATATTGCTTCCCCCTAGTTCTTTGTTTTATTGTGTCTCCTTTTGCCGACTTCTGCTGTGGACAGGATCTAACTTTTCTTCTTGGCCGCCAGCTGTTCCGGCTCCGCGCTCAGATGCAGAAATTAAAGCGCTTCGGCGGGATGTCCTTAAATTGGGCTTGTAAGCTCAGGGCAATGCGGCTGGGAACGATGCTGAGGAGCCGCTCATAGTTTTTCTTGTTGTAGCGTATTTTGATCATCCCCGGGCCGACGCGGACGTTGTTGATCTGGCAAAGCTCCGCGTCCCTCAGACGGCGGTTGCTCAGGACCATGTAATACATGGGTAGACCATAGTATGGATAGAAGGCTTTGTTCACATAGGGATACTCCTTGTATGTGTGTACCTCCGTTTTCCGAAATGCCTGTCGGTATTCGACTCCGTCTTTTGTAAAGACCATATGGGCGTTGCAGCCGGTATATAGAAAGAGTATCGGCATGGAGAAAGAAAGCAATAAAAAGCAAGAATTAATAATAACTCCTTGGTTCAGAGCGATTTCTCTAAAACAATCCGTCTGGAGAAAAAGGATGACCGCCCATGGTGCAATGCAGAAAAAGCATTCGATTATACTACCGATGAACAGCGTTTTGTTATAGTAGATGGTAACCTTTTCCCGCTTCATTTCCGATCCCTCCCGTTCTGCTGTGCATTCCACATTTGAGACAATGCCTGTGTTGAAAGAACTACTTATCAGACGAATTCGGGCGAAGTTTTGTTCCGGATTTTGTAAAATTTTACACCGGCTCTTCCGGCGGCATCGGGCCATCCCATCTTTCGACCGTCCGGCTTCATTTTTCCATGTGCCGTCCGGCCGTCAAAGTCCGATTTCGCGCATGAAGCTGTCGTAGGCCTCCACCTGCGCCCTGTCCGTTTTGGTGACCTGCTTCATCTGGCGCAGCTGCGCCGGGATCAGGCGCAGATTGGCAAACGGCCGCACGATCCACGCGACCGGAAGCAGCCAGCGCCTTCCCTTCAAAAAGGTGTAGCGCGTCTCGATCTCTGCCGCCGGAGGAAAGAGCATCCGCCGCAGCACGCGGCCTCTCGACGGCACAGCCTCCTGCTCGTTGCGCAGCTCGATCACGGCGTGGTCGCGGGAGAGGCCGAACAGATCGGCGTCCAGCGTATAGTCCAGCAGCTTTTCCAGCGCCGCGTGATCCGGCTCCGGCAGCGGACAGACCGTCTCCGTCCCGAACCAGACGCGGCAGGCGTTCATCACCGTATGGAAAAATGCCGTCAGATGCAGCGCGGAGAATTCCTCCATAATCGCGGCCCAATCCAGCCGCGCGTCCTCCTGCTTCACAAACAGCGCCGCGTCCAGATACATCCGCAGTCCCGCACCGCCGCCGTAGAGATGCTTCGCCAGATGACAGACAGTGTAGATAAAGTGGAACTCCGGTGCTGGGCGGTATCGAAGCCCGTCGTCCCGCTCGGCATACTGCCACGCGCGACCAAAATACGTCGGCAGATCAGTGCGGCCGTCCAGATTTCCGTCCATCAGATTGGTATGAATTTCATAATACTCCGTATCCCGGACGTAGGAATAGGTCGGCTCCCAGTCGTGCTCCACCGTATATCCGAGCGCGCACATCAGCGCATGTGCCTTCGCGCGGTCCTCCGGATGAATGAGGAGGTCGATATCGCCGAAGGTGCGCAGCCCGGAGACCGGATAAAGCCTGCGCAGATAATAGCCCTTGACCGGCATATGGGCGATGCCTTGCTCTGTAAAGCGCTTCGACAGGGCCTCGAAGTCCACGCAGCGGTTGAGATTGCCCGCCACCGCGCTGTAGAGAAGTCCGTCCAGACGGCGGCAGATGTCCGCGTCGTCAAACAGCCTCCAGCGCTTGTTCTCATACGCCAGCACCGGCAGCAGGCTCTGCTCCGCAGCCGTTTTCCAGAGCGCCGGGATGTCCCACGGCGCGGTGCTCTCCGGCGGAGTGTCCTGTATCAAGCTGCGCAGCAAAATGGAAAATGCTTCAGTTTGTGGATTCATATTTCACGATCACTTCAAAAGGAATTTTACTTTCATCAGGAAATAGCCGATGCGGTAGTTCATATGTGTGTATATCCAGTCGAACGTCCGCCCTATAAAGTCTGTTCTTGTGGTCATATAGGATTTTTTGATCGTACAGGCATGCGGCGTTGGGAGCGGGAACAGCTTTTCCCTTTTAAGCTCTGTTATAAGAGCTCTTGCTCTTCTTCGCGGCAGCTGGGCGATCGCAAAAAGCGTAGCCCACAGATCCGCCATCAGCATATTGGATATCTGCGTTTCCTTATCCGAACCGTCAAAGAATTTCTTATCGATTCTGGTCGCCAAAAGATGTGATTCCGCAGATTCGAACCATTCTTCCTCCGATTTTGGATGTGTCGCGGAACCGGGTCTCGCACGGTAAAAATAGACTGGCTCTTCGTCGAACACAAGCTGTCGCGGATGGAACTGGCACAACTCATAGAGAAATATCTGATCCTCACTGTGCTTCAGCTGCTCATACCGGAATTTCATGGAATGCTCCAGCAGGAATGCACGCTTGAGGAGGTTTTTCGTCACAAAAACATCGTAGGTCCAGTGGTTTGCGGCCAAAGAGTGGTCTCGGTAACGCCGCTCCTCCTCCGGAGTAAAAGCCCCTTCGAAAATGTAATAGCCGCTCATCGATATTCTTTCATTGGGTGCCTCGCAGGCAATGCGTTTGAGCTTTCCAAGTATATTTCTCTGTATGAAGTCGTCCGCGTCAACAAACCAGACATAATCTCCCTTCGCTTCGTCCATGCCATGATTCCGGGCGCTGCATAAGCCTTGGTTTGTCTGCTCAAGTACTTTGACGTTTTGCTCTCTGTCCGCATACCGCCGCAATATGGCAAGGCTGCCATCCGTAGAGCCATCGTTTACGCAAATGATTTCATATTCACTTTTGTCAAGATCCTGATCTAAGAGTGAGTCCAGACATTCCGGAAGATATGGCTCACAATTATACACAGGGATAACTACACTCAAAAACATAGCTTTCTTTCCCCTTTCATAACGATCATCCGTTTTCCTTCGGCACCAGTTCTACAACAACGATCTCCGGCAGATTATTGACACGCGGAAGCAGCCCATGCCCGGCAAGGCCGGAGGTAATGACCATCTGCATATGCGTGCCAAGCTGGAAATAGCCGCGGTCGTATTTTGGAAACAGCCCCTGCATGGGCGCGTACAGCCCGCCGATGAACGGCAGGCGGACAAGACCGCCGTGAGTATGGCCGCTGAGCACAAGATCAACGTCCCAGAGGGTATATGCGCCGTTGAAAATAAACGTGTCCGGCATGTGTGCCAGACATATTTTCGGAAGCTCCGTGTTTTCAAACGCCTTCAGGAACACATATTCCGGCGAGGCGGCAAACTCCTCCTCCGTGCGTCCAAAGGCAAAGCCATAGCCCATCGTCCCGCCGATGCGCAGCGGCTGACCGGCGAGCGTCACATCCGCATAGCTGTCATTGACCACGACTGCGCCAGTCTGCGCGATCCGGTCAAGCAGCGTCTCATCCGTTTTCAGGTAGACCTGCTCGTGGTTTCCCATCGAAAAAAACACCGGCGCGATCTTGAGCAGTCTTTCCGTCAGCGCCAGAAGCGACTGTACATCCGCTTCATCCGCCTTCTTGTCCAGCATATCACCTACGAGAAAAATTACGTCCGGCGCCTGCGCCTCGATCTTTTCAAGAAGCCGCGCATTGTCCTTTCCAAAAGCTTTTCCATGCAGGTCGGAGATCACGACGAGGCGGACGGGCGTCTCCATGCCATCCAACGCGACGGTATACGGCTGTATATGGATCACCGTGCCGCAGATCACAGCAGAGATCAGGAGTGCAAGCGCGAGTACTCCCGCCAGAAAAAAAATGACTTTCCAAATTTTCTTTTTCATGGACGTTCCAGTTCCTCATAGAGTCTCTGCATGACGTGCGCATTGCGCGACTCAAAGTCAATGCCTGCCGTGCCCTCCCGGATCCGGTCATACAGCGCCTTGTCACGCAGGAGCCGCCGGACGCCGTCTTCAATGGCTTCTGCGGAGATATCGCAGAGCAGGCCGGTTTCTTCGTCGCGGATCAGCTCTGTCCCGCCGTCCGTTTTGGTGGAGAGCACGGGAACACCGAGCGCCTGTGCCTCTGTGATCGTCAGCCCGAAGGCCTCGATGCGGCTCGACTGCACGAACAGGTCGGCCTGCCGGAGAATGGGATAGGGATTGCTCTGCATTCCCAGCAGTGTCACATAGTTTTCCATGCCCAGTGCATGAATCTGCGCCCGCAGCGCAGCCTCCTCCGGCCCGCCACCGACGATCCACCAGTGGATATCGGTGTAGCCATCCTGTACGAGCCTTGCGCAGGCATCGATGGCAATATCCATGCCCTTGGCAGAAGCAAGCCTCCCACAGGATACGATATTGAAGCGATCCTTTGAAAGGACTGTCTCCGGCGTTTCAAGACTCTTTTCATAAACGTCAGCTGCGTCGATCAGATTGTTGATCGCAGTGATTTTATCCTTGTACTGCGGACGATACATCCGCAGCTTTTCCGACAGCTTCTCCGACACGACAACGATTTTGTCCGCATTCTTATATCCGTATGTATCGTGATACTCCCTCCGCATCGCGCCGTGATGATAAAACATCAGAAAGCGGTCGGCAGAAACAGCCCGGACAGCCGTCTCAGCAGTACGGTCACTGTAAATGACCGCCGTATCAAAATGCTCGCCGTTTAACTGCTTTTTCACATAGGCAGCGTAGCGCCGGGCTTCCGGCGCGCGCAGGAGCATCCGCAGAATATGCCATATCCAGCGGCGGAGTTTTGAGGCATGTTGCGGTTCTTCCATGAGATCATACATCCGATTATATCGGTATGCATCCGGGAATGTCGCCGGATGCTGCCTGTCGGAGACAATCAGGCGGCACTTCGGCGTGATGCGGCACGCCATGTCCTGGCAATCCCGTAGAATTAGGCAGGTCACATCATAGCGGTCATAGTCCAGACGATTCAGCAGGTTTACCAGTGCCGTTTCAATTCCGCCGATCCACAGGGCCTCCGTTATAAAAATGAGTTTTTTTTTCATTTTTCAAACCCGCTCTTTTCCGGCAGAATGGCTTCAAACGCGCCGCGCAGCCGCGCGGCCAGCCGCTCATGATCTACATCCGCGCTCGGATCGTTGATGCAGAGCATATCGTGGCTCTGCACCCGGATGATGCCGCACAGCTCATCGATCGTGCTTTCGTCGGCGCAAGTAACGACATTATCCGTGTTGAACGGCGCGAATTGACCGCTGGCGATCTGCCACCAGAGACATACCCACTGGTTGACATCCTCCGCGCTGCGGAAGCGGTGCGCCGTGGTGCGTTCCAGAAGCTCCGGCTCCGCATTCCAGACCTCCTCAAAGGTGCGTTTCCGGTAGGCAGCCGGAGCGTGAAGATTCCGGAAGCCGGTAAAATAGTTCGGAAACAGCTTCTCAATGGCCTTTGTTCGAATGTTGTCCTGCCAGCGGTAGGCGCGGTCGGCATATTTTCTGCCGAACTGCCGCACCTGCGTACGCTTGTCAAAGTGCGCGTTGATCACGCCGAGATCGTTGACCGCTGCATGCTGCCAGATGCCGATCTCGCCGACCAGCTCAATGGGGTATTCTCCACCGTAGGTACAGGGCAGCCCATCCCGGAAAAACGCTGTTTCGGGCACAGGGCGTATCAAAAACATGTCGTCGTTAAAATAGACAAAATGCTCCGCAAGCCCCGGGATCCGATGAATGCTCATCTCGATGGCATGGGAGCTGAATGTCGGCAGAGCTTCGGCAGGCAGGAAATCCGTATGCTTCACATGGTGCAGCTTCGGATGCGCCAGATTCAGGAACGCCGGAACGTGCCCGCAGGTGACAAAATGGATCTTCCGCACCCATGGTGCGAACTTCTCCACCGCGCGGAACCAATAAGGCATCAGGTCCCAGTCCCGGAAGCGGTTGACGGAATTGCTTTCGTCCAGCGTCCTTCCCTGGTATTTTGCCTTTTCCACCTGCCAGACAGGGTCGTTTCCGTCCACCCACAAAACGACAAGATCAATATCCATACATACTCCTTATGTAATAATGGGGCCGAGCTTTGGGATCTTCCGAAGCAGCCACGAAAGTCCGAGTGAGAGCAGCACCGCAGCTGCCGTTACCACCGGCACACCGAGGACCGGCGGGATCCCCAGCGGGTCCAGTCCAAGCCATGCAACGAGCCACAGAAAAAGGGGATGCGCCAGATAGATCCCGAAGCTGTACCGGGAAAGCGCCGAGAGCAGCGCGGCCCCCGGCTTTTCTGTCCTGATCCGCCTGCCCAGCCGCTGGAGGAGCAGGTAGACGGCGGCACTCTGTGCCGCAACATTCCACGTCAGATACTCCGCCAGCGTTTCATCGGCGCTTCCGGCTGTCCTCGATGCATAGACGACCGCTGCCGTGGAGAACACGGTACCCACAAGGCCGATCAGATAGCAGGCAAGTCTTTTCCTGCGCGTCAGCATGTGCTCCTTCCAATACCAGCCCAGCAAATAGTACCCCGTAAAGCCGAGCGGATAGAAAAGCTTCATTTTATCCAACGCAGTCGTAATAAATACGCCGATCCTCGGGAGCTTCGCCAGCGCCGGAAGCAGCAGCTGAAACACGAGCCACAGCAGCAAAAAATAGCGGCACTTCTTTTCATCCGCCGCGATCGGGCGCAGCAGCGGCGTCGCCAGATAAAGGCCCACGATGGCAAAGAGGAACCACATATGATATTCGCCTGTAAAAAACTCTATGACGATCCATTTCCAGTCCTCGGCCAGGTCATCTGTCCGGACAACATTGACAGCCGTGTATACGCATGACCAGAAAAGGAACGCCAGAAGCAGTCTTGGGATCTTCCGGGTAAACAGCGCGCGGGGATCGTTCTGACGCGCCGGATCCAGATTGAACCGGCCGGAGATCATAAAAAAGAGCGGAACGCAGAATTTGCACGGAACATCCCACAGAGTCAAAACGAGCCAATCTGCCGACTGCACATCGAGGGTCCGCCACCGCAGCGCACAGGTATGGATCATAACGACGGCCAGCGCCGCCACGGCGCGCATCAGATCATATTCATATTCTCTTCCCGGTCTCTTCGGAAGCTCTGTCATGTGGTCGCATCCTTTCCCTTCCGGCCTGCCCGGAGCAGTCCGAAAGCATATTTTGCGGTTTTCATTTCACACAGCGAATCCGCCGCAAGGAACAGCGGGATAATGACCGCACAGGCGATCGCGCCATAGAGGATGACCGTCCACAGGCTCTCCATTGGCGGCAGGATCCGCTTCACCAGAAACGTGACCGCAAAAAACAGCCCCAGATTTATCAGCCAGCGCTTGTAGGTGATCCATGGGCTTCGCCGGAGCAGACGGTTGGCGTAAATGATCATATCGTTGGCCCGATACAGCAATGCCGCAATAGTCCCAAGCAGCGCACCATAGATGCCGATGTAGTGAATAGCTACTATGGAGACAATAATATTCATGGCAGATTCCAGAATCGCGCGGCCCTTCGTCTCCTGAAAGTGCTCCGCAAAATCGATGATCAGCCCGGACGACGCCCGTCCGTTGGAGAGCAGATACACCGTCGTAAAGAGCACCGGCAGATAAGGATCGACATAGCTGATATCCGTGACGCCGGATGTGTAGATGCGGATAAACGGCAAAATGAACAGATTGAGGATACAGATAAAAGAGAACGTGAGCGACATGTTGTAGACCTCGTACACGTCATGCAGCCTTTTGAATTTCTCCTTGTCCGCGTGAAAGATCTGTCCAAGTGCATAGGAATAGGAGTAAGAAATAATATTCAGGATGCTTTTGATGATCGTATAGAAGGTCGTATACATGGAGTAGACGCTGACGACCTTGAGGTCCGCCATCACCGTCAGCAGCAGGATGTCCGTGTTGTCAAAGATCATACCCGTGATCTGGTGCAGCAGGACATAATTGCGCTGAGAAATGGCGTCGTAATCCGGCTCGACCTTCAAATCGAGCCACTTGTAGTCCCGGCGGATGTAGTGCACGACGAGCAGCATCTGCAGGAACGAGAAGAACAGGTACATTCCCTGGATCGGCACGACGCCGAAGCCCCAGACCAGCAGCAGGATCTTGCAGACGGATGTCAGGATCGTTGCAGCCGTGCTGATATTGGTAAGGATGTACCCTTTCCCCTCCGCGCCCATAAGGACTCTGTATTTTCCCTGAACAAAATAGCTCAGAACACTGGACGCGCCGCTGAGAACGATGACCGAGAAAACCAGCGTCGCCGGGAGCGATGTTTTGACAAACAGGCAGTAAACTGCCGCAAACACCAGCACGGCGGCGGCATAGATGTAGCCGGTACGGCGGTAAAACTTGTTGGTCGCCGCCATGATACGGTTGATCTCGTTTTTGTCGTCGCTGGCCAGCGGCTTGTAAAGCGCCTGATTGGTCGCCTTGCCGACGCCCGCCTCCAGCAGCGACAGATAGGTAAATACCGTCGAGATGGAGTGCAGCAGGCCGTTCGTCTCCGAGCCGAGGTTAATCAGCACAAGCCGCGGAACGATCATGCTGATGCCCATGGTGATGACCTGCGACAAAATGCCGTATAGAATGTTGTTGAGTCCGCGTTTTGTGTTCATATGTTTTACCATTTTCAGAGTAATATCTCAACGGGAGCGCGTTGCTACCTCTGCGTCTTATCTTTAAGCATCCAGAGAATCATTCATTCCACATATCATGTGATACGTTCTGTAATTCCTTTGACGCAGAGCAGACAATAACGCATGGAACTTCCAGTTTCCGGCCAGCATGTCTTCCGGAAAAAGGCGATCCACAATATCTGCCGAAAGTGTAAAAATGGATTTTTTTATGCATTCCGGCATCCAGCATGTTCGATGATATGTTATGTGGATCTGGCGAAGCAATTGCAGATAGTATTCGTTGTTTTCCGGAAGTTTCAAGTGAGCGTGATCTTTGATTAGCTGAACCATGATCCAGAAAGAATCCAACGCCTTTCTATTCCTTTTTGCTGAAAAGCAGATGCCGTTTGAATTCACTCTGTACGAATAAACCATATCGTGAATGGTTGCCGTCTTTTTCACTTGTGGAAAAAGGATCATCGAAATGACTGTATCTTCAAACCAATATCCAACGGGGAAAACCATATTTTCAAAGAGAGTCGATTTAAACACCTTCATGCAGGCATACCCAGTGAGCACGCCAAGTGCATGGTCAAAGGTACCTTCCTCACATTGCCTTCCTATGCGTTTTGAGTCGTTTTTCAAAATGAAATGACCGCCTTCGACCACATCGGCATCTTCCGCATATGCAGCCCTTAACAAATGATCTATTGCGCCCGGCTCCAAAAGATCATCTGCATCAACAAACATCACATAGGTACTGCAAAGATGCTTTAATGCATAATTGCGGGCGGCAGAGCAGCCTCCGTTTATTGTTTCGAACACTATGACCCGCTCATCTGAAGCATGGTGCTTCAGCACCTCCGAGGTCTGATCAGTAGAGCCGTCGTTAACAACGATCAAACGGAACGCGTATTCCGTATCCTGTGTAAGAATGGATTCGATACATGCTGCAATATGCGGATAAGCATTATACGCCGGAACGATCACTGATAGATCGATCTGTGCCTTTTCGATTTGATTGTGCTGTATGCATCCGCAGCCATTGTCCTCCGAATATTCGCGCAATTCATGATATGCCGCAGCCGTTTCCCTCGCAGAAGTGCTCTGCGGGAGAGCGTTTCCAATCTTCAACAGGCATTTTTGCAGAAAGGGGCTTCGCCCCAGGCGAGAAATCATAGACATTTCAATATACCTGTATGGAGTGCTGTCCAGCGCACCATACGTTCCTTTATTTGATGTTTAAAAATAGACATCCTATTGCGAAGAAGGATTGAAAAGCAGCGTTTCTTCCTCATATCGCAGAAAATACGTCCATGCTCATCCGGTGGAAGCGTAAAGCTCCATTTTTCACAGGTTTCGATGTATTCCGTAGAAACTCTGCGGATCTCATTCAAGCTTGCCATATAGATGCGCTGTCTCATAAGCATAAAGTAGAGTGATTCGAGCACGGTCCTGCCCTGACTGAAATCCCCGTTTTGTCTGGATGTGCCGCTTTCGCCCAAAGTCTGGATTCCCTGCAAAAACGGCTGCATAAATGCATCTATATCATAAATGCGCCGCAGCCTTCCAATGATTTTCGATTCGTCCTCCGCCTGCCGGTAACGGTAGATCGCCTCCGGCAGCGAATAAATGCTCCTGCAAAATGGAAGCAGCTCCAGCACAAATAGGAAGTCCTCCATGAGGATCATGTCCTCATGGAAACGCACACCGGAGTTGACAACCAGTTCCCGGCGGTAGAGCTTATTCCATACAGGCGTTAAGGCATTGCAGCTGTAGAATTCCTGAAATTGCATCTTCAGCTGCTCTATGGCCAATGTTCCTTCACAAGGCGGCGTCAGTTTCTCCCGACGGTAGATCTTGCCTCTGTAATAATAGTCAAAGCTCATGCCGAAGATCAGCATGTCCGGCTGCTGCTGAGCAGCAACGCTTACGGCATGTGTGAGCAAGCCCGGATCTACGGTATCGTCAGAATCCACAAACCAGAGATAGTCTCCCCGCGCCTCATCGACGCCACGGTTCCGCGCTGCGGAAACGCCGGCATTCGGCTGATGGATGCAGCGAAGCTCCGGGTATTTTTCACAAAGCACGTCGCAAAGCGCACCGGTGCCATCTGTGGAGCCGTCGTCAATAAGCAGAAGCTCATAATTGGAGAGTCCGGATGCCCGGATACTGTTTACTGTGTTTTCCAGCGTTCTCACGCAGTTGTAGCAGGGGACGATCACACTGAAATTCATTCCGCAGGTACCTCCCAGCAAAAACGGTAGTTCAAATAATCATCCACCTCATACGAAATGGTTACGCTCAAAATGGTGCGATAATAATACAGGCATGCCAGCAGCACCACACAACACAGCGCAGCTGTCCGCTGCCTTGCCGTCAGTGCCAGACGGCGGGTCGGATACGCATTCTGCAATAATTCGTCCTTCTCCGGATAGAACATCATCGGCAGATAGAGAATCAAAAACTGGAAATAATAGTCCGTCAAGCGCGAGAAAATGTTATCAAAACCTGAAAACATTTGTATAATTGCGGCTGCCAGCATCAAATTCAGCAGCTTTGTAAAGTTTTTTCCTGAAAAGCCGCGAAATACCACTCCAGCAATCAGCAGCGCTACAATCATTAAAAAGCGTCCGCCAAGATGGGTATTATTGGCGTAATCTGTCTCATCATAGTAGAAACTGCTGATAAATGTTACAATTTGATTACGGAACACAAAAATCAGTGCCGCACAGACTGTGTAAGCCAGCAGCTTCTGTATGTTCAGTTGGCTTCTTGCCAGCCAATAGGCCGGTAAGAAAATCAATGCCGGCGTGTGAATGCATCCGGCAAGGACTATCCATATGACAAATTTTACCGGCTGTTTTTCCATGATTCCTACAAACGCCAACATCAGCAGCCCCATTGCCAGCGCCTGCTTGATGGCACTGAAACCGAACACATAGAAAGCGAAGCAATTCCAGAGCAGATAGCTTAGCCACGGAGCAGGAGAATAGCGGTATATGATGATCGCAACCGCAAGCTCGGTCACAATGGCAATGAAAATCAGAAAAATCTGAAAATCGCCATCTGTCCATGTAGAAAAGAGCTTTTGCAGCCAAAAAAAGCCGAAATTACGGCCGCCGTTAAATACTTCTTCGCTGAACCATCCGAACTCCGGAATGGTGTAGTATCCCCATGCATACTTGCGCAGGTCGCCGGTCAAATACATATACCGCCATCCGCAGACAAATGTATGCAAAATCGCCATGAGCGTAATATATATTTTTTTCTGTCTGCCATGCTGCGGCAGAAGCAGGCCAAAGCCCAAAACCGCCGCAACCATGTAGTAATAGACCTTTACGCCCATTTATGCTCTCCGTTTCTTTTGCAGCTCTTTCTCAAAAAATGCTTCCGTCTCTCGTACCAGCCTTTCACGCTGGAAATCCTTTCCGCGCGCATCTGCGCGCTTTGCATAGTGCTCCAGCAGCCCCGGCTCGGTGAGCATCCGCTTTACGGCGCTATACAGGCTCTCTTCGGTATTGTCTGCGATCAGACCGTATTCGCTGTCGCCGAGGATCTCGCGCATCCCCGTGCAGTCGGTCGTAACGACCGGCGTACCGAGGATCAGGCTCTCGATCACCGTTGTGCTGAATCCCTCGTAGCGAGAGGAGCAGACATAAAGCGCCGCATTTTTCAGCATCGGATACGGATTCTCCTGAAAACCGCACAGTGTGACCGTACCATCAAGGCCGCTTTCCTCTATAATGGCTTTCAGCATGTTCCGGTCTTCGCCTTCGCCGAGAATTCGCAGCTTGCAGCATATGCCCTCGTCCAGCAGGCGCTTCCAGACGTGCAGGAGCCTGTCAAAGCCCTTCTGCGCGGTCAGCCGCCCGATCGCGACCACCGTGCGTTCTGTCGTCTCCGCCGCCTGCATATCCGCCTTTCGGAGTATCTCCGCATCGTCATAGCAGTTATAGACCGTCCGCGTCTCCACGACCGGGCCGTACATCTCCGTGAAGCTGCGCCGCACATCATCTGACACACAGACTGCGAGGTCGTATTTTTTGTAGTACTCTTTCGTCTCTCGGACAAATTTTGCGGCATCCGCCGCTTTTTTTGCAAGATCACAATGCACCCACGCCAGCTTCAGCGCTTTTTGATTGGTGGAACCGGCCATAATCTTGGTGGAGCCGCACTCAAGATAGGCCGCTTCGACATCATACCCGCCCTTTATATGCAGCGGATAGGTCAGCCCAAGAGCCGCCTCTGCACGCATCCGCAGATCATTGGACCGGCTCCGCGCCGGATAGCAGTATTTGTACCGGATCCCCGGCGCAAGGTACTTCTCCGCGTCCTCCGGATAGAGCGTCTGAACGGTAACAGAGAATTTCGTCTGATCCATGGCGTTCACCAGATCGCGCAGGACCTTTTCCGCACCGCCGCCGGAGAGGGATTCGATAAAAAAGAGAATGTGGATCATCGTTACCGTCCGCCTTCATAGATCTCATAGATTTTTTCCATAGCCGTCTGCACATCAAAGCCGGACTTCATCAGCCTTGCCGCATATTCCTCCGAATGCTCCCGCTTTGCCGCGCAGATCGCACGCACCCATGCCGCCTTATTTTCTAACGGCAGCGGCTGGATCAGCTCTGTCAGGAATACATCCTTGGGAACTCTGTCGGAGATCACACAGGGAAGGCCGTTGGACTGCACCTCAACGATAGACAGCGGCATTCCTTCATACAGCGACGGAAGCGCAAAGGCATCCATCGCATTCAGGTAGTCCGGCACATTGCGCACATTGCCGGTCATGCGGACATACTCCTCAAGACCCAGCTCACGGATCTTACGCTCCAGCATCGGGCGGTCATCGCCCTCGCCCAGCAGCAGAAGGTATGCGTCCGGACGCTCTTTCAGGATCTCGGGCATCAGCTCCAGCAGGAATCCCTGATTTTTGACCGCAGCGAGATGTCCGGCGTGTCCGATAAGGAATCTGCCATCCAGCCCCAGCTCTTTCCGGAATGCTACACGCCGTTCCGCGTTGAACGCAAAGCCTTGCGTATCAATACCATTGAGGATCAATTTCCCACTTTTTTGAAATCTCCGTCTGCCATACAGCCTTTCTCCTGCCTTTACGCCGCATGCCACATCGTCGGTCGCACAGGTGAGAATCATGAAACGCATCACCGCTTCGTACAGACGCACCTTTATGCTGCGTCTCTCCGCCAATGCGGAATGCGCATGGGCGATGCGCACCGGCACGCCATCCAGCCTCCCAGCCAGCATGGCCCAGCCGATATTGAACATCGTGTGCGCATGAATCACGTCATAGTGATAGGTGCGGATAAGCTGTTTCAGCTCCCGCAGATAACCGCTGTAGCTTTCGGATGGCTGCGGAAAATGAAACACCCTACATCCGCATGCCGTCAGCTCCGGCTCATAGGCACCCGTTTCACTGCCAAAGACGACGTAATGAACGGTGTATTTCTGCGGATCTGCATAAAAACCGATATCCGCCGCGACCTTTTCCGCACCGCCGATGCGAAGAGAACCCGCAATAATCAGGACGCGGGGCGTTTCTTTAGAAGTATTTTTCATCATCCTGCCTTATAGCGCACGAGCATATCCAGCATAAATGCCCAACTCAATTGGATTGGAAGCGCGATCCCCCGGCATTTCCAGCCGACCGGTCGAACCTTTTCCGCGCGGTACAGCTTGCATATCCTGCGGATCTCCTGCCGCCGCTGCTTTGCGGAATACTCAAATTTCAGCAGTTCCTTGCAGCTGGAATAGGCGCTTCGGTAAGTAACCCACGAAAGCGCCGCCTCATAGCATCTCGCCGCCTCCGGCGAATGCTCCGCAGTGCGATAGGCCGCATACATCCGGCTGTTGACCTCCATCAGCTGCTCCGTCAGATAGGGCCGGGCCTTGCGGGAAAGCGACCCCTGATCTGAGATATCCACAAAATAGAGAATTTCTTCCACAGAGACCAGGGACTTAATATGCATCGCATATGCAAAAATGAACAGCTGATCCTCTCCAATGGAGAGTCCATCCTCAAAGTGCAGGCACAACCGTTCAATCGTCTCCCGTTTGAATCCCTTGTTCCAGAGTGAGCTGAACAGATATCGCTGCATTGCCTCCGCAATTCTTCTTGCGATATTCAATTCCTCAGCTTCCCGGTAAGCGCCCGCGATTCGAGTTTGCTCTTCTCCTCCCGTATTTGCAGCACCGAACATCAGCAAGTCAGGACAGTACCGAGCAAGCTCATGACCAATCACGGCAAAGTAGTTGTTTGCCACATAATCATCGCTGTCCACAAACAGGATATATTCACCTTTCGCTTGCTCCAATCCCAGATTCCGCGCCGAGGAAATGCCGCCGTTCTCTTTTGCAAAATACCGGATACAGGGATATACATTGGCGTATTCGCGGCAGATCGCGTCGCTGCCGTCCGTGGAGCCATCGTTGATAAGCAGCAGCTCATAATCGTCGAAGCTCTGATCTACAAGGCTGTCCAGGCAGCGGCGAAGCGTTCTTGCAGCATTGTAGACAGGAATTATTACGGAATACTTCATCTCATACCACCTTTACAGGCTCTCTATCAGCTTGGCGTTCGCAGCCAACGATTTTTCCTCCCGGAAAACATCTACAGCTGCCATATTATATTCGCCCATTTCTTTCCGAAGCTCCGGCCTTGCTATCAGCTTTTTCAGCGCCGGTGCTACTGCCTCCGCATCATTCGTTACGATGAACCCACCCCTGCCGTCCTCGATCAGATCTACATTACCGCGAATATCCGAGCAGACAATTGGCTTTCCGTTTGCCATAGCCTCCAGCAGTGCTCGCGGCAATCCCTCCTGAAGCGAGGTGAAGAGGAAGATATCGGCAGCACAGCAGAGCTGTGGGATATCCTTGCGATACCCGAGGAAGGACACCCGCTCCTCTAAGCAGAAGCTTTTTGCCATGTCCTTCAGCGATTGCTCCAGTTCGCCGCGGCCGCAAATATAAAGCCTGACGCGGCTATCCTGTATCTGGTGCAGTGCTTCCAGCATAACATGCTGGTTTTTTCTTGGGGTCAGCTCGCCTACCGTCAACAGCGCGATGTCGCTCTCCGAAAGACCGAGCTTCTCCCGCCACTGTCTGCGAACATCCGCATCCGGCGCAAAGCGGTCAAGGTTTACACCGACGCCCGGGATCTTCTCCACCCTTGCGGTATGGAACGCTTTCGCCCGCCGGAGATCCTCCTCATTGATAGTGACGATCCTATCGCACAGGCAGGAGCAGTATTTTTCCACTGGGTAATAGAGCAGCCAGTTTTTCAGCGGCGCGCCCTTGTAGAAGTGGAAGCCATGTACCATGTAAACGACCTTCGTGCCGTTTTTCCGGGCATTTTTTGCCGCCAGACGGGTCATGACGCCCATTACCGGCTCGTTCGTCCAGATCACGTCCCAATGACTGCCGTCAATAATTTTCTTGAGGTCGCCGTATCCCTTGCGGTTTCCGGGCGAAAACGGGCTGCGCACCAGCCGCACCACATGGATCGGCGCGACGCCGTCCAGCGCCCGGTGCAGATCGTCCAGCCGGCCGCCAACATCGGAACAGGCCAGCTCTACGGAAAAGCCGTGCGCTGAGAGATATTTCACATGCGGCACCAGAAACTGAATGGCCATCAGATCGGTGCACGTCAGCAGCAGCCGTTTCATTCGAGCCCCTCCAGAATCTTTTTTGCGATGCCTGCCGCGTCCAGTCCGAACTGCGCGCGCAGGTAGTTCTGGTTGCCGACAATGGCTGAATAGGTATCGTGCAGCCCTACGCGCAGCAGCCGCGCATGCGCGGGCAGCTCCGCCAGCACCTCCGCGACTGCGCTTCCGAAGCCGCCGGAAAGGTTATGCTCCTCCACGGTAACGATCAGGTCAAATTTCTTCGCACAGCGGATGATCGTCTCGCGGTCGATGGGCTTTACCGTCGGGAATGTCCAGACCGCAGGATGAACGCCGTGCCCGGCGAGGATCGTTTCCGCGCCTGCGATCTCCTCAAAGATCGCGCCGGTCGAAAAAATGGCAACCCGGCTCCCGCCGTGGATCGGAATGGCTCTTCCGATCTCGAAATGATCGATATGGTCATGGATCCGCTTTTCGCCGCCGCGGCCCAGCCGCAGATAGCAGGTACCGGGATACCTCGCGATCGCCCGCGTGGCTTCCTCTGCCTCCACAAGATCGCCGGGACACAGCACCGCCACATCCGGCAGCGCCCGCATCACGGCGATGTCCTCTGTCGCCTGATGGCTCATGCCAAGCGACCCATAGACAAAGCCGCCGCCCACGCACACGATCTTCACATTGGCGTGATGATACGCGCAGTCGTTGCGGATCTGCTCCAGACAGCGCAGCGTTGGAAAATTGCCGATGGAATAGGTAAACACGGTTTTTCCCTCGAGCGCCATTCCGGCCGCCGCCGAGGTCATATTCTGCTCCGCAATACCGGCGTTGACGAACTGATCGGGCAGCTGCTCCCAGAAGGGCTTGAGCACCCCGAAGCCAAGATCGCCGGTCATAAGCTCGATATTCGGATCTTCTTTTGCAAGCGCGATCAGCGTGCGGACAAAGGTATCTCGCATACTCAGACCTCCTTTGGGCTGGTTTTCGGATGCAGCAGCTTCCTGCATCCGCGCTGTATACATTCTGCCGCCTTATGTACGGCATAGGAACAAAGAAGGATCACTCCCGTCACAACAAGGAAATTGATTGGGAACGCGAGATGGCCCAGCCTGCTGATAATGTAATTCTGCGTGAGATATACCTCCAGCGAAATGCCTGCCAGCGCGGCAGCTGCTTTTTGCATTGCAGCAGGTGCGCGGCTGAACGCGCCCCTTTTTTCCAGCTTGACAGCCAGCACCCCGATAAAATAGATCAACAGGACTTGGATCACAGGCAGCAAAAACTGAAAATAGCTGGAAACAGCATTCCGGGAAATCAGCAGCTTCACAGCAAAATACGCTGCAAACGTTCCCGCAAGCTCAATAATTTCCATAGCTGAGATGCGCTCCCGGAGCTTTTCGTAGTTTTCCCTGCAACGAGCGCCGACGAGCATAGAGGCCATGAACTGGAATCTGCACCATTTTTCTTCAACATCATCGATGTGATAATAGGATTTATCACACCAGAGAAGATAGGCTGTCAGATACACGGCCAGCGTCAGCAGCAGGAGCCAGATGGTCTGGATGTTCAGCCGCATCTGAACTCTGCGAAGTATATAATAGACGATATACAGGACAAGGATCGACGCGATAAAGTGATACCACGTCGGATAGATCAGGCAATGAATATAAGCCATAGGGCCATCCGCGCGCCAAAAGCCGACCAGCAGATTTATGGCAGCCGCTATCCAGAGCGCAGGATAGATCCGAACGATCCGCTTTGCATACCATCCTGGGAACGAATTTCGAATGCTGTATAAGCAAAAGCCGGATACAAAAAAGTAAAGACAGTTTCCGAGATGTCCGCCCATTGCAAGTCTTGAGACCGGCCAAATATCCGCATAATGAGAGTTCGTGATGAGGATCGCCGCAAACGCTTTCAGCCAGTAGACAAATTGAAACATTGCAGCTCACCTCACACCATTCGGGCGATATACGTCGGGCGCCAGCCTGCCGAGGCAGTATGATCGTTTCCGATATCGGCATCGGGGCCGGGCTTCACCGGGTCGGCAATGCCATCCGGCGTATAGGGGTCTTCCACACCCGCGGGCTTTGCCGCGTGCAGCTCCGTGACCGCGCCGTCGTATTCCCAGCCGTCGTGCGGGAAGCGGTAATGCCAGAGGATGTCGTTCTCCATGAAGGAAACGCCCTTCCCCTTCACGGTATTGGCGATCACAACGGTCGGCTTGTGCCCGGCGTTGCGGGTATCCGTCAGTGCGCTGCGGAGTGCGTTATGGTCGTGTCCGTTCAGCTCGATGACGTTCCAGCCGAACGCGCGCCACTTTGCGCCGAAATCCTCCAGCTCCAGCGTCTTTTCGCAGGTATCGAGGCTCTGCATATGGTTATGGTCGATGATAGCGACCAGATTTTCGAGCCGGTATTGGTTGGCAAACAGCGCCGCCTCCCAGACCGAGCCTTCGTCGCACTCGCCGTCGCCCAATACGGCAAACACCCGGTGATGCTTGCCGTCCTGCTTCGCGGCCAGTGCCATCCCGGCCGCGGCGCAGAGACCGTGGCCCAGGGAGCCGGTGGAAAGGTCCACGCCGGGCAGATGGTGCGAGACGTGGCCGGACAGGCGGCTTCCGTTCTGATAATGTGTTTTCAGCTCGGCGGGAGCAAAGAAGCCGCTTTCTGCGAGCGCGGCGTATACGGCGGCGCCGGCATGGCCCTTGCTCATGATGAAGCGGTCGCGCCCGTCCCACTCGGGGTCTTCCGGATCGTACCGCAGAATGTCCGCATACAGGACGGCGAGGATATCCGCTGCGGACAGGACCGCGCCGATATGGCTTCCGCCGGAAAGATGCGTCATTTCAATGCCGTGGCGGCGGATCAGCCAGGCAAGCTGCTCACTTGTTTTCTTCATTCCGACACCTCATTCAGCTCCCGCAGTTCTTCCTCGTTCAGCGTCCACCCCATGGCCTCGACATTGGCCGAGAGCTGCGCGGGGCGCTTGACGCCCGCAATCACGACCGACTCCGGCAGCGTGTCCAGTATCCAGCGGATGGCGCAGGCTGCGACGGACTTTTCGCGGTTCGCGGCAATTTTTTTCAAAGCCTCGACGATACGCAGATTTTGTTCCAGCTTTTCGCCATGGAAATTCACATAGATCTCCCGGCTGCGGCGGTCGTCTGCGCCGAAGCATACGTTTTCGAGGTTATATTTTCCGGTCAGGATCCCCTGGCCGAGGCTTCCCCACGTCATAGGCGTTGCCCGGAGACGGCTCTGCACAGCGCGCAGGTCATCCTCGTTCTTCCGGCAGGCCAGAGACAGCTCGTCCTGACAGCAGGCAAAGCGCCCCGCATAGGGCAGAAGCTCCTCCAGCCCGTCGCCGTGGATGTTGGAAAGGCCGTAATGGCGGAGCTTTCCGGCGGCCTTCAGCTCCTCCAGCTTGCCCACCACGTCCGCGATGGGCGTTTTCCCGTCGCGGTAGTGAACGAGATATACATCGATATAGTCGGTATTCAGCCGCCGGAGGCTTTCCTCCAGCGCCTGCTGGATATACTCCGGCGAATTGTCATAGACGGTTTTGCCGCCGCCCACACGGACGCCAAATTTCGATTCGATCACAACATCCCTGCGCCGGCTTCCAAGTCCCTTTGCAAGCGTCCGCTCAGACTGTCCGAGGCCGTAGGTATCGGCGGTGTCGAAGAAATTCACGCCCGCGTCCAGCGCGGCGTGGACCGCGTCCAGAAGCTCGCTCTCCTGCACGCTTCCCCAGCCGTAGCCGCCCATTGGACATCCGCCCATGCAGAAGCGCGATACGCGCAGGTCGGTGTTTTGCAGCGTTATGTATTCCATCATGCCTTTTCTCCGTTTCCGGCCCGCGCGATGCGGCGCGCCTTTTTCAGCACACAGCCGACGGTCTTGAAAAACAGATACACGTCCGTGCGTAGGGAAACCTCCTGCGCATAGCGGATGCGAAGCCGGTTTTTCCTTTGCAGCACATATTTTTCATACATTTCGTCCGCGTTTTCCGTGCCGACGATCTCGTCCAGACTGATAAACTCGATGGAGCTGAAATCAGTGATGCCGGGCCGCACCTCAAGGATCTGCTTCTCCTCACCCTCATAGGCCTCCGTATAGCGCAGAAGCTCCGGACGCGGGCCGACGAAGCTCATGCTCCCGAGCAGGACGTTATAAAGCTGCGGCAGCTCGTCCAGTTTGACCTTCCGCAGGAGCCGTCCGGCCCGGGTGATCCGCGGGTCGTTCAGCGCGGTCGTCCCGCCGAGCTTATCCGCGCCCTTGTACATCGTGCGAAGCTTGATGATATGGAACGGCTTTCCGTGATAGCCGCCGCGCAGCGGCGTATAGAAAATGGGAAAGCCGTCCTCGATTGCAATGAAAATGCCGATCACCAGAAGGATCGGCGTCACGATCACAGAGCCTGCCAGCGCAAGCACGAAGTCCAGCACGCGCTTGGTCACGCGATTGTAAAAGCTCCTGTAGCCGTCACGCTTCTGCTTTTCTGTTTTATCGGATATCTGTTCTGTTCCCATACTCACCACTTCAAGCCCATTCAAAATCTGCCGCGGTTTTCCGTATATGTTCAAATCCCGCGGTTTTCAAGCAGGATATGAGCGCTTTTGTTTTGATTATACAGCATGGTCCGGGAATGTGCAATGACCTTCAAGTAAAAAACTGTATGCCCGCCCATTCTGCGGCTTTTCCGCAAGATGTGTCTGCGCATGAAACACGGTACCGGCCCACATGCCGATATCTTCTCTGAGCAGCGTCACCGTGCAGCGCCGGATGTCTCTGCTGACCGTAAACCGGTCGGTATCCGCAAGCGACGGCAGAAAATCCGCCGCGCCGGTTCCAAGAAAGTGATTTTCATTGATCTCTCCCGCTTCCTTCGAAGCCCTGTATGCGATACGCCGGTTTTTCCGGCGAAAAATGCAGCCGAGGCGCACAGCGGCTCCTGCTGTGCGTCTCCCGCTCTGTTTCATTGCAGCACGATCCCGGAAAAAATGTAAAAGTGCTTTTGCCATCCGGACTTCCGCAGAGCACCTAGGGTGCATTCTTCCAACTCCCAACGCACCCGGACAGCGGGTCTTTTCACGCTGCGCTGCACCATTTTTCCTTGAAATACGTCAGTATTCCTGCGAAAAAATGTCTTGCTCAACGCAAAAATTCCTCGCTGCCGGTCACATTGGGAGTTGGAAGAATACACCCTAACCCACGATCATTCTCCGGAGGCCCCGGAGGAAGTGTCCGTTGGCCATTTCCAGCATACCGGGCATCACGCCGCCCTTCATGCCGCCGGAGATCGGCATGCTCCGCAGCGGGCTTCCGGCAGAGGAATTCATCAGCATCCGAAATTCCGGGTTTTCATAGTCCTTTTTGCCGCCGAAGCCCCTCGCGATGGTCGCCGCCACAGCCTTGAACATGATTTTCATGATAAGGCTGTCGTCCTTCATTTCCATGACGGTATTGTCCATGGTGAACGCGCCCTTTTTCAGCACCGCGGGACGTATTTCCGCCCCAGCATCGCTTCCCAGTCCCTTTGGTTGGGCTTTCCGCCGCCGCGCCAGAGGAAAAATCTCTTTATCGTCACGGTGACGCTGGCCTCCCACGCGGCTATTCAGGGCGGTATGCAGGTAGACGATGCGTTCACGCTCAGCGATTCCTACATCCGGCAGTGTGAGCTGCTGTCCTCTCCGGAGCGGATCGTGAATCTGCAATACCGGATGCTGCTGGATTACGCGGAGCGTGTGGAGCGGCTGCATCGCGGAAAAGCGTCGTCCAAGCTGGCGGCCGATGCGGCAAATTACGTCCAGCATCATCTCTCAGATGCAATTAAAACGGAGGATATCACCGGAGCGTTGTATATGAGCCGCCCATACTTGTCGAAGAAGTTCAAGGAGGATACCGGGGGAAAATATAGCTGACTTCATCCTGAAGGAAAAAACGGAGGAGGCCAAACGCCTCCTCCGCTATTCGGACAAATCGCTCACCGTGATCGGCTCCTATCTCGGCTTTTCCCTGTCCAGTCATTTCTCGCGCATACAAGATATACGTCGGCTGCGGTCCTTTCTCGTTCTGTTTTATCTGCGCCGCGTCCACGTCGTGGGCAGCATCAGGATGAGCATGGGATACAGCTCCAGCCGTCCGAACAGCATATCCAGCGTCAGCACGACCTTGGCCAGCGGCGAAAACGCCGCGTAGCTTCCAGCCGGGTCAACCATGCCGAGGCCGGGGCCGATGTTGTTGACCGTTGCAAAGACCGCCGTGATGGTTGTCGAGCCGTCGAAGCCATCGAGCGAGACCAGCAGGATCGAGATGACGATCAGGAACACATATGTCAGGAAATAGGCGCTGACGCCGCGCACCGTATCGTTGGAGAGCGGCTTTCCGTCGATGGTCATGACCTTGACCGTGCGCGGATGCAGGAGCAGCCGCACCTCGCGCTGCACCGTCTTGACCAGAATGACCAGCCGGGAGATCTTGAGACCGCCGCCGGTGGAGCCTGCGCACGCGCCGATCAGCATCAGCAACACAAGGATCACGCGGGAAAACTCCGGCCAAAGGCCAAAATTCTCCGTACCGAAGCCCGTTGTCGTGATGACTGATGACACGGAAAACGCCGCGTGGTGCAGCGCGTCACACGCACGCGGATACATCGGAAGGATGTTGAGCGTGATCGCCGCGATGGACAGGAAAATGATCGCCAGATACCAGCGCAGCTCCGTATTCTTCCACACGAGGTCGAATTTCCGCCGCAGGATGAAAAAATAGATCGAGAAATTCACGCCGAACAGCGCCATAAAGACGGTCGTGACGGTCTGGTGATAATAGCTGTAGCCCGCGAATGAGTCGGCCTTGATCGCAAAGCCGCCCGTGCCTGCCGTGGCGAACGCATTGCAAAGCGTATCGAACAGCGGCATTCCTCCGGCGAGGTAGAAGATCATTTGTATGACCGTCAGGCCGAAATAGATGCCGTACAGAATTTTCGAGGAATCCACCATCCGGGGCACCATCTTGGAGACGGTCGGCCCGGGGCTTTCGGCGCGGAGCAGATGGATGCCCTGTCCGCCCTCCATATTGACGATGGCGAGCATGAACACCAGAATGCCCATGCCGCCGATCCAGTGAGAAAAGCTGCGCCAGAAGAGGCTGCACCGGTTCAGCACTTCCACGTTCGGCAGGATGCTCGAGCCGGTCGTGGTGAAGCCGGAGACCATCTCAAAAACGGCGTCCAGATACGACGGGATATCGCCGCAGAGCGTGAACGGCAGCGCTCCTGCCAACGACAGCACGACCCATCCCAGCGCCACGCACAGAAGTCCGTCGCGCGCATAGATCGTTTTCCGGGTCGGCCGGGAGATCAGCCGCAGCGCCAACCCTGCCAGCGCGGCTCCAAGCGCCGTGAACAGATAGTACCAGCCCGCCCGCTCCGCATAGATCAGCGCCACCAGCGCCGGCAGCAGCAGGATCACGGCCTCCAGGATCAGCAGCGTCCCCAGAATAAAAGAGATCATGCGTTTGTTCATGGCTTATCCCTTTCGTCTGTCCAGAATATCGCTCAGGTCGCTCAGGCCGGTGATGGTCGTAATGACAATGACGGTATCGCCCGGCTCGATAGTATCCTGGCCGCTGGGGATAATGACCTTGCCGCCGCGGTCAATGGAGCCGATCAGGATGTTCCGCTTGAGCCGCAGCGTGGAAAGCGGCGTCCCGCAGACCGGAGAGCCCTCCGCCGCACGGAATTCCAGCGCCTCGACCCGTCCGCTGAGCAGCTTGTACAGCGTCTCGACCTTGGAGCCGACGGAATTCTGCATCGCGCGGACATAGCGGCAGATGAGATTGGACGCGCTGTGGCGCGAGTTGTAGACGCTGCCGACATCCAGCGCACTGAGAATGCTTTGGAACGAGGCGCGGTTGACCTTTGTCACGACCTTGACGCGCGGGAAGCTCTTGCGGACGTAGAGGCTGATGAGGATGTTTTCCTCGTCCATGCCGGTCAGGCTCGCAAAGGCGTCCACCTGCTCCACGCCGGACTCCCGGAGGAATGCCTCGTTCGTGCCGTCGCCGTGCAGGATCGTCGCCTTGGGCAGCAGCTGCGAAAGCGCCTCGCAGCGGGCAAAATTCGATTCGATGATCTTGACGTCCAGCCCCGTTTCCAGCAGCTGCCGCGCCAGATAATACGCGATGCGTCCGCCGCCGACCAGCATAACGTGCCGGATCGGATTTGCCGCCAGATGCACCTGCCGGAAGAAGGTCTGCGCGCTACGCGGCGTACAGATCAGGAGGATCCGGTCCCCCGCCTCCAGCCGGAATGAGCCGCCGGGGATCGTCACCATGCTTCCGCCGCGCTCAACGGCGCCGATCAGCACGTTCGACCGCGTCAGTACCGGCAGCTCCATCAGCGTCTTGCCTGCCAGCGGCGACTGCTCCGACAGGATCAGCTGCAGCAGCTCCACATGTCCGTCCGCAAAGGCGTCGGCCCGCATGGCCGACGGCAGCCGCAGGCTCCGCGCGATCTCGGTCGCGCAGGTCAGCTCCGGGTTGACGGACAGGCTCAGCCCGAGGTCGTCCGTAATCAGCGAAAGCTGCGAATCATATTCCGGATTGCGCACACGCGCGATCGTATGCTGCGCGCCGGCCTTTTTGGCGATCAGGCAGCACAGCAGATTCAGCTCGTCCGACGCCGTCACTGCGATCAGCAGGTCTGCGGAATCCACGCCTGCCTCGATCTGCGTCTCATAGGTCGCGCCATTTCCCTCGATGCAGAGAATATCGAGCGCTTCCGTCGTCTGCTGAAGCGGATCGGGGCTGTGGTCTACAATGGTAATGTCATGTCCTTCCCGGGAGAGCTGCTCGGCAAGCGTGCTGCCGACCTTGCCGTCTCCGACAATGACGATCTTCATGTCATACACTCCTGACTTTGTGCGATTTTTCTCCATTATAGCGCCGCATTCCACCGATTGCAATGAAAAAGGCGTTAAAAATCGCCGTTTCCTCCCTCCGCGTCAACCGTTTCTTCGGATTGACAAGGCGAAACCGGATGTGGTAGAATATAAAAGATGCGTGTGCTTCGAAATGGCTCTGTCACGAAGCACCTGCCGCATAAGCAGAATTTTTAAAATGAAATATGCGCCCGTGGTGGAATTGGCAGACACGATGGATTTAGGTGCTGTCACCTTGGTGAAAGGTTTTTGTTATGTGTTGACGCGGGATTTATGTACCGTCGTTGACAAGCACTTGGAGGGAGACGCTTATGGCGCAAGCGGCATCAAAAGGAAACTGCTATCTTTGCGGGGAAACGATTTCCAAAACAGCATTTAAGAAGCATCTGCTGGAAAAGCACAATGATGCTGCCGGCGATGCGCAGACGTGCAAGCTGCTGAAGGTGGAGGGCGCAGACGAAAAGGCGTATTGGCTGTATCTGGATATGCCGGTGAGCGCCACGCTAAAAACGCTCGATCGGTTTCTGCGGGATATCTGGCTGGAATGCTGTGGGCACGAAAGCGCATTTTTTGTGGGGAACTATGAGCAACTCTCGAAAAACACCATGGTCGGGATGCTGCGCGATGGGCTCAAGCTCCATTATGAGTATGATTTCGGCTCTACAACGGAGCTGACGATCACGGTGGTGGGAACACTGCTGCGCCCGAAGCAGCGCAGATCCGTTCGGCTGCTCGGGAGAAATGAGCCGATCCGCTTCCTGTGCGGGAAATGCGGAAAGGAAGCCGATTGGATATGCTGCGAATGCGAATGGGCGGATCAATATCCGTATTTCTGCGAAGACTGCATGGAAAGCCATCCGCACGATTCTGCGCTTCCAATCGTTAATTCTCCACGTATGGGCGTGTGCGGCTATTGCGGAGAGGACGACGTCTATACCTTTGACCCGGCTCCGTTTTTGAAGTAAAAATCAGGCGACCGGCGGACGCTTACGCCGCAGCTCGCCTGTATATGCGCCCGTGGTGGAATTGGCAGACACGATGGATTTAGGTTCCATTCCGCGAGGGTAGGGGTTCAAGTCCCCTCGGGCGTACCACGAACAAAATTCAGACACATCTGATAGATATGTCTGAATTTTGTTCGTATAGTGAACTTTTCGAGAAATTCAAAATCTTACACACAGTTGGAGGGTGACAGCACCTTGGGTTCAAATGCTGTCTGGTTGGCAGGTTAGACATTCACTGTTTTTTAACTTTTCCATCACCAATTCGTCGATCTCCTGCTCCAATTTCAGAATTTCCTTCTGCAAAGCCAAACAGTGGGCATCGAGGGATGGTCTCCTCAATGCCCACTGCTTTTGTAATTGTGTGACCTTTTTGAGCTCAGCTGCGTATCGCTTCCGCAGTTCTTCTGCATAATTCCAGACGGCTTGATCCAAAACCTCCTCATGGATTCGATGCGAACTGCAATGACCTTTTCCATTTCTGTGATACCCACGGCAGACGTACTCTACGCGCTGGCTTCCGTTCCAGTAACGGATCATGGGGATGAAGCCGTCGCCGCAGTCCCGACAGGACAGCAAGCCGGCATAGCGGTGCTTTGCGCGGTTTCCGGCTGCGGGACGCGCCTGCTGCTTTAACCGCTCCTGTACCAGAAGCCATGTGGTTTTTTCGATGATCTCCGGATAAAAATTTTCATGGCGCAGCCAGTCACCCGTGGAGATTGGCTGCGCTTTTCCGTTCCGGTATTCTCTGCGATGATTGATCAGGACGCCGGTGTACGCTTCTTCCATCAGAATGTTTTTCACACTGGCATATGTCCACAGGAACTGCCCATCACGGGTTTTGTGCGTATGCCGGACTTCTCTGCCGCACCGTTCAGCCCGGAGCTGCGCCGGTGTCTTTCGCCCCGCAGCATTAAGCCGCCGGGCAATTTCTTTCTGCCCACATCCCTGCAAGTACAGAGAATAGATGAGCTGCACCGTGACTGCCGCCTCTGCGTCTATCTTGATCTGCCCCGTATTTTTGTCTTTCCAGTAGCCGAAGGGCGGTGTGATCACAATGCCCTCCCGCTGCTTCTGGCGGTATCCCGCCCGGATCTTTTTGCCAATATCCTTCGCATAATAATCATTCATCAGGCCGCGGACGCCGATGATCAAGTCATCTTCGTCGCGGAATGTATCAACGCCCTCCGTGGCAGAGATCACTCGCACATGGTGTTCCCGCAGATAATCGATGAACAATGCAGTCTGGGTTCTATGGCGGCCAAGCCGGGATAGGTCTTTTACGATGACAGCGTCAATTTTATCAGCGTCCACAGCCACCATGAGCTCGTCCAGCCCACGGCGGTCAAAACTCATGCCGCTTATGTTGTCATCGAAGGACTGTCCTACGATGGCGTACCCGTGCTGCTCAGCAAACGCCTGACAGATCTCCTGCTGATTTTGCAGAGAATTCTGCGCCGGATCATCGTCGTTGGACAGCCGCGCGTAAAGCCAAACCCGCATTGTCATAACCGTTTACCCCGCAAGCCCGTCGCCGTAGAGCAGCCGCGCCAGCCGGTTCCAGTCAAAATCCAGCGCACCGTATCGCTCCGTGAGCGTCCCATTTTCATAGACATCCAAGTGTGTGCGGAACGGTGCTTTGATCTGAATGTCCAGGCTGAGTTTCCCGTCTGTCTCCTGCACATAGATCTTTTCGACCAACATCCGAAGGTGCGCCTCCGTCATGATGCCCTCAGCCAGAATGTCGTCGATCAAGCTGATGTCCCGTTTGAGCTTCGTTTGCCGATTCCGCAGGACAGCGGAGATGTTTTGCAGTTCTTCGATCTGCTTTTTTGCCGCAGCGATTTCTTCCTCGCGCTTTTGAATCATGCGGTCGTAGCGTTCAGCGTTCGCCCGATCTCGTATCCGCTCCATTAAAATTGCCTCCGTTTCATCCTCCAAGCATCGAATCCGCTTTTCTAACTTGACAATCTGCGCACCGGTCAGTTCTGCCTTTGGCGTCCACTGTGTGATCAGATGCTCCAGCGCATCCCAGTTCTGCTGATACAGCACCTTGGTGTTTTTGAGTTCGTCTATGATCAGCCTGTCCAGTATGGACTCGTCGATCTGGTGTTGGGAGCAATGCTCCTTGCCATAGCGGTTGTAGGTGCTGCAAACATAGACGATCCGATCTCCGTTTTTCAGGTGGATGCGCCTGCCGAACATGGCTCGGCCGCAGTCCGCGCAGCGCAGGAGTCCGCTGTAACGCAGGATTTCCTGTGAGGGCGCTGCGCGCACATTCAGCCGTTTCCGCTCCGAGAGCATCATCTGTGCCTGATTCCACAGCTCCGGGGTGATGATCGGCGGGAGATAGTTTTCGTGCCGGAACTGCTCCTCCGGTTCTGTGTAGCGGAAGGTTTTGTTGATCTTGTTCCGCTCACTTTTGTGGCAGATGAGCGTTCCGACATAGCTTTCATCCTTGAGGATGCGGGCGATCATGGTCGCGTCCCATAGATACTTCTTGAGGATGCCGTCCTGCGTGTTCGGCAGACTCTTGTTCAGCAGCTCCAGCTGCACGAGCGCAGGCGTTTTTCTCCGCTGCTCATTCAGTGTGCGGGCGATGGCCTTCATGCCGCTTCCGCCGACATAGACCGAGAAAATCAGTCGGACGGTTTCGGCTGCTTCCTCCACGATGACAACTTTCTTCGTGTTTTTATCCTTGAAATAGCCGAACGGCGGGATGGTCACGATCCCTTCCTTTTGCTTCTGGCGGTAGCCTGTGCGCACACGGCGGCTGCCGTCGCGGGCATAGAAGTCATTAACCAAGCCCTTGAAGCCAATGATGAGATCATCGTTTTCGTTGAACGTATCGATGTTCTCCGTTGCGGAAAGCACTCGGACATCATGCTCCCGCAGATAGTCGATGAACAGAGCTGTCTGCGTCCGATGACGGCCAAGGCGCGACAGATCCTTGACGATGATTGCTTCGACTTTCCCAGCTTCAACCGCCTCGTAGATTTTATCGATGCCCTCGCGGTTGAAGTGCATACCGCTGACGTTGTCGTCAAAAGACTCGCCGACCACCTCATGCCCGTTTGTGACGGCATATTCGTAAATGATTTTCCGCTGATTCGTCAGGGAGTTCAGTTCATCGTCCTCGTCCCGACTCAGGCGGTAATACAGCCAGACTTTCATGGTTCCTCCTTCCCGCTATGGTGTGTGCCGATTGCAGCACACACCATAGCACACTGTTTTTCGAATAGCTAGAACAATCCGTCATGCGCAGCAGGAATCTACATGATCAACAAAATCCTCCTGCAACTTTGTATATGGCTGATCTACCGACAGGTAGTCATGCACCAGCATTTTCAAAAATGTGCTTATCGGCTTCAGACAGCTGAACGAAAAATAGATGTAAAAGACCGAAATA
>ERZ791919.790-NODE-790-length-31676-cov-6.355998_pt1 | contig 31676 bp, 29 predicted proteins | sample MGYA00510137_ERZ791919 | MGnify/ENA primary metagenome ERZ791919 (study PRJEB30046, sample SAMN00792059) | human gut metagenome | study: EMG produced TPA metagenomics assembly of the A metagenome-wide association study of gut microbiota in type 2...
AACGCCGCCTCCGGCGCCGCCGGTACAGGAAACGCCGGCTCCGGCGAAGAACGATCCCGTATATGCGCCGCCAATCACGGCGAGCGAGCCTGTCCCGGCGGATGAAGCAAAACCGGCGCCTCCGGCGGAGGAAAGCGTCCCGGTGACAGAAGCGTCGGAAAGCGTCCCGGTGACGGAAGCGGAGGACAGTGTCCCCGCGGGCGGCGTCAGCTGGGAATACGCGCTCTCGCAGCTTGAAAACGATCTGCCCATCGGCGTTCGCATCGTTCTGACGGACGCCACGCAGTCCATGGGCGAGATCCGCGGGGGCGAACTGATTCTGCATCTGCTTCCGGGCTTTGCGAAAAACGCCGTCAACGTTCCGGACGTGCTCAACAAGATACGGCAGAAGGTGTCTGCGCTCTGCGGCGCACCGATGCAGATCCGGCTGGAGGAGCTGCAAAGCGGCGGCGCACAGGGGGAGGATAAACTTGATTTTCTCGGCAAATTCGGCAATGTAACCATCCAATAAAAAGGAGACAGGAAACTATGGCAAAAGGATACAGAGGCGGCAGCTTCGGCGGCGGTATGAGCATGGGCGGCGGCATGAGACAGAGCGATCTTATGAAGCAGGCACAGAAAATGCAGCAGGACATGCTGAAAATGCAGGAGGAGCTGGACGCCAAAACATACTCCGCTTCGGCGGGCGGCGGCGTTGTCACGGCGGAGGTCAACGGCAAGCGTGAGCTCATCACGCTCACGATCGACCCCGAGGCCGTCGATCCCGACGATGTGGAAATGCTGCAGGACATGGTCATCGCGGCGGTCAATTCCGCGCTCAAGGCCGCGGAGACCTCCCGCGAGGAGAGCATGGCGAAGGTCACCGGCGGGCTGAACTTCGGCTTCTGATTTTAAATTTTATCATGCAGAAACGGCGCGGACAGGGGAACTGTCTGCGCCGTTTTGTGCTGTAAGCGGTATTAGAGATGCTTTACCATCTGCATTTCACGGTAAAGATGGCTGGAATAGGAGTATTCTGTTTCTTTTATCTCCCGAAAGCCGAGATCCGAGTACATTTTGCGTGCGACGGCGTTATCGAGAGATACGCTGATATAAATTCTGTCTGCGCCGTGTTTCTTTTTGAAATAATCAAGAAACTCCCGGACGGCTCGCTTGCCGTACCCTTTACCCTGAAACTGACGGCCGATCATAAACCGGCTCATCGACCAGCCGGGATAGGTGTCGTCGTAGTCGTACAGAACAAACCCGACCATGGTATCGCCATCGTATACCCCGAGCGTGTACAGCCCGTCCTCATAGGCGGCTTCAACGAGGGAGCGCGTATTGTCTGCGACAAAGTACTTCTGGCTTTCCTCGACCTGCAATTCCATGCATTCCCGGTAGTTTGACTTATCGATCGTTTTAAAATCCATGCCCCTGCTCCTATACATTTTCCAGCGGCAGATGCACGATCTGGATATCGCGCTCGATGGCGTAGCGCAGCGTGTTGAGCGTGCCGCCGGATTTGCCGTCGTAGCAGGCGATGATGAGATCGGCGTGATCGACCATGTACCGGTTGCGCTTCATCATGCAGCCGGGGGAGTAATGGTCCTGCAGCACGGTAACGGTATCGCAGCGCGCGAGAAGGGCTTCGTACCGCTGCCGCTGCGCCGTGCCCCAGTGCTCCGCCTGTCCGGCGAACGGGACGGCGGCTTCAAGCGTTATATCGGGGTGATCCTCGCGCAGCGCGAGAACAGCCTCGCAGAAATAGAGATCGCACCCCTCGGCCATGCCGCAGATGAACCGGTGAAAGCCGGATTCGTATACCGCTTCCAGCGTATCGTACAGCGTCCGTTTCAGTCTCCGGCAGCGCGGATCGTTTTCGTTATAGCCCCATGGCAGCTTTTCGGCCCGGTGGCCCGTAAAGGTGCAGGTCGGCTCGCCCATGCGCATCACATCCTTTTGCGGCTATTGTAAGGTTTTTCGGCCGGATTGTCAAAGCTCTTGATTTTTTTGCGGGGCGTGCTATAATACGGATATCTGAATATGGAACTATTCTTCAGGGCAGGGTGAAATTCCCGACCGGCGGTAAAGTCCGCGAGCCGTAAGGCAGATTCGGTGCAACTCCGAGACCGACAGTATAGTCTGGATGGAAGAAGAAGCGGTAAGGCTCTCCTTACATTCTTGTGCTGCGCCCGGAGAATGGCTTTCTTCGGACGAATTTTTTTTAAGGGGGCTTTTCCCATGACAAACACCCGTAAACTGACGACGATGGCGATCCTGACGGCACTCTCCGTCTGCTTTGTTGCGCTGATTCATTTTCCGATCTTTCCGGCGGTCGCGTTCCTTGAATACGACCCGGCGGATATTCCCATTCTGATCTGCGGCTTTGCGTTCGGCCCGGCTGCGGGATTTATCGTCACGCTGATTGCCGCATTCATTCAGGGCTTTACCGTGAGCGCCCAGAGCGGGATCTACGGCATCATCATGCACATTGTCGCGACGGGCGCGTATGTGCTCTCGTCGAGCCTTTTCTACCGGAAACACAAAACGAAGAAAATGGCCGCGGTCGCCATCGGCATCGGCACGCTGACGATGGTCGTGTGCATGTTCTTTGCCAATCTCGTCATCACGCCGTATTTTCTGATGGGCGCGGTGAACAGCGGCACGGTGTCCGCCGTGCTCTCGCTCATGCCGTTCATCCTGCTTTTCAATCTTATCAAAGCGGGCGCCAACGGCGCGATCACGTTCTTTATCTATAAGCGCGTCAAGCACCTGTTCTTCAAAGACTAAGAAACCGAGGATATCTCTCCATGACCGAGGACTTTTCCCGCCGGTTTGCCGCCGCGCGGCGGCAGATCATTGAAAAAGAATATGCCAATCTGAACCCGGAACAGCGCGAAGCTGTTCTGACGACGGAAGGCCCGCTGCTTCTGCTCGCGGGTGCCGGCAGCGGGAAAACGACGGTCTTGATCCACCGCGTGGCCAACATCCTGCAGTTTGGCCGCGGCGCGGACACGAGAGAGCTTCCGCCCGATGCGGACGAGACGATGCTCGCCGCGATCGAGGACGCCGCAGCCGGACGCACGGACGTGACGGACGATATCCGCTGCCTGTGCGCCGTCGATCCCGCGGCGCCGTGGCAGGTGCTCGCGATCACGTTTACGAACAAGGCTGCGGACGAGCTGAAAAACCGTCTGGAAGCCAAGCTCGGAGAGATCGGGCGCGATGTCTGGGCGCTCACGTTCCACGGCACATGCGTGCGCATCCTGCGTCGCTGCGCCGACCGTCTCGGTTTTCCGAACAGCTTCACGATCTACGATCAGGCGGACAGTCTCTCCGTTATGAAGCGCATTCTGCGCGATATGAACATGGACGACAAGGTGTTCCCGCCGAAGGCCATGCTTGCCGCGGCGGGCCGGTACAAGGGCTCGCTCGTCTCGCCGGAGGAGGCTGTCGCCGCCGAGGAGCGCTCCGGTGATATCCGCCGCATCCGCACGGCGAAGATCTATGCAGCCTATGCCAAACACCTGCAGGACGCCGGAGCTATGGATTTCGACGATCTCATATACTATACCGTCCGTCTTCTGCAGGACGAGCCGGATGTGCTCGCATATTATCAGAAAAAATTCCGATACGTCCTCATCGACGAGTATCAGGACACGAACCATCTGCAATATCTCTTTGCCGCGCTCATGGCGAGCGGCAGCCGGAACATCTGCGTTGTCGGCGACGACGACCAGAGCATCTATAAATTCCGCGGCGCGACGATCGAAAATATCCTCTCCTTTGAAAAGCAGTACCCGGACGCACGTGTCATCCGGCTCGAACAGAATTACCGCTCGACCGGCAACATTCTCGCCGCGGCGAACGCCGTCATCGCAAACAACCACGAGCGCAAGGGCAAAACGCTCTGGACGGCGCAGTCCGGCGGCGACCCCGTCACGCTCTTCGAGGCGCGGAATGAGGATGACGAGGCCGACTTTGTCGCGCGTACCATCGCCTCTGCGCGCCGGCCCATGCGCGATTTCGCCGTGCTCTACCGGACGAACGCGCAGTCGCGCAGCATCGAGCTTGCGCTCAAGCGCCGCTCCATTCCGTACCGCATTTTCGGCGGCACGCGCTTCTTTGACCGCACCGAGGTCAAGGATATTCTGGCATATCTCAGCGTGATCGCGAACCCTACGGATGAAACGCGGCTTCTGCGCATTGTGAACGAGCCGCCGCGCGGCATCGGGGCGACAAGTCTGGAAAAGATCCGCGAGATCGCCGCGGCGGAGAACATTTCCGTTTTTGAAGCGATGACCACGGCATCTCACCGCACCGGCATCGCCGCCGGAAAGCGGATGGAGGAGTTCTGCCGTATGATCGCGGAGCTGCAGGAAGCGGTTTCTGCGCTGCCGCTTGATGAGTTTTACGACGCGGTGGTCGAGCGCACCGGCTACGCGCTGGCACTCGAGACGAAAGGCGGCGACGAAAATGTCACCCGCCTTGAAAACATCGCCGAGCTCAAGTCCAGCATCGTGAAGAGCGTGGAAGCCAACCCTGACCTCGATCTCTATTCGTATCTGGACGAGGTAGCGCTCTATACCGATCTGGACAATTACGACCGCGCCGAGGATGCCGCCGTCATGATGACGATGCACGCGGCAAAGGGTCTGGAATTTCCGGTCGTGTTCATTATCGGCGCGGAGGAGGGCCTGTTCCCGAGCATGCAGGCCATCGGCCAGAGCGAGGATATGGAGGAGGAGCGCCGTCTCTGCTATGTGGCGATCACCCGCGCGCGGGAAAAGCTCTATATCACCTGCGCCGCGCAGCGCATGCTCTATGGCCGCACATCGGCCAACCTTCCGTCCCGCTTCACCGAGGAGATACCCCAGACGCTGCTCGACCGGCAGGGGCTTGCGAAAAAGAAAGCGAATCTCTGGGATGATGACGGCACATTCATCTCCGGAAGAAGCGGAACATGGGGCGGAGGCGCCTCCGGCTATTCCGGCGGAGGGGTGTCCTACCGGCCCGGCAGCTTTGGCACGAGCTATGCTGCACGCACCGGACGGACCGGCGCGACAAAGCGCGCGGCTCCGGAAAAGCCGAAGACCGTCCTGTCCGCGCCGAAAGCGCCGGACTTCAAAAAGGGCGACCGCGTGGTACATAAGGCGTTCGGTAAGGGCGTGATCGAAAAGATGACGCCGATGGGCGGCGACGCGCTGGTCGAGGTAAAGTTCGATTCCGGGGAAACGAAACGAATGATGCTGCGCGTTGCCGCGCAGCACATGACGAAGGGCGAGTGAGACGTTATGGAACATACGGAATCCATGCATACCGCGGAGGAGCACGTTCATGTCCATGCCGACGGAACGGTGCATTCTCACTCCCACGCGCATACGCACCAGAACACCAAAACCGTAAAGAACCGTCTGGCGCGCGTGATCGGACATCTGCACGCCGTTGAGCGCATGATCGACGACGGGCGCGACTGCGCCGAGGTGCTCGTACAGCTTGCCGCCGTGCGCAGCGCGATCAACAACATCTGCAAAATAATTTTGCGCGACCATATGAACCATTGCGTCATCGACGCCGTCCAAAAAGGGGACACCGAAACGCTTTCTGAATTGGACAAGGCGATCGATCTCCTGATGAAATAATGATAGGGAGGTATTCTCCATGAAAAAATCCGCGGCTCCCATTCTGATCCTCGTTTTCCTGCTTGTCGCTGTCGGCATTTTTGTTGTGTTCCGTATATCGAAAAACAATGCTTTGGATACGCAAAATCCCGGGACGACGGCGACCGCAACGCCCGAACCGACGGCCACGACGCCCCCCACGGCGACACCGGAGCCGACCGGGACACCTGTTCCGACAGCCGTCCCGACCGCTGTTCCTACAGCAACGCCCGTCCCGACCGAAACGCCGGTACCCACTGTGCAGCCGACGGCGGTGCCCGTCCAGGACCAGAGCGGCGAGTTCCGCTCGGACACGGGGACGTACATCAACATCGTCGTCAAGTGGACGGTGACCGGCAGCGGCGGCACGAAAACGCTCAAGCTCGACACTTACGTCGAGTCGTACGCGCTCGTAACGGGTGACCGCACCAGCGACGTTGTGTTTACCGTCGGCGGCAATGTGTCGTACGCGTCCTCCAAGGCCATCCGCCTTGACAATGTCCCCCTGACGCAGACCTTCCTCGGCAGCACGAGCGTGGATGTCACGTCCGGCACGGACGTACCGGTGAACGTGACATGGCACTTCAACGGGACTTACAGCAACCAGAACATCGCCACCATCGTGGCGGAGGACACCCTTCACATTAATTAAGGAATAGTAAAAGAATGCGGCGCGGTTTGCAGAACCGCGCCGCATTCTTATGTCTATATGTCGGATAGTTCGGGGACGCCGTATTTACGAAACCGGGGAATTCCCGGCGGATCGCCTTGTCAGCAGAAGCGCCAAAGCCGCACCCATAAAACCGCCGGTCAGCTTGGTGATAAGCAGCGGAAAGATCAGGCTCCGCTCGACGGCCACGGTAAAGCCGAGATGCGAGGCCAGCGCGGAAGTGCCGCAGACAAGAAAAGCGGCATTCATAACTTTTGTATTCTACCGGCAGTTCCTCAAAAAGGACTATGTCAGCGAGCCGAAGCCGCTGCGCGCGGATGACGGAGACGCCGTGGCGCTCAAACCCTCGAAGCCGGGCGTCATCATCACCATCGCCCGCGAGCACGGCTCCTCCGGCAAGCAGATCGGAAAGCTCGTAGCGCAGAAGCTCGGCATCCCGTTTTACTACAAGGAGATGGTGGCGCTGGCCGCGCATGAGAGCGAACTCGACCGCGAATTCATTTCCGATATCCACAAAAACGCTCCGGACGCGATGCGCGATCTCTATCTCAGCTCGCAGGTGGTCCAGCGGGCCATCGCGGCGCAGGACCGGATCATCCGCCGCATCGCCGACAACGGTTTGTGCGTTATCGTAGGGCGCGCCGCGGATTATGTTCTGCGGGAGCATAAAAATGTTGTCCGTGTGTTTGTTCACGCGCCGCTCGACTACCGAATCCGTCGTGTCATGGAGGTATACGGGGACACGCTGCGGGAGGCAAACGCAATATCCGCCACTTCGACAAGGCGCGGGCGTCGTATTACCGGCACATCTCCGGCCGCCGCTGGGGCGATGCCGAAAACTATGAACTGACGGTGGATTCCTCCGCGTGACTGGAAGAAACGGCGGCGATCATCGTCGCCTACGCCTGCGCCGCAGCGGGGGAAAAGTGATCTTCCGTTTATACCCGATAACAGATATAAATTATGACGCCGTATCCGGTTTTTCCGGACACGGCGTCATTTTATATGCTTATGCAGTTATCGGATCAGATGTACTGCGCGAGGTTGTAGGCGGCTTTGGTAGCGCCCCAGACGAGGCCGGCCTGGAAGGAGTCGCCGATGTTGTAGATCTCCTTGGCGACATGCTGCTTCACGCCCTCGAGATACTGGCTCTCGTCGGCGCGGCGGCCGAGCGCGTTGACGAACAGCTCCGCGTGGTGCTCTTCGACGACCGTTTCGGGACCCATCTTCGGCGCGAGCGGGTTGACGACGTTCTTCGGCAGAACCGGCGTCCAGGTGCAGTAAACGTCCGGCGCGCCCTTGGAGATGTTGCGGCTGACGAGCACCCTGCCCGGCTCAAACGACTTGATCGTCGCGCAGTTGACGAGCTTCGCGCCGTTATCCTCAAGATAGTGGATGATGTGGCCGCGGTTGGCGGTGCAGGCGCCGTCCATGAAGTTGCCGAGCATGTCGATCACGGTGATTCTGCAGCCGTGCTCGTAGCTCAGCCAGTAGGCGGTCTCCATGCCGACCGCGCCGCCGCCGAGAACGACGACCTTCTTCGCGCCGCCGAGCTTCTCGGGATTGCGCAGAAGTTCGGTCGCTTCGACCATGTTCACGGTTTCGATGCCGGGAATGCGCGGGCTGATGCGCTTGGCGCCGACGGCATAGATTACGGCGTCGTAGTTCTGCGCCTTGAGATATTCCGGCGTGGCCTCTACGCCGAACTTCACCGCAACGCCCTTCTGCCCGAGCGTCTGGCGCTTGAGCCATTCGACATAGTTGTGCATGTCGTACTTATTTTTGGGAACGGCAGCGGCGTTCGCAATGCCGCCGAGCTCGCTCGTTTTTTCAAGGATCTCGACGGTGTGGCCGCGCTGCGCGGCGTAGATGGCAAAGTTCATGCCGGCGGGGCCGCCGCCGACGACGCCGATCTTCTTCGCCGTTACAGCGGGCGCGGACTGCTTGGGCAGCACGTCCTCATGGCCGGTGCGCGGGTTGACGGCGCACTGCGGGTGACCGCCCTCGACGAACTCGTTGACGCAGGCTTCCTGACAGCCGATGCACGGACGGATCTGGTCTACATCGCCCGCATAGGCTTTCCTGCACCAGTCGGGATCGGCGAGCACCGGGCGGCCGAGCATGATCATGTCGCACTTGCCGTCACGCAGGGCTTTCTCGTCCATATCGGGATAGTTGAGCTTGCCGACAGCGACGATGGGAACCTCAAATCCGGCGTTGGACTTCACGCCGCGCTCCTTGAAGTATTCCTTGGCCACCTTCGCCACGTCAAGGAAGCAGCCGGCGGGCATGTACGCGGGCGGATGGGGGAGCCACCAGTTGTCGTAGCAGCCGAGGTCCACGTCGAACATATCGACGCCCGCCTTGACGAGGTTTTCCATATAGTCGAGCGTTTCATAAATGGAACGGCCGTTCTTGAAGCCCTTGAGGGAGGAAACGGTGTCCATGCGCTCGCCGTAGGTCTCTTCGAGAGCGCAGCTCAGATCGATGCGGTACATGATCGGGAACCACGGACCGGTACGCTTGCGCATCTCCTTGACGATGTTGATGCCGAAGAGCTGCCAGTCGGTATATTTGCCGAGCTTGCGGTGGTTGAACGCGGTGTTGGTGAGCTGATCGATGAGATAGCCCTCGTGGCCGTGCAGATACACGCCGTCGATGCCCATCGTCTTGGCGTCTGCTGCGCCCTGACCAAAGTTGCGGACGATCTGGTCCAGCTCAAGGTCGGTAAGGGGACGGCAGGGAATGCTCGGAATATAGAAGTTCGGATTCCAGGAGGCGGACACGGGCAGCGCGTACTTCGTCATAAGGCACTGCGGGTTGCCGACACGGCCGAGACCGGCGGTGAGCTGGATGAAAATGCGGCTGTTGCGCGCGTGGACGCCCTGCGCCAGATCGCGCCAGCCCATGAAGTTGGTGCGGGTGTTGTCGATGCGGGGGAAGTAGGAGAAGTTGCCCTTTTCCGTCACGGACGAGTCGATGTGGTGGCTGATGGGGATGAGGCCCGTGGTGAGAAGGCCGACGCCGCCTTCGGCGCGGGCAAAAAAGTACTCGCGCATTTTGTCGTTCGGGCGGCCGGTCTCTTCCGCCATCTGGCAGTTGCCCATCGGCGCCATCACGAGACGGTTTTTGATCGTCAGACGGTTGACCTGGATGGGGGAGAACATCGTGTCATACGGCCAGAGCTCTCTGGTATAGCGTCCGGTACCGCCTTCGGTATTTTCGCAGTCCTTCTGCACCCAGCTGCCATAGCTGTTGACGAGTCTTTCGACCAACACATCGGTTTTCAAATCCAAATCCCTCTTTCATACTTTATTTGTAATTGTTCTCAATTTCTTAATGATTTGTTCACAGCCGTTGTGAATCCTACACCAACATCATGTTCAATTTAACACAGCCGGAACAGATAATCAACAAAAAATAATAAGAAATTCTTGATTCTTTTAGTAAAAAGTGATACAATAAATATGTAGTGAAAATCAATAAAAGTGTCTAAAAACGCACACAAATTTATAAAACTGCGTGAAAGGAAACTTGCGATGGAAACAACTGCGAAAGTGATTGCCGTATCCGGAAAGGGCGGAGTGGGAAAAACGACGCTGGCGGCGGCCATGGTGCGCCACCTGACGGAGTGCAAACCGGACGCGAGGATCCTCGCGATCGACGCCGATCCCGCCGTCGGTCTTTCAACGTGCCTCGGCGTGGAGGTCACGCTCACGCTTGACGAGATCCGCAAGCAGATCATTGATAACGTGGAAGAGGGCCGCACGAAGGAAGCGATGGATCTCGTGGAGGAATCCCGTTACCGCATCTTCGACGCACTGGTGGAAAAGAACGGTTTCGCCTTTCTCGCCATCGGCCGCCCGGAAGCGGAGGGCTGCTACTGCCGCATCAACGCCTATCTGAAGGACGTTATCACGATGCTCTCCCGCGAGTTTGATTATGTTGTTATCGACGGCGAAGCCGGTATCGAGCAGATCAACCGCCGCGTGCTCGAGAAAGTCACGCACCTTCTGCTCGTTTCCGACCAGAGCCGCAAGGGCATTCAGGTCGTCGGAACGATCAAGCAGGTCGCCGACGAGCTTGTCATGTACGACCGCATCGGCGCGGTGATCAACCGCGTGACAAACCCGGATCTCAACAAGTTCATCACGATTCCGGGCGTTGAAATTCTTTCCTATATCGAGTCGGACGATTACCATGCCGCCAACGACATCCAGGGCAAAACGGTGTACGATCTTCCGCCGGAGTCGAGCGTGTACCGCGGAACGAAGGAAGTTCTGGAAAAGTTCGGCATTCTCTGAAAAGCGCGCAATTAAACTTATAAATAAAGGGCAAACAACAAGAGAAAGAAATCAAAAAAGGGGTGTGACATTTGAAGGATCTCAAGCATCTGATCTACTTTGAGCAGCTTCTGGATAATGCCGACAACGAGCTTGTGCGAAAGGCAGCCGCGGAAGGGAATCTGGCCATGGGGTACACCTGCTACCATGTCCCCGAACCGATCCTCAACGTTGGCAACTGCTTCTCCGTCCGTCTCCGCGCTCCGCACACCGGCTCCATCGACATTGCAACGTACTACATGTCGAACTACACCTGCGAGTTCGCCAGAGCGCTCACCGAGCGCGCCATCGAGGGCGGCTACCAGTTCCTGGACGCCATGATCGGCGTGGACGCCTGCTCCATGATGAACCGTGCTATGGAGCACTTTGAAATCCTGCAGGTAAACGACAAGCCCAACTTCTTCGTGACCCACGCGGACATTCCCTTCAAGATCACCGACTACACGCTCGATTCCTATGTAAAGCAGATGCGCTACCGTGTGCTCGATGTTATGAAGGAAAAGCTCGGTGCGGACACGTCGGACGAGGCGCTGCGCAAGGCCGTGGAGGAGCACAACGAAGTCTGCCGCATCCTTACCGAGATCGGCGAGATGCGCAAGATGGAAAATCCTCCCATCACCGGCTACGAGTACCACGTTCTCAATCTGGTTTCCTACACCTGCCCGAAGGCGCTTATCCTGCCGTACCTGCGCGAGACGCTTGCCGAGATCAAAAAGCGCAAGGTCGATGCGAAGCCCTGGTACCGCGCCCGCGTTTCCATCGTCGGCAGCGAGATCGACGATCCCATGCTCACCAAGCTCATTGAAAACTGCGGCGCGTTCGTAGTTTCCGACCGCTACTGCTTCGGCTCCACGCCGGGCCGCGAGGTCATTGAGCTCAACGACACCGACGACGTACTTACGCAGCTCTGCCTGCACTACATGCAGCATTCCGAATGCGCCCGCTACATCTCCGATGAAAAGGTCCAGCAGCGCCGCGATACCGCCGACCGTCTTGCCCGCGAGTTCGGCGCCGAGGGCATCATCTATGAACAGATGAAGTACTGCGACTACTGGGGCTTTGAGCGCGCGCTCGTCAGCCACATTATGGCGGAAGAGAAGAACTGGCCGGTCCTTTCGGTCGACCGTCTGTACAACAACGGCAATTCCGGACAGCTCCGCACCCGCGTGCAGGCGTTCGTTGAATCGCTGGAGATCAAGCGCATCCGCAAAGAGGGAGGGGAGAACTGATGGCGAAAACTCCGAAATACCCCAATCCGGCGTTCTTCCGCACAAAGAACAACATGGATTGGAAGGCGCAGGGCGAAAACCTGAAGGAAGTCTTTGATATCGCCAAGGATATGCTCCTTGCCACCGACTGGAAAGCCTTCGGCGCGCGCCAGAAACAGGGCTGGATCGATTTCGGCAAGCGCGTTGCCGAGGAAGCCGCCGAGATCGCCGCCATGTCCTGCGCCGAGCGCCGCGAGCTTTTGCTCAAGGGTGAAAAGAAGCTCGGCCGTCTCTACAAGAAGGGCGCTATGGCTACCGTTCGCCGCGAATGGCGCGGCGTCGCCGACACGGCGTACGATTTCTATGAGTGGCTGCGCATTTGGGGCATGCTGCTCGGCACGTTCTCCAAGGATCTCATTCCGGCGCTCAACTCCGTGCTGCACTATCGCTGGATGATGTCCTATCTCTGCTGTGTCGGCTTCATGGATAAGAACACCATGGGTCAGCACGGCGCGGCTCTCAAGATGAGCCACCTTATGATCTACGACATTTTCCGCTACGTTGCTGAAAACCTCGTCCTTCAGGCGAAGGGCGACGCGAAGAACGGCAACAGCGCCGAACTGAACAAGAAGGTCGTTCTCTTCGACGAGATGACGATGGGCCAGATCATGGCGGGCTTCCCCGACCTGATCGGTATTCCGTATCAGCTCTTCGCAGTGTTCCTGGTCTCCGAGATCGACCAGCTCACCTGCGTGCCGTACATCGACGCGGTCGAGAGCTTCGGCTTGCCGGCGGACTGCTGCCCGGTGCCCTCCTCCGAGTGCGGCGCTCTGGTGCTGGATGCGCTGCCGCATATGGGCAAGTGCTTCATCTCCAGCTCCATGCCGTGCGACGGCTCGACCATGGCGTCCTCCTACATGTCCCGCCGCTTCCCGGATCTCCCGGTGTTCCATCTGTGCTTCCCCGTCCGCTATGAGGACGAGGAGACCGTGCAGTGCGCCGCCGAGGATATCAAGGCCTGCATCAAGTTCATTGAGGAGCAGACCGGCGCAAAGTGGAGCTGGGATGCTTACTTCTCCGCCATGAAGCGCTTCAACACAGAGACGAGCTACGAGCTCGAAAAGTGGGCGGTCAACCAGACGGCGTATCCGCAGATCATCGGCCCGTGCTACGAGCTGTTCCGCAAGTGGAACTACGAGATGGACGGCGGCATCGACCCGCGCATCTTGAAGACCTTCAAGAAAGTCAACAAGATCATGCTCAAGGCCTACGAGCGCAAGGAAGAGGCGTGGCCCGGCAAGATGAAGTACCGCGCGATCGTGTGGTCCTGCCCGGCGCACTACTATGCCAACTTCTCCAACTGGCTTGCCAACTGCTGGGGCGTCAACGTTCTCGTTGAGATGGAGAGCCTTAACTTCACCAAGCAGCTCGAGACCGAGGACAAGGAAGAGGCGCTGCGCGATCTCGGCCGTCTGTACGAGCGCATGGTCATGCGGCGTCACACGAACGGCGGTTATCAGCACGTTGTTGACGAGCTGTGGAAGCAGTGTGAGATCTGGAACGTCGATCTCATCATCATGTACCAGAACGTTGCCTGCAAGAACATGGCCACCGTGCAGGGCATTCTGGACGATCAGGCGCGCGAGCAGAACCGCAAGATGATCTGGATCGAGCACGATCTGATGGATCCGCGTACCGTCTCCCGCCGCCAGATGCGCGACAAGGTGAGCGAGTATATGCGCACCGTTATGCATGCCGAGCCTTTGGATCCCACGCTGGTTGATTTTGAAGACGAGATCTGCCTGTAAAAAAAAGAAATAGAATCATTATTGGAGGGTATTTAACCATGGCCAAGAAGTATTTCGCCGGATGCGATGTCGGTTCCACTTACACCAAAGCAGTCATCCTTGACGAGCAGGGAAACATTGTCGCGCACACCACCATCCGCAGCAAGATCAACTCCGAGCAGTCCGCCCAGATCGCCATGCAGGAAGTCATCGATCAGGTCCCCGACCTGCATTCCTCCAAGGACCTTGAGTATCTCATCGGCACCGGCTACGGCCGCAACAAGGTCCCCTTTGCCGACGAGAACGTCTCCGAGATCAGCTGCCACGCCATGGGCGTCCATGTCACCGACCCGACCGTCAAGGCCATCATCGACATCGGCGGCCAGGACGTCAAGGGCATCAGCATCGACACCGACGGCACCGTCAAGAACTTTGCCATGAACGACAAGTGCGCTGCCGGTACCGGCCGTTTCTACGAAGCGATGGCGCGCTCCTTCGAGATGACGCTGCCGGAATTCTCCAACCTGTCTCTCGGCGCGAAGAACGTTATCCCCATCACCGCCCAGTGCACCGTCTTTGCCGAGTCCGAAGTCATCACGCTCGTCGGCGAAGGCAAGCCCATGGACGAGATCGCCGCCGGCATCCAGATGGCCGTTGCCAAGCGCTGCTTCGTTATGGCGAAGAAAGCGGGCGCGACCGACAGCATCACCCTGACGGGCGGCTGCGCGAAGAACGCCGGCCTGAAGCAGGCCATTGAGCATGTCCTCAAGCTCAAGGTCATCGACCTCAAGACCGACCCGCAGCTTATGGGCGCTCTCGGCGCGGCGGAATACGCCCGCCAGAAGGGACTTTCGAAAGGAGTATAATTCCCTATGAAAAAATTCTGGAAAGTGTTTGGTAAGATCGCCGGTATTCTGACGGCAGTCATCGGCGTATTGTTTGTGGTCTATTTCTGGAATCTTGACCAGAAGCTGCTCTCCTGGGCGTATGTGCAGGTCAACCGGATCTTTGACCGCAAGAAAGCGGACATCAAGTTCTGATGGAGCTTTTTAACGGATGCATTCATGAAACGGAGGAGCTGCTCGGCGGCTCCTCCGCGAAAAAATGGGCGTATGACCCGGCGGCCTGCTGGGCGGAAACGTCCCGAAACGAGCTCGTCATGCTCCGCGAAGCGGCGTATGAGCTCGGCGGCAGCGCCAAAAGCGCTGTGTCCTATAGCTGCTTTACGACCGACGAGCGTCTTGTCGGGCCGGACGAGGTCTGGCTGTACGGCCCCGATCTTTCGGAGATCCGCGGCGACTGCGCCTTTGCCCGCATCGTTCTGTTCTCCATTCAGGACGTGGGAGAAGAGGACGAAGCGTACCGCGCGCTGCAGGATATCGAATTTGTCAAATACCATGTCTTCCCGAAGGGATACATGATCCGCGCGCTCTCGGAAGATAACCGCGAGCAGGTGCGCGTCAGCCGCGACGCCATCCGCAGCGGCATCTCCTTCCGGAACGTTGGCTTTGACTATATCCGCAAATTCCGTGAGAAGGAAAATGTTCGCGGTGTGCGCGTGATCTTCGTCACGGCGCCGGAGGCGGATTATCCCGGCCTTCGTGCACAGGCGCGCAAGGTCACCGACATTACCCGTTCTCTCAGCACCATTCTGGACGGCATACCCACCGACTGCGACTCGTGCGGACTGCGCGAGATCTGCGACGAGGTCGAAGGTATGCGTGAGCTTCACTTCCAGCAGGCGGGAAAAAAGCCCCCGTCGGAATAAGAAACCATCAACGGAGGAAGCCCCATGCGCGATTTGAAAAATGTGATCTTCTTCGACGATCTGCTGCAGGAGTCCTATAACGCTCTTGTCCGGCAGGCGAAGGAAGAGGGAAAGTATGCTCTCGGCTACACCTGCTACTTCATGCCGGAGGTCCTTCTGGATCTACCCGGCTGTTTCAGCGTTCGCCTCCGCGCCCCGCGCTGCACCTCCCCGGATATGGCCACCTATTATATGTCCAGCCGCGTCTGCCACTATGCCCGCAGTCTTCTCGAGCGTGCGCTCGAGGGCGGCTACAACTTTATCGACGCGCAGCTTGGCACGGAGACCTGCGCCGGCACTTGCCGGTTTCAGGAGCATCTCGCCGAGCTGCCTGACCTCATTCAGAACGAAAAATTCTTCGTCTCCTTCACGGATGTTCCGTTCAAAAAGAACGAGAACAGCATCGAACACTTTGCCGCCACGCTGCAGAAGCACGTTCTCGACGAGCTGCACGAACATTTCGGCATCGACACGTCCGACGAAGCTCTGCGCGCCACGATCGAGGCGCACAACGAGATCTGCGACATCATCACGCAGATCGGCGAATTCCGCAAGCTCGATAAGCCCACGATCACCGGCACGGAGTTCCACATCATCAATCTCGTCTCGATGGTCTGCCCAAAGTACCTGATCCTCCCGTATCTGCGTGAAACGCTCGAGGATCTCCAGACCCGCGAAGCCGATGCAAAGCCCAACTACCGCGTTAAGGTAGTTCTCGCCGGTTCGGAAAATGACGATCCCGATTTCACCAAGCTCATCGAGAGCTGCGGCGCGCTCGTCGTGGCCGACCGCTACTGCTATGGTTCTCTGCCCGGACGCGAGAAGATCGAGATCCGAAAAGGGGAGACTGCGCTTCGCGCTGTCGCCCGCCACTATCTTGAAACAAGTGTTTGCCCGCGCTCCATGGAGCAGAGCGCCATGCGTCAGCGCAAAAAGTACATCGCCGATGTCGCCAAAGAATACAAGGCGGACGGCGTGATCGTCGAATCCAACAAGTTCTGCGAGTACTGGAGCTACGAGCGTGTGGCGGATACGATCATCCTGCCGCGCGACTTCGGTCTGCCCGTGTGCTCGATCGAGAAAGAGTACATCAACTCCGCCTCCGGCCAGCTCCGCACGCGCTTCCAGGCGTTTGTGGAAAGTCTGGAGATCAAGAAGATCCAGGAGAAGGAGGGCGCAAAGAATGGATAAGGCGAAAATGAAAAAAGCCCTGAAGGATTTCTGGCACGGCAAGCCGCACGGCGAGCGTCGTCTCGGCGATATCCTGGAGGACAAGACCGGCCTTTACAAGCACCGTGAGTGGCGCGGCGTAAAGGACACGATGTACTACTTCAACAACATCTGGCTGTACAACTACGCGCAGATGGTGGCGGACATTCTCAAGAGCGAAGAGCCTCTGGCCTTCTTCAAGGGCGTGTGGCGCTACCGCTGGGTTGGCCAGACCTATCTTCCGGTTCTGCACTGGTTCGACCGTGGCCTGCAGGGACTCCGCGGCGAGGCGCTGCGTGCCTCCGCGTGGCACTACCGCGCCATGGTCAGCATGACCATTCAGCAGTTCCAGCGTATGTTTGCCGCTGACACGAAGCTGCACAACGGCAAGCAGAACGATTATTACGACCATACCATCGCCCACAAGGAGACGGTATGGGGCGGCGTGTTCTATCCGTGGGCGGATAAATTCAAACACGTTCCGCTCGAGATGATCCCGTATTTTGTCACCTGCCACGTCAACAGCCATACCGTTCTCCACTACATCGACGCCGTGCAGTCCATCGGTCTGCCGGGCGACCCGTGCCCGATGTGCCAGGCGGAAGCCGGTATCTTTGTGCAGGACGACGTGCCCGATTACTCCCCGATGTTCATCACGTCCAACGAAGCGTGCGACGCTTCCGTTGCAAGCACCGCTCTGCAGGACTGGTTCTTCAATAAGCCGCTCTACGCCATGCCGCAGCCGATGCAGTTTGACGATCCGCTCGTCAAGAAGCACTGCGCCAAGGAGATCGAGGGCGCGTGGAAATTCGTTGAGGAAATGACCGGTGTGCCGTTCAACTGGGATCAGCTCGTTAAAAATCTGGAAGCTCAGAACGAGCTGCAGCGGTTCGAGTGGGAGAAATGGGATGTTGCCGCGAACACCAACTACTATCCCATCAACGGCGTCGCGCAGGCGCTCTACCGCATCTACCAGTCGCAGTACGGGGAAAACTTCATCTGGCATGAGGTCGATGCCCGCGTCCGCAAGATCATGGAGCGCTGCGTGCGGAACAAGACCGTGACCTTCCCCGAAACCCGCCACCGCATGATCGCGTGGTCGTGCGCGCCGCTGTATTACTCCAACTGGTGTACCTGGGCGTACAACTGCTGGGGTCTCAACGTCATCATCAATATGGACTCTCTCATGTTCGACATGACCATCCGCACCGACAGCTACGAGAACACGCTCGAGGATATGGCGCAGTACCACATGTGGGCCCCCATGCGCCGTATGGCCGTTGGCGGCATGCACCACTTCTTTGAGCTGTGGAAGTATATGGAGCAGTTCAACTGCGACATGGTCGCCATGTACGACCAGCTCCAGTGCAAGGGCGCGCAGGGCATGCACGGTGTGTTCGAGGATGAGTTCCGCAAGCGCAACATCCACGCCATCTGGATTCCTCACGCTCTGCCGGACAGCCGCACCGTTTCCCGTGCGGAGATCCGCCGCATCATCAACGATTACATGACCACCGTCATGCACGAAGAGCCGCTCGATCCGTCGCTGCTTGAGTTTGACGATTCCATGAGCTGGTAACAGGGAGGAAGAAAGAATGCGTAAACTGTTTAAGATCCTCGGCAAGATCGCCGGCATTCTGGCGGGGCTTTATGCGCTGCTGTTTGCGGTGTTCTATTTCGACCTCGACGGCAAGCTGCTGTACTACGTGGTTGAGCCGTTCCTCTGCAGGCATTACGATAAAATGCAACGCGAGGACGTCACCAAGCGCGCCTATAAGATCGACTGAGCAAAACGGACCCTCCGGGAAACTCCCGGAGGGTCAGCTTTTTAACAACCCAAAAGAGGGAGAAGCTGCGTGAGCTTCTCCCTCTTTTGGGAATCATACCGGCATTTCTCTTTTCAGTTTCCGCTGCATGGCGCTGCACCAGTCCGGGACGGCGGTCGTATTTTCGCGGAGAAACTTCTCCAGCTTTTCGCAGGCCTCGATTGCTTCCCTGTGCTGTAAGACAGTGATCGCGCCGTTTTGCAGCGCCTCGTCCAGTTCATCCCGGTCAACGACTTCAATCGAGCCGTCGGCGGATACGACGATATCGAGATACATGTCCTCGAACGTCGGGTTTTCCGGATCGTCAAACCGGCTGCCGCCGGTGATGTCAAAATAGATCTGTATGAGCCGGTCACATTCGTCGAACATCGCCGTCAGCCACCAGCGCGCGCCGGGGACCGCGGCCTGAAACCACGAATAACCGGCATCAGCGATGAGAACTTCCCGGCTGTGATAGTGCACCGTGAGCGGGCCGGTCACCTCGTCGATCAAAGTAAGGGAAATTCGTCCGGCACTGCCGAAAATGTCAGCTTCCCCGCGGGAAACGTACCGCCGCTTCGTGATGCGCTTCCAGTCGGTGCGGCGCATATCGCGTTCCTTGCTCATGGGTTTACCTCCCGAGATACTCACCTTCGGCAACAACGACCGTCGGGCCGGTAAGATAAATGTCGCAGACGGCATCCTCCTCTACAGAGAGCGAGACCTGCAGCTCGCCGCCGGGGAAATCCAGCCGTAGTGTTTCATCTCTGATCTCGCCGCGCAGCCGCATGGCGGCAGCGGTGGCTCCCGCGCCTGTACCGCAGGCGAGTGTGAAGTCCTCCACGCCGCGCTCATAGGTGACCGCCTTTACATGATCCCGACCAAGGCGTTTGCGGAACGTCACATTCGCGCCCTTCGGAAAGGCGGCGTAGCTGCGGATGTAAGCGCCGAGCGAGCGCAGCTCATCCTCCGGCATTGTGTCCCATTCCGGCAGCTCCAAAACGGCGTGCGGGATACCGGGATCGCCGAGTTCCATATACGATACCGAGAGGATCTGTCCGTCCCACGGTATGCCGATCTCGGTCTCCACAGCGGTGGGGTCGTTCAGCCGGACGCAATAGAGATCCTCTTCGATGCGCTGTCCGACAACGATCCCGGCGGTCGTTTCTATGCGCTGGATGTCCCCGGCGAGACCGCGGTCATAGCCGTAACGCGCGATGCACCGCGCGCCGTTGCCGCACATTTCGCCGAGTGAGCCGTCGGAATTGTAAAACCGCATGGCGTAATCGCCGATGCCCTGCGCGGGGAGGACGATCATCAGCCCGTCTGCGCCGATCGAGAGACGGCGGCGGCAGAGACGGGCGGCGAGAGCGGAGTATTCGTTCTCGCGTATTTCGCCGGACCGGTTGTCCAGAACGATGAAATCGTTCCCGGCCCCCTGCATTTTTGTAAACTTCATAGGATGCACCTCTTTGCCTGTCATTCGTCAAAGTCGTCCGCGTGGAGCGTCTGCACGATGCGTCCGGTCGGCGTGGCGCCGAAGAGCTTTCCGTAGGCGCGGGAAAAGGCGGAATAGCTGCGAAAGCCGCAGCGGAAGCAGGCGTCCGTGGCGGAAAGTCCGGACTGGATAAGGTCGCGCGCCGCCAGAAGCCGCTTGTCGGAGAGATAGTTGTGGATGGATGTGCCGGTCTCCTCGCGGAAGCGGCGCATCATATGGTATTTGCTGATAAAAAACTGCGCGGCCAGATCGTCGATGGAGATGTCTTCGGCAAGATTGGCTTCCAGATAGCGCAGAATATCCAGGATCTTGCCGTCCCTAGGTACGACCGGCTGCGGGAGCTCGGAGCCGGTTTTCTGCATTGCCCGCCCGATTTCCACGAGAAGACGCAGCAGCGTACAGCGCGAAAGGATCGCATTCTCGCCGCCGCTCGCGGCCATTTCACTCTCGAGCTGCTCTGCCAGCGAGCGAAGCCGCCGCCGGACGTCCTCCGCCGGGCGAAGCACGTGGCCAAGCTTACCGGAGAACACGTCTTCGAGTGAATAGTCCGGCACGGAATTTTCCGCGAGCAGGGAAGGGGAGATATAAAGGATCATGCGCTCATAGGAAATTCCCTCTTCAAATTCGGGCTTATGTACGCACCGGCTGCCGACAAGCACGATGTCGCCGGGCAGCAGAAGATAGCGCCGCCCCTCTACGGTATAGCTGCCGCTGCCCGAGAGAAGAAGCACGATCTTGCAGAATTCGTGATAGTGATAATCAACCTTCGTGCCGCGGTCGTCTTTCAGGTGAAAGAGTCGGAAATCTTCCAGCAGGTATCCGCGCTTTTCGTAGTTTTCGTCCATGACGGCCTCCATAAAAGCACCTTTTGCAAATAGTATAGCATAGATTGCGTTTACTTTGCAAGGTGTGCGCAGTAAAATATAGCACGAAAATACTCAGTGGAGGTTATGTGCAATGAAGAAGTTTATGAAGAAATACGGTTTCATTACACTGATGCTTCTCGGCATCGTCGCCGGCTGTATTGTCGGTGCGGCATGGCCGGGGGCTACGGCTCTCGAACCGTTCGGGACGCTGTTTATTAATATGATGTTCTGCGTCGTTGTGCCGATGGTGTTCTGCTCCATCGCCTCGGCGATCGCAAACATGAGCTCGGCAAAACGCGCCGGGCGCATCATGGGCATCACGGTCGGAACGTTCCTTTCCACCGCTGCCATTGCTGCGATTTTGATGTACATCATTGTTCATTTTATTCCCGTGTTTACTGCCGCGCCCAGCTATGAAGAGTCCGGCGTCGGTACCGTAGATATCGGCACGCTCATCGTCAACTTCTTCACGAAGCCCGATTTTACCGAGCTCTGGAGCCGCCGCGCTATCCTTCCGCTGATCGTTGCGGCGATCATCTTCGGCTTCGGCATTCAGATGTGCGGCGGCCGCGAGTCCCGCGTGGCGCTGCTGCTCAATGACCTCACGGACATTCTTCTGAAGGTCATCAAGCTCATTTCCTACTATGCGCCTGTCGGCTTCTTCGGCTTCTTCGCCTCCCTCGTCGCGACGCACGGCTCGGACTTCGTCTCCAACTACGCCCGCGCCATCGGTATTTACTATGTCGTTTCCGTGATCTACCTGCTCATTTCGTCCCCGCTGTATGCCCGCTTCGGCGGCGGCAAGGGCGCGGCTAAGGTCATGTTCCGGCACCTCTTCCGCCCGGCGGCGACCGCGTTCGGCACCTGCTCCTCGGTCGCAACGATCCCGGTGAACATGGAAGTCTCGGAGGATACCGGCATTTCCAAGGAAGTTTCCGATATTGTCATGCCCCTCGGCGCTACGATGCACATGGACGGCTCGGCCATGGGCGCCATCATCAAGGTCGCGTTCCTCTTCGGCATGTTCGGCAAGGACTTTGGTACGGGCGAGGCGATTCTGGCGATCGTTGTGGCGGTGTTCTCGTCGGTTGCCATGTCCGGCATTCCCGGCGGCGGCGGCACGGGCGAGCTGGTGCTTTGCTCGATGTTCTTCCCGGATCATCTCAACGTGGCGTTCCCGATCGCTCTTGCCATCGGCGAGCTGATCGACCCGCCCGCGACGATGGTCAACGCTGCCGGCGACTATGTGGTGAGCTTCATCGTCTCCCGCTTTGTAGACGGCAAGGACTGGCTGCAGAAAAAGCTGCATGGCGCGAAAACCGACGCTGTCAGCGAATAAAATATAGCTAGACAAATGCTCCGGACGATCCGATCGTCCGGAGCATTTTCTCATATGCCGTTTATCGCTTCGCGGCGCGCATCGCGCGGCCGCTCGTGCGCATGGCGTCGGTGTTGAGCGCTTCGCCGTCAAGAATAAGCTGGCCGTTGATAAAGACCTTTTCTATGCCGAAGGAATGTCCGCGATCCTCTTCTCCGGCTTTGAGCTTATCTTCGTTGAATACGGTAAGGTCGGCAAAATAGCCTTCGCGGACGTATCCCCGCTCCGGAATGGAGAACCGGTCGGCTACGCCGCCGGTCATTTTGCGGATCGTCCGCGGCATAGTGTCGCCGGTGCCGTTGAGGGAGTATTTGAGAAATTTGGGGAAGCAGTCATAAATGGCGGGGTTCTGCACGCCGTGCGGCTCGACCCAGGCGTCAGTCATATAAAGGCACACATCGTCGCGGGAGAGATCGCTGACGATCTCCGGCGTACTGTACGGCCCCATGTTGACACGGCCCTTGAAATCGCTCATTTCGCAGAGATCGAGATAAGCGTCGATGTTGGTTTTTCCCATTTCTCTGGCAATTTGCGCCACGGTCTTGCCCTCGTATCGCTCGTTCCCCTCGCCGACGTAAGCAATGGTGATATCGTCCCAGCCAAAGCCGAGAAGCGCGATGCTCATTTTGGCGAGCAGGGAAAAGCGGAGTTTGTTCACAGGACGGCGTTTTTCTTCCACACTGAGCGCCTGATACCACGTCGGCATAACGACCGTGATAACGGATACGCCGAGCAGCTCGCTGTATAAATCAAACTGCGCGTCCACGCCGTTTTCCCGCATCCGATAAATGATCTCTTTGAGCTCATCCTTACAGCGGAACGAGCGGCGGCCAACGAAGATCGCGTGGGAGTACTGGAGTTTCATGTGTGTGCCGCGCGTGATCTCTTCCAGCTCGTCGAGCGCGCGGAGAAGGTGCGGCCGGCCAAGCAGGGGATAGGTCATGGAAACAGCGCTGCATGCTCTCGGATGCACAGTTATCGGAAGGTCATACCGCTCGGCGAGACGAGCGACCTTTTTCAGCTCTTCGATCGAAACATACAGTCCCGGTTCGTACATCAGCCCGAGCGACACGCCGCAGGCGCCTTCCTTCAGGCTCTGTTCCATGGCGCCGAGCATCTTCTCCTCTTCGGCGGGCGTCAGATCGCGGCCGTCAAAGCCCGTGATACCGGCGCGCGCGGAGCAATGGCCAACGAGAACGGCGATATTGCAGGGGGAGCGGCCGTCTGCGGCGTCGAGCAGAGCGCCGGCCGACGGGTACACGCCGGTCTCATCCCCGCGGTAACCGAAAAGCCCGCCGCCGATCTTATCAAGATACGGCGTATCCGGAGTGAACCCTGTGGCGGAAAGACCGCAATTGCCGGTGATGAACGAGGTGATGCCCTGCCGGATGAACGGCTCAAAAAACGGCCGGGGATCCTTGCGGATAGCGAACCAGTCGTTGTGTGAGTGAGCGTCCATAAACCCGGAGGACACGGATAGACCCTGAAGATCGATCACCTGCGCTCCGTCGCAGATAAGTCCCTCGCCGATCTTTTCAATGCGGTCGCCGCGGACGAGAATGTCGCCGAGAAAAGCATCAGCACCTGTCCCGTCGTAGATCTTGCCATTTTTTAAAAGAATATCCATAAGCGCCTCCGTTTCCGGAATTAAGTTTTTTGTAATTCGGTAAGTACACGTCAGAACAGGCTTAGCTGCGTTTCATCGGATTTGTCTGTGAATGTGCGTAGGTAGGTGAATATTTCCGCATTATCGTGCATCATGCCGTGCTCCTCGCAGAAGGCGTGATAGAGACGCATGAGCTTGGCATTGCGCGGGCTGGTGTTTTCATAGGAAAGACCGAAGGTGCGGATGTACTGCTCCTTCATGCCGGGAAACAGCCGGTCGAGCTGCGCAAAGAAGTATTCGCGGTTCCCCTCGCGGAGTGTTACTCCCATGCCGAAGCAGATGACGCCCTTGACCTTCGCTTCGGCACAATAGCGCAGAATGCCGAGAATGTTTTCCTCCGTGTCGTTGATAAACGGTAAAATGGGGGAGAGCCACACAACCGTGGGGATCCCGGCCTCGCGGAGCTTTTGCAGCGCGGCGAAGCGGGCGGAGGTGGTGCAGACATTTGGTTCCAGCTTCCGGCAAAGCGCCTCGTCGTATGTGGTGAGCGTCATCTGCACCACGCATTTTGTCCGCTCGTTGATGGCATGCAGGAGATCAATATCGCGCAGCACGCGGTCGGATTTTGTTTGCAGTGTGAAGCCAAAGCCGTACCGGAGCGCGAGCGAGAGCGCGCCGCGGACATAGCCGAGCTCCGATTCAAGCGGGATGTAAGGGTCAGTCATTGCGCCGGTGCCGAGCATGCAGGCGCTGCGCTTGCGTCGGAGCGCGTCTTCCAGAAGCGTGAGAGCATTTTCTTTGACTTCAATATCCTCGAAAGCGTGATCCATGTGATAGCAGCGGCTTCTTGAATCGCAGTAAATGCAGCCGTGCGTGCAGCCGCGGTAGAGATTCATTCCGTTTCCGGCGGAGAGTATCCCTTTGGCCTGAACGTAATGCATCTGGCTTAGGCGTTGTTTTTCAGAGGGAGCACCATGTAATCGGAGGCAAAATCTTCCCCGTTGACCTTGAGAAATGCGGGGATCGTTCCGATCCTTGTAAATCCAAACCTTTCATACAGGCGAATGGCGCGGCCATTATCGGAGCGCACCTCGAGCTCCAGCTGTTCTATGCCGTTTTTCCGGGCGAAAGCAAGGAGCGCCTCCATCAGCGCCGTGCCGACGCCGCTATGCCACGCGCACTGCCGGACACTGATGCCGATCGAGGCACGGTGGCTCATGCGCCGTTTCAGCCGGCTGACGTTGGCGATGCCGATGATCTCGCCATCCGCTTTTGCCGCGTACATCACGTCGTCGGACGAATCGAGCATGGAACGAAGAAACGCTTCTTCAACTTCCACGGCAATGGGGATACCTTCCGCACCCATGTTGAGATTGTCCGTCTCCCCGCCGACGATTTTCAGGTACTCCAGTATTGCCGCGGCGTCCTCCGGACGGGCATTTTCTATGATAAAATCCTTCATGGCTGTACTCCGTTTCTGATTTACATTTAATTATTTATATTTATAGCATATCCAACAGAAAAAACAAGAGAAAATGTGAAAAGCCGCCGCAATCCAAAACGAATTGCGGCGATCCAGGCGAAGAACACGGAAAAAAATTCTTTGATGAAAGGCACCGAGTCAATTTATCGCGGAAAAAAACAAACTGGAAGTCCTCTCAAACTATGCCATACGGCATGGTTTGAGAGGGCTTCTTTTTGCTATACTTCGCGCATAAGGAAAACCGAACGCACTATGACGACAAAGGAGGACAACATGAAAAACACACTGAAAACTGAATTTCCCGGCATCGGGGACGCACAATTTCACATCCGCTTGACGGAAGGCCAGATTTCCCCCTACGTTCTGCTGCCGGGCGCGCCGGAACGGGTCGAGCTTGTCAAAAAGCAGTGGAAAAATGCGGTAGATCTGGAATTCAACCGGGAGTTTCGTTCCGCAAAGGGTATCTATGACGGCATGGATATTGCCTGCGTCTCCACCGGCATCGGCACGACGAGCGCCGAGATCTGCCTGCACGAGCTGAAGAACATCGGAGCGCACACCACCGTTCGCATCGGTACCACAGGCGCAATCTCGGAACGGTTTCAGCCGGGTGACCTTATCATCCCTGTGGCTGCCATCCGAGCAGATGGTACCAGCGATTGCTATGTGGACAAGTCATTCCCCGCTGTTGCCGATCGTATGGTCGTGAATGCCCTTTGCGAAGCCTGTGAGCGCCTTGGCTACCGTTATGGGACAGGAATCATGTACAGCCCGTCTTCACTCTACATCGGGCAAGGGCGCAAAATCAGTGAAAATGGTTTCTGGCCTTCTCGCTCCGAGCACCTGATTGAAGATTTGCGGCAGGCCAGAGTGACCAATATCGACACGGATTCCGCCGGGCACTTCGTCGTAGGCTATCTGCATGAGATGCGCAGCGCCTCCATTCTGGCCGTTATAACCAACCGTATTACCGGGGAGTGGGCAACGGACAAAACCGGCGAAGACCGCGCATGCCACGCCGCCTGCGAGGCGATGAAGATTCTGAAGGAGTGGGACGAGTATCCCGCCAAGTATTCCATTCGCTGAAACGGAACAGTAAAAGAAGACAGAAATCGTGAGCACGGAAAGCGGAAAAACCGTGACGTGAACGGATTTCTGGATTCGACAAAGCTTGAACGGAGCAAGCCGTGAATACGTCGGAATAATCCCTGTCTATGAGAGCATTTTTGCCGATGCGGTCCGGGCTGCTGACCGCAGGCGCGATCATATAGTTCTTTCTCAAATACAGCTCTGGCTTTACGAGATCACCTGAAATGAAAGCACCGTCGCCCTCAAAAAAAGAACGGCTCCTCACCGATATTTCCGCCACGCAGCACCGCTGCCATTTTGTCCGCCTTGATGATATGAGATGTGAGCGTCCTTTTTGTATGTCTGCTCTGATATATTTGAGAATAGATCACCCACACGGCGCCATTCCCAGGATGAAGACACCTCAAAAGGGGCTGAAACCGCCGGCGACCGCACTTCATCGCCGATTTTCTCATAAGAAGCGTTATCAGAATTTGGCTGTTTAACGAATACCCCGGTATAAAGCACGAACCCCCGCCGCAGAATCGCTCTGCAGCGGGGTTTGCTCATGTGTCGAAACAGCTGAAAAGCTTGTTTCAAGCGGATTTCGGGCATAAAAAAGCCCATTGTAATTTTGATAGAAACCAATTAAGGTGGGAACTTTTACCGATTGCACCACTATTGGGGAAAAGCATATGGCTGTGCTATGCCCGACAAACTGGAATTTGTTTTATAGAGGTCTTTGCAAATACACCATATCTACAAGGTGTACACCACACTCATATATCGGGTGATCATAATGATCCGTAAAGAAATTTGGCACGGTATGCGAGCGTACAAAGCCACATTTTTCATAAAAGGGTATCGTCAACGGGCTGTCGCCGGTTCCCACTTGCAGTATCGAAAATTGTCTGCGGTATTTTTCAACAAGAAATTCAATCAGCGCTTTGGCATAGCCTTTTCGCTGAAATGGGGGAACTGTAGCGATATTCTTAATTTCAAGTATTCCATTCCCTTCGTCCGTTACGACACACTCGCATTTCATTCCGTCATCATCAAGAACATACATTTTACCATTATAGAGATAACGGTCAACCATATCTTCCTGCTCATCCGCCAACAGGAGCAAATCAAGATATTGTTTTTTGTTTTCTGTAACTTCTACAATTCTCATCAATCACACCTGCAAATTCCAATTTGTCGAAATCATAGTACCATAATGCAGACTCTCAAACAAGAAAAGTCCACCGTAATTTTCATCAAAATTACGGTGGACTTTTGGTGGAGACGAAGAGATTCGAACTCTCGACCTCTCGGATGCGAACCGAACGCTCTCCCAGCTGAGCTACGCCCCCACAGCGCGAATGTGATTATAACACATATTTCGGATTTGTAAAGCACTTTTTTCAAAAAAATCGTTCCCACTTGTAAACAGGGGAAAATCGTGGTAAAATTAATTATTAAAGAATATACTTTTCTATCATACTCTACTCTCTGCTGCTGCCGTCCGGCGGCAGAACCGTGAAACCAATCCACGCAAAAGGAGGAGAATCTTTTGTCGATCCTTAACGCGATATTTCTCGGCTTCGTTCAGGGCGTGGCGGAATTTCTGCCCATCTCCAGCTCCGGCCATCTCGCGGTGCTCCAGAATGTTTTCAACCTGCAGACTGCGGAAGAGGGGCATATGTTCTTCGACGTGCTGCTGCATTTCGGCACGCTGATCTCCATTATGATCGTTTACTGGAAGGATATTGTCTACATCGTATCCGACACCGTCGGCCTTGTCCGCTCGTCACACGATACCTTCCCGGAGCAGCGCACGGAGCACCCCGGCGCGCGGATGCTGCTGATGCTCTTTTTCGGCACGCTGCCGCTTTTTATCATTCTTCCATTCCACGATTCTCTGGAGCAGCTCTATTATAAGACCGGCTTCATCGGCGCGGCGTTCCTGCTCAACGGCTGTTTGCTCTATGTCTCCGACCGCATTGTTCCGGGCCGCGGCAACGAGCGCTCGATGCGCATCCGTGATGCGCTGCTGATCGGCTGTGCGCAGGCTGTCGCCACCATCCCCGGCATTTCCCGCTCCGGCAGCACCATCACCGCCGGCATCGCCACCGGGCAGTCCCGTCCGTTCGCAATGAAATACTCTCTGCTCATGAGCATTCCCGCCGTGCTCGGTGCGAATCTCCTTTCGCTCATCAAGGCGCTCAAGGCGGGCGTGGAGTGGTCCAATTTCCCTGCGTATCTGATCGGCATGATCGTTTCGATCGTCGTCGGCTATTTCAGCATCATCCTTCTGCAGCGGCTGCTCAAGAAGGGCAAGTTCGGCAATTTCGCTTATTACATGTGGGGCGTCGGCGTGGTCACGCTTATTGCCTCGCTTTTCTGAGGAGAACAATATGGCGCAATCAAGATCCGCGTCCGGAACAAAAAAGAATACGTCCGCGAAGAAAAAAGCCAGAAAACCGATCCGCCGCGAGGTCGGTTCGGTCGTGTGTCTGGCCCTTGGCCTATTCACGCTGCTTGGCTATTTGCCTTTTTCCGAGGATTATTGGCTGATAGATTGGCTGTGTCATTATACATTCGGAGGATTATTTGGTTACGGTTTTTATGTCGTTCCATTTTGCTTTTTCTGGGCGGCAGCTATTCTCGGCTTCCACCGTGGACGACCGGTTGTCGGGCGTCTTATCGCCATTGCGTTCATTCCGTTGCTCTTCGGCGCAGCGGTGCATCTACTCAAGTGCAAGGAAGATTATGGCTTCGACTGGCTTTCAATCCGCAGTTTGTACCAGGGCGGCGTGAATCTTGAGACCGGCGGCGTCGTTTCGGGACTGCTGTCCATCTTCCTTGAGCGGGCCGTGAGCGTATACGGCGCGCTGCCGGTGTTCATCATTGCGCTCTTCAGCGTTATCTGTGTTGCGGGAAAGGTCTCTCTCCGCGAGAGAGTGGAGGATATGAAGAATCGCCCGCGTGCGGAGTATGAACCGATGCCGGAGCCCGTTTCGGAAAAGACCCGTGCGAAAAAGGAACGCGGCGCGCCGCGCGAGCGCGCACAGGAGCTTCCCGCTCCGGAGATCTTTGCCGTGCCGGAACCGGCGAATGCTTCGGCACAGCCGCAGGAGGGAAGCTCCGGCGGCATCTTCTCCCGCCGCCGGAAGAAAGCGGCGATCGATATCCCCATCGAGGACGAACCTCTGCCGGAAGAACCGATCCCGGATATGCCGCAGGGCATCCTCTATCAGGGACAGCCGGATATGGCAGCGGTAGCGGACTGTATCCGCCGCGGCGAGGAAAAACGCGCAAAGAACCGCCGTTCGACCGAGGAAGACCCGTTCATCGAAAACGCGGCTCCGACCGAAGAAGAGCCGTTCATCGAGAACGCTGTGTCGGCCGAGGAGGAACCCTTTATCGAGGAAACGGCTCCGGCGGAGGATCTTTCGCTGGAGGACGGTTCTGCCGAGATCGGCATTGAGTCCGTCCGAGAGCCCGTGCCGTTTGTAAAGCCCGAAAAGCTCCGCCGCGAGGATGTGGATGCCGCCGCGGACGAGATCGCGCAGACGATCGAGGAGACGGAGCAGATGCCGGAATACCAGTATCCGCCGGTAACGCTCCTCAAAGCCGGAGACGGGATCACGTCTGACGGCAGGGAGGAGGTGTCGCTCAACCGCGAGCGGCTGGAAACGACGCTCCACAGCTTCGGCATCGGCGCCTCGGTGACCGAGATCACCCGCGGGCCAACGGTCACGCGCTACGATCTTGAGCTTGAAGCCGGCGTGAAGCTCAGCAAGCTCACGAACCTTGCGGGCGATCTGGCGCTCTCGCTCGGCGTTGTCAGCGTGCGCATTGCCCCGATCCCCGATAAGATCTCCACGGTCGGCGTGGAAGTGCCGAACAAAGTTGTCAGCACCGTTTACCTGCGTGACATCATCGATTCGCCCGCGTTCCAGAACGCCGCTTCCAAGCTCAGCTTTGCCATCGGCAAGGACATCGGCGGCAACTGCATCGTCGGCAACATTGCCAAACTCCCGCATATGCTCATCGCCGGTACGACCGGCAGCGGCAAGAGCGTGTGCATGAACAGCCTCATTCTCTCGCTGCTCTATAAGGCGACGCCGGACGAGGTGCGCCTTATCATGATCGACCCGAAAATGGTCGAGCTCGGCATCTATAACGGTATCCCGCATCTGTACATCCCGGTCGTGACAGACCCGAAAAAAGCGGCGGGCTCGCTGCAGTGGGCAGTCGTGGAAATGATGAAGCGCTACCGCCTCTTCTCGGAGATCGGCGTGCGCGATCTCAAGGGCTACAATACCTACAAGACCCGCCTCGGCGAGCCGACGATACCGAGTGTTGTCATCGTGATCGACGAGCTGGCCGACCTTATGATGACCGCCGCCAAAGAGGTGGAAGAGAGCATCTGCCGCATCGCCCAGATGGGCCGCGCTGCCGGTATGCACCTCATTATTGCCACGCAGCGCCCGTCCGCCGACGTCATCACCGGCCTTATGAAGGCCAACATCCCGAGCCGCATCGCGTTTGCCGTTTCGAGTGCGCTTGAATCGCGCATCATTCTCGATAACCCGGGCGCGGAAAAGCTCATCGGCATGGGCGATATGCTCTATGCGCCGCTCGGCGTCGGAAAGCCGCTTCGTGTGCAGGGCGCATTCGTCTCCGACGAGGAGCGCGAGCAGGTCATCGACTTTATTAAACAGGGGATGACGCCGGAGTACGACGATGAGATACTCCGCCAGATCGAAAAGGCCGCCGCCGGAAAGGACGCGCCGGAGGAGAAAGATGAGGACGGGCATTCCGCCGCGCTCGACGATAATCCATTCAGCGGCTGCGATGACCTGCTGCCGCAGGCGGTGGACGTTATCCTCGATACGAAGCAGGCGTCCGTCTCCATGCTGCAGCGGCGGCTGAAGCTCGGCTATTCCCGCGCTGCACGTCTGGTTGACCAGATGGAAGAGCTCGGCATCGTCGGGCCGTTTGAAGGCTCCAAGCCCCGCCAGCTTCTCATCACCCGCGAGCAGTGGCAGGAGATGAGCATGTCCGGCCGCACGCCGATGGAGCAGCTCATCGAGGAGCAGAAGGATGATTTCTCCGCGGAGGAACGTCTATGATCCTTTCGGACGGTGAAGTGCGCGCCATGAGCGCACTGGCGCTCGCCCACATGGGCGACGCCGTGTATGAGATCCTTGCCCGGCGGGAGGTTTGCCGCTTCGGGAAACTGACCGCCGGTGAGCTGCACCGGCAGACCATCCGGTATGTATCCGCCCCGGCATTTATTATACTATTATTTATTT
>ERZ791919.802-NODE-802-length-31376-cov-4.474187_pt1 | contig 31376 bp, 54 predicted proteins | sample MGYA00510137_ERZ791919 | MGnify/ENA primary metagenome ERZ791919 (study PRJEB30046, sample SAMN00792059) | human gut metagenome | study: EMG produced TPA metagenomics assembly of the A metagenome-wide association study of gut microbiota in type 2...
CTCATTCAGGACGAGATCCGCGAACTCAGCAGCTGACAAAAAGGATCCCGAAAGTTGAACTTTCGGGATCCTTTCATAGATGATGTTGTAGCGGACATTGCAAAGCGGGACGTTGTTATTCCCCCATCTCATCGTCAAAGTAAGGAACAGTTCATTACAGCAAATCGGATACTATCTATTCCGATCCTTTCTCTTTTTTGCGGCTACAAACCCAATCAAGAACGCCAGATTCATAAAAAGCACAATGATGCTACCTTCGATTTTACAGCTGCCGCCGGACAGAATCGGATTGCCGTGAATCGTCATATCAAACAAGTGAGGATAATCTTCCGCCAGAGAGACTCCTCCCAGAATGATCGCGCCCACACCGTTCCACAAAAAATGGATCACGATCGGCGCGATCAAGGAACCCGTGTATTCCAAAACCGCCGTCATAAAAAGGCTCATTGTGATGACATTGAGCACAGGAAGGATTCCTGCCTCAAACGCGCCGCCGTGCGCAAATGTAAATAAGCCCGTAGATACGATAATCGCGGCGGCGATGCTACCGTTACTTTTTATCATCTGGTATAAATAGCTGCGAACCAGCATTTCCTGCATAACGGTATTGAGAAAAGCCGCAAGCAGCCACAACCACAGCATAGCGATTTGATTTTTGCCCTCTATCTGTACAACTCCGAGGATAGATAATATCCCCACAGATGCCCCCAGCCAAATCGTCCCTGTTACGCCGCCCAATATGATGTTATAAACAGGCTTCCCGGTCAGATGTAATCGTATCTTTTTCTGATCTGCCAGCCAGAAAATAAGTGTGATCGCAATAACGGACAAAAGCGGGATCAGTTCTGCCCAAAATCTCCAGATTACCGCACTTGCGGTATCCGGTATCGGGATAACCGATACGCATATGGCCCAACCCACAAAAAAGATGATCGTCTTTATTGATACCGATAGAACTTTTTTCATACAATACACTTCCCTGTCCAATTCAAACATCAATGTGTCAACGCAAAAAGCCCGCCGCAATTTGACTAAAATCACGGCGAGACTTATGGTGGAGGCGGCGGGAGTCGAACCCACAACCGAAATCGCAAAAGCATTGATATTGCAAGGTTTTTTGTAACTCATCTGCAATTTCATCTGCAATTTACTTTTCCAGTTTCCGCATGACGCTATTATAGACGCGCTCGTTTACAATTTTCAAGCTGTCCATCAGCTCGTCCATGATCTCCCACGCCTTGTCCGGTGGCACATCAGCCACCGCCCGCAGGAAGTCGCTATCGCCGTATGTTTCGACGTTGACCGGCGCGGGCGCTGCGGAGTATGCCATCGGCAAAGCCATCTCTCTGCTGCCGCTTTGCTGGTCACGGATGGCATACAGCACGGCAAGGCGCTCATAGTTTGTCCAGCTTGATTCTTCCGTCTCGAGGCGGGCTATCCAGCGATTGATTTCATTTTCGTCGACCATAGGGGCGCACCCCCCTTAGCCCTCGATCGTGTCCATGCAGCGCTGGATGGCTCTGCGGATGCTGTCATCGTCGGCGTTGTCCAACATTTCCTGTAACTGGCGTTTCATGTTTTCCATGCTGCCGTCTCGGGAGTAATGGCCGCGCACATAATGCGTGCCACGTCTCGCATTGGACATATCGCGGTCATAAGCGCCGCGCATACCAGACTGCCAGTCTCCGTCGCGGGAATAGCGGCGAGAATAGTCTTCATCGCGGGAATAGCCGTCGTCCTCCAACATCTCAATCTTATCGATGTTTTTGATGGTGTCCGTCAGTTTGTGCGCAATTTCGAGATCGCCCGCGCCAAGCTCGCCCTTACGCGCCAGCTCGTCGAGTTCGTCGCACAGCATATTGCGCAGATCATACATTGCTTTCTTGCTCATGTCCATTCTCCTTTCACGCGATTCTCTCAACCGTCAGGTTCGAGTTGGCGAAGTTGACGGCCTGAGTGCTGGTGTTTTCCATTGCGACCGTCAGGCAGCAGCCTTTCGGAACGCAGACCTGTGCAGAAACATAAATGTTAAAGTAGTTTTCTACCGCCGCAGGCGTGACAGTCGCCGTTGCGCTGGTCAACGGCTCTCCGTTGATGGCAAGCGCCGCCGTGATAGCCTCAACCGTGCCTCCGGTGGGAATGGCGATGTTGCCGCCAAAGGAGACCCTAAACAGGGCGCGATTTTGATTGGTGAGGCCGCGCAGCGTGACAATGCCTGCGCCCTGACGATGCACGATACAGGGCTTGCTATTGACCGCCATTTCGGTCAAGGGAACGTTCTGACCTGCGGCTACGCTCACAATATTCGCGTTTGTGTACTCTGCCAAAATAATCAGTCCTTTCATATGCCTCGAAATCGAGGCAATTAAAATACAGCGGCGAGGCAATAGCCCCGCCGCGTTGTTGTCAGTATCGGCACGGGGCCGAACATTTTGTTGACGTCAACAAAACATCGCCAACAAAAAGCTATGCTATGCAGTTGTCAGCAGCCGCAACCGGAACCACAGCCGCCGTAGCCGCTACCCGCCCACGGGTTACAGGTAATGTAGGCGGGGGAAGGACACGGACGAAGCTGCGAAATGAGGTAGTTATTCTGTGCAGCCTGAGACGCAGCCAGCTTGAGATTCTGGTTCTCGGTCTGGAGGTCGGACAGCTTGCTCTGCGTGAGGAAGTCGAGGATGGCGCGGCTGTTCTGGTTGTTCGCGTCAATGATGTCGCGTGTGGCGTTCTGCACGGTGTTACGCGTGTCGCACGCCTGCGTCGCCATGTCGTAGCGCACCTGGGCGATAGCTGCACGGTTTTCGCAGCAACAATTCGCGGCCTGCATCTGCATGGCGTTGAGCTGCTGCATCAGCGCCGCCTGCTGGTTGGCTCGGGAAAGCTCGGACTGTGCAAAGCCGTTTGCCATCGCCATGTTGGTGCCGTTGACAAGCTGCGCCTGCTGGTAGAATCCGTCGCAAAGGCCCTGATTTACACTGTCGATCTTGCGCTCGACATTGGCAAAATCAGAAGTCAGCACATAGCCGTCGACCACGCCGCCGGAATTGCCGTTGTTCCCCCAGCCGTTGCCGCCCCAGCCGCAGAAAACAAACAGGAAAAGAATGATGATCCACCACGCGCCATCGCCGCCGAAGCCGCCAAAGCCGCTGTTCATCATGCCGGTTGGCGCAACAGGCATAGTGGCCTGAACGCCGCCGTCAGAAAGAGACATAGTATCACTCCTTTTAATTAAAGTCAGTTTTATCTAAATCGTGGCCACGATAAAGAATTAAAGAAAACGCTATAAATATTTAATTATTGCATCAGACTTTGAAACTGCTTTGCCATCTGTTGCAGCTGGTTCAACTGCTGCTGGTTGAGTTTACCGCTCTGCAAAAGCTTTTCGACCTCCGCTTTGGGGTCGCCATGAAAATTTGCCTTGAATTGCTGGAACTGCTGCATCATGCGCTGGAACTGGCCTACCGGCCCCGGCATCTGGCCGCCGCCGAGCGCACCGAAAAAGGGATTACTCATCGTCATCTTCCTCCTTGCGCTTCTTCTTGCCCTTTAATTCGCCCACAAGCGCCGCCAGCGCGTCAAACTCCTTGCGGGTGACAAATTCCACGCCCTTTTCCTGCGACGCTGTGCGGGGCGTTTCTGCGCGTTCTACGAGGTCGTAAACCTTGAGCGTCGGCTTTCCGCTCGCGTCGGACTGCTTGAGGTACACAGTCGGCGCGGTAGAATCCCACAGCGCTACAGCAGAGTTGGGCGCGATGAGATAACCCCTCGCCTCCTGCTCGCCGTTGACCCATTGCACGCCGCCCTGCGCGATGGGGTTCTGCTGCACTGGCTGCGACATAGGCTGCTGCATGGGCTGCATCATCTGCTGCTGCCGCATCTGCATGAGGTTGTCCGGCATCGGCTGCGGATAATAGGGATTGAAATAGGGATATGCCATGTTCATTCCTCCGTTTCTTTTGCCCAGTAATAAAGCGGGATCTCGTTCTCGCTGTTCCAACTATCATAGATTGTCCCGTCCTGAACGCACACCACATGCCCAGAGAGGGCGAGAATATACGTCCCGCGCGGGTGCTCGTCGGCAAACCTGCCGACCGTATAGCAGTCCGGGCAAGTGTCCGGTATGATATATCTCCGGTAGCCTAAAGACCGCAGATATGCGCCCCAACAGGCATTTGCATTGGGTAAATCGCCGTCAAGGTAACCCTGTATGCAGAGGGACAAATAAACCTCGCCCCAGTCCTTGCCGGTCGCCTTGCAGATCGCACGCACGGTGCAATCGGACACATTACGCCCAGCGGGATTTGGGTTAAAGTAGCTATACATGGAATAGCTCCGCGAAATAGACATAAGTGCGCAGCTCGTCAGGGTCGGGGAACAGCGTCAAAATGTCCATTGCCATCTGCTCAGTAAAGCCCAAAGCTAAAAGTCGGTCGTACATCGCCGCACCTCCTTTGTTGTTTATATGTTACAAAAAAACGGGCGCTCAAAAGCGCCCGCAAAATGCCCGTATTCTGCCGCGAAAATATTTTCAAAAACTTCGATTTTTCGCTTGACATATTATACCATATATGGTATATTTATATCAACAAGAGGGGCTCAGCCCAGGAGGTAAATGAAATGAACGATATCCAGATGATTATTGCCATGGCAAACGGCGAGATCCCCACCGGTTCTGAGACGATCGCGGAAAAGACGTTCACGACGAACGACGGAGAGTATTCCGCCACCGCATCCATCAGCGTCCTGCACGAAGTTTTTGAAGACGGGCACCTGGGTGAGATCGTAAACGGTGGTTGCGATGTCACCACCAGCGGCGGTGTTGTGTACGCCGCGCAGACTTACTACGAAGCCATTAAGATGGCAGAGGAACTTGTGACTCATTGGAACGACGGTGACTACAACTGGGAGCCTAAAAAGGCTCAGTGGTAAAGGAGGATTCGGCATGACGATCAAGGAATATCGCGAAGAGCTTGGCATGACGCAGGCGCAGCTCGCCGCTGCGCTGGGTGTCGCTCAGAACCACATTTCCCGCTGGGAGCGCGGCACCGTGAATCCGAGCGCGGACACCTTGCGAAAGATGGCGGAGATCTTCTCCTGCCGCATGGACGATATCACGCCCGCGGTCAAAAAACTCAAGGCAAAGGATATTTTCACCCGCGAGGCCTACGAGGGGGCGACCGCCGAGCAGCGCCGCAGAGAGTTGAAGGTCCAGCAGGCGTGCGAATACAGCGGATGGCGCAGGTACCCCACAACCATGCACTTGTTGGTGAAACGTATCCCGGCGGAGTGGTGGGATATGTACAGCGCACAGCAGATCGGCGAAACAATGGCGCTGCTCAAAGCCGCTTACGATGACGGAGTAGCTTTTGGGCGCGCGCACCCGGAAATGTAAGGTTGACATTTGCGACCCGGCGTGGTACATTGATGATGTCGAGTATGAGAGGCGCTCATACTCGGAGCGGCGCGATCCTGCCGCCGTGGATTGAAATATGTTAAAAAGCAATTACAGAGCGGAAAAAGCACCGACTAATCGTCGGCGCTTTTTTCTTGCCCATCTGCAATTTTTGTATACGCTCTCCGCCTGATTTTTGCCAATCCGTCAACGCTGACGTGCAACATGCCTGCCACCTGCACGCAGCTTTTCCCGCGCACATCGCACTCGATGATACACGCCGCCTCGTCTGCTGGCAGCTCAAAGGATAAGATATATTCGACGGCTCGCCGGGGAGCCATCGCGGATAACTCCGCCCGGATACGCTTGTGCTGACTGTTCATGCCCCGTGTGGGACGTTGCAGAGCGCTTGCGCGTGGCTTTCGCCGTCCGTGCTCCTTCCTTACTTTTTCGACCGCTCCAACAAATTACTTCATTACGGCGAGTTTTCTAATGAGGTCATCCCCGTACTTGTACGCCGCGAGGTAATCCATCGTGCCGTCCGTCAACCCCGCACGCTTCTTGAGCACCTCGCGGTAACTTGCCTCATACTTTGGGCGGTATGCGCCCAGCACGAGCGACAGCTTGCGCTTGCGACGATACACGCCATCGCCGTTGGACTGGCTGCCGGTGTTGCCGTTGGAGGTATTGCCCTCGATGGCGGTCACATACTGCCCGCTCACGCTCTCGCAGATGCCCGTATGGTCGGTCTTGACCTTCGTGTTGGGAAAGTTGTAGATCAGCACGTCGCCCGGCTGATAGCCGGACGTGACCCATTGGCCGTGGGCCTTGGCGTAATTCATCAGCTCGCCGCAGCTCGCGGTCTTCCCGCCGCCGTAAAAGAGCTGCTTATCCGCCTGCTGGAAGCACCACCACACAAACTGCATACACCAGTACACGCCGTCCACGCCGTAAGCCTTGCCGTACTTCTGGCGGTTGCCCGGCTGCTCTACCGTGCCGATTTCCTTGCGCGCGATGGCAAGGATATCTTCTGCTCTCGCCATGCCTCACGCCCCCTTGTCGATGGCGTCCTGCGTCTTCTGGCTCTGCGTGCCGAAGTAGAACGCGATGATGACCGCATAGATCGTCATAAAGTCCTGCGAGATGTTGCCCGTGACGGCCATGTACGCGAACACGCCCGTCAGCACCAGCGTCACAATGCTCTTGACGCTCATGAGGTTTGCGATTCTCTTGAGAATTCTTTCGTTCATGTTATTCGTCCTTTCCCTTGATTTTAATTCCCGCCAGTAAGCCGAGTTCCGCCGTCCACGCGGCGAACCACGCGACGGTCAGGCTGTCCGGCACTACCTTGTCATGCGCGGTCAATACGAGCACCGCAATGCAGTACCAGCAGAGGTTGAGCACTGCCGCGATGACGTACTTGTCCCGCTTTCTCAGCTTCTTCATAGGGCCACACCAGACAGCAGCCACGCGATAAACGCGCCCGCCAGCGCCGCGAGAGCCTTGTCGACCAGCCCGTCCCACCGTTTCCCTGCCTTGCTCGTGATGGTCTTCACGTCCTCCTTGATCTCTTTGACGTCGCCCTCCACGGTCTCTTGTTTTGTGGCCAGCACCTCGACCGAGGTCACCAACCTATCCAGCACCACCTGATGTTCCGTCAGTTCGTTGATTCGGTGCGTGTTGCTCTTACACCTCGATTCAATCAGTGCGATTGCCGCGTCATCGTAGTGTTTGGCATTATCCATATCCCGCTTCCTTTCTCCTTTACTCTTCGATTTCCACCCCGTACCGCTCAAACATAGCGCGGATGACGGGATTGCGTAGCAGTTTTTTCCGCTGGCCATGGTTAAGGTCGTTGTAGACCGCTTGCAGTGCGGCCTTGACCTCCTTGTTATAAGCGACAACGCGATCTCTCAACTCGCTCATGCCGTCACCCCCGTCAACAGTGCTTCCATTGCCTCGCGCAACTCGGCATTGTCCTTTTCCAACGCCGCAATGCGGTCTTCGGGCGTAGGCTCGGGCACGGGCTGATCTGCCGCCATTTTTTCAAACTCTGCGATTTCTTCGGCGGTCATGTCGCGGATTATACCATTTTCGCAGATTTTCATGCTCATCATCTCCTCCCGTACAATGATAGCTTTCCGCCTGCAATTTTGTATGTCGCGTGACCGGAAAGTTTTACGCTTGTAATACTGTCTCCGTCAAACGGGATTGCGTTATACATCGTCGACAAGCCCCCCATAGCATAGTTTGTTGGAGAATTTGCATTAGGGGCACAAACGTGAATCCATCCGAATGGAAACGTCAAAATCTTTCCCCAGCCACTGTACTGCCCGTCTTTTTTTGCATATGCAATACCACTAAACTGTGGATCACTATTATTGATAGAAACTGTTAGGCCAGATGCCGTCTCAGTACTACCGACCAAGCTTACTTTTCTGTATAGGAGTTCTTTAAAATTTGGAAGGTTTTTGTATTCCCACACGGAAACATCATTTGCGGCATCGACATTGAAATCGATTTCCGCAATCAACTCCCACGTTTCGTCTCCCGCCGCATCCACCGCCTCCCACGCGGTCGGCTTACCGTCGGTATCTACGGCCTTGACTTTGATGGTCTGGCCCACAGTTGCAGCAGTCAGGCCGAGGGAGATGTCAGTCCCGCCAGACGGGATACCCCTCACCGCTGCAGCCATCCCCTCCGGAAAACTCAGCGGCTCGCTCGTCCCGCCCTTCTCGCGGATAGCGTCGGCGACTGCCGTAATGCTTTCGCCCTGTACCAGATATTCCGCCATCAAAACGTACCTCCTTCCGCCATAGGAACCTGCGCCATCACCCATTCACCGTTTTGTGCTCTCAAAAACGCCCCGTCGTCAGACGGTTCCGGGATTGGCAACAGCTCCTGATCGATTGTGCAGCAAGAGGATATTTGGGTATTGCTATTTTGCAGCTGCACAAGGAAAAAAACATTGACACCCGTTGAATTGAATAATAACTTGCCGCTAAACTGGTACACCTCCATGGACTCAACCGCGCCGGCAACCAGATATGCCTGCATCGGTAAGTGCGCTTCATTTTCCACGAACCCGAATTTGAGCAGCGCCCCGCCGTTTTTGGCGGCAGCCACAAGCTGGGTCACGATGTCTGCAGATACCTCGAATGGGATGTTTTCCCCATACCGCTCCACGACTACATTTACGCCCGCGGAATACAGGTCGATGAGAACAGGTGATTTTTCCGCCACCCATTTCTTGTTACGGATGCGGAGAAAAGAACCTTCTTCCGCGCCATCGGGCTTTGGTAACCCGGATTCCGCCCCCAAATATCTGCGCAAAGTGTCACCGGACACCTTTTTTGCCGTCGCATTTTGCTGCACAACAAAGAGATCATCCGCCGTTACAGCCTCAGCTGCAAGCAGATCGTCAATGGTTTTGTCCATGTTGCCCTCCTTATCATAAAATGTTGATTATATGGTATACGTCCACCGCACCGTAGACCACGGCAGCAACGTATAGCGCATACCGCGCCGACCTCTCCCGCCGGGTAGAGAGCCACCACAGCAGCCCCCACACGATGATGACCTTGTAGCCCACCATCACCGTTACACTCCGCATCAGCGGGTTTAGCTCCACCGCTCCATGACGCAGCGCCCAGAGCGTGCAGAATAGGTCGATTAGGTTAAGCGCGTATGCGATCACCGCGGCGTGTGCTCTTTTATAGTTGTCCATATATCCTCCGCAGTAATCCCATAGTCGCTCAACGCACCCGGAATCTTGGCCATCGGTTTCGTGCATAACACCCGGATGGTCGTCACATCAGAATTGATGGAAAAATGCACTACCGTCTGGGTATATCCGCGATCGCTTGTTCGAGCCCAGGAACCACATTTCCGTCCGTCTACCATTAAGTCGTTTCCATCAATAAGGGCATCTATCTTACGACTTTCCAGCATATCGCGCACGGCAGAAATGGACTCGCAGCCAAAGTTGCTACCACCGTTTTTTAACTCCATGATGGACAAATCGCCCGGGAAGCAAACGATAGCCCCTCCAAGATGCCACGCCTGATACAAAAATGCTCCATTGCGAACACACGCATTTACGTCGATGTATTGCGGATATCCGTAAACTACAGCCAACTCGCTCGAAAACAAAAGCACAAGTCCGTCTGATTGCCTTTCCATCAAATCCTTTGCAGCAGCAGCCGCAGTCTGATTATTAACGGCTTTGTAAATCATTGCGTTGTCCTCCTTATACCAACATATAAAGATTCGTTTACAGCTGATCCTTTGTTGTCTTTTTCTGTTGCATACCAATAGAAAACAGGGGACGGATATAATTTTTCATTTGTAAATCTGTAATAACAAGATTCAACTACAGATAGTTTTTCGTGCTCTTCAAATTTTCCGTCTACATATTCCGTCCATTTAAATACCCGATTATAGTTCGGATCGTCGTTTTCAACCCGTACGTCTAGGGATGCACTATCTTTATTTTCCCTGTAATTTTTTGCAGAATGCTTTACATCAGGATGCACTTCTCCGTTTCCGTCTATCCCAGTTTTTTCGATGTCTCGTATCGTAACGGGGGCGTTGTCGATTAACAACATTGGTAATAGAGTCTTCCCATCGGTGATGGATTGATAGTATAGCCCGGACCTATCTGCCGCTTTTAACACATCTGCAAGAGACGCTTTTTCGTCTGGGATGGGGTCATAAATTTCAAGCAATTCAAGTGAGTATTCCACCGATGCGGTATATGTCGTATTGGGGGCAAATTTAATTTCTCGACCAAGATACGAGTTTGGTATCGAGGTTTCGTCTCTGCTCGAAGATATAGAGCAAACGTAAAAAGAAAATTCAGCGCCATTGACTTTGGTATCAAATTCGATGTAGTTGCCGGGTGGAAATCCACGAATCATAATCGTGTTGTAACTGTTGTGTTTAACCCCAGCGGTCTCTTTGGTAACGGTATATCCTGGATCTTTGTTGTACGGGTGCTGAAGCTGTATACCAGCCCATAACCCATCCGCATTAGCCAAAGGTGCCGGTGTGCATGCCTGTGCGCTGACGCACGATAGCCTATATTTCCCCCGTGGCAACACTCCACACGTAATTTTGATCGTGTTATCTCCGATCAACTCTCCGGGGATTGTTTCTGGCATCGTAAATTTCGAGCGAACATTTGCGCCGCGCGTCGAGCCATCATCTTCAATCGAGGCTACCTGTTGCTCCCCATAAGATGACCCGTAAGGAAAGTATTTCCAATAGCCGGAACTATCGCTGGATTTAATGCTGGTCATATCTTTTATTTTTAGGGGTAAGTCAACACCGCCATAAGCAGATAACTTAAATCCCTTTTTATAAAAGTACCAAGCAATTTCCTGACCGAATTTTTTGCGCCTTTCCGCATACTCGCTCGGGTCCGTAAAACTTTCTTCTTTTAGCCATGTTTGGAGATCTGTCATACCGGGCAGCTTTGGGACAACAAGCTTGCCGAGCATATCCAGGATGTACAGTTCTACGAGCATTTCGTCTGTGGACGATACCCTTGTACTGATCACACCTAATAATGCTGCCCACCGCAGTGCCCCCTGCGTGCTCATGCCAACGGCAAGCCCCGCTAAAAAGCTTGCCTTGTCGTAACCGGCGGCGCTGGACGGCGTGACGGATACAGCACTCGCCGGTGTCCCAACATTCCGCGTCTTGAGCATTTTTCCCGCCATAATGCCCTTAACAAAGCAATTTTTGTCCATCCCTATCACTCCGTCCACTGGATTGCCATTTCCGCCCCGTCTGAGTAGATGATCTTGACGGGAACTTTCTTTCCACCAACCGTCGCAAACTCTACTCCATACTTAAGCGGCTCTGAAATACCCTCTACCGTCTCAAAAAAGCTTCCCTGCTCCCAACTTGCGAAATTAAGTCCCACGGTTTTCCGCAGCCCGAAGAGGTCCAAATACCCCTCGTCCCGCGCGGCGAGGCCGAGCTGTTTGCCCGTACTCGTCTCGTATGTCAGCTCCAGCGAGTTCTGCCTCTTGACGAGGTAGCCGCGCTGCTTGCCGTTGTTGTCGCCCGCGCCGAAGACGTCCACAGGGTAGTAGTATTGGCCGTCTGACTCGAACGAGATCGCGCGCTTGACCTGCTCCTCGTACTGATAGACCATCACCGGCCAGCTCGTCTGCTTGGTGGTGGTAAAAATGCGCTCGCCGTTTGCATAGGGATAGCCGTCCGAGCCGATAGACGCGCCCGCGGGGTCTGCCTCCCAGTAGATCAGCTCCCCGTTGGGGTTTTTTGCCTGCTCCGTCGTGCTTTTGGCGATGCCCGCGACGAACTCAAGGCTCTGCCCCTCCACGCGAATAAAATTGTCGTCCGTTGTGTCTTTAGCAAGGTACTTGACCACCCGGCGCGAGGTCGACAGCCGGTTGACGCTCAAGTCCGCGATCTCGCCGAAGGCGGAGTAGAGCGCGTCAGCCGACAGCTGACCGGAGACGTCCACGTTGCCGTCGAGCTTGATGTAACCGGTATAGTTGTTTGGCCCGACTTTTAATGTGATTGTCGCGGTCGTCTGGCCATCCGGGCTGGACGCTGAGGTGACGGATAAACTGATCCCATCGACCGTTTGAGTGATATCCGATACCCGCCCATCAATGCCCTCGACCTTGAGGTTGATCTCCTCGCTGGTTTTGGTGATAGTCGAGCGTGTTTCGGCAATCTTGCGATTAAATTCCTGCGTGATGTACCCCTCGGATGGGTATTCATCTTCCATCTCTGCTTCTCCGGGGGAAGAAATACCCGCGTATCCGCGCCCATCATCAGAGAGTTTAGACAGCGGCGAATAAATGCCACCAACTGTCACGCCATCGCCCAGCTCTGCCGCTGGATCAATGTTTGCCGCGCCTGCTTCGTAAGCCTGATACTGGTAGCCTTTCATGGTTTGCAGCAAAGCATTTACCATTGGCTGCGTGGCGTGAGGGCAACTTGCAATGACCTCCATCCCGGTATCATCGCCCGCCGTCAGGCTGTTTTCATCGTCCACAAGCAGCGTCACGCGAGAGATAGGCTTGTACTTGCCCTTGTCGGAAAAACTTGTAACGTCTTTGCCGACATAATATTTATCAGACAAGAATTCTCACCCCTCCAAATGTAATAGCGTTGCCCGCTTCTGTAATAAGATAGTTCGTCTCAGCAGGCATAGACAACAGAGGAATAAGCAATAGTTTCCCTGCATCGGTAATAATCCAGTTCCCACCGTGCGCCGCTGCGATAAAACATAGCTCATTGCGGATAGTGTAGTCGTTTGCAGGATAGTCGATGGTGTATGAGCTGTTGAGCACTGTTCGGTTGTCAATCTCCACGCCCATCAACTGGCAAAAGATGTTTACAGCGTCAGGCATAGTCATCGGGAAGTTAAGTGACTGGTCTGGCTCCCACACAACGTCAGCCTTTCTCATAGCGTCGTATGCTTCGAGTTCCCAATAATCCCCATCGCAGGAACGGCGGTTGGTAAAAAACACGCCTTTGGGAATCCAGTCTGTCGCCTGACTGCCATTAACAAGCCTGAGATAACGCTTGATCGTTGCGGCGCGCGGTACGTTGTCCGCATACAGTGCCAGTTTTAATGTTGCGCAGCAAGCGTTTCCAATGCCGAATTCTTCAAACAACTGCGATTCGACGGAGTGCGACACTTCCGCATCTTTGCCATATTCCGTGCCCGCAACGTCAAATTTGTACTCTCGTTCTGTGCCGGGGGCGTGGAGCAGCTCGCGCCACAGTGCACTTGTTGTCTGCCCCATGTCACACCTCAATCAAATTAAACGTCGCGCCGCCCCACACCTCGTTATCGTCTGCCGCTTCTTCAAGCGTGCATTCCATCGACGAGCAGTAAAACGTGCTTGTTCTCACGCCATGCAAGTCAAGATACTTGACCGTGCACGTTGTCTTATTGAGGTCATCATCGAGCTTTGCTAGCTTATCGCGAGGCATAGAGCGCGTTGTATAGCTCAGTTTCCGTTTTGTAGTGATCTTGTCGCGCCGCATTTTCCCATCTTTGGTGCGGGTGGTCTTGTCGCTGTCAAGATCGTTTCTGCTCCACCCATACCCCTTAGTTGCGATTGCGGACGAGTAATCCGTTCCGTTGATAATAAGGACTTCCATGTTACCCCTCCTTAGTACAGCAGTACGGGCTTACCCGCCGCGCGCGTCATGTTGTTAATGTTCTTCACGGTGCTGCGTGCGATTTCTTTACCGTCAAGCTGGATAACAACAGTGGTTGCACCGCCGCCAGATTCCGCCATAGCCTGCTTAAATGCGTCGACCATTGTTGCAAGCGGTGTTTCGATGTTCGTCCCGCTTTTCTGGTCGCCCAGCACGGCAAGAAATTCTTTGTTGGGCGGGATAACTGCACCGGTCGCCAAACGCGGCAAACGAACCTCAGAGAGCGAAGAAATATGCCCGCCAATGCTTTTGCCGCCGACACCGGGAACCCAACTCGGAACAGTAAACTTGATCGTATTGATTTTACTAATCAGCCAGTTCAAGCCTTTAATGACGGCATTGATGGCGCTCTCGGCAATAATAACGATGCTGTTCCAGATGCCAGAGAAAACTTTTTTGACACCTTCCCACGCAGATTTCCAGTTGCCCGTAAACACGCCCTTGATAAATTGGATAATTCCCCCGAGGATATTATCTTTCAAGTTTCTGGCAAACTCTGTCAAATTACCTGTAAGCGCAAGCGCCGCCGTAACTACAGATGCGATGCCAGCAATAACAAGAGGGATAACGCTGCCGGTCAGAAAAAAGAACCCCAGCCCCGTTGCCACAATGCCAGCAATCAATAACAGCGTATTTTGAAGATTTGCACCGTTATCACAAATGTCCTTAAACGCTGTGATAATCATTGCTGCGCCAGCCACTACAAGGCCGATGCCCGCGCCGACTTTGCCGAATGCGATTGCAAGCCCCACGGCAAGCGCCGCTGTGCCTGCAAGCATTTCGAGCAGATTCCCCCAGTTAACGCCGTTATTCCATGCGTCGGATAAGCCGTCCCACAGAAGAATCAATCCGCCGACCGCGATGAGGATACCGCCGAGTTTGGTTAGAATCTTTCCCAATTCTCCGGGAAGCGAACTGCCGATTTTCCACAGTGCAAGCCCTGCGGCAATAAGCATGACTGCATCAGCGATTTTCTTTAAGCGGTCGCTGATGTCATCCATGTAGCTAAAGTCCGGAGTGATTGCGTCAGCGGTTGCGCCACCGCCCGCATCGTTTGCGGTATCGGTGGAAATCTGGTTGATCTCATCAAACGCCGCAAGCTGGCTTGCCGCTTTCTTCGCGGCACTGCCCGTTCCCTTTAATGCGCTGGTCTCTTTGTTTAGCGCCTTTGCCGAGTTAGCAGTTGCCTTGACACTCTTGCCGGAGATAAGCGCTACAAGACGAGTAATCTGTGAGACTACTGCCGTGATAACTTTTACAAGCAGTGTAAAAGCGGGGACAATTACACTTACAAGAGGCTGTGCCAGCGTCAAAAGCGCTCCTTTAAGCTGCGCAATGGATTCTCTTGCATCGGAGTTTACCATTACGACATTTTTTACCCAGTCGCGCACTTTTGTTAATGCTTGGGTAATAACTGTAAAAACAAGTGCACTTCGGACAACAGATTTTAAGCGCTGTCCAAATACTTTCATGGAATCTGCCGCCGCTTCGGTTGCATTGCGCAGTCCTGCGCCTTTGGCTCTGCCCTCGATCTGCTGTGTTAGCTCGACTGCCTGCGTTTTCGCGTCGGAAATTTTATCGCCGGTTTTTTTGAGCTTTTCGTTGAGCTTATCAATGCTATTTGCAGTTTTATTAAATTCGCTTTGCAGCATTCGCACGCGCTCGGCCTGCTCGGACACGTCGATTTTCTCATACGTGCCTTTTGGCGCTGTGCGCATATCGGCAAGCACCTGTTTTGCCGCATCCAGCTCTGCGCCAATGTTACGCAGCCGGTCTTCCATCGGCGTTTTCTGGTCGCCGAGCCGGTTGAACTCCTTTTGTAGGGATTCGATATTGCTTTTTACTTTGTTCAACTCCTGATGGAGTTTTTTGTCGCTAATAGTCGCTTCAAATACGACTTCGCCGTCAGCCATAATATCACCTTCTTGCTTTTTGGTTTTTTGCGTGATATCATCCAAGCAGCCATAAATAATGGCAAGGAGGAATGAAAAATGGATAAGATGACTACTTGCAAGGTATGCGGGGCATCTATCGCAAAATCCGCTACCATTTGCCCGCAGTGTGGAGCAAAGCAGAAAAAGCGCCACCCAGTGTTGGGGATCATCATTGCTATTTTCGGCATTTGCCTGATCGCCGCCGCATTAAACGGCACGGGCGATGATTCTGGCCCAGAGAGCCAAACGTTTGGCGTTGGAGAAACCGCCGAGTTAAATGGGATCAGTGTAAAGTTTGATTCCTGCACCGAAAGCAATGGATCGCAGTTCAACACGCCTGATGATGGTAATGTGTTTCTTCTTTGCGAATTCTCCATTGATAACCAGTCGGATAAAGATATTGCCGTTAGTTCTATCGCATCGTTCAACGCCTATGTTGATGACTACTCGACAAATCTGAGCATTTCAGCCACCATCGCAACCGATAAAACTCAGTTGGACGGAGCTATTGCTGCCGGTAAGAAAATGACCGGCGTTGTCGGATACGAAGTCCCCAAAGACTGGAAAGAAATTGAAATTCGCTTTACTCCTGACTTTTGGTCTGGAAACGAAATCACATTCATTGCAAACAAGTAACCACCTTCGCCCGATGCTATTTTGCGTCGGGCGTTTTTTTGCCCAACCACGCATTGATCGTGGCGTTTTCTTCTTCTGTCATCGGCTTCTTTAGATCGACAAGCCGCCTGTTTTCTCGGTAAAATTCTCGATCCGACTTGTCGAGCGTTTTCCCTTTTGCTTTCAGGTTGCGGATTCGAACGATGTTTGCAAACAAGCAATCCCCAATTTCATAGTACGCAGAGACGAATGACCACCAATGGAAATAAGGCATTGCGCGTACTTCATGTCCCACAACACGGTTGATGGGAGCCACAATGTATTGAAAGTCTTGTTCCCAATCCATCAGCTTTGGGCGTTTCCGGTTATCTCCCTCGTCGCCGCAGTCAAGAAACCATGTCATTTGCTTCACCGCATCAGGGATATGCTCGTCCGGCATTTGCAAAAAATCGGGATAGAAAATATCCAGAGCAGCCAGAACCTTTTGCCCGTTGCCCAAATCGACCGCAGAAAAGACCGAAAGCACGTCCAACGCCGCACGATAGTCCGAGCGGATAGCATACTCAACGCCGCAGACGTTTAGCGACGTCGGAAGTTCATACATCATTTTTTGTATTTCTGTGTGTACTTGCGGATTTTCTCATCGGCAAGCGCCCGTTCGCGCTTTACTGCCTCATCAAACTGCTCGATAATGGCGGTCATAAAGTTCTGCCAAACCGGCGCCCCGTTGGCCGCGGAATAGGCGTTGACGCTGCCAAAAAGCGTATCGGCAATGTCCTGTCCGAACAGGTCATTGATGATGCTGCGCATTTCCTTGTCAAGAGAATCAACCATGTCAAAAAGCTCATCATCGGGGATATCCTTTTCAAGCGTCTTTGCACGGGTCTCCTGCTTCTTGCGCAGGTCATCAAAGGTTTTATATGCTTTCTTTGCAAAGTTAACATCCGCAGGGTTGAAGTACACCGTCACGATGCCGTTCACGCCGCGAATGGTATATTCCTTTACACCGGAATCAAAAGTAAGTTCCATATATTCCTCCAAAATGAGGGCTGACAGATGCCAGCCCTCTATGGTTTATTCGCCCTCGGTAAAAGTAACCGTATTGCCAGAGATAGCGGCAGTGCCGACCGTGCGCGTGCCGCCAAACGTCACGTCGATAGGCATACTGATAAAGCCGCCACCTTCGCCGCCGAGGGATGAGGTCTTAACCATGCAGGACGAATAGCGTTCCGCAAAAACTGCGGTCTTTGCCGTGCCTGCATAAGCGTGGACAATCAGCATGTCCTGATTCGCCAGCGCCGCCGAGTTCTGCTCCTTGACCGCAAGATTCCAAACCTTGACGATGGCAGGGTCGCCAGCGTCCAGATCAGACGGGTCAAAGGTCTGAGTGATGATAGGTTTCTTCATGGTCGTGCGCGTCGTGCCAAGAATATCCTTCGAGGAATCCTCCTGCCAGTCGTATTCCATGCTGGAATCCGTGACGCGCGTGCCGAGGGGCGACCATGTAGGTGTGCCAGATTCGCCCGTATTCAGATACGCAATCAGAAGTTCGCGGTCTACGGTCTGGCCTGCCGTGGTGTTAAAGGTCGTATCAGCCATTTTTAATCACCTCGTAGTTCATTTTCATAAGGATTTGGTGATCCTCGTCGCCGTTTTCATACACGGCAAAAAGAGAGGATCGCGTTGTAGGCTCAATACGGATGACGCGGCGACCGTCGCCAATGTCAGGTGGCGTTTTGCTTGCTGCCCAATCGCCCAAGGCGTTAAGCAGCTCGTCCGCTTTGAGCCGTTTGTCGTTGCTATTCCCTGGTTTCATGCGGTAAATGACCTTGAATTGGTATTCCGCCTGATACCCGCCGAGAATGTATTTCTTGACGATATACGCCGCCTGAATCGTAGACAGCGCCATTGCCGGAGTATCGGCGGGAAGAAATTCGAATCGAATCAAATCAACCGGCTTATCCGGGAACGTGTTTAACCACGCAAGCAGCTTGCGGGAGACCTGATCTTCCTCCGCCGCCGAAACCGTCTTTTTAACCTGTTCCAAATTTCTTCACCGCCTTATCTGCTACGCGCACCCACTTATCAAGGTTTTGCGCCTTAGATGCTTCAAACCAATGTGCTTGTGCTTGTGGATGCATTGCCTTGTTGAATACTAAGTTTCGGTCTGTGACCACTTTCGTTCCGCCCTTCGGCGCGTATGTGCTGCCGGTGTTTGGGTCAACCATTACTTTTCCGTAATACAGGAAACGGGCATACGGGCCGGGGTAAATAACGGCGCTTCCGTCTACTCTTGTGCGCTGCGTTAGCGAGCCTGTGAGCATCGGAACAAACGGCTGAGTGTCTTTCTCAATCTGTTCCGCTAAAACGTGCTCAGCGCGCGTGCAGGCTTTGGCAATGGCTTCTTTTACAGCGTCAAAGCCGTCGGTATGCACGGAAATCTTGATGCCCATTACGCACCTCCGACTTCCCAGTGCTGCATATCGGCGCTACCGTAGTCCATTGCATCTACCTTCGTCACGTTGTAGCAATCGTCATGGCTCAGAACGACTGTCATGTTGTCCGACAAGAATTCGCCCTTTACAAAGCACGTCATGCCGCCGTTACCCTTGTATAAGAGCGTCCATAGGTTAGACTTGTCCGCCGCTTTGAAAAACGATTGCGGGCCGATGTAGGATTTCGGCTTACCCGTTACCCCGTCCACCGCTTCCACGGAGAACGGGATATACAGATTTACAGCGTCAGCACCTTCAAGGCCGCTTTCACGCACGTTTACTCCTTTAGACGCTTGGAGCATCACACCGCGCAAGATCGTGGTGTAGACCTTTTCTACCTCATCAAGAGTTGTCGGGTCGATCTCCTGCACGATGTTGTAGATCGTTACAGTGTGGGGAGCGTACATCTATACACACCTCCGCGATACAGCAGCCCGGTATGTGCAAGGTATTCCATGCACGTTTCTGCCAGCAGTTTCTTTGCCCCGTCCGTCGCATTGAGGGCAGACAAAGCAGATTCCCCGCCTGTTGCAAGCGTTCTGGAATAGCCGCCTACCGTCTCGCTTTTGACTTCTGCGTCATTTGCCGCGGCGTTTGCAAGGTTTTTCGTGGCAAGCGCCTGCGCCGCTTCGATGACCGCATACTTGTCAACCAGCGCACAGCAGCACATCTTCACCGCGTCAAGATCGGCGTGGTCTTTGGCTTTGTTGCGCGTGTAGTAATCAAGGAAGGAGCTGGCGCGGACAACAAGACGCGGGAAGGCATTTTCGCTCACAGCGCCCATGTAAGTGCCGGAGTAGTATTCAAAGTCTGCGTAAGTCATCAGTGCCCTCCTTCCAAAACTGCGAGAATTTCAGCCTTTTTCATCGAACTGCTGACCCCTTCCACCCCGTTTTCATCGGCATACGCAAGCATTTCAGCTTTTGTCATGTCGGAGAAAGCCGGGGTGTCAGGGTCAGGCTCATTCAGCAGTTCAGTTAGCCCCCCACCGCCGGAGTGATAGAGCCGACCACCACGCCGTCGATACGCTCAGCGAAAAGAGCCATACCGTTGATAACGGTGTCAGATGCGGTCATGTTGGTGTAATCGGGCTCCTCATGGATACCGATATAGCCGGTGGCGTCGGTGGTGAAATCGAACACCTCGCCAAGATCAGCGCCGTTCACAGGAATGTAGTACAGGACAATGTTGTCCTTGGCGGTGGCGTAAATCTTGCCCTTGGGAACGCTGGAATTGAGAATCACGGTGCCAAGGCCGAGGAAGTTCTCAACGTAAGTCATGCCGAACGCGGTCTGCAAGGTAATGTTTGCGCTTGCGAGGTAGTCAGCAACGTCCAGCGGGTTCAGAAAATACACCGCACCGATCTCGTCATCTTCAAACAGCACCTGCAGCTGGCCCCATGCCTGTGCCAAGGTTGCCTGGAAGGTCGCACCAGATGCCGTGCCCGTGCCGGTTGCGAGGAAGTCGAAAAAGTCTTTTCGGATACCCTTCTGGACGTCCTTGAGCATTTCGTCGGTAGTCATCTCTACCGCCTGATCGTAGCCGCGATCGGTGATTGCTTCGGCAGAGGTGGCTTTGCGCCACTTCTTAAGCGTGATCTCCTTGTAGTTCACGGCTTCGGTCTTGTACTTGCTAAGGGGGATGGTCTCACCCTCAGCAACAGCGCCGCTCTCCAGCGTGCCAGTGGCCTTGTAGCTCTTGAGCACAGTTCCAGCCTGCTTTGCGATCTTGCGGGTCACGCCCAAGGCCTCCATCAGCTTCTTGATGGAGTAGCCGAACATTTCGGTAAATTCAATTTCGCGCACACGCGCGAGGTCAGCTTTCTTAATGAGCTTAGGATCAGCAGCCATTTTTATTCTTCCTTTCTAAACAAATCCATATTTGCGGCGATTGCAGCGCGCCGCTCCGCTCTGTCGGTGATTTGCATAATCTCGTCCTTGGTCATCGGTTTCCCGCCGCCGTTAAAGCGCGCGCCAGTGTCGAAGCGAACGGTCTGCTTGGAGACAAGCCCCTTGTAAGTGCCGTCTACGAGCGCATTAAGAGACTTGGTGTCCTTGATCTTTTCTCCGTCCAGCTCCAATGCGGCCATTTCCTCGCCGCAGCCGCGCATGGCAAGGTCGAGATTCGCGCCGGTGATGTTTTTGCTCTCAAAGTAAGCGCGCACGGCCTTTTCCTTTGCCGCCTTGCTTTCCTTTGCGGTCACGGTGGACTTGTAAGTTTCAAAGGCCGAGTGTTCCTTCTCGTACTTCTCCTTATAGCCGCCATCGCCTGCTGCCTTGAGGTCGTCCAACTGCTTCTGGACGCTGGGCAGCTTCTCCGCGTCCGCCTTGTACTTTGTGAGATCGTCCTTGAGGGGGTCGACCACGCCCAGATGCAGCGCAACCAAACGATTTTCGATCTCTTCGGTGCAAGCGTCGCCGAGAATATTTCTGATTTCCGCTCTCGTAAATTTCGCCATGTTATTCGTTCTCCTTTTCCTTGGCCCCAATTCTTCGGGGGCGAACGTTGTATAAAAACCGCTGTACCTCGCGGGTTTTACCAAAAGAAAAGAGCCAAACAACACGCAAAATCTGCGTACTGTTTGGCTCCTATTGCCCTTTCCCGCGCCCTATTGCGCGGAAGTGCTGTATTTGATTGTTTTCTTGACCTCTAAGACAATGTACCCATCGCCTTTTCGACGTATCTCTGCGTCGTTGCCGCGCTTTAGAATAGCTTGCACGGCCTTGATTGCTTCATCAAAGTTCAATACAGCACCTTCATCCTTTCTCGCTGCTCCGGTAGCCCCGCCGCCGCGCTGAACGCCTTGTATTTGGTGCTCAAGCGGTGCAGGCGTGTATTTAATGCCATCGCATCTCCCTTCAATCCTGCGGCCATATAAGCGGCTTTCTCGCGCTTTAGCTTGCGGATTGTCCGCTCTACGCGCCGTTGCATCTGTGTTGCTTCATATGCGGTATAGGCTTTTCCATCAAAGGTGCAGCCAAGCCCATCATCGATATGTTCAAGTTTCTCGTCGGTATAGGTGCGCTCTGACACTCCCTCTACCCACGGAAACCGCCTGTGCCGACAGTTGGCTCCTTCCAGCCCATCGACAGCGCCAAGACCGCACACTTCGTAAATGTTCGGGTAAATATCACCCGCGCGGATGCTGTATACTTTGCCTTGCCAATCTTTATGCGATGACCACGGAGACGGTCCCGGCTTATCGCGAGCGCCGGAATGTGCGGAAACCTCAAAATATGGGGTCTCAAGATATTCTGCCGACTGCTCCGTATACTTTGCGCAGATTTGATTTACTCCGGTCATAACCGCGCGGCGCACGGCTACATCGATCTGGTCACGGTGGCCGCTTTCGTAGTCAACGACCTTCAATCCGCTGTCGGCGAGCTGCTTTACCGCCGATTTGATAGCCTGATTATAGTTGATAGCGCCGCTCTGGATTTGCATTGTGGCATTGTCCAGCGCCCATTGATAGGCTTTTGCAGGCGGCAGTATCGTCCGCCCAGCGTCCACCAGAAACCCCATAGACCGCGTAAGGTTGCGCATGGTCTGCTTCGTCTGCTCGTATATTGCCCGGGTGTCCTCAATGCTCACCAGCGTTTCCGGCTGCGTTATATGGGTAAGGTCGATAAGGTCGGTGTAATACTTCTGATTCCGCTCTACTACATCGTCAAGCAGCTCTTGCAACTTTTTTTCGCTGATGCCAGAGGTCTTGCGGATTGCCTTTTCGATGCCCTTTAGGTCAATGCCGTGCGACCGCAGCGCCCGAATATCCTGCACTGTGACCTCGTTGAGCTGGTCTGCCAGATTCAGGCGGCTGCATATCTCATCGAGCAGCGTATCTTCAAGAGCGCGGAACAGCTCTGCCAGTTCTTCTGGCAGCGCATCAAGTATTTCCGGCTGAAACGGATATTTCATTTGCTTTCCTCCGTTTCACAATTTCATCATAGTGCGGCTTTACTCGAATTACATTCCAGTCGCATTCTTCCGGCACTTTTCCGTAGAATATCACCCATTCCGGCGAGAGCCGCTTCATCATTTCCTCATAACCGCGCAAAAACAGCCGCTTGCTTTCCTTGTTCTGCTGTGTGCCCACCGAACTAACCGCAACTATTCCGCCGACCGGATCACCATCAAAGCACCAATCGTAACTATTCTCGTCGCTCCAAGAAATAGAGGGGTATACTGTCATGCCGTGTAGCTGCCAATATGCCGCCAACCAGTGCTTGCGGTAATGGTTGTATATCTGCATCGCCAACGGCATATCTGTGTAGGTAGAAAAGTCCGGTGCGCACACCGCCGCAAACCGCGACAGTTGCGGAATATACTTGTCCGGCGTGTTCCAATATCGAATAAATTGATAATCGTCCACGAAGAAATGCACGATCTTGCTTTTCGTGTCTTTCGCGGTGTAATGGTAATTCACGGGGATAAACTCTCCTTGTGGGTATGCCTTGACCGGCTCGATCTGTGGAATGTCATACTTGCCAACGCCGGGGAATGTAACCTTGTCGAGGTTTTCAAAGTTAATCATTCCTTAACCCATCCACCGTTCCGAAATTTATATCCCCGCTTTTTAAGGGTCTCTTTGACGGCATAGGTTTGCCCGGTAAATGACGTAATTTTTTCAAAATTGATGTTGTGTGGAGTGTCATTTACAAACCCGTGATCAAGTGTATAAGTCACATAATTCGTCTTGTTTGTTTTTGCGTTCTTATTGTAGCTATCGGCTTTGGCGTATTGCAATTCTACCTTCCCGTCTCCAACTGGAACAGCTTGTAGCACCGTATCATCGTACCGCCCGCGCGTAAATCCACGTCCTTCGATATATCTGGTTTCAACCTTTAAGGGCTTTTCGCGCCCAAACATTCCGCCCGCGCTGGACGACTTGGCGCTTCCGCCACCGGCTCCGCCTCTACCTCCCATCACTCTACCTCCGTTTCTTCCTCGGTCGTCATGTCCTGCATCTTAGGCAGCGCCGCCTTTGCGGTGGCCTCGTCCTCGTTCATCCACTTCATGCGGAACTCCCAATCGTTCATGATGCCAGCAGTTAGAAGCTGCATATCGCGGGTAAAGTCCTGTCCTTTATCCTCAATTATGCTGTCATCGAAATCAATGCTGATCTCAACTTCTTCGTTAAGTCCCGCACCCATGTAACGGTTTCCCATACGGAGCAAGATTCTGCACAGCTCCGTGATTGCTTGCTCGAGCAGAATTTCATGCTTCTTGATCGTGCGGAACATAGTGCTGTTTTCGCTAATGACCTGTGTAGCCGTGGCAATGCTTGTCTGATCGAATTTGTAATGATTCTCTCCAAATCCGCACTTGCTCGATAAAACGTTGAGCATATCTTGCATGCCGGTGTTAAACTCAGCCGTGCGCAGCGTCATATCGACCTGCTGCAAGATGTTCCCATCCGCCGCGCGATCTTCCGGCAGAACATAGTAAACTGTTTCGCGCTTATCAAAGACAGGCCTACCGTTGATGTCTTTAGTCGCTTCCGGCTGCACCACGATGCGTTTTTTACCGAGAACGAACTCATTAACATAGCTGTCGTATGTAATATCAATGCTCTTGAGTTGGTCGATGGCATAGGCAAACACTGCAACGCCCATCGGGTTTTCTTCGTCAGAGTTCGCAATGTTCAAGCGATCAATGACAAACTGCGGTTCGTCGCTGCCCGTATGTACAACAGGCGGGATTGTTTCAAATCCCTTTACGCTTGTCAGCGGGACTTCATCTGCATCATACAGATGGTTTTCAATGTCGTACTCGCCGCCGTTCAAACGATGCACCTGAATGTATGTGTACTCTCTGTCATCAACTCTTTTTCTCGATACAAACGCACACTCGCGGATAACACCGTTGTCCCACGTCAGCGGGTAGATGTTCGCAGCCGTGACATAGTTGATATGGATTTTACCAGTGTCTTTAACCTCTGCGGTATCTGGGTCAACGCCCATCTCTTCCACGATGGGGACATAGGCAATCGTGCCTACCGCCGCCTTACGCTCCTGAAATTCGTTTGATTTGACTTCCCAGTTGTTATTGTCAAGGACTGCGTCTACAAACGCCTGTTCTTTCTTACCCTCAAGCGTGATATTCACACGCTCATTCATCAACAGGTTTGCCCAGTCCTCGCAAACTTTCTTTCCCATGTTGACGGAATACCTATGGCATTCCAACTCTTCGATTCCGTTCCACACCGTATAACTGTGGAAATCTTTCACTTCGCCGTCATACCACGATTTCCATACATCGATCAGCGAGTAAAACTTACTATCGACCGTATCAAAGCCTAATTCTTTTAATGCTCTGCGGATATTCACTCTTTCACCGTCCCATCATGTGACCGGCACGTTCCAGGTCTTTGTAATAAGGCTCAATGCTGTACTCAAATGCGTCAAGGCTGTCAATATCGGACGTTCCATCGTCAAGGCGCTCGTCCTCAAACTTATCAGGATCATAAATCGCAGTTTGCAGCGCATCGATCAGATGGGGGCAGTTGCGTGAAACCTTAAAACGCCCCTGCTTCATCAGCAGCACCACAAGCCTGATTCTATCTGTGATTTGCAGTTTCATTGCATTCTTGACCTGCGTCCCAAGGTGCATTTTTTGCGCGGTATGATCTAACCCACGAATTAGCACCGTTTCCGCGCTATCCGCTCGTGTCTGGCTGTAACCATACTTTGACGTTATCAGCTGGCAGAACGTAGCAAAACGCCGGTTTAATGCATTCGGGTCAATCTCTTCGTTTTTGATGTATGCTTCTTCCAATGCCACAACACGGAAATCTTTTGTGATCCCGGTGGCTTGAAATTTCGTTGCGGACTTTGTACCACCGAAGTCAACGCCAATTGAAATGATTGAAAAGCTGGTGCCGTTTTGCTTGGCCCACTCCAAAGGGTCTCCGATCAAATACTTTTCTGTATCGTTGGCAAAGTCCTTATAAACGATGCCCTCTGCCGCTACCCACAGGCCGCGCACATACCGGTCATAAAATATACCGGCATACATATTCTCGTACCGTTCGAGGGTGCGCTTGCTCAGGCCGGGGTTGTCCGTCATTTCAAAGTGTAGATATAGTGCATTGCGCTCACGGCTTCGCTTGATCCACTCCTGATAGAACCAGTGATGTGGACTGCCTGGGTTACAGGAGAACCACAACCGCGCACCGTCAACGGAACAACGTGCAAGCGCCTGCTCCACAAACGAACGCGGCATCAACACCACCTCGTCCAGCAGCACCCCCGCCAGCGTGCGGCCTTGGATCAGCGTATAGCTGGCCTCGTCCTTTCCGCCGAACACCTCGAAGTAATTCGTCACGGCACCGCGCCGCACTTCCATCACCTTGTCGCCGCGCCGCCAACGGATGATATAGCGTTCCTTTGCCAAACTCATCGCTGTGAACGGCTCGATGATGTTTTTGGTGCAGCTATCCACCGTGCGGCCACACACGCCGAAACGCTGCCCGCTGAAATTCTCCATCGCCCAACGGACGAAAGCCCACATCATAATGGAGGTCTTTCCGGAACGCACAGCGCCGTCACAAATCAGCGCGTCATACTTGGAATATGGAAAAGCAAGGATTTTTGCTTGTCGGTTAGACAGCGGCATATTCCCACCTATACCCTCTAGCAGACTGACGCTTACCCTTGCAACATTCACAAATCTTTGCGTTATTCGCTCCTGTCGCCCTTGAAGCACTCATTGCAGAATCCCAACAAGCAACAAATACACCGTCTTTTGTATATTGTTCGACGGCTCTCGCATTTACGTTGTCTCCGCCCATAAATCGGCCCTTGCGGGCGTCGGATACTTTTTTTCTTGCCTCGGCTGAAACGGTTTTTCCTCTATGTACGGAAATCATTTTTGCTCTGTATTCTTCGGATTGCCAAAGCCTTTTTGTTCGTTCTGAGAGTTGCTTTTTATATTCTGGCTTTGCATAAGACTTCTTAGCCTCTGCTATTTTCTTTTCTTTGTATTCTGTATTTTTATAGGCTTTTTTTATGCCAGCGGACATTTTCTCTTTTGTTTCTTCAGAATGTTTCCCTGTACTATTCCCGCCGTTTTCTATGTTGTACCCTTTCTCCCTATTTGTGGAATCATATAAGGAAATCAGTTCAACTTCTTTTGCTTCTGCGTCTTCTTTACTCAATCCATCGAACAAAATAATATGTTCGATGTTATCCCATCCATATTTCATAATCGCATTAAAAATAAGCGGTTGCTTTCGATAGTGTTTTCCTTTGTTCCATCTGTATTCTGGCTTTTGGCAGGTAATCCCTATGTATACTTTCCCATTCGGAAAGCGATGCATATAGACTTTGTAATTTTCACTCATCGCTCTCAAGCTCCTTTGCCATTTCCTTTAGGCTCTGACTGAGCGCATCTTCCTTTACCGTGTCAGCAGGATTGCCGCCGATCATCGCCCACTTGTCGATCAGCGTTCCCATCGCCGTTGTGATTTGGCTGAGGTTTGCCGCCGCCAGTTTCTCCGGGTCATTGAGCATTTCAAGCCCCTTACCGATGAACGAACACACAAGGTCTTTGTGGTCGTTCATGTATTCCATTACATCGGCGGTGTTCTCTTCTTTTTTTTGCTCGCACTTTTCCACAATGTCGGCATTTGCCCGCACAAGGTTCTTGACGGTCGTTGCGGACACGCCGTTGATCTTCGCTGTGGCGCAATAGTTGTTCGTCTGCACATAGTCCGCAAGTATTTTCTTTTTCTGCCGGTCTGTCAGACGCGCAGCCATTGTCACCACCTCATTGCATTACTCGCTTATCGTCAACCTTTGTGAGCCATAATCTTCATGCGGCGCTCGTTGAGCTTCGCTCTTTGCTTACCGGCCTCGCGTCGATTGGCGAACATTAAATTACGGCGTTCGTTACGGCCTGGATTCTTCTTCATGGTAATTCCTCCTAAATTTTTTGCTACCGGCCCCCGCCCCTTGGCTACAGTAACGGTCTTTACCCGCCCGTATGGGCTGCTCAATGTAGTACGGGCGGCTGGATTTGAACCAGCGACCAAGGGTATTCAATCGCATATCCCTTCACGCGATAAAGCTCTACCGGCTGAGCTACGCCCGTATTTGTTCGGCTTCCCGCTTAGATTGTCACATCACCGATTGCTGCTTTACAAGTGCAGCACCATTACGCTGAGGCGGTTCCCTCCCACGGTGCAGTTTTCAGCGAGCATTGTCATTTCCATGTGAGCCATGCCGACAACGGTCTCACATTGTCCGGGCGCGACCCGGCTTCTGGTGCAGATGGTGAGGATTTGCACCTCACATAGCCTAACAGTGTCGGCCTCCACCGCTTTGCTGGGCGGCACCCGAACTGTCGTTTGTAGCGTCTACCTATTCCGCCACATCTGCGTATGCCCCCGCGGGGCCACATCGTTGAGAGGTGCGCGGGGTCCTGTGCCGCATGAGAGGTGCGACCTCTCGGCCCTGATCGTGGGCTGCATCGCGCGTGCGGCATGTTGCGGGGAACGGTGTGAAAAGATGAAAAGCACCGCGCCCCGCGATGGCGTAGGGGGTAAACGCCATAAATGAGAGAACCGCAAAGGCTTTTGCACCTCTGCGATTCTATTATCTCATAAGCAAATGGCTTTTTAAGGCCAACTTTTAATCATCGAGCAGCCCGTAGTTCCGTGCGACGCACTTAATGAAATCCGTATGCCATCGTCTCGCCGTCCGGTCGGAACAGTTGACCGCCATTGCCGCCCCTTCGAGCGTGTGGGTTTTGTCCCAGAACACGAGGCGAATAAATTTCAAGCGCTCTTCGCCGTCTTGCATTGACCTTGTTTCGCTCACCGCTTTTCGCACAGCGTTGTTTTCTAACAAAGCCACTCCATGCAACTCCTGCTCTCGATCTGGGTCGTAGCGACGGATAATGGCTTTTACATAGCCCCACCAACTATACCGAGGTTTACTCATGGCGTACCATCTTTCTCTTCACCCACGCCCACAGGTTACGCCACGGGTGGGCTTCTGCGTAATTGGCGCGCTGCTCGGCGTTGTAGCGCTTGTCCCGCATTACATCAATGACCGTCCCTTTAAAAGCAAGATCGTCGTTCGCCCGCCCAAGCGCCGCTTCGGTGTCAGCAAGCTTGTTTCGCAACGCATCCGCGTCCGCTTTCAGATTTGCGATCTCGTTTGCCTTGTTGATAGCCTCGCCGTTCATCTGGTCGATCTGCTCGGTCAAGACGACGTTCTTTCGCTGCATCTCCGCCTTTAGGTTCGCATACTCGGCAATCAGATCGTTCTTCTTGTCGATGCAGTTTTTCAGCGCGGCGATCTCTGCTTCAAGCGCCGCAGTCTTCTCCTGCGCGTCCTCCATCATCTTCGCCATCTGTTCTTTGGTGTACTTCTTTACGTTGATGCTCATAGCTTGGCTCCTCCCATTTTCATTTGTTCCCCGCGTCCCCGGTCGCTCACGATGCTCACGACCTTGCAGTCGCCGTATCGCTCGATATCCATGGCGATACGATCCTTGATGCCCTGCGCGTCGGAGGCGGGGACGTTGGCTTTAATCGTGATCGTCAGCATGGTTCTTTCCCTCAAGCTTTTCGCGCAATTCCAGCACCATGTCCGCATAGCATTTTTGGCACAAGATAGCTCGCTCATTTCTTCCGTTGAAGCGAATCCTTGTATAGTCGTAATACGTCTTGAAGAACAACCTTTTTTTGACTGCAACTCTGGTTCCACACACATCGCACGTTCTTTCTGCAAAATACTCAGCCATTATTATTCCCACCTCCGCTCGCCGTAGCTACAAAAATCGTCCGGCTCTACGCAAACCAGCCCGCCGGAATACCCGCGTTTGTTCTCTTTCGGTTCAGTGTGCAAATAGCACAGCCCGTTCGGGTGGTTGCGATAGTGCTTGCAGTCCTTGCACCGCGTCACGACCATAGCATCTACTGTTGGGGCTTTTTCTATCAAGCCAAGTAAGCCGTTCCAACCAGCACAATACGCCGCGGGGAGAACATCTTTGCTGCACCTCCCCACACCCAATTCATCAACGTCAATCAGCCTCATCGCTTAGCGCCTCCGTTCTTTTTGCATGGAGAACAAAACAGCTTATCAACCCAAGACACTTTTCCGCTGCCGCCAGTGGCACATTTTTTCGACTGGCAAGTCCTGTTCTCTTTGTGGAAATAGATGCAGTCCTTACACGGATTTCGCATCGCTGTCACCTCCATCCATTGTCCGCCCTCCTGTTCCATGCTTCGATTGCTTTTTCTTCCAGAGCGTTGTCTGTCGTAGCCCAGTCGGGAAGCTGAGCGCAGCGTGTCCACGTGTCATTTATAACTCGGCCCCCGACAGCGCCACCTCGCGCGTGGCAGGTGTTGCATCGGACAGAGTAGGTGTGCATTTCTACGCGCATATCAAGACCATTCCACCCAGCGAGACGAGACTTTCGCTCGACCTTGAGTTTTGTGTTGCCGCAAAAGGGGCACGGTTTCAATTCAGCCATCTTTCATCGCCTCCAATGCTTTCTCCCTTTGGTGTCCGCCGGACGGCTCTTGATTGTCGTATACATTGCCAACTACAAGCGGGCCTCTGCGTGGATCGCACATCCAATATCCGCTCGACGGGTTATATTTCACTAATTCCGGCTTGTTTGAGAGCCGCCGCGGATTTGTCGAAATCACAAGGTCACCCTCAAAAATCTTCTTACCATTCGTGTCCTTTAGCCCGGTGTATTGTCCGACAGTCACAGGATCGACATCCGCTTTCAAATGCTGGTTCGGAAGTCCCCAGTCGGTCATCCGGTCAAAAACGATGTAATGTTTGGTGTTGTCCGGGTGTGCGGCATAATCCTCTTGGAAGCAATAGGTCGTATCCGAAAGAGCCATGTAGTAACCCTCGTACCATGTTCCGCTCTCGGGGTCTTTTCCACGAAATAATATCTCACGCATTCCGCTTGCCCTCCAATGCTTTCTTCGCCTCCTCTCGGGTGAAGAAAACCGTCTTGCCGATGTCGGCTTGTTCAAAGATTATCTGGTCGGAAAGCGTCGTGTAGACTACATTCATCTCTCCATTTCCCGACATCCCAACAACAGCTTCATACAGAGCATCTTCATAGATATCTCCGTCCTCGATTATGTACAAAAGAATCGGCGTAAATACTGGCTTTACTGGCAGCACCACCAGCCGCCCGTCCTTGTCGGCTTTAATCCATTCCTTAATCTTTTCAAGGCCATTATCATGCACCCATATCGCCAATTCTGCGGTTTCTCTCACAAGTTCCGGCGTCAGCCCCGTGTCCTCGTAGGCTGCGAGGAGCTCAACGCCTCCCTGTTTGAATCCACCACGTTTTTTCATCATCGGGAATCCGTCTTTATCGCGGTATGTCAGTCGTTCCATCACTCCACCTCCTGCATCTTACTAATTACTTTTCGGATCACATCGCCGCTGTAAGCGTCTTTCGTCAACTCCAAAAACTCCGTCAGCGTCATCATGCCATGCTCGAGGTCAACCCCGTGATCGCGGGCAAACTGCTTTCGCCCCATGTCACACGAACCGGTCAAGCGGTGATGCCAGTCGTAAAAGTACTGCGTCGGATACGTTCTTCCATCGTCTGTCTCGCGCAGGAACATCGCAATGCGTTCATCTTCCGGCATATCCTCAAACAGCTTATCTCGAAGAGACTCCATTGCTTCTCGCAGCGTTTCGCCGTGTGCAAAAACATTTCCCTGCTTGACTATATAGCACGGTG
>ERZ791919.803-NODE-803-length-31332-cov-14.966269_pt1 | contig 31332 bp, 24 predicted proteins | sample MGYA00510137_ERZ791919 | MGnify/ENA primary metagenome ERZ791919 (study PRJEB30046, sample SAMN00792059) | human gut metagenome | study: EMG produced TPA metagenomics assembly of the A metagenome-wide association study of gut microbiota in type 2...
CGCTCGTGATCCACGTTTTCGCCGGGGTGGGCCAACCGTTCCGCCGTGCGCTGCACCGGCCGGAGGAAGAAGTCGTCCATGTGGAACACGCGGCCACCCAGCTCCTGCTGAAGACGCTGGGCCAGCGTGGTCTTGCCGGCGCCGCAGCGGCCGTCGATGGCGATGAGCAGCGGCGCGCCCGGCAGACGCCGGCGGATGGTCTGCACCAGTCGGTCATAGCCGGCGGGGGCAGGGAAGGGGTGGTCGGTGTGTTCCATGGTGCGGTGCTCCTTTCCCGGCGGAGAGATATTTCTGCGGGAATGATACCACATTGGTGTGGGAAACACAACATTTCCGCGGGAAAAGCATTACAGCTCCCGGCGGGATGCGGTATAGTTTCAACAAAAGCCGCCTGCAGGCGGGCAACAGAGAAAGGAGATCTGACGTGGAATATACAAGGTACTGGAGCAGATCCTCACCGACTATCCGGACATTGAGGTGGTGCAGATCCAGTTCAACTATCTGGACTACGACGGTCCCGCCGTCCAGAGCCGCCGGTGCTACGAGGTGTGCCGGAAGCACATCGTCATGGAGCCGGTGAAGGGACCGTTTGAAAAATCCAAGGCGTAACGTAACCGTCAAAACTGAGGGCGGCCGGACACACATGGGACAATAGTGGTGGGGAGTTGTGAAGCTTTCCGCCACTATAACGTTCAGGATGTGAAGTAAATGACGAGCTTGGAAACGCCAGTCTGGACATTTGCCCCGGATGCGATGCGAAACAGTTGAAAATGCTGGTAGATCTTCTGCGCCTATCATCGAACTCTGCGATGCAAAGTCCCGCATATACCGGGTCATTTCGATTGCCACGGACATCACGAAGGGAATCAGCAACACCCACTTCTTCTGAAACCATCTATACAGCCCCGTTCCAAGCGGAATGAACAGCCAGATGTTATTGATGCCCCGCTCTCACAGATTGCTCTTTCAAGAACTTCCCGGCATAGGAAAAGAGGACAAAGTTCGTTCTTGCATCTCCTGACTCCCGAAACATCAGTGTTTCATGAAGAATGAAAGCCACATAAACAATCGTCAGTACTACGCTTAAACTCTTCGGAAGAACAATCATCAGCAAGCAGACCACACATCCAAAAACAACTACCATGCATGGGAAGCCATTCAGAAGGTTGTCCACACACAGCATAATGTTGCCGTTTCTGTCAAGCAGAAGGTTCACCTTGCCACTGCGTTTGATGCCGTCCTGCCCTTTAGACAATGCCTTTGGATTGCTATTCGTATCAAAATACATATCCGTATCTGCTGTGCCATAGCCGGGAGTGGATCCCGTTACCCGCTGCTCACTGCGGAGGGGTAGCATATTTGAGCAGCACAACGGCCATGTAGCTGAACACATGGCCGTTGTGCGGAATCAGTATTTCCTCCACACCATCTTATTCACTACGTTTACATAACCCTGAATGATGCGAACCACCTTCATGGACACAGTCTCGTCCACATAATCGGGGCAGGGCTTGCCCAGAACGCCCTTCTGCTTCATTTCAATGGCCATATCGGTGGCATTGAGAAGCTCACGAGTGGTAATGCCCGCCAAGATGAAGTCACCAGCCTCCAGAGCCTCTGGACGTTCCGTACTGGTACGGATACACACGGCAGCAATGGGATGACCGATGGACAGGTAGAAGCTGCTCTCCTCCGGCAGGGTGCCGGAGTCGGAGACGATTGCCAGAGCGTTCATTTGCAGCTTGTTATAGTCGTTGAAGCCCAGCGGCTCGTTGACACGGACACGAGGGTCCAGTTGGAAGCCGCTCTTTTCCAGACGATGCTTGCTTCTGGGATGGCATGAGTACAGGATGGGCATATCGTACTTTTCTGCCAGTGCATTGATGGCAGTAAACAGACTCAGGAAGTTCTTTTCAGAGTCGATGTTCTCCTCACGGTGGGCAGACAGCAGAATGTACTTGTCCTTCTCCAGTCCCAGACGCTCCAGCACATCGCTTTTCTGGATCTTCTCCAGATTCATGTGCAGCACCTCCGCCATGGGAGAGCCGGTCTGGTAGGTGCGCTCCTTGGGCAAACCGGTATCTGCCAGATACTTCCGGGCAAACTCGGAGTAGCACAGGTTCACGTCAGAGATCACGTCCACGATGCGGCGGTTGGTCTCCTCGGGCAAGCACTCATCCTTGCAGCGGTTGCCGGCCTCCATGTGAAACAGCGGGATGTGCAGCCGCTTTGCGCTGATGGCAGACAGGCAGGAGTTGGTGTCGCCCAGCACCAGATAACCCTCCGGCTGCAACTCGGACAAAAGCTCATAGCTGCGGCCCAGAATGTTGCCGCAGGTCACGCCCAGATTCTCGCCAACCACGGGCACCAGAATGTCAGGGCCATACTCCCCGAAGGTGTTGTTCAGCTCAAAATCCTCCCAGAAAACGGTGGAAAGATTTCTGTCCCAGTTCTGATTGTAATAGACCACGCAGCAGTCAAAATATTCCCGGCAGCGTTTGATAACGGCAGCCAGCCGAATAATCTCCGGACGGGTGCCACAGCCAATCATGACTTTGGTGCGACCGTCGTTTTTCCATGTAAAGTTGTGTTCCATATCATTCTCCTATTGACAACCAGTATCTTCTTTTACACCGGCTCAAAGAAAGTGTCCGGGTGGTTCGGGTTGAAAATCTCGTTGCAGGTCATCACCGTCACCAGATTCTCCGTCTCAGACAGATTGATGATATTGTGAGTCCAGCCGGGAATCATGTGGACAGCCTCAATCTTATCCCCGGAAACCTCAAACTCCACCGTTTCTCCGGTGTTGATGTTCCGCTCCTGAATCAAGCCATGACCTGCCACCACAATGAACAGCTCCCACTTGGAGTTGTGCCAGTGCTGCCCCTTCGTGATGCCCGGGCGGCTGATGTTAATGCTCACCTGTCCGCAGTCAGCGGTATGCACCAGCTCCGTGAAAGAGCCACGGCTGTCCACATTCATCTTCAGAGCGTACTTGAATTTGTCGGTGGGCAGATAGGTCAGGTACAGGGAGTACAGCTTCTTTGCAAAGGAGCCATCCGGCATTTTCGGCATCATAAGCGTATTCGGCTGTGCCTTGAACTCATGCAGCAGATCCACAATCTCCCCCAGCGTGACCTTGTGGGTCACGGGAACGCAGCAGTAGCGACCGTCTGCTTTCAGAACGGTTTCCACCCCGTCAAACTCACAGTGCTGCTCCTTGCCTTCCAGCAGGTCAAACATCCCTTCTACAAGGTCATCAATGTACAGCAGCTCCAGCTCGGTAGTGCGGTCGTTGACGGTGAACGGCTCATCGTTGGCAACCGCCCAGCAGAAGGTACTGACGGCACTATTGTACTTGGGGCGGCTATGCCCCATCAGGTTTACAAAACGGTAGACAGCCACCTTTGCCCCGGTCTCCTGGGCATACTGGAAGAACAGCTCCTCGCCGGCCTTCTTGCTGCGTCCGTACTCGCTGTTTCCGAAACGTCCTGCCAGAGTGGCTTGGATAGAGGATGACAGCATGATGGTTGCCTTATTGTTGTGCTTTTTCAGGCAGTTCAGCAGGTCGGATGCAAAACCGAAGTTGCCCTTCATAAAATCGTCCGGGTTTTCCGGACGATTCACGCCAGCCAGATTAAACACGAAGTCTGCTTTCTGGCAGTACACGTCCAGCTCCGCCGGGGTGGAATCCAGATCATACTCGTAGATTTCTTCAATATTCAGCGCCGGGCGAGTCTTGTTCTTCCCATCCCGGATGTTTTTCAGGTTGTTGCACAGGGCAGTTCCCACCATGCCCTTGGCACCTGTGACTAGAATGTTCATCTCTCACCTCTCAGTGAACTGCGGTGCAGTCCGGGATATCCGCGTCATCCGGTACACACGCGCTGTTGCTGACCGTCACATTGCTGCCGACCCGCGCACGTTTTCCGACTTTTGCGTATGTGCGCACGACGGAATTGGTATAGATCAGTGCGAAATCGTCCACGAAGCTGTCGTGGTGAATCTCCACACCCGGATTCAACAGTACGCCGCTGCCCACAGAAGCGCCGTTCTGGACGGTGGTGTGCTGCAGGAGGACACAGCCCTCTCCGAGCCTTGCATAGGGGCTGACATAGGCACTGGGGTGGCGCAGGGGCGGAAAGGCGTATCCGATCTCCGCCGCCGCCCGGTACAGACGTTCCCGTATCGCATTACAGCCGATCGTGACCACCAGCTGCCGGTATGTGGGAAAGAGGCGGGGTAGGTCTGCGGTGCCTCCCAGTACGGGCAGGCCACATATCTCTGTGCCCGACGCGATTCCGTCGTCCACGAAGGCGCAGTCGTACTGCATCGCGGCCAGTTCGGATACGACGCGGCCGAATCCGCCCGCGCCGATCAACAGCAGCTTTTCCTTAGACATTGGGGATGCCCTTCAGCGCGTTCTGCACATACTCGGTGGTCAGGATCTTCTTGACAGTGCCTTCCACATCCAGACGATTGGTGTTGTGGCTGGTGTAGGGCTCGTCCGCCATAGTATGTACCTCGCCGTTGACCACAAACTTGTCGTAGTTCAGGTCGCGGTTATCCGCGGCAACGCGGAAGTAGTGACCCATATCCTCACTGCGCAGACGCTCCTCACAGGTCATAAGGGTCTCAAATAGTTTCTCACCGTGACGGGTACCGATGATGTTCGTGCCGGTATCGCCGAACAGCTGCTGGACGGCCTTGGCCAGATCGCCGATGGTAGAGGCATCAGCCTTCTGGATGAACAGATCGCCGGGGTTTGCGTGCTGGAAGGCGAACATAACCAGATCCACCGCCTCGTCCAGATTCATCAGGAAGCGGGTCATGTTGGGGTTGGTGATGGTGATGGGGTTGCCAGCCTTGATCTGGTCAATGAACAGCGGAATGACAGAGCCACGGCTGCACATAACATTGCCGTAACGGGTGCAGCAGATGGTGGTACCACCACGTTCCGCAGCCACACGGGCATTGGCGTAAATGACGTGCTCCATCATGGCCTTGGAGATGCCCATGGCATTGATGGGATAGGCCGCCTTGTCAGTGGACAGGCAGACAACACGCTTAACGCCTGCATCAATGGCAGCATGCAGGACGTTATCGGTACCGATGATGTTGGTCTGAACCGCCTGCATGGGGAAGAACTCGCAGGAGGGAACCTGCTTCAGAGCAGCAGCGTGGAAGATGTAATCGACACCGGGCATTGCGTCACGGATAGACTGCGGATTGCGGACATCACCGATGTAGAACTTCACCTTCTTGGCGGTGTCGGGATGCTTGGCCTGAAGCTCATGGCGCATATCATCCTGCTTCTTTTCGTCACGGGAGAAGATACGAATCTCCTTCAAGTCAGAGTCCAAGAAGTGCTTCAGAACGGTAGAACCAAAAGAACCAGTACCACCAGTGATCATAAGGGTTGCGTTATCAAATGCAGACATTTTTATTTCTCCTAATCTTTTATCAAAAAACATCCTTCAAAAGAATTGCATCAATCATCAGTTTGACATTTGGCTGCAAGTCTTTTATGAGGGTCGGAAACAAAAGGATTGTGCTTATTTGCGTCAGCAACGACGCCAACGCAGCACCAGACGCTCCCCACAAGGGGATCATGAGCGCATTCAGCAATACATTTGTTATTGCTGCTCCGATATACAAATATTTGAGATAATTTTGTTTACTGTAAGAAACGACCCATGCATTTCTGGCTACTCCCAGATAGGAAAAAGCTGTATACCATGTAATGATTCTCAACGGAGCTGCAGCCGGGGCGTATGCGTCACCATACAAAATACTCACAATCGGAGACGCTAAGAGCAAAAAGAGAAGTGAAACACCCACAGACACATAGAACACAATTGCATAAAGCTGCTTGTTCTTGCGTTCAAACAGTTTCTTATTATCGAAAGACTGCAAAATAACTGGGTGCAGAGAATCAATTATCGCCGTCAGCAAAAACACCCATGTATTGCACAGTGAAACTGCCGTTGAATAAAATCCCACTTCCGACTCATTCAACATTTGTTTCAGCATGAACTTATCCGTACTGCCGTAAATCGAGACCATCAAGCCAGCTAAAATGAAGTGATAGCTACTAAAGAATAATTCTTTTGCCTTGCGTACTGAGCACTTAAACTGAGGACCGTTGTGCTTTTTATACATGACAAGAAGGACAACAGCCACCACCATGTAGTCGATAGAAGTCGAAATGGCAAACCATTCTACGCTTTTTCCTGTTGCCAACAGCCACACTTTATAAGCGGAAACAACCGTATATGATATTACCGTCGCAAAAGCAGAGTATTTCGATTCAAGTTTTGATTGAAACCAATAGTCCAGGGTGTCCATCACTTGGAAAACCACACCAATGCCGCAGAGAAACACCACAATGTGCGTCGTAGTCTCTCCCTTATCAGCGATCAGCGTGATACACACCATCATAAGTACTGATAAGACGCTGGAAACCATTCTAAGGACAATCGCCGAGCCAACGGTTTCGCCTTCCTCGTCGGGATGATCCACAAAATTCTTTACGATAACCGAATTGATTCCAAGCGTACAGAATGATGCAAAGAAAGATGTGTATGTTGCAGCATAATTAATCAGTCCGAAATTGCTTGGTCCCAGGTATCGTGCCGTAAGTAATCCAACAAAAAACGCAAGCAGCATGTGATATACCCGTCCGACAATAATCCAGCTTGCATTTCTTGTCACCTTACTGCTCAGTAAATCTCGTATCTTCATACTTCTAGATTCCTAATGACTTTTGCCGGAACACCACCAACCAAAGTATTATCCGGTACATCATGTACCACACACGCACAAGCAGCTACAACACAGCCATTACCTACAGTTGAATTGTTGCAAATCGTACTTCTGCCTCCAATCCATGTTCCGTTTCCAATCACCTGATGATAAATCTCGCCCTCACCGGCTCTTCGGGTCCTATCTCCAATTGCGTGTCCGCCCGTTTGAAATGTAACCTCTGGACCAAGATCACAATTATCGCCAATTTGGACTGTACCGTTTCCATTGACCTTACAGTTTTTACCAATCCAACAATTATTTCCAATCGCAATGGCACCTTTGCATTCAATAGGGCCAACTATTGTCGTCCCGTCTCCGACTGGACACCCGATTCCACGGAGCAATTTTCGTTTCATATTGCACGCAAGCGGTTTTGTTCCGACAAAAACATGGTTAATCAAAAACAGATTTAACGTTCTCTTGATACCATTTAAATGCAGCATTCTTTTAAGATTCATTTGCATGATACCATCCATTATCCAATATTTCTGCGTTGCTGCAGGGACCGTCTTCAAACAAAGTCTGCGCCGTGTTGCCTTTGATGATTTCCCTTGCTAATTCAACAAATCGCCCGGATGCCACCTGTGCATTCCATGTATCTGAAATCGTGGCATAAGCATTCTCGCCCATCTTTCTTCTATAGGCGTCATCGTCCAACAATCTACAGACCTGTTTTTCAAAGTGCTTTTGATTCCCGTTTTCGTAAATCAGACCATTTACGCCATCCTTGATTAAGAAAGGCACTGAGCCAATTGCGTGGCTTGCAACAACCGCACATCCACTGTTCATCGATTCATTTAAAACGGCTCCCCAACCCTCATTAAAATCACTGGTAAACAGGAACACATCGGCTCTTTCCATATAAGCACGTACTTCGTCCGGAGACATTGCGCCAAGCATTTCTACGCAATCTTCTACGCCTTTGCTCCGAATCATTTCACGAAGCTGTGCTTCCATCTCACCATTGCCGATAATACTTATTTTAAAGGAGTAGCCTTTTTTCTTAAGAGATGCTGCTAACTCGATGGAAGCATCCGGATGCTTCCATCCTATAAGCCTGCCGGCCCATAGGATGGAAGCCTGAGGATGCTTCCATCCTGCTGACGTAACCGATAGCTTTCGCTTCATCAATTCAGCGGCATCATATTTTTTGGTCTCCGGGAAATACCCCCACTTAAAGGTTCTTCCCTTAAAATTTGTGTAGCGATTCAAATCCGCAGCAGTATAGGCACTGCTACAGCAGAAATACAACGTTCCCTTTTCAAACGGTTTCAAATGCTTCCACGCACTCGCAAAATTGTGCGGGATCTGCAACAACCCCGTTCCCGCCTTAAAGTAGCGCTCACTAAACTTAAAGCACAGTTTTCCTTTACTCGTGCGGCGCACAATCAGACTATCCGGGCATGAGCCGTATATCGCTACATCTGCATCATCAATTAGTTTTTCGGCCTGATGCATTTTCTCCTCAGAATCGTAGGCACAAAGCACAAACGGGTATTTGTGATTCATATCCTCATACCCCATGTCAAGTCTCTCTTGCGGAATCGCTTCTAAGGCAACAAATGTATACTCCACACCATCTTGACTTAAAATTCCCTGTGAGAAAGGAAGCTGATGATGATTCATAAAATTAGAAACCATTACAGTTTTCATAAAGGCTCCTTCCTTCCCGCCAGATAGAAAAGCACATAAACAAACTCTATTCCCGGAAATCCTCCCAGAAAAATACTTGCCTCTCCACTGGATTGAATAAACAACCCCAAAATACAAATCAAAGCAGTCCGTGCAACTGGATTATCATTTTCACAACACGCCAAGGTTTTTTTAAGCATCATCCCATAAAAGAGTATTGTTCCCAATAAACCTGTAGAGCAAAGATGTGCCAACGGTGCATTATGGGCATTAGCAAAGCTCGCCTCGCCTAAATTTCCAACTATCCATTGAAAATTAGTACGTAACAAAGAAAGGTAGTCAGTAAATGTTCCTTGACGACCTGAAAATAGTGACTTGCCCATTATCATTAGGTCAGCATATCCACTTCTAAATAGCATCAGATACATTGGAACGAACAATATTGGAAATGCAAAACATAGAGCCACAATCATTTTGGGAATTCTAATTTTTACAGGCAGTATTGCACTTGCAACTACAAATATAGCCGCAATCATACATGTTCTTGCGCCTGTCATCCATAGTAAATACAGCAAATACGTAACAAGTATAACAACAAAAGCTTTTTTCCTTGCATTTTTTAGATAAATTATGACAATGCAAATTACCGCAAAAATATAAATTCCTGCAAGATTGCTGTTTCCAAAATACAATGTAAGCGTCGGTGAAACTGTATTATTATCTCTATAATATGCAAACGGCATTAGTGAATAAGCAGAGAACAGCAATCCACTTAGTATTCCAAATCTATATACTGTATCAATCGTTTTTTTATTCTGCAAAAACGTATTATTTAATGCTATAACCCAAAATAATGAAAAATAACAAACTATGGCATAAAGCAATCCGCTTTCAAACGGTTCATCCGTTGTAAATAGACTCACAACAACATCAATGAGAAGTACAAAAAACAATACTATATATTTTCTTTCTGCGCCGTTATTGTAAATCGTCAAAGCGATATTTGCTGTTGTTGCAATAACACCAAGCCAAATCACATAGTGGATAATTCCAGTGTTTTTTAATGGAATAAGCAGAAAGAATAAGAACGCCGCAAACAGTTGGATGTCATGGAAAGATACCTTAAATTCTCGAAGCGCATGTTTTTCAACCATTTATACTTTAAAAACCTCCTACCATATCACTATATAATTTTATATAATCACCATATTTCACCTTTTCACTAAATCTGCAAGCAGAATTAATGCACGTAATTCGGCTAACGTCCGCACAGTTATTATTTATGATTGCTTCTAACATTTCTTCATAAGAATCAACCACTACACCCGAATTCTCATCAATGCACTCAGGGCTTCCACCAGTGCGAAATGTAATCACAGGTATCCCGCATGCTTGTGCTTCAACATTCACCAATCCTAAAACTTCTTCTCTGGTCGGATTCACAAAAACATCTGCTGCGGTATAAATGCCTGCAAGTTCTTTTTGATTCTGTGTTCTATGAATTGTTATTATACTAGCGGGCAACTTCTTATCAATTTTTTCATCCGTTCCAACTAAAACAATTTTGAACAGATTTCCATCCAGTTCAGACGCCAATCTTATAAAGCAATCCAGACCTTTTTTTACTCCCCAGCCAAATGAAACTCCCAAAATAACTTTCTGTCCCTCTTTAACGCCCCACTTATTCCTATATTCATTTTCTGTTGGCTTAAATACATGCAAATCGATGCCATTGTTAATAACTTTTACTGGATATTCATTTAAATAAGATTCATTCACAAGATTCGCCAGCCATTTTGACGGAGTAACAACAGTCAAATTTTTTACCCCAGTAAACCATTTTTTCTTTAACCTCCACATTCGCTTTGTATTATCATACAATGCTTCTGGATATTCTTTATACTGAGGGCAATTAAAACAACCTGTTCTCCATTTATCACATTTTGCCATTGTAAAATGTGGACATTGTCCAGTGAACGCCCAGCAATCATGCAGAGTCCATACAACCGGAATTTCATGCTTCTTTATATACGAAAATAGCATTGGCAAATTAACATATGAATTATGAAGGCTGTGCAGATGAATAATATCGGGCTTGAATTCATCAATCTTCTTCAAAAGTTTATATGTCTCAAACCATGCGAAACACCCATTGAATCCTGTGATTCTGGCAAGCGCAACATTTACCCGGCGACTATTGAATGTTCCGATTCGATAATAGCCGCAGTCCTCACCTGCATCACGGTTCGTTGTGGTAATAGGCGACGCACACATTACCTCGTGACCCTGCGCTCTTGCTACCTTGGCAATCCCCATCATGATTTTTCCGGTGCTTCCTTTTGCCCCACCGTTAATCTGCACAATACGCATCACTCGTACTCCTCACTGATTATCGCTAAAAAATGTATATCCTCTACGCCTCATGATTGCCTTTGAGAGATTGAACAGCGGCTTCGGAAGCCACTCACGAAGCCACGTCCGGAATTCAAGCATCCATTCATCTTTAACTCGCATATCCTCTCGGTCACCTTTATAAATAGGATTCCCATCGAAATACTTGCGTGCCTTCGTCAGCACCTTTCCCTTACGAATCACGTCAAGAATAGGGAATTCCCCGCGTCGGCTATCTGCGCAACGGGCATTCAGCTGTCGTGCCATATTCGTCAACGCAACCTCATACTGCCAGGCATTCAGCGTTTTTGTCAGTGTCTTTTCCATGAAATCCTTACGCCAAATGCCCGCATACAGACTGACAATGTAATTGCCTGCATGATTGTCCAGCAGAAAAATACCCGGTTCCAATTCCTCAGCTTTTCTGTTTCTCAGACTCTTCATGGTCATAACAAACAGACGCAGATAATCAATCTGATGCTTTTCCATGATCTGAATATCTTCGTTGACCGCCTGAGTCGAAATCCTTTCCGTCAGGAAATAGTCATCCAAGGTAAAGAGAACATACTCGGTCTTAATCAGCGGCATCACTGCTCTCAGACGTTCCGTTATTTCCGTGCCTTCGCCTGCTGCCACCACTGTTACATTTTCAAAAGTACGATCAGTGGGTTTATCGGTTACTAAAAACGTCTCCACATTTCGGTCTGCCCAATTCTGATTCAAAAGCAAAATATGTGCATCCCACAAATCCGAAAACTTGTCGCACGTCGAAATAATAATTGAAAAGTTGTTCTCCATCACCATGTATCCTCTGCCACTTATTTCATATGTCGGATTGCCTTTGCAACCACATCTTCCGATGCCTTGCAGCTAGCCTGTAGATTATGATGCTCTCTTGTCATCACAATCGCTTGTTCGTAGTATTTCTTTTGAAGTTCCTGATTCGAAATCAGCTGTGTAATCGAATCCACCAATTTGGCTTTATCCGTACAAACCATTGCCGCATCCGTTGACTGCATATACTCAATGATGCCGCTTTCTAGCGAGCCATATGTTAGAATGGATGCACCACTCGCCAATGCGTCCGCTGCCTTCGTAGAGAGTGAATACCGTGAAAGGTTGATGTCCTTTTCCTCAAATCCCTCTACAATAACCGTTATGTCGCTTTCTGCCATGCGCTTTTGAACCTGCGTGTACGGCACAGAACCCATATATTTGACATTTTGATTGTCCTTGAATACAGAATAGACCTGCTCGTCCTTTTCGTTGGAATAAACCTCCAGCATATATTCTGGGTTGATTTTCCCAAGGGCGTAGCCAATATCGTTCAGGGAGTTGTTGCGTCCCATACCGATATTTCCGAAGTAAGTAATAACCGGGCAATCTTTGTTAATCACGCTGAACGGTTTACGCTGAACCGTAGAAGTCAAATAAACCGTTTCGCCGTCCAGTCCAAATTCCGAATTATACTTATCCCGAATCTTGTCGCTGATGTAAATCGCACTACCCGGCCAAGTCAGAACCTTGTCAATCAATTTCTTGTAGGTCGATTTATAAAGGTGATAGATCGGATTCAGCGTCTTTTCTACATTGAAATAATAGTCATCGCCAATGCAGGAGACAATTGGCACGTTATATCTCTTGGCGACATACATTGCAATCTGCGGGATAAAATAGTCATCCGAAAAAGCCAGAAACACGCATTCTGGTTTGAAGTCATCTAGCCAATTATTTAGCTTCTCCGTGCACCAGAATCTCTTACGCCAGAGGATTCCCCTGAGCAAATGCGTAAGAGGCGTATGCTTTCCACCGAACTTGTAGGCAGCTTCTGCTTTTGCATTTCCGAGTTCCAAATCATTGTCTTTCCACTCGGTGTCAAGCTCATCATCATAATAAATTACGCCAGTATCGACTTTCTTCCCCATCCACCGCTGCAACACACGGTGATCCGTAATTTGGAAAAGCGTTTCGCAATGCCCCTTGCACGGCTTCTTTGTATTAGAGAATATCTGTGCAATATTCTCTTTCTCCCAATAGTGAAAGTACGCATCAAAAGCGCGTGACGTTGATTTTGTGTTATATGGAACCGTTCCTACGATCAGCACTCTCGGATGCATATCGTTTCTCCTTTGAACTTTTATCGAATACTTAATACTTTCTTGAGTACGACATTTTGATCGAGCAGACGGATAACTACTGCGCACAGCCCTACTGTCAGGGCGAAGTTTCCGGCAGTCAGTAAATACCCTTCAATACTGCTAAATTGGATTGCAACACTGCTTTTGAAGATATTGAGAAGCAGACCGTGCATCATGTAAATTTCCAAGCTTTGTTTTCCTGCCCAAAGGAAAAAATCGCTTACTTTTTCTTTCCGAATAATACAAATCTCAGCACGGCATTTGGGTTCATCATCACTATTGCCATCACAGTAAGTGCTACCGTAATCACATAGTTGACCAGAACCAAGCTCAGCCCCACCGGACTGTACAGAATCGGCACTTTGTCCGACTTGATCAAGCTGAGAAGCAGATAGTGCGTGAGATACACTTCCAACGAGTGCTCTCCGACCCATGCAAGAGTACCCCCCGATTTTACTGGAGAAGATTCCCCTACAGAGACCACATACTGCAATACACCCAGCCAACGATGTTGCCGCACGCAAGATAATCGCAAAGCCGCCATCCGACATCTCATAAAGCGGAAATCTAAGAATAATGAACAGCCACACCGCAAAGCAGATTGCGACTATACTATCAATCATCTTTTTGCCTGTATCGGATTTCTTCATTCTGTCATCAAACTGACCATACAAGAACCCTGCATAGTAGAAAGGCATATAATAGAGCGTCAATTTGATTGCAAAGAACGAAAGCCCTAAAATTGCGCCAATTCCCACCAGCAGAACCATTCCCACTAAGTAGCACCCCAAAAGTACGGCCTGCTTCTTCAGCAGGTTTTCTTTGCTCACCCACTCTGCAATGAAAGAGGCAATGCCAAAAATCATGCTAATCGTCCAAATCGTTGCAAGGAACCAATAACCTGAATCCATATTCCACAGGAGATGCTTAACGTTTAGGAAACCATCCTCTCCAAAAATGATACCTCTAACTAAAAAACTCCATACAGCCCACGGCAGCATATACGCAACCGTTCTACGCTTCACATATTTCCACAGCCCCTTACCATCAGAGATTGGGCGGCTATATTTCGTTACAAATCCACTGATCAAGATGAACAACGGCATTTGCAATGACCAGATGATGTTGAAAAGAAAACTCTTCTGCGAATCAACAGTACATCCAGTCATGGTATGCCCCAAAACAACCAGAAGCATCGCTATGCCACGCATGATATCCACAAATTGATTTCGGTTTTCTGTCTTAGCCTGCATCCCTTAATACCCTCTCAAACATAAACTTCCGCAGCCAGTTGGGCGCCAGCGCCGACCCGCTGCGGATTACGCAGCTCTTTATGTACTGTCCTTCTCCAATAAAGCCTTGCTGTTTCATAAACTTGAACAGTCTTGCCTGCGTCTTGGCATATTTCCAACCGGCTCTTCTTAAATACATATCCGAGCCAGCTCTCATATGGAGCAGCGGCTCTTGAATGTTGTACCCATGATATCCTGCCATCAGCATCCTTAGCCAAAGGTAATAGTCCTCCAGTAAGTAGAAATCCTGATAGGAGCCAACTGCTTTGACTGCGGACTTCTTATACATCACGCAGGGGTGATTAAACGGATTCCGCTTCTTTGCAAACTCTATAATTTCCGCATTCGTCTCCGGCGGCACTCGCCTCGTATCAACCGTGTTCGGATCAGTGGTAAACTCCTCCACGATGCCGGAGCAAATGCTCACCTCCGAATGTGTGTTAAACACAGCAATCTGTTTTTCACATCGATCTGGATAAGCGATGTCATCGCTGTCCATCCGGGCAACCAACTCATTTTTGCAATACTTGATTCCCTCATTCAGCGCATTGCCAAGCCCACCGTTTTTCGCAAGTCGGACAACATTCAGAGATTCACCCATCTCCTGCTGCTTTGTAGCAATCACGCTATCTAGCTGTTCGTTCAGTGGTCCATCACATACCAATACGAAATCATTTGTGGATAGCGTCTGCGCTTGTATGCTCTCTATTGCCTGCTTCAGATACTCCGGCTTCTCTTTGCGATAGACCGACATAAGAACGGAGTATTCTCTGTATTCCACAACACTCATAGTCCCTCTCCGCATATCAAAGATTACAGCCCAGACTCATCTCAAAGAGTCTGAGCCGTTTTCCTTATAAAGCTCTACTAATCGTCCTCAGCAGTGTGATCTACATGTTGCCGCTATTATGTCTTGTGCCGCTATATCTTCCAAGTCTTAGCAGGTGAAGTGTGGATTCTCGACGTTAATTGGTGATTTCTCCACTCATAGCAGTGGTTTGACCCTCGGAAATTCCCTCGGTGCTTTCCGGCGTAAACAGGATCTTCACCGTGGCAAAGCAGATGCGCAGATCCGTTATCAGGCTGGGATGGGAGATGTACATCAGATCCATCTTCAGCTTGTCGTAGGGCCGGGTATTGTACTTGCCGTAGACCTGCGCGTAGCCGGTAAGACCGGCCTTAGCCTGCAGGCGCAGACGGAACTCCGGCATCGTCTCCTCGTACTGCGCCGCGATCTCCGGGCGCTCCGGCCGGGGCCCCACCACGGACAGGTCGCCCCGCAGGATGTCCACCAGCTGGGGCAGCTCATCGATGCGCGTCCTGCGGATAAAGCGTCCCACCGGCGTGATACGGTCATCGTACTCGCCGGTGGACAGGCGGGCCACGCCGTCCTTCTCCGCGTCCACCCGCATGCTGCGGAATTTATGTATCCGGAACACCTTGCCGTTCCGGGTCAGACGATCCTGAGTGTAAAAGACCGGGCCGCCGTCATAGAATTTGATGGCTGCCGATGTCACCAGAAACAGGGGGGACAGCACCAGCAGCGCCAGCGCCGATGCCAGAATATCAAAGACCCGCTTGACCAACAGATACAGCGGCGACGGATGATACCGCCCTACCTTGAGAATCGGGAGGTGGAACAGGTGCACCTGCCGTGCGCCCTGCATCAGGGTATCGCCGATGCGCGGCGTCACATACACGTCGATGTCCCGCTCCACGCAGTATTTCAGGATCTCGTTGCGCTGACTGCTGCTGACATCGCTGAGGAACACCACACCGGCGCCGTCCAGCACGGACAGGTCTGCCAGACAGGACGCGGCGTCCACGACGCGCTTGACAGCGAAGCTCTGTCCAAGGCCGGAGCGGGCAATGAGCTCGTCCACCGCGGTGTGGTCGCTGTATACCACCACGGATGGGGCGGCGGGGTGAGCAGCGAAGTGCCAGCGGCGCTTCAGGACGCACCACAGCGCCGACACCAGAAGCTGGAGCGCAAGCGTCCCCAGCATGGGGAGCACATTCACGAAGCGGCGGGCCAGCAGGCAGGTGACGAAGTAGAAGATGACATCCGCGAACAGAATAGAAAGAGCCTGGCTGAAAACCGCTTCCAGAACGCTCTGCAGCACCACCTCAAACGAGTTGTAGGCGCGGCAGAGCAGACAGTACACCAGGCAGAACAGTGCGCTCACGCACCATCCCTCCAGATGAAACGGCGCAAAAAGCGCACTCTTATAGAAGCTGAACCAGCACAGGCCAAACAGGGCGGTGGTGCAGGCAGCGCCAAAGGCGTCGACAGCAAACACCGTCAGGTCGTATTTAAATTTTCCCACTTCCAAGATCCCCCTCAATTTTCTCATTCAGTGGACACGCCGCCTGTGAACAGGCGGCACCGCCGTGAAGAGCAGGTCCCTCTCACGGATCGCAGCGATCCCCCTTTACCTGCCGGTTCACGGTATGAGGCGCGCACGGCGGCGCAAAAACTCATATTTAATATAATACTACTTCTATATAACACTACAAAATGCGGGAAAAGTCAATCTCTTTTTGCCAAAATGATTGACTTATTGTAAAAGCACGTCGAAGGAAGCGCCCGCTACGCCCGGTAGCCCAGCGCCGCCGAGATCATGGCGGCTGTGGTGCAGACCTGCTCCACGGCGTCCCGGAACTCGTCTGAGTGGGTGCTGCGGAACATACCGATGACGCCCACGGTATACCGGACGGTGCGCTCCGCCGTGTACACCGGCGCGGAGATGGAGCGCAGGCCGATCTTGTACTCGCCGTTTTCGATGGCATAGCCGCTCTCGCGGCAGGCGTCCGTCTCCCGCAGCAGCGCGTCCACGTCCGTGATGGTATGGGGCGTGAACTGGGTCATGTCCTGCCGGCGCAGCAGCTTTTCCGCCTCGGCCCGGGGCATGTGGGCCAGAAAGACCTTGCCCTGGGACGTACAGTAGATGGGCAGCCGCGCCCCGGCGTCCGACACGATGCGCAGTCTGTCCCGCGCCTCCACCTGATCCAGCGTGATGACGCTGCCGCCCTCGCAGATGGACAGCATCACCGATGCGCCGGTGGACTGGGACAGGTGCTCCATGTAGGGGCGGGCCACCAGCGAAATATCCCATGTGCGCTCCACCTGCCGCCCGTACTCGAAAAGCCGCAGGCCCAGCGCGTATTTGCCGCCCGGCGTCTGGGTGATGATGTCGTAGGCGCGCATGGTGGTCAGCAGGCCGAACACCGTGCTTTTAGGGTAGCCGCAGCGCTCCGTCAGCTCCGCCAGCGACAGGGGTCTCCCAGCCTGACTCAGCACCTGCAGAAGCTCCATGGCCTTGGCCACGGACAGTATGATGTTGCCGTCCACCATGATATGTCACCGTCCTTTGCATCCTCTATCATAGCGCAGGGTGCGGCGGGCTGTCAAGGCTGTGCGCCTGCCGGACGGGGCTTGCCGGCGGCGGCCGGGTGTGGTATACTACGGATATCTGAGCAGGTAAGGAGAGCGCACCATGTTGGAGATCCTTATGGCCTTTGCGCCGCTGATATTTCTCATCGTCTATGCGCTCAAGACTCGCCGCATGGCGGAGTCCATGGTGCTGGCCACGCTGCTGGCCATGGCGCTGCTGCACCGGCAGCACTTCCTCACCGGCACCATCGACGGTCTGTACGCCGTGCTGTCCAGCTCGTCGTACCAGTTCGCGCTGTGCGTCATCATCGGCTTCGGCGGCATGATCACCCTGTTTCAGGAGTCCGGCGCCCTGATGGGCTTCCGCGACCTGCTGCTGGCGGTGGGCGCATTCCCGAAGCTCGGGCCGCTGAAGCAGGCCTATCAGCGGGTGCGCAGCGGCGGCCCGGCCTTTGAAAAGAAGGAAAAGGCGGAGAAGCTGGTGGACATCGCCGATGTGGACGAGAGCCGCGTCTCCCCGGCGTGGAACGCCGTGGTGCCGCTGGCGGTGCTGGTAGGCGGCACCATCCTGTTCGGCAACGACCTCGTCCACGGCATGGTGCTGGCCATCATCGCCCAGTTCCTGCTGTATGTGCCCCAGAGGATCATGACCGTGAAGCAGTTTTTCGAGCATTTCTTCAACGGCGCCAAGGGTATGACATCCCTTGCCATCGTGGTATGCTTCGGCTTCATGCTCAGCGAGGCCAACCGGCAGCTGGGGCTGTTCGACATCCTCATCAACAGCATCGGCAGCGCCGTGCCGGCGGCGATGGTACCGCCGCTGGCGTTCCTGCTGGTGGGGGCCACGGTGTTCGCCGTAGGCGGCTGCTGGGTGGTGATGACCATTGCCATACCGGTGTTTGTGCCGCTGGCGCTGTCCACGGGCGTGGCTGCGCCGGTGATCATCGCCGCCGTCATGAGCGGCATCGCGCTGGGGTACAGCACCTGCTTTTACGCCGACGCGGTGTTCATGACTACGGCAGGTACCGGCGTGTCCAGCATCACCATCATCCGTACCACCGTGCCCTACGCCACGGTGGGAGCGGCGGTGGCGGTGATCGGATTTTTGCTGTGCGGGCTGGGCGTGCTTTAAGAAAACGGCAGGGGAGCGGGCATCCGGGAGGATGTCCGCTCCTGTTCTTTACGGATTCTTAACTCGACTGGATGGCAGTTTTCTGGTATACTACCATCAATTTACAAAAGGGAGGGGTCGTACCTATATGGATACTGACGGCGGTGACTATCCGGGTAACCATCTGAACTGCCATCTGTTTTTGGGAGCATATCTGCGCTGCGCGTTGCGGGGCAGACGTGCTTTTTTGCGCTTGTAGGCGCCCGCTCACCGGAAAAAAACAGACGACAGAAAAGGAGCTACATATTTTGTCAACCACGACTTGTATCATTATGATGGCGGTCTGCCTGCTGCTGTCCGCCTATTTTTCGGCCACGGAGACGGCCTTTTCCTCCGCCAACACCACGCGCCTTCGGACGCTGGCGGAGAAGGGAAGCGGCGGCGCGGCGCTGGCGCTGAAGCTGCTGGAGCAGTATGACCGTCTGCTGTCCACCATCCTCATCGGCAACAACATCGTCAATATCGCCACCGCGTCCATCGGCACGGTGCTGTTTGTGCGGCACTACGGCGACGCGGGCGCCACCATCTCCACGGTGGTGGTGACGGTGGTGGTGCTGATCTTCGGCGAGATATCCCCCAAGAGCATCGCCAAGGACTGCGCGGAGCGGTGCGCCATGCTGTCCGCCCCCATCCTGCGGGTGTTCATCTGGGTGCTGCTGCCGCTGAACCGGCTGTTCTCCCTGTGGAAGAAGCTGCTGAGCAGGGTGTTCCGCCTCGGCGGCGAGAGCAAAATGTCCCAGGAGGAGCTGCTGATGCTGGTGGATGAGGTGCAGCAGGACGGCAGCATCGACCGGGACGAGGGCGAGCTGCTGAAAAACGCCATCGGCTTTTCCGAGCAGGAGGCGCAGGACATCCTCATCCACCGGGTGGATCTGGCGGCGCTGCCCGTCACCGCCGGTAAGGAGGAGATAGCGGCGCTGTTCACCCAGACCAAGTACTCCCGGCTGCTGATCTACGAGGACTCCATCGACCACATTCTGGGCACCGTCCACCAGAAGGACTTCTATGTGGGCTGCGGCGTGACGGATAAGCCGCTGCGGGACATTATCGCCCCGCCGGTGTTCGCACTGGAGAACGAGCCCATTCGCCTGCTGCTGAAGAAGCTGCAGCAGGCCAAGACCCATGTGGCCGTGGTAGTGGACGAGTACGGCGGCACCTGTGGCATCGTCACCATGGAGGATATCCTGGAGGAGCTGGTGGGCGAGATCTGGGACGAGCACGATGAGGAGGAGGTATTCCTGCGGAAGCTGGGCCCGGACACCTACACCGTGGACGCGGCCATGGATCTGGAGGATTTCGCCGCGTATTTCCACGTCAAGACCGGCTCGGAGATGGTATCCGTCAGCGGCTGGGTCATGGAGCAGTTCGGCCGCGTGCCGGAGGTAGGGGACAGCTTCACCTGCGGTGATCTGCAGGTGGAGGTCATGCGGGTGGAGAACCACCGCATTGAGGAGATCCGCGTGGTGCAGAGGGCGGCGGAGCCGTCGGAAGCACCGGCCTGACACCCATAAAGCAGAGAAAAAGCCGCGTCAGCGGCTTTTTTCTCTGCCCGGAGACGGGCATTTTTACCGGCGCGCCAAAAAAGCTGTCAGGCGGGCAGAAAAAGTTTTTGTACCGTTAAGAAAGTGTGGTATACTACACATACTACACGCCCCTGCGGCCCAAAGGAGGACACACCATGCGCAAGACAGCCCACAGCGAGGCGGCACTGTTCCGGTTCCGCGGCGTACCGCCGCTGGGTATGGCGGTGTCCATGGCCCTGCAGCATCTGGTGTCCATGATCGTGGGCTGCGTCACACCGGCCATCATCATTGCCAACACCGTGGGACTGCCCCAGAGCCAGAGGGTGCTGCTGATCCAGGCATCGCTGGTGATGTCGGCGGTGACCACGCTGCTGGAGCTGTTCCCCATCGGAGGACGGTTCGGCGCGGGGCTGCCGGTGATCTTCGGCGTCAGCTTCGCGTACCTGCCCAGCATGCAGGCCATCGCCTCCGGCAGCGGCGGGCTGGCCGCCGTGGCGGGGGCCATGATCGTGGGCGGCATCGTGGCCACGCTGGTGGGTGTGTTTATCAAGCCCATCCGCCGCCTGTTCCCGCCGGTCATCACCGGCACGGTGGTGTTCACCATCGGCCTTTCCCTGTACCCCACGGCCATCCACTACATGGCCGGCGGCACCGGCAACACCTACGCCTCCGTGGTGGAGGAGCGGGGCCTTACCGAGGCGCTGGTCTACGGCTCGTGGCAGAACTGGGCCATCGCGGCATTTACGCTGGCGGTGGTGCTGCTGACCAATCACGGCAAGGGCGTGTGCAGGCTGGCGTCCATCCTGCTGGGTATTCTGGCGGGCTACGCCGTGGCCTTCGCCGCGGGAATGGTGGATCTGTCCGGCATCGCCGGTGCGTCATGGTTTTCCCTGCCGGAGGTGCTGCCCTTCGGCGTGACGTTTGAGCCCTCCGGCTGCATCGCGCTGGGGCTGCTGTTCGCCATCAACTCCATTCAGGCCATCGGCGACCTGACCGCCACCACCGTGGGCGGCATGGACCGGGAACCCACTGACCGGGAGCTGCAGGGCGGCATCGTGGCCTACGGCGTCAGCAACATCCTGACGGCGCTGCTGGGCGGTCTACCCACGGCAACATACTCCCAGAACGTGGGCATCGTGGCCACCAACAAGGTGGTGAATCGCTGGGTGTTCGCCATGACCGGCGGCTTCCTGCTGCTGGCAGGCGTGGTGCCTAAGTTCTCCGCCGTTCTGACCACCATTCCCCAGTGCGTGCTGGGCGGCGCTACGGTGGCGGTATTCTCCACCATCGCCATGACCGGCATGAAGCTCATCGCCGGGGAGGGCATCACCGCCCGCAGCACCACCATTGTGGGCCTGTCGGCGGCGCTGGGCGTGGGCATCTCTCAGGCGGCGGACGCGCTGGCCCAGTTCCCGGAGGCCGTCACCACCATCTTTGGCAAGTCGCCGGTGGTCATCGCCACGCTGCTGGCGGTGTTCCTGAATCTGGTGCTGCCCCGCGAAGAAAAGTAACCAATAAAGAGGAGCCGTCCCGCGGGACGGCTCCTCTTTATTCCTCAGCAAGCTCCAGCACCACGGGGCAATGGTCGCTGCCGGTGATCTCCGGCCAGATGTCCGCGTTTTTGACGCGGGGCATCAGCCGTTGGGAGACAATGAAGTAGTCGATGCGCCATCCGGCGTTGTTCTCCCGGGCGTGGAAGCGGTAGCTCCACCACGAGTAGGCGCCGGTGCGGTCGGGATACAGGGCGCGGAACGTGTCCACAAAGCCGCTTTGCAGCAGTTGGGTCATCTTGCCCCGTTCCTCATCGGAGAAGCCGGGATTCATTCGGTTGGACTGGGGATTCTTCAGGTCGATCTCCTGATGGGCCACGTTCAGGTCGCCGCAGTAGACTACCGGCTTTTCGGCGTCCAGCGCCATCAGATAGGCACGGATGTCATCCTCCCATTCCATGCGGTAGTCCAGCCGGGCCAGCTGATCCTTGGAGTTGGGGGTGTAGCAGCAGACCAGATAGAAATTGTCGAACTCGGCGGTGATGACCCGTCCCTCGTGGCGGTGGATATCGTCTCCGAAGTCATAGGTCACGGACAGGGGCGGACGGCGCGTGAACACGGCGGTGCCGGAGTAGCCCGCCTTGTCGGCGCTGTTCCAGAACCGCTGGTAGCCCTCCAGCGCAAAGGATGCCTGCTCCGGACGCATCTTCGTCTCCTGCAGGCAGATGACGTCCGCATCCGCCAGCGCGCAGAAGTCCAGAAAGCCCTTGTTCAGGCAGGCCCGCAGGCCGTTGACGTTCCATGAGATCAGCCGCATGATAAAGCTCCTCCGTGTTTCTCCGTACTGCGTACAATAGCCGCTTTGCGGCCATTGTACCATACTTTCGCGCCCGGCACAATCCGTTTCCGTGCGGCAGGTCAGGAAAAACGGACTTGACTTGCGCCCTGCGGGGGGATATATACTATACACATCAGGCAAAGAACGGAGGTATTCCTATGAGCAAGAAGCTGGTAGCGTATTTTTCCGCGTCCGGCGTGACGGCGCAGGTGGCCGGGAAGCTGGCGGAGGCCGTGGGCGCAGACCTGTTTGAGATCGCCCCAAAGGTGCCCTACACCAAGGCGGATCTGGACTGGACGAACGCCAGATCCCGCAGCACCGTGGAGATGAAGGAGCCCGGCTCCCGTCCGGCGCTGGCGGCGCAGCTGCCCAACGCGGCGGACTACGACACCGTCTATGTGGGCTTCCCCATCTGGTGGTATGTGGCCCCTACCATCGTCAACACGTTTCTGGAGAGCATCGACCTGAGCGGCAAGACCGTGGTGCCCTTCGCCACCTCCGGCGGCAGCGGCATGGGAAAGACCAACGAGCATCTGGCCCCCAGCTGCAGGGGCGCGAAGCTGCTGAACGGCAAGGTATTCAAGCGCGGCGTCAGCAAGGAAGAGCTGGCGGCATGGGCCGAGAGCCTGTAACAGCGCATCAACAGCAAAAATTCCGCTGTGCGAGAGGACAGCGGAATTTTTTTCTCTGTATGCCGGAAAGATCACGGCCCGGCCATGCTGAAAAACGCGCCCATCTTTCTTGACGAGGCCGCCGCCAACGTCGCCCCGGAGAACGGGAAGAAGCTGATGGATGCCATCGAGGCCATGACCCGTGAAAAGACCGTCATCACGCGCGTCCACCGGCGCAAGACCGTCCGGTGTGCCGGCCGGATCCCGGCGCCGGACGGCATCTGCCGCCGCTTTATCGCAGAGCGGAGACGGGCCGGGGGCTGGAAAATTTAACCAGAAAGGCGATGGCCGGGAGCCCCCGGCCATCGCCTTTTTCGCGGCGTACGGCGCATGAAATTTTCGTGAAAAATGTCAGTTCCTGTGAAAAAAAGTCTTGCGCCGCGGGGGTGCACGGTGTACGATATATGATGTATAGATGTGACAAAACCAGGCGGGCTTTTTGGGGATGCCCGCCAACGTGTCCCCAGCGGGATCGAGGAAACGGAAGACAGGATTTGAAGGAGGTCGCACATGAAGAAACGAGTATTGAGTCTGCTCATGGCGCTGGCGCTCTGCTTCACCATGCTGCCCACGGCGGCACTGGCGCAGCAGGCAGGCGCAGCGGATGTCTACACCACCGGTGAGGACACCGCCGTGCAGGGCAAGCGGGCGGTGCGGGCCGCGCAGGCCCTCATCGACGCCCTGCCGGACGAGGTGACGGCAGACAACGCCGAGGAGATCGCGGCGCAGCTGGCCAACCTCGATGAGACGCTGGCGGCGCTGACGGAGGAGCAGTACGCACAGCTGGATATGACCCGGTACGAGGCGCTCTGCGCGGCGCTGGTGCCGCAGGTGTCGCTGACCGCGGAGCGGGGCGGAGAGCACGCAGACCACCCCATCTGCGGCGACGCGAGCTGCAAGGAGAGCAGTCACCAGCTGCCTGCTGGCGAAAGCTGGACAGCGATCCATGATGCCGGGGAGCTGAAGGGCATCACCAAGGCGGGTTACTACTACCTGACCGGCCCTGTGGCGCTGACCAGTACGTGGTATCCCGAGGATGGCGTGGTATTGTGCCTGAACGGGTATAGCATCAGCATGGACGTGAAGAATAGTAATAATGATAGTACCATTTGCGTGAACGGAGGCGTGACCTTTACGCTCTGCGACTGCCAAAATAAAGGCACTGTCACGCACGGCATGAACGGTGCGGCCAGGTATACCGGCAGCGGCGTGTGGGTCGAAAATGGTAACGGAGCTGGGAAAGCCAATTTTGTGCTCTACAGCGGCAGCATCAGCGGTAACGAATATGACGACGCTTCGATGAAATTTGGCGCGGGCGTCCATCTTGGCGCCAACGCCAGCTTCACCATGCACGGCGGCAGCATCAGCGGCAACAAAACTGCGGGCTACGGCGGCGGTGTGTATGTGCAAGCCGGTACTACCAGCTTTACCATGACCGGCGGCACGATCACCGGAAACAGTGCCGGCCATGACGGCGGCGGTGTGTATGCGGCGAGCGGCACCTTCACCATGACCGGCGGCAGCATCAGCGGCAACACGGCAGGCAGCGGCTGCAATGGCGGCGGCGTGTATGCGGATATCAACGCCAACGTTACCTTGTCCGGCGCACCGGTCATCACGGGGAACAGCGATACGAACGGCACAGTGAACAATGCTTACCTCAATAAGGATGAGGTTTATGGAGAAGGCGGGACCTTTATCGGCAAGGGCGGCTTGGCTATAGGCGCCGACATCGGCGTGACCGTGGACGCGGGCAGGCTGCCCACAACGGACGGCGGTTATACCACCATTGCTGAAGCGGCGGAGGGCTATACGATCACAGCTGATGATGCGAAACGGCTCTCCGCCGATGCAGGCACGGGTTACAGCGTGCGGCAAAAGGATAATACGCTGGTGCTGGTCAAGGGCGAGCTGCCCCATGAGCATCCCATCTGCGGCGCGGCGCATAAGGACATCAACGGCCATACGGGCGCGTGCGCCGATGTGACCTGGACGGCATGGGACGGCGTGAGCGACATCACATACGATGCCAACAACACCGCCTATGTCTATCTGCGGGACAATGCGGAGCGGGATTCCGCCCTTGAGATCGCAAACGGCTACACGCTCTATCTCTGCCTGAGCGGGCACAGCCTTACGAAAAATAAGACCGGCAAATCCGTCATCAAGGTCGGAGACAACGCGACCCTCTCCCTCTGCGACTGCTCGGACGCGCAGTCCGGCAAGCTCACCCACGGAACGACCGCCAGCGGCTTAAAGTACACAGGTCATGGCGTATCCCTCGGCTACCGCAGCACGTTCAATATGTACGGCGGCAGCATCACCGGAAACCGCGCCGACACGGGCGGCGGTGTGTCGCTTGCTTCGGAATACAGCTACGCCAAATTCAACATGTACGGCGGCAGCATCACCAACAACGCTGCCACAAACGGTGATGGCGGCGGCGGTGTGCACAACCTGTTCGGCACGTTTACCATGTACGGCGGCAGCATCACCGGGAACAGCGCGGACACCCGCTGCGGCGGCGGCGGTGTGTATCTGGCCCGCATGGGCGAATTCGTCATGAAGGGCGGCGAGATCACCGGCAACACCGCCAAAAACGGCGGCGGCGTGTATACGGCGGTAAATGGGAACACCGGGCTCACCGTCTCCGGCGATGCGGCCATCACCGGCAACAGCAATACGGCCGGCAAAGATGAAAACGTCTATCTGGTGAGCGGCAAGACCATCGAGATCGGCGCGGACGGTCTGGGCGAAAAAGCCAGCATCGGCGTGACCACCGCCGATACGATCACCACCGGCAGCTACGTCACCGTCGCCAACGGCGCGGAAAACGGCTATACCGACGGCAATATCTTCAGCGATGCGGGCGGCGCCTACTGCACCCTGCAGGAGGGCGACAACGTCAACCTCTACAACGGTCAGCCCCACAGGCACCCCATCTGCGGCGAGGTCTGCGGACATACCGGCGGCACCCACGCTGACGCAGACTGGACGGCATGGGACGGCGTGAGCGACATCGTGTACGATGCCAACAACACCGCCTATGTCTATCTGACGGGCGATGCGGAGCGGGATACCACCCTGACTGTGGAGAAAGGCTACACGCTCTATCTCTGCCTGAACGGGTACAGCCTCACGATGAAGGCTGAGGGCGAAGTGATCAGCGTCACCGGCAGCTTCACCCTGACCGACTGCCGGGGCGGCGATGACACCAAGCCCTACGGTAAGATCACCCACGCAGCCGGAGTCGACGGCCGCGGCGTGAGAATCAAAAGCGCGGCGGACGCGAGCCTGTCGGAAACGGCCGTCTTCACCATGTACGGCGGTGAGATCAGCGGCAACAAGGTGAGCGACAGCGGCAGCATCAACTACGGCGGCGGCGTGCGTGTGAGCGATCCGTACAGCACGTTCACCATGCTCGGCGGCATCATCACCAACAACGAAGCCACCAACGGCGGTGGCGGCGGCGTCTACATCGGCGGCGGCAGATTCGAAATGTCCGGCAGCGCCGTTATCACCAGGAACAAGACCGCCAGCAGCCTGGGCGGCGGCGGTGTGTTTATGAACGGCAGCGACACCGTCTATGCCCTGAACGAGTTCATCATGTCCGGCAATGCGGTGATCTCCGAAAATACGGCCACCAACGGTAATGGCGGCGGCGTGTACATGAACAGTGCACCCGAGGTCACCATGAACGGCGGCAGCATCACCGGCAACACCGCGGCCAACAACGGCGGCGGCGTGTATGCGTTTTCCGGCACGTTCACCATGAACGACGGCACCATCGCCGGCAACAAGGCTACCGCCAAAAACGGCGGCGGCGTGTATGCGAACGGCAGCACGGCCTTCACCGTGAAGGGCGGCACCATCGGCGGCAGCACGGCTGCTGACGCCAATGCCGCCAAATACGGCGGTGGTGTGTATGTCAAGAACGGCACGTTCACCATGTCCGGCGGCAAGGTCACCGGCAATAGCGCCAGCAAAGACGGCGGCGGCGTGCGTCTCGACAAGGGCACGTTCAACATGAGCGGCAGCGCGGTCATCTCCCGCAATACCGCCGACGGCTACGGCGGCGGCGTGGATGCGAACGACGGCAGCTTTACCATGAGCGGCGGCAGCATCACCGGCAACACCACCACAAACGAAAGCCCCAACTGGAGCGGCGGTGGCGGCGTGTGTGTGTGTTCGATGCCGGCAAATTCACCATGAGCGGCGGCAGCATCACCGGCAACAATTCACTAAGAGGCGCTGGCGTGGAATTGGTCGGCAGCGGCACGATGACCGTTTCCGGCAGCGTACAGATCACGAATAACTGGCAGAAGGGCACGCTGGACAGCGCGAACGGCTTGTATGTGCAGGGCAGCAGGGGTAAGCCCGAAAACCTCTATCTGTACAGCGGCAAAACCGTCACCATCGGCACGGACGGTCTGAATGCGGACGCACACATCGGCGTCAGCACAGAGGACTGGCCCGATCCCGGCAGCCCGGTCAAAATCGCCACCAACGCGACGAATGAGGAGTCCCACTACACCGCGATCTTCACCCCGGACGCGGAAGAAGCGGACTACAAGATCACCAAAGAGAACGATACCGTCTACCTCAGCGCGCACGAGCATACCTGGCGGTATGCGCTGAAGTCCGGCACGAAGGACACCATCAGCGCCACTTGCGAAGAATGCAGATGGAACGGCGGCAGCGTGACCATCAAGGCGCCGGAGCACACCGTTTACGGCGACGGCAAAGACCACTCTGTGCAGATCGAGAATACCAACTGGCTGCCGGAGTATCCCGCGAACGCCGTCAGCTACAGAAAGGGCACGGAGACTATTGAGGCCCCCACGGACGCGGGCAGCTACACCGCCGTCCTTACCATCGGCGGCGTGGAAGCCACGGTGGACTATACCATCGGGCGCAAGACCGTGAGCGCCGGGGATGTGACCTTCTCCCATACCCACACGACCTACGACGGCACGCAGAAGAACGTGGCGGATTTCCTTGTGGTGACCGTGGACGGCAAGACCCTGACGCCGGGGACGGACTATGTGGTCTTCGGCACGACCTCCGCGTCAGACTTTGAGGAGGAGGGGTACAATGCGCGGATCGCCCTGCAGGGCAACTATGAGGGGACGGTGCCGTTCCGGTGGCACATCGACCCGCGGGAGGTGGAGCTGGAGCCGGTAAACGCCGCTGACCGGCGGTACGGCGACGGCAAGGGCAATGTGACCCTGCGGGTGACCAACGCGGTCAGGAACGATAGGGTCAGCGTGACCGTGACCGGCGGCGACGATCTGAGCGTCGGCACCCACAGCGTGACCGCGACGGCGCTGGATCGCCCGGAGTATACGCTGCCGGCTGACGCCGCCAAGCGGACGCTCACCTACAGCGTCGGCAAGGGCAAGGTCAATCAGGTAAACCTGACCATGTACGTCTACAACAATGTGGCAAAGACGCACACCTACGATTTCTCGCAGGCGCTGCCCGCGCTGGCGGACGGCCTGACATACGGCACCTGCAGCTATACAGGGAAAAAGAACTTGAACACGAACGTGGTCAGCGGTATCGGCTTTAATGGCAGCGTTCTGACGTTCAGCACCGGGCGGATAAGCAGCAGGCCGGGCACCTTGATCCTCTCGTACACCGCTACGGTCAAGAGCGACAACTACGAGGATTTTAAGCTGCTGCTATATGTCCGGACAAAGGACAAGACGGTGGCCGACCTGCCGGAGGCCGACATCACGATGGAGGGCTGGAGCTACGGGCAGACCCCGAACCAGCCCAGCGTTGCAAACCTCCCGGCGGGCGCGGCGCCGACCTTCACCTACAAGGATGCGAACGGCGCAGAGTTCACCCCCGCCAAAACGACTGACGCAGGCGCGTACACCGTAACGGTGCGCTATGAGACGGAGGACACCGTCCACACCGGCACAAGGTCGTTCACCGTCGCGCCCAAGACCCTGACGGCGGAGGACATCGGCGAGTACGGCCCGAGCGGCATCATCCCCAATAAGACCTATGACGGCGGCACCGGGATCGATCTGACCGGGCTCGGCGTCAAGAAGGCCGCGCTGGTCGGTACGGATGAAAACCTGATCATCAGCGGCTCGGCAGAGTTTGCCGGCGCGAACGCGGGCGACACCACACTCGTCTTTACGACGAACGGCAAGCTGACAGAGATCCCGGACGTTCCCGGCAAGGCGAGCAACTATCAGATCGCCGCGGGTCTGACCAAGCCGTTCGCGGCAAGGATCGACCAGCGCCCGATCGCCTTTACCGTGGACAGCGTCAGCAAGCGCCACGGCAGCGATACCGCCGACGTGCGCGTGACGTTCACCGGTGTGGCGGGCAATAACAAGTCGGGACTGGTCAGCGGCGAGACGCTGGTACAGGGCGTGGACTATGACGTGACCGCTGCCTTCACCCGCACGACCATGGGCGAGGACAACAACGTTACCGTGACCGTTACGCTGAAGGACACCGAAACGGCGCGCAACTACACGCTGGCGGGCGGCGGCACCGTCACCGGCGTGACCGGTACCATTACCAAGGCAGCTGCCCCGGTCATCCCGGAGCAGACGCTGGAGATCTACAGCAACGCCAAGACAATATACCCCATCGACCTTACGAAGGATTGGCCCGCAGGCGCGCCGGCACTCTCCGACTATATCCATGATAGGAACAGTCCGTATCTGGAAGCGGAGGAGCTCTCGGATCTGCTCTATAACAACGCCAGCTACATGATCCCCGGGCCGGATGACTGGAATGGGACGATCTATCTGAACGCCAAGGCTTTCACCGCAGATGTTGGGACAGACCTCGGCGTCCTCAAGGTCACGCTCAGGTCCGAGAATTATGACGATGCGACCATCCGCGTGCGCGTCAAGGTCAAGGCCAAGACGCAGCAGGCGCTGAGCGTCAGCATCGAGGGCTGGACGTACGGCAGTACCCCCAGTCAGCCCGTCTATGGGGCACCCGGCGGCACGGTGAGCGGCCCTGACATCACGTATACCTCCCGCGACGGCGCGACAAGCTACGGCGCGACCGCCCCGACGGATGCGGGCGACTACACCGTGACGATCCGCTACGAGAGCATCGATACCATCTGGAGCGGCTCGGCGGACTTTACCATCAGCAAGAAGCAGATCACACCGCCCGCGGCGGACACCACCGTGTTTACCTACACGGCGGACGAGCAGACCTACGCGCTGGCGGCGTCTCCGGATTACACTGTTTCGGACAACACCGTGCAGACGAATGTGGGAGACTACACCGTCCTCGTTTCGCTGAACGACACCGCCAACACCGAGTGGGCGGACGGCACGACGGAGGAGAAGACCTACACCTTCAGCATCGGCCCGGCGGCGCTGACCGTGACGGCGCTGGATAAGGAGATCCTCGTGGGCCAGAGCGCGCCCGATCTCTCCGACCCGGCGGAGGGCACGGACTACAGAGTCGAGGGTCTGCTGGGTGCGGACGTGCTGACAGGGGTCACGCTGACCTACGGCGAGACGCCCGACACCGGCAGGATGGGCAGCTATGCCATCCATGCTGCCGCAGCGCAGGCGAATTACGACGTGGCCTGCGTCTCCGGTACGCTGACCATCCGCAAGTACGCCGCCCCTGTGCTGGCGGATATCCCCTTCAGCTGCAAGTACACGCTGACCGGTGAGCAGACCGTGGATGTGTCGGGCCTGGTGCCCGGTGCGGAGGGCTATACTCTGGGCGCGGCGGCCGGCGAGACGGCCATCGTCTCCGGGGCTGCCGTGGACGCCGAAGGCGTTGTGACCTACACGCTGACCGGCGTGGGCAAGGCGGGCGATTCCGTGACCCTGCCTGTGACCATCTCCTCCGCCAGATATGAGGATGCGGCGGTCAGCGTGGTCATCACCCTGCTGCCCAGAGACGAGCAGGCGGCGCTGCGCGTCACCGGCGGCACCACCGTGGTCTACGGCGAGACGCTGCAGCTGGGCACCTCCGGCGGCAGC
>ERZ791919.810-NODE-810-length-31184-cov-5.148800_pt1 | contig 31184 bp, 36 predicted proteins | sample MGYA00510137_ERZ791919 | MGnify/ENA primary metagenome ERZ791919 (study PRJEB30046, sample SAMN00792059) | human gut metagenome | study: EMG produced TPA metagenomics assembly of the A metagenome-wide association study of gut microbiota in type 2...
CATTGGCTGCTGTAGTCATAATCACAAATCGTCGTTCATTCTCAAACCAATCACATAACGTACCTTTACAGTAGTCATAACTGTTCAGGTACGTTATTTCATTTCAAATGATACGCTACACAGTTTCCGGAAAGAGAATCTCAAAGGTTGTGCCTCCATTAGAATTATCCAGCACACGGATCGCTCCATCATGGACTCTCACGATCTCACGGACCAGTGCCAGTCCAAGACCTACGCCACCCAGAGCCCGGCTGCGGGATTTGTCCACCCGGAAAAATGGTTCAAAGACTCGTTCTTTCATATCTGCAGGAATTCCGCTTCCGTTATCCATAACCTGTATACAGATCTGTTCTTTATCACTGCAAACCGTAACCTGTACCTTACCGCCGGGATTGTTATACTTGATGGCATTTTCCACCAGGTTATATACGACCCGATAGACCAGGATATCACTTCCCATCATCGTTACTGCATCGCAAACACTTTCGAGAATAACATTTTTTTCCTCGGCAAGAGGATCAAGATCTGCCAGCACTTCTTCAACCAGTGCATCCACTTCAATTTTTTCATCTCTGGCCACGGTCTGCAATTCACTCATATCCAACAGTGTCTTCACCATCTTGCTGAGACGTTCGTTCTGATCCGTTACCATCTGTATTGTTTTCTCGGTACAGGCATCTGTCGCAGGATGCCCGGTTGTATGATATAGGTCCAGTTGTGCCTGCATCACTGCAAGAGGTGTGCGCAGCTCATGGGCTGCATTGGCTGTGAATTGACGCTGCATCTCAAAGGATTCTGAAAGACGATCCAGCATTTTATTATAAGAAATGCTAAGCTGATTCAGTTCTTTCACTTTATTTTCTTCGATTCTGGAATCTGACAGGTTTCTGGCTTCCACTTCTTCTATTTTTTCAGAAAACTCTTTCAGTGGTTTTAAAGACCTGCCACTGAAATAATAAGTGGCAACTCCTCCAAGAATCGCCAGAAAGATGGAAAAAAACAGGCTTTTCTTTTTATAATCCGCTTTATTATTGTATACCTGTACAGAAAAATCATTGGCGAAGTCATCCCATTTGTCGTCGGGTATACTGATATAGATTTCGTTTTGATGGCTGTCGTCACCATCTGTATTCTGGGCATCTACAGTTTCCTGGAGAGAATCCATGTAATATACTCCACTTCCGTAGACAAACATGGTAAGGCATCCGCAGATGATCGCAATAAAAAGAGTTGTGATCAGGGTAAGTCTCCACTGTAATGACAATTTTTTCATTTTTCCTTCCTCTCCAGCCGATATCCCTCTCCGATCTTGTTCACAATGGGATCATAACTAAGTACTGCCTTCAGTTTTCTTCTCAGAGAAGACACATGTACCCGAATGGAACCGCTGAAACTGTCTACAGATGCGTCCCATACATGTTCAATAAGTTCTTCCTGACTTACGGGACGCCCCTGATTCAGCAGCATATATTCCAGAATCCCATTTTCTTTACGCGTCAGAGACACAGGTTCACCATTGGCACAGGCTTCCCTCTTCTTCGTGTCGAATCTGATATCTCCATAACTAAGACATACATCCTTTTGTATAAACTTTCGTCTCGTCAGGCTTCGAATCCTGGCTTCCAGCTCCTGGAGATGAAAAGGCTTCTCCATATAATCATTTGCACCTGCATCCAGGCCCTCTACCTTATCGGCAATCTGGCTTCTGGCAGAAAGAATCAGCACCTTTGTCTCCTCGTTTTTCATACGAAGTTCCCTCAGAATATCCATTCCATCCATCCCCGGCAAGTTCAGATCCAGTACGATCAGATCGTATTCTTCCGTCAGAACATAATCCAGGGCTTCTTCACCATCATAACAGGTATCAACCTCATACCCGGCACTATATAGGCTCTTTGCTACAGTGTTGCATAATTCTTTTTCATCTTCCACAATTAATAATCTCAAAATATTTTTTCTCCATTTTCGTTTCTTAACAGAAATTTTACACCCTCTATTGTATAATAGCCAAGTCAACAGGTCAACAAAGTCTTATGCAGTGAAGCGTTAGTTACTGTTCACTCGTACCTCGTTCCAGTAACGATTCGCAGGCTCATCTGAAATTGTGCTTTGCAAAAGAAGCCTGCTCACTCCTGAATCATGTTCTTACGCAGTCTGACAGCAAGTGTCTGGCTGCTGTGTGAACTGTAACATGCGTTATCCAAAACAAAGGGTTTGCTGGCGGACAGTTATAAAATTATACAGTAGAAGGAGGTATCCGTATCTTGAATTACAGACGTATCACACAGATTGTACTACCTGCCCTTGGAGTGTTCATGATCGTATTCGGAGCATACAGAGGCGAGGCAGCTGTTGTACTTGCCAAGGCAATAAAATTATGTATGGAGTGTGTAGGAATTGGATAAAAAAACAAGTATCATCTCAAAACAAATAGCACGATTTCGTGGCTGGGTTCAGGCAGCAGCCACATTGCTTACAAATATACATCTGCCGAATTTCTTCAAAGGAAAAATATACCAGGGTAATGGGAAAACGGTATGTGTTCCCGGTTTGAACTGTTACTCATGCCCTGCCGCTTCAGGAGCCTGTCCCATCGGTGCTTTTCAGGCAGTGGTTGGGTCTTCAAAATTCAAATTTTCCTATTACATCACGGGATTTATCATCTTACTTGGTGTAATCTTAGGTAGATTTATATGCGGTTTCCTCTGTCCCTTCGGATGGTTCCAGGATCTGCTGCACAAGATACCAGGCAAAAAGTTCTCTACACAAAAGCTGAAACCACTGCGTTATCTGAAATACCTGATTCTTCTGGTATTCGTAATCCTTTTGCCAATGTTGGTCACCAATTCGATTGGAATGGGCGATCCCTTCTTCTGCAAATACATATGCCCTCAGGGTGTATTGGAAGGTGCCATCCCACTTTCTCTTGGCAATGCAGCTATCCGGTCGGCACTTGGCAAACTATTTACTTTTAAAAGCATCATCCTTATTACGGTTGTGGTGCTAAGCATTCTGTTTTACAGACCTTTCTGCAAATGGATCTGCCCGCTGGGAGCAATATATTCTTTATTTAACAAAATATCATTTTTAGGGATTAAAATCGAAAATGATAAATGTGTCGGTTGCCAACAGTGTACAAAAGCGTGTAAGATGGACGTAAATGTGCTCAAGACACCCAACCATCCGGAATGTATCCGTTGCGGAGCCTGCATGAAGGTATGTCCAAAGGATGCAATCCACTATCAATTTATGGGGAAAGACATGTGCATACACAAACATAAAGAAACAAAGTAAAGTTTGTATTAACTGATTAACTTTATTAAAATTGCAAAATAGAATAGTTACAAAATAACATATATAAAAGGAGATTTTATCATGAAAACAAGAAAAAATATCATCACTGTACTTACTCTTTGTGCAGCTTTATCACTTACCGCATGTACAGGCAAGGAAACAAAAGACACTACTGACACACAGACTACAGATGCAGCATCGACTTCGGAATCCAGTTCTGAGATCAACGATTTATTCCAGCAGGAAAACCAGCTGTTTGCAGATCATCAGGATGAATGGAACAAAGCATTTGCTATGGCAAACAAAAGCTCTGCAGACCCAAGCGGAAACTATGGGGATTACCTTGCTGATCTTGTAGACTCCAACAAAGATGAATTTACAGAGGAAGAACTTGAAGTTCTCCATAAAGATATCGAAACTATTCGTGGAATCGAAGAAAAAATTGCAGCACTGGAAAGTGCAGGAACCCCAGAAACAGCAGCTGACTCTTCTGATGCAGATACCCCATTCAAGAACTTCAGTGCTACCGACTATGACGGAAATAAAGTAGACGACTCTCTGTTTTCCAACAATGCGGTAACTGTTCTGAATTTCTGGTTTACCGGTTGTAAACCGTGTGTTGGTGAATTATCCAAACTGAATGAAATGAACGAAGCCATCAAATCCATGGGTGGTGAAGTTGTTGGTATCAATACAGAAACCTTTGATGGAAATGAATCTGCAATTAAGGAAGCAAAAAAGGTCCTGAAAAGCCAGGGAGCAAAATATCGTAACCTTTCCCTCACCTCCGATTCTGATGCAGGAAAATATGCTTCCAATATCATGGCATTTCCTACCACTGTTCTGGTAGACCGGAACGGAAATATCATTGGAGAGCAGTTCATGGGTGGTGTTGATGATCAGAAAAATTATGATGCACTGATGAAACAGATCAAGGCAGTGATTGACGCAGATTCTGCAAAATAATCTTAGCTCACTATCGCGGCAGTCGCCAAGGTCTCGTGCAAGCACGGACTTTGGCTCGTTGCTCGCGTACCTAATCAAAAAGCTTCTTATTGGCCTTTGATGTTCTAATTCTGGAAATGAATCTTTTCACCCTGGATTGCCGGGTAACGGATCGGGTGGTCACTGTCAAGGTTTTCTCTGTGCATGTCCACTCCACTGATCTGGTGGTTTTCATAGGTATTGTAGTAATAAATACCTTTCGTGGCATTGCAGCAGGATGTATACAAGGTAATCTCATATTTACCCTCTGCCACCTCACAGCATCCTCTCTGTTTATCAACAGAGCCAGAGGAAACTGTGGGCTGAATGGAGTATTTACAATATTGATTCGATCCAGCAGTTCATGTACCTCTTTCATGGAAGCACACTGCCCCAGAATCCATGGAATCAGCTCAAACTGTGCCACATTTTCTTTGCCATCCTGCACTTCGGCATAAACCGCATTTCCAACAAAGTTAAGACCTGCGATCCCTACGGTTTTTGGCAGGCTTTACTGATTACCCAGGTGATATCGTCATCGGTGATTTCCGCTTTTCTTCCACGGCCTTTGTTATCACGTAAAGAAGCTTCAACACCGTTCTCTTTAAATTTGTTAAGACAACGTTTTACCACACTGATTCCAATATCAAGTTTGTCAGCAGTTTATTTAAGTAAGATTTATCATCATCTGTTAAAGAAATAGTTTTAATTGTATTAGGCATAATTGGCACCTCCGATGGTTCAATTATACCATAATAGGAATGTGAATTAAAATAGTTTGTTATTTAAAGTGGATTATACTAGGTATTGTACCAAAAAACGGACTTATTCCTCTTCTTCGAAAAAGAAGATATCCTCTACAGTACGTTCAAACACTTTCGCTATATCCATAGCAAGTTTCAATGACGGATTATATTTCCCATTTTCCAAATTTCCAATTGTCTCCCGGCGGACCCCCACCAACTTTGCAAGTTCCGCCTGTTGCATATTATTTTCCTTGCGGAGTTCATGCAGCTTTGTTTTTAGTATAGGCATATCAATCACTCGTCCTTTCTTCCAGCCAGAATAAAATGCCAGTAAGAAGTTGAACCACTCCGATAACGAACGGATATAACTTGGCTATATTTACTACCATATTTCCAAGAACTACCGAGCCTACACCAATAATCAAAAACAATGAAACTGTGATATCAAGCGTCATTGCCTTTGCTTTTGATATGTGTAAAATTGACATCTCATCATCAGCATCCGCTTTTACAAATAAAGCAATGCATGAAGTTATGATCGCCATAATTAAAGCAACGATACACAGCACTTTTGTAACAATGTTATTTGGCAACAGATTTATGACGGCGTATATCAGCCACACAACTCCATTCAGGGTATATCGTAAATTATAGTGTTCTGACAAACTCATCGGTTCTTTTTTATTCATAATCTCCATCTCCTTTATGTGATATATTTCGCTCTTATATTACAAAAATACCACTTATATATTCTCTTGTCAATATAAATGTGCGAAATATACCACACGGTTTTAAATAAAAAAAGATGCCTACCACTAAGAAAGACACCTCTCTTTATCCGACATAGGTATTTACATCTATTTTAATAAGTCATATATTACGCTTTCTGTTTGGGTACAAATTCAATTTTAAGAGTCATTCCATACTCTCTCTTATCATCAAATATGAAAGATTTTTTGTGATATACTTACATTCTCTACATCAGCTATACTTAACTGGTGTTCGAACTTCTATAAGATTCCCCGATGGATCATAAAATCTTACCATTTTTTGTCCACTGGCGAGTTCTGTTAATTCAGTTTTAAATTCCACCAAAATGTTTCGTGAAATAAGTTTATCTACAAGCCCTTCAACATCATTATCTTCAAAGTACAGCTCAGTCATATTATTATATGGTGTTGTAGATTTTTCGATGACATCTGCCCATACCTTTGCATCCTGTAGTACAAGTCCCTCCGTCAATATTACGTTGCCTTCCTGCTTCGTAATTATATCTAATCCAAATATTTCTTTATAAAAACAAATAGATTCTTGTATATCATTAACTACTATCAAAATATTTTTCAACTTCATAGCTTGTACCATTCACCTTTCGTCATTAAAATTTCACAACTTCCGGTTCGTGTGTAAATGATGAAAATGTTGCTGTTGCATGCTTAAAATAGAATACCTCTGTATTTCCATCATCTGCCGAGTACATCTTCTGTAAAGATGGGTATGCATCAAGCATAGATTGACGTGCTTCTCTTCTATCATCTTCTACAAGTTCTCCTGCTACGCGAAGCCACTCGCCATTCTTAAATGCACAGATTTCCACCTTTGGATTTGCGTGGATTTGTTTTGAAACATCTTTTACCTTACCAGTCTGAATATACAATTTGTCTTCAAAAATATGAACAGTTCCAAAAGGTCTTACTCTTGGCTGGTCTCCTTCTAATGTTGCTAAATAGTAAGTTTCTGCTTCTTTTAAAAATTTTTCTACTCGTTCCATGATGTAATCCTCCTTTGTTTTTCTTGACTTCAATGCTATATCTCTTATCAAGATCGGGGCATAATTTATCTGATACCTCTATGCTGTTTTCCGTACACTCTGCCCTTTTCCCGTCTATATATATGATGTCGGGATCAAAAGCCCCCGCCTTTGATGCCTACGGATTGTTCCACTTCTGATTTATTGCACCTGATACATCTCCCACAGTTGTTCTATTCGCAACCGTATGCCCCAAGTAATAGAATTTTTAATGAACACCTACCTCAACAATCGCCCCGGTTCGTGTTCTCCGTTTTTATATTCAAAAAAGAATTCCGAGTATTGATCTGTCTCAAATATTTCCATTAATTCTCTCATATCCCAAATGAAGTTTGCCTCATCAAGATCTTTTCTGTCCAGCCAGAATACGTGCCCTTCCTCTGAGGATCTGAGTGTTCCCGAAAACTTATTGGTTTTATACAGTAGAACAATGTATCTCGTTCCATCATCCTGTATCCAGTCCTTAAACCCACATGGTTGTGGCTCAAAAATATCTAATCCGGTTTCTTCTTTTATCTCTCTTATTACAGAATCTCTGAAGCTTTCTCCCTGCTCTATATGTCCACCTGGAAAGACTAATCCATTGGTATACTTTGTTCCTTTTTTCTCTTCAACAAGAATCCTGTTTTCATCATAAATGAAGCACATATTTGTAAGTTCTACTTCTTGTGTTCTGTTCATATTTCCACCTGTTCCAATACCATTTAAATGGCACAAATTTATCGTTGGTTTTTCTATTTTACATAGTATACATAATTTCCTTTTCTGGGGGCAGATGCTGGTGCCGGTACGGCAGCATACCCGATTGCACAATGTCCGATTCCTTCATAATCACCATCAATTCCCAAATCCGAGAGAATCTTTTTTCCAAAATCAGATTCAAATTCTTCCTTTGCTCTGTGAATCCAAATACTTCCAAGACCAAGACTTTCTGCTGCATTCATGAGATTCCCCATAACAAGAGAGCCATCGTATTTATAGGTTGGGATTGTTTTATCGGCAAGAACAATCAGAATTACCGGTGCTCCGTAAAATGGATCCATATCAGTTCCCATAATCTTTGCATTCTCAGTCGCTATCTGATCTCTTAATTCCTTATTCGTAACTGCAATAATAATCGGACTCTGCTTTCCTCTTCCTGTTGGAGCATAAGTGCCGGCCTTTACAATGGCCTCAATATCTTCCGCAGATACCATTTTCTTTTTATCAAAATTCCTACAACTTCTTCTGGTTTCCATTACCTTTAATGTCTCATTCATCTCTTATAACCTCTTTTCACCAAATTATTTCTGATATTCTAATGTCTGTCTGCTGCTTATCCTTCCAATAATTTACAGCTTTTTCAAATTCTTCATGTGTCACAAAAATCACCTCCACTATTTATATGAATCTCTTCTTTTCATCAGCCACTTCTGATCTATGCATTTCACTTCACCATCAAAACGAATATGAAGATGTACTCCGCCAGATCTTGGACTAATTTTTTCTACGATTCCATTTCCAAATCGGGGATGAGCAACTTCATCTCCAATTTTATAATGGATAATTTCATTCTTTTGCTTCTGTGCTTTTTGCAGACGTTGATAGGTATCCCGGATTGGCACCGTCTTATCATGGATCCGATTTTTTAATACCTTATCGTAGTCGTGATCCCTTAGTGCTTCTCCTGCCTTATAATAAGGAGTCGGAACTGCCCCTATAAGAGAGCAGCAATACTTCCACGCACTCCCGTGCGTTCCTGTCTGCCATTGATATTTTTCAGGTATTGACATATTGTACCGCATATAATGTGCATATTCATGCTTAAATAAATCGATACGATCTTCTTTAGACAGTGGATTTTTTACTCCATATGCAATGAAGAACAGTGAAAAATGAAAATGCTCCTCGTTATGAGCACTTTGCCGGGTATAAGATCCTAAAGAATCGGTATCAAATCCAAATGTCACTGGTACTTTTGCTCCGTTCAGATGAAATCTCCGATCCAGTCCTTCATACAAATTCTTTATTAACGCTGTTAAAACCGGAATTTCTTTCTGCAACCTCTGCCGCAGGAACTGGTCTTCTCGATCATAATAAGTCATTCTTTAATATTTACTCCTGATTGTGAAATATGAAACAGATATCGGATTCCTTTAGCAAGTCTTTTCCCCTCATCAGCAAAATGTCCTCCGGCATTCCACTCCAAAAACACCCGTTCTGCCATTGGATCCTTTTCCAATTTCTTTTTCTGTTCCCTTGTCCGGTCTCCTACTCTTGCCATCACTTTATTCTTTGTCTTCTCTTCCCGGCCTCCAAGGCTCAGATAAATCTTACATTTACTGTGAAGAGTATGTTCTTTCACATAAATATCCCAGTCCTGAAACCATAAAGATCCTGAACAACAGATTATGCCCGAAAAGCAATCCCACTCATATGCTGCCCACAAAGCAAACAGCCCTGCAAGAGAGTATCCCATCAGCCAGCGTTCCCGTCGTTCTGTATCAAATGTCTGATCAATATATGGCATACATTCTTCTGTAAGCCATCTCAATGTCTCTGCACCCTGTCCGGAAAATCTTTCTGTTCCAAACATAGCAGGTGCTTCCCACGGTGAAAAATCCCGATTCCAGTCTTCCACTTGAAATGCAACAAGCATAAAATTTTGTCCCGGGGCTATTTCCATCAAAGACTCTCTCAGATGTTCTACTTCATTTCCCCGATGCGGATACATTCCCCAGAAAATGACTGGACCACCGGTTCCATTCTGTGAGATATATAATTTTCTCCCGGATAGTAATCTTTATTTATCGGTATCACCATCTTCACCTGCCTGCTACAATATTTATGTATCATGATGTCAGTGCATAGCACGAAACAATCCGTTGGCATCATTGTTGGGGACTTTTGACCCCAACATCTTTATAATTACTCATCATATTTTCTTCTACTGTAAACTGAGCATCTCTCTGAGTTTTTCCACCAGTCCATAATCTGCCGGAAGCCAGTCCACCGTATGCAAAGTCTCTTTCGCCAGCCATTTTGCTGCCTCATGCTCTTTCAGTACAAGATCTCCTTTTTTAATCTTACAGATAAAGCAGTCCATTGATAAATGAAACTTTGGATAATCATACTCTACAGTATCGAATAATTCTTTCACTTCGACCTCTGTATCCAGTTCTTCCATGATTTCTCTTACAACTGCTTCTTCCGGTGTCTCACCTTGCTCAATCTTTCCACCTGGAAATTCCCATCCGTCTTTAAATTCTCCATATCCACGCTGCGTTGCAAAAACTTTACCATCTTCGATGATAATCCCTGCTACTACTCTGACTGTCTTCATGCTATCTCTCTCTTATCTTTCGTTCAATTAATACAAGTAGTAAAAACTTCGTTATTTCTAAATCCGTTTTTAATCAAATATTACCATGGGATTCAAATCAACAGGACTATTCCATTCGATTCCAAACCTGTTTTTTAGAATAGTTTTCTTTGCCTCTTGACACTCCCCACAGCTAAAGCAGGGGGATTCTTGCTTCAACCACTACTGCATTGGCTGATACCATTCGGTATCTCAATGTCTTACACAGTGTCCACAAGCTAGATTATACTGTTCCCGTATGCCCTACGGTGCAGTTCATATGTTCTATTGTTTTATGTTTACTATGCTGACTGCATTTGCAGTCCTTTATCCAGTATGTTGATACTTGCGTTGGTATCCCTATCATGCTTTGTATGGCACTCCGGACACTCCCATTTACGGATTGCAAGATTCTTTACAAGTGGATTTTTAAATCCACAACAGGAACATGTTTGGCTGCTTGGGTACATTGTAGGCACTTTTACAATGTCATTCCCATACCAAATAGATTTATAGGACAACATATCAAAAAACTTAGACCACGATGCAGAACCTATATGCTGTGCTAATTTGTGATTACGCATCATATTTTTTACTTTTAAATCCTCTATGCAGATAGTTTGGTTTTCTCGAATCAGCATAGTGGATTGTTTTTGTAAAAAATCGTTTCTCTGATTCGTAATCTTTTCATGTACTAAGGCAACCTTAACACGCTGTTTATTGCGATTGGTTGAACCTTTTTCTTTGCGTGACAATTTCCGTTGTTCACGTATGAGCTTACGCATTGATTTTTCAAGGTATTTAGGGTTGTATACTACTTTTCCGTTACTGTCGGAATAGAACTCTTTAATCCCCACATCAATGCCAATCTTACCACCTTTATTACTCATTGGCTGTGGTTCAAATTTCACATTCAGAACAGCAAAATATTTATTCGTCGGTGTACGCTCAATGGTTATGTTATTGATTTTCTCCACCCCCATAGTTTGACGGATTTTCACAAATCCTAACTTGGGAAGTTTTATATATTTTCCCACAATGCGGATGTTATCGCCCAGATTGATTGTTCTGTAGGACTGGTGGTGATTATGTTTACTTTTAAATGTCGGATGGGATGCACGTTTCTGAAAGAAGTTTACAAAACCTCTGTCAAGGTCACGCAAGGACTGTTGTAAAGCAATAGAATCTACCGCTTTAAGAAATGCAAAACCATCACTTTTCTTTAAGTCTGTCAGCATTGCAGAAGTCTGTGAATAGCCAATTTTATTGCCATTCTGATAGGCTTCATTACGCATAGCAAGACCTTTGTTGTAGATGAGTCTGCAACAACCTAATGTTTGATTGATGATATTTTGCTGTTCTCTGTTTGGGTAGATTCTAAATTTAACACCTTTTTGCATTATCCTAATTTATCCTTTTGTCTTTGCGATGTTTTCTGATTTTCGATATATTGCTTGATTACATCAAGCGGAGCACCACCAACAGTCGATACAAAATAGCTGTTTGTCCACAGTGATGGTATTTTTGTTTTCAATGACGGATCTTCACTTCTCAAAACTTTGGAAGTATATCCTTTTAATGATTTAACTGCTTTGTGAATACCAAACTGAGGGTCTACTTCCATGAGTATGTGTACATGGTCCGGCATGATTTCCATTTCCATTAGGACACCAAACAACATGGTATTTACAAGAATAGACTACATTGTTATTGGATTTATATGTAATATTCATATATGTATTATGGGTCATTTTTAAATCTAATACAAGGATATTTTGTTCCATCTTCAATTACTTGCGTAAATTCGATGGAAGTGTCTTATATCCCCATAGCTAAAGCAAGGGGTTTTACGACACACTGGATAAATTAATCCTATCTTAAAAATGCCAAAATTTCAACGCAAAAGAAAGTCAATCAGATTCCGGGGATTTATAAACCGCCAGCTCTTCGGCTTATTCCCTGAACTCCACCGCATGCTTCCGTTTCCATTTCGGGAACAGATTCCTCTGACAGATATAATTTTCTCTTTCTTTGATACCGACCGCATGGAAAAAGGTTTTCCAGAGATCGGTATATGTATCTGTATATTCTTCTGTCTTTTGCAGTGTATCGAATTCTTCATCTGTCAGATAACGCAGGTAATTTGTCCCGTCTTTCGGATGGATACATGCAATCTTCCGTTTATCATCAATGATCATCCAGTGTTCTGAGGGCATACGATCCGCAAAATGTCTGCCAACCAGCATGATCACATCACTTTTCGGTTCTAAATGGCTGACGTAAACGCTTCCATTTAAAGACTCAAATCGTGCAAATTCCCGGAAATGATGACATTCGTTTCCAACTTTTCTCCGCAGTTCTACGATCCGCATCACAGATGGATTCGCATATTGCTCCAATACACTGCTTCCTGTGGCAAATCCAACTCGCAGGAACTGATAAATTGCCTGAAGTGCATCTTCCTCATCAGACAATGATGCATAATACACATACAGATAGGCTTCATCCGAGATATCCCTGCGGATGGACCGGATCACTTTTTCTGCTTTGGAAGTATCTCCATCCACATGAATATATTCATCAAAAATTGTCTGCTGAAATACCGGTTCTTTTCTTAACTTTATCTGGTCGTGTCCGACCTGCAGTGCCGCTGACCATGCATCATAAATACAGGTCAGAATATCTTCAAGCCGGTCTTTGCAAGTATATATTTTCATAATCTTCTGCTCCTATCGGATTCCAAAATCTGCCAGGGTCATCTGTGAAAATGATTCATTGGCATGCTGAGTCTCCCACAATTCTTTTTTATCTGTATGAACCAGTTGCCGGATGATATAATTTTCTTCAATCGGCGTATGGTACATCTGCTTTCCCTGGCAGGTAATAAAATAATGGGCTCTCTTTAATACTACTCCCATTTTCTTTAAGCTGGGGAAATCCAGTCTTCCATAACGTCTTGCATTTACGATCCGGCCGGCTGACTTTGGACCAATCCCGGGAACACGAAGCAGGACGGCATAGTCTGCAGTCTCCACTTCCACAGGGAATTGATCCAGATGCCGCAATGCCCAGTCACACTTTGGATCTACCAGTTCATTGAAATCCGGCTTTTCCGGGGACAGCAGTTCTCCTGCCTGGAATCCGTAAAACCGGAGAAGCCAGTCTGCCTGATATAACCGGTGTTCACGCAGAAGAGGCGGAGGTGTACCAATCTGCGGTAATACTGCCTCTTCATTTAACGGGATGTATGCTGAATAAAAGACACGCTTCAGGTCAAACCCCTGATAAAGTGCCTGCGTTGTCTGCAATAGTGTATAATCGCTTTCACCGGTAGCTCCTATGATCATCTGAGTACTCTGACCTGCCGGAGCAAAGCTACGCTTTAACTTTGACATATCCCGTGGTGCCAACTGGGTGGCATTCTCCCATCCCAGTACATATTCTGATGCCGGTCTCTTTCCGTTCTTCAATGAGAAAGGTAGTTCATTTTCCAATAGCGAAACAAGGGGAGGTTCTTCTGACACTGTATTCCCCATACTCAGGCTTTTTCTGAATCTCTGTCTGGAATTTGCCGAAAAAATCCCGTGATCTAAATATCGGTTCCCGAGACTTCGTTCCATATGAGCTGTCTTACCGATTGCCATCCGGTGAGAGGCGATCGTACTTTGCACTTTTCCCATGGGATTCAGAATGATCTGCATCGTTTTGTTGGGTGCCAGTGTACGAAGTCCTGCTTCTGTAGGCAGTTCTAAATTCACACTGATACGGTCTGCAAGATAACCGGCCGCTGCGAGCAGTTCATCAGAAGCACCGGGAATCGTCTTTACATGGATATAACCATTAAAATGGTACTTTGTCCGAAGCAATAACAACGTCTCACACATTTTCTCCATCGTATAAGAGGGATTCTTCAGAACACCGGAACTCAGGAACAGTCCCTCAATATAATTACGCTTATAAAATTCGATGGTCAGCTCACAGATCTCTTCCGGTGTAAAGGTTGCTCTTTTGACATCATTACTGGCACGGTTGATGCAGTACTTGCAGTCATAAGCACAATGATTCGTCATCAGGATCTTGAGCAGAGAAATACATCTTCCGTCTGCCGCAAAGCTATGACAGATGCCACATGCTTCAGCATTGCCGAGTTCTCCTTTCTTTCCCCGGCGGCTTGAACCGCTGGATGTGCATGCGACATCATATTTGGCTGCATCTGCGAGAATCTGCAGTTTTTCCTGTATTGTATAATTGCTATTTATAAATTCTATACTCATAGTCCTATTATACAAACATATGTTTCGCAATGCAAGTCGTTTTAGAACAAATGTTCTTTTTATTGTCTTATTTCTTTATTATATCTTTTGTACATTAATATCTTTACATTTTTCATAAGCAAAAATTGCTGCACCCAGAGCCCCACAAAGCTGTGCCTCATCACAGATATAGAGCTTCGCTCCGAGCTTTTCTTCCAGTGCCTGGATGATTCCCTGATTTTTGGCGACACCACCGGTCATCATATATTCACCCGGATTATTTTTTCCAAGCCTTGCGGCAAGTGCCCCTACTTTGGATGCGACAGATACATTCAGTCCGTGAATAATATCTGACACCTCTTTATTCTGGGCAACCAGGGATACAACCTCTGATTCTGCAAAAACTGTACACATACTTGAGATAACTACATTTTCTTTCCAATCCAATCCTTTTACGCTCATTTCTTCCAAAGAAAGTCCGAGTGTCCTTGCCATCATCTCAAGGAAACGTCCTGTTCCGGCAGCACATTTATCATTCATCAGGAAATTTTTAACTGCACCATGTTCATCAATACTGATTGCTTTGATATCCTGTCCTCCGATATCGATCACCGTCCGTACATCCGGATTAAGATAATTTGCTCCTTTTGCATGACAGGTGATCTCAGTAATGCTGTCATCCCCGCTGTCTATATAGGCACGACCGTAACCGGTGGTAACGATCCGCACGAGATCCTCTTTTTTGATACCGGCTTTTTCTATTGCCTGATCCAGACTCTTCTCTGCACTCATCATTGCTCCGCCACCTGTAGGAATGATCATAGTGGATTTGATTTTCCCGTCCTGATCCAGAATAACAACGTCTGTACTGGTAGAACCACTGTCGATTCCGGCTACATAGTAAACTCCTGATTCCATTTTTTCTCTTTCCTCCCTGCTGATTTCCTTTTCAGGATTCATATCTTCTGACCCTTCGATCGTTTCTGAAAATGCCTGGATTCTGGTTGAAAGCTGTCCGGCACTCTGACTTGTAAAATCTGTCTCGATCTTAAGGAGTGGCACCTGGATGTTCTTTTTAATACTTGCGTATTCAAATCCATAATAATCACAGAACTTGATCGTATGGTAAATAATTCCTTTTAAATCCGGGTCTAAATAAAGCTGGTTTCTTCTTGTATTGTTATTCATCCGAAAGCATGGCATCTGTCCAAGCAGTGCATCTGCATATGCAAGCAACAGCCTGTCTTCTTCCATTTCCTGCATTTCTTCAGGAAGAACTGCCAGGTTTCGCCCACCGGTACAGGTCAGATTTCTTACATCCATATGAAGATTGTCCCGGATCATTTTTTCAAGGATTCCACTGACACGCACTCCAAGTACACCAATATAAGAAGTTCTGCTCGCAGATGTCTTTGCGAAAGCCTTCAGGAAAAGTGTCCGGTCAAATTTTTTCCCGGAGTATTTTTCATATGCCTCTTTCAGACGTTGGATCGAACCGGCAAATTTAACTTTTTCACATTCATTATCTTCATGAGGAAGATCCAGCATATATAAGAAGTTACATTTTCCGGTACTTTTTACAATATCGTACACGCGACGCATGGAATCACAGCAGTTTACAAGTACAAGCTGATCGGCTTTTCCCTCCAGGACTGCCTGGATCACTGATTTTCCAAAACCGCATAAATTTGCATGTGCAATCTGATCAGACTGTTCAAAATTTTCCGGCATTTCCTCCAGAACCGCACATTCCTCACCGAATCCCCGGAACAGTTCTACCGGGGTATATTTACAAACATAATGTATCATGCGATTTTCCCTCCCTGTTCTCTTCCAGCATTTCCACGAATGCCTGAAGTCTTGTAGAAACCTGTCCATCACTTGTATTGGCAGGATTACATCCATCGCCATCCAGGATCATGGTCGGAAGTCCTGCTGCTTCCAGTGAACTTTTGATCAGACCGGAGGCTCCGATCGTTCCTTTGCATCCCCAGTGGGCAAATAAGATTCCACCATCTGCATTTGTTATTTTGGCAAGACGTTCTGCCATTTCAATTCTCTTATCTACCGCTCCGTTATAAATACAGTTGACCATTTTCACTGCCATCGCCTCATAGGGATCTGAAGCATCCATCATCTGAAATCCGTCTGCGACAAAATCACAGGCACTGATGTGGATTGTATCACTGTAATTGAAAACTTCCTTTACCGGCTCCTGCAAAAATGGCATAATATGCATCCACAGAACATGAAGTCCTGCCCCTTTCGGAGCTTTCTTTACATCTTCCAGTAACAGTTCCGTATATTTGACAGACGCTTCTGATCCCGCCAGCAGATGACACATAAAGATCGCATAAAGTTCATTCGTCATGGAGGAAACAGGATCATGATCTTTCCGTAATGCAAGCTGCCTCTGATAATTGACGGCTGCTTTCCGGCTATTTGAAACTGCCTTCTGCACTGCCTCTTCAGGAATCTTTTTTCCTGTCACTTCTTCCAGGAATCGCTTCAGTTCCCGTAACTGTCCCGCAACATACCGGACAGAATCCTGATTTTTCTCATATGGCACATCAATATAAAATCCAGGCAGTTCATACGTCTGCTTCAGATAAGGAAAGGTCATCATATTGCCGTCACAGGCAAGATTGGTATACACCGTACATTTCGGTTTTGGTAAAATTCCTGTTAAAGCAGCTCCTAAAAATACCCGATGATAGGAACACATCGTTTCCGGGAATCCCTCTTCTTCTGTCTTTCTGAGAAATGCCTGCTCACACTTTGTACCGGCAAGAAAGCAGGATAACGCCTCCACTGAATAAGGGGTCAGCCCCGCTGCGGTCAGCAGTTCTCCCGGAACAAAAATGCTGACCATAGCTGCATTTTCCGGTCGGGCAAGTGCATGAATAATATTTTTCATAACGATTCGTGCCACATAATGTGCAGAATCGGGAAGATTTTTATCTGGGAAAAACTTCAGCCGTTTCTCCTGAAGCCTGTATCCCATAAGAAGAAGACGGCGGGCTTTTTCAGGATCTTTTAAAGATTCACTGCTCACCATCCTTCCAAACTGATTGATCAGATTCATTGTCATTTTCTCCTTCTGCTTTTGAAAATTTCAAAGATGATTATAGCACATTTTTTACCCCTATCATATAACGGAGAAAATACGCTTTGTGATTTACACCCGCTGCCCTCATAAAAAACAGGACCAGGAACGCTCTGTTCTGTCCCTGATCCCACCGTAATCTCATATATGATCTGATAACCTGATCTGATCTTTATTTTCTAATGCTGCACCATAAAATACTCGAGGCTGATCTCATTCGTTGCCACATCCGCAAGATTTACGCAACTGTTGCCCATACGGTCGATCAGATGAAGAATATTGGTAAATGGTGCTGTCATACTCGATTTACATTTTCCTTTATTTACACGCTGGATATGAGCCTTTCGCATTTTAATATCCAGATCAATGATCTTATCCTTCCGCTTGATCAGCTTTTCGACCTGCACAGAGTCACGGTTCTGCAATGCTTTTATCGAATCATCAAACATCTTTTCAAGGGTTTTGAGACTCTTTTGCAGCTCATCCATTGCCTCTTCTGTATATTTATATTGATGATCTGCCTTTTCCTTTATACATCCGGCAATTTCAACGCTTAAGGTTCCTATACGCTCTACATCACTTAAAACATACATCAGACTGGCAGTCTGAGACGCCTGCTGCTCCGTCATGGTTCCTGAAGAAAAGAGCAGGGCAAGATATTCTGTGATCCGGTCTGCCAGTGTCTTGATCTGATGCCCTTTTTCTGTAAGTGCATTCATACGGCTGGTCTCTTCCGTCTTTACAATGGAAATCGTATCTTTCACTGCTTCTTTCACCATATCGCTTAAATGAAGAATCTCTTTTGCAACCAGTTGCAGTGCAGCTGTCGGCTGGTTGATGATCTTTTCATCAAGGTATAATGGGCGGGCAGGATCGATCTCTTTGCTTTTTCCGTCAGGAATCAGCGTCATAACGATCTTGACCATTACATTGATCAGGCAGACCCAGATCAGCGTCATGGTAATGTTAAATACAGTATGTGCATTTGCGATCTGTCTGGAGATCACTTCAATCTCAGGTCCTTTTGGAGAAATATACTGGATCAGTGCTGCAAATGGCTTTACAAACCAGATAAAAAGAAAGCAGCCTGAAATATTAAAAATACAATGAGCTACTGCTGTTCTTTTTGCATCTTTGCTCTGTCCGATACTTGCAAGAAGTGCCGTGATCGTAGTTCCGATGTTATCACCGAGCAGGATCGGGATTGCACCGGCAAGGCCAAGAATACTTGTCATTCCGTCCGCCCCCGGCTGTGCAGCAAAATTCTGAAGGACTGCAATGGTTGCACTGCTGCTCTGTACCACCAGAGTCATCAGTGTACCAACCCCGACGCCTAAAATCGGAATATGTGCTACTTTTCCGATCAGGTCTGTAAAGACCTGACTGGAAGCCAGTGGTTTCATAACATCTCCCATGGTTTCAATTCCGAGGAAAAGAAGTCCGAACGCAAAGATGGTCTGTCCGATACTTTTTATTTTTTCTGATTTTGTTACAAAAGCAATAATAAATCCAATAAAAATGATAATGTAAATATAGTCACTGATCTTAAAAGCAATGATCTGTGCGGTCATCGTAGTTCCGATATTTGCACCAAAAATAATCGAAATTGCCTGCGGCAGACTCATCAGTCCGGCACTCACAAATCCGATTGCCATCACCGTTGTTGCACTGCTGCTCTGCAGTACTGCAGTGGTAACAGCTCCGGCAAGTACTCCGAGCAATGGATTCTTTGTCAGAAGTGCAAGAATGCTTTTCATTTTTTCGCCGGCAGCTTTCTGCAGGCATTCACTCATCATATTCATTCCATAAATAAAGATTGCCAGACCCCCCAGGAGTCCGAATGCTATCTGTAGTTTTTCATTCATAACGATCCCTCTCATATCTTTTGATAGTTTGCAATGTTATTGTGTCTGTTCTCCAACGCTACGACAGCATTGTAGAAAACTCATATGCATTCTGTATCAAGTTCATGTTAAATCTATGTTAAATATGTCGGGGTCAAAAGTCCCCGACTTTGATGCTCATATCGGGGCGGGTCAAATCGTGTATGAATGTTAAATTTATGCTGAGTTATCGAAAAACCTTACGGTTTATCTTTATTTTCGTTTCTTAAATACTGATAAAAAGCCATTTTTCTTTTTTATCTGCACTTTTTCTTCACTTTCCATGATCTGTGCCGTCATGCCGATATTTCTCAGTTCCAGCTTTAAGCTTTCCGCCTGTTCTTCCGACAGGCCGTCCTGAACCAGAAAGGGAACATCCTTCAGATTCCAACGGGCTGTAAAGCCATATTTTTTCCCAATATTGGTATAATCTGTTCGTTGTCCGATATAATCAACCAAAGACTCTGAGACAATAACTTTATAACCGGATTCCTTCTTTGTCATAATTCTGCTCCATTCTTACATTTTATCCAAACTAATTTTCTGCTCTCCGTAAGTTCCTTTTTTCTTCATCCACAGATAGGCTCCGATACAGATCAGTACAGACAGCAGTGAGCCTGCAGGTGCTGCAAGTCCCATCGGAAACAATGTATCCGGGAACATTTTTGACGCCAGATAAGAGCCGGGTACACGTACAAGCACAATGGCAATGATATTATGGATAAATCCAATATAGGATTTTTCATATGCTGCAAAATAACCACTGAAGCTGAAATGTACACCGGCAAAGATACTGTCAATAATATATCCGCTCAGATACTGCGTTCCAAGTAAAACGACAACCGTATCGGTAGTAAATAATCCAACCAGATTCTTCCCGGTCAATTCGATCAGTACTGTCATGATCAGACCATAACCTGTAGTAATGATCGTCGCATATTTCAGGGTCTGTGATGCCCGGTCATGCTTTCCTGCCCCGATATTCTGTGCAGAAAGTGCGGAGACAGTCGCCAGCATGGACGAAGGAATGATAAAGATCGCACTGATCATTTTTTCAACGATTCCAACTGCTGCTGCATCATTCAGACCTCTGTGGTTTGCAATGACTGTAATGATGATAAAAGCAATCTGGATACAGCCGTCCTGGACTGCAACCGGGAATCCTACCCGCAAGATCTGCCACATTACTTTTTTATTCGGACGGAAATCGTTTTTTTTCAGATGAATCCCGGTCTTTCTTTTCATCATTGAGATCAGGGCAATGATCACACTGAATGTCTGGGACAGCGTTGTCCCCAGTGCAGCTCCCGCCGGTCCGAGCTGCATTGCACCGATAAAGAAATAATCAAGTACAATATTTCCCATACAGGCAATCCCGATAAAATACATCGGGCTTTTGGAATCTCCCATTCCCCGGAAAATAGAACTGATAATATTGTACGCTGTAATAAATGGAATACCGATAAAGCAGATCGTCAGATACCGGATACTTCCCGCTATAGCCTGTTCCGGTGTTCCGATTAAAAGAACGATCGGACGGACAAAGCATAAAAGTCCTGCTGTAAAGACCACTGCAACGATCATAAATAAAGTGATCGTATTCCCGATCGCATGGGCAGCATCTTCCAGTCTTCTTCCACCCACTGCACGACCGATCGCCACCGTTGTCCCCATGGCAAGACCGACAATAATCACAGTCAGCATATGCAGAACCTGACTGCCATTTGCGACTGCTGTGATACTGTCTACTCCATAAAACTGTCCGACAATAAAAAGATCGGCCATTCCATATAACGTTTGTAAAAAATAAGATAAAAGATATGGCAGTGCAAAATAAATGATCGTTCTCAGGACACTGCTCGATGTTAAATTTTTCTCCAAAGTTAAGTTCCCCCTTCTGAGGATTTTCTGTCAGATCCTCTTTCATTTCCTGATCTGATTCTATTTCTTTACTTTTAATAATCCTGCATTTGCCAGGATTTTGAGATCCATCATACGAAGCGTATCATCCTGGAACATGATATGAACAAGCCGGTCATCCAACTGGGTCACTACACCTTCTCCATATTTTTTATGTTCCACGATCACACCTGTCCCCAACTCCTCTTTCAGGCGGAAATACAGTTCTTCTGAAGCTTTTGTCTGCCGGATGCCGGCGACTGCGGCATAGGGTCTTGCCTGCTTGAATGTCCGGCTGATCCTGCTTTCCACCGGCATCAGATTTTTCCTGCCTTCTTCTGTCACGGAAGATTTCCCAAGAAACTCTGAACAGAATGTACTGGGTCTGTTGGTCGTAAAAAGTGTCAGATGGTCCTTTGCCCTTGTTACTCCTACATAAAAAAGCCGACGTTCTTCTTCATATGCTTTCAGCTCTTCTGCTGATGCCTGATGCAGATTCTGTGGAATTGATTCAGGCAGAATTCCATCTGCCACATCAATCAGATAAACACTGTCATATTCTAACCCCTTGCTTGCATGGATCGTAGAGAGGATCAGAGGACATTTCCGATCCGGTTCTTTCTCCCGGATCAGAACTTTCAACTGCTCCAGTCGTTCTACAAGTTCCATCGGGGAATCTGCCCTGCTTCCAAGAATCCTGAGAATTTCCAGCTTGCTGTCACTCAGCCCTGAACGGTTCAGATATTCCTGATATCCCATAAACTGCATAATCCTGTAAATTGCACGTTCTCCTGAATCCTGCAATAGATTCTGCAAATGTGTCCGCATCGACCGTACACTACCGAGTACATGACCGTTCAGATCAGAATCCTCTGCAGCCACATCCAGGACCGGGATTCTTTTTTCTTCACTGATCCGGGCAATACGGATTGCATCCTGCTTGCGGAGATAAGTGCCGATTTTATAATAAATCTGCAGAAATGCTTCTGTATCCATTGGATTCTGAGCCAGCTTTATGATATTGATGATATCCAGTATGGTACGGTGTGAAAAAAAAGAAAGTTCTGCATTCCGCATCTGATAAGGTATTCCGTTTCTCTCCAGCAGATCGACCAGTGGAAGGATGCATTCATTATCACGATATAAAATAGCTGTCTGTGAGGTGCATCCTTCTGCCAGCTTTGCAAGATATGTATACTGAGCTTTCCTGCTCCTTAATGAAATCTCCCTGATATCAGATGCCGGTTTTCTGGCGGCTTTCATATGCTTCTCATGACGTAGAGTATTCTTTTGGATAAACCGGTCTGCCGCCAGAACGATCCTGGCATCCGACCGGAAATTCTCTTCCATCAACAGGACTTTTGCATCCGGATAATTTTTTTCAAATGTGAGCAGAGCCTCCGGATAAGCCGCCCGGAAGCCATAAATACTCTGATCTTCATCACCCACCATAAAAAGATTCTCCGATCCTGATGCCAGCAGTGCAATGATGGCATGCTGGATTTTAGAGGTATCCTGTGCCTCGTCCACGCAGATATAAGGGTAAAGTTCCTGAAAATGCCTCAGCAGTTCCGGTACGGAACGCAGCATTGTATAGGCATATACCATCTGATCATCGTAATCCATCAGTCCTTTTGCACGTAACTGCCGGCAATATTCTTTATAGATAACGGAAATCTTCAGATCAGCTTCTTCATCTAGTTCAAGGATTTCTTCCTCAGTCAGCATCATATTCTTGATATAAGTAATCAGAGTACGCACCGTCTTCAGGTCACTTTCCGTTGCATATGCATGTTCACTCTGTTGATAGATCATGGACAGCATCCCTGCCGTTATTTTCTCATCCTGTACCAGTTCAAAAGGCTTCTTCCCGATCATTCTTCCATAATAACTGATGATCTTTGCACATAACCCGTTGATCGTTCTGAACTCCAGTCGGTCAGCCAGTTCCTCTCCAAAGTATCCGGCAAACCGCCGGGACATATCTTTCGTTGCTGCCACCGTATAGGTAACAGTCAGGATTTTTTCCGGATCAATTCCTTTGCAATAGATCATATAACCAAGCCGGGTTACAAGAACAGTTGTCTTCCCGGAACCCGGTACTGCCAACAGCAGAACCGGACCATTGACACTCTGCACAGCACTTTTTTGCTGTGCATTTAACCGGATCGGGAAAGTCTGTTCAAATTCTTCCCATTCTATGTATCGTTTCATTTTGTAGTATCTTTTCTTCTCCGTCAAATTAATTTCGCTCCGAACCGTGCAACAACTTCTTCGCTATCTTTTGTCTGCATGGTTCCCTTCCTTTCTTTTTGGGTGAAAATTATCAGCCCGTCTTTCAGATACTTTATTGTATAACGAATCCGGGCTGTACTTAATCTACATATTTGGTTCGTACTGCACTTTTTAACAGCCAGCAGCATCTTCTTACAATACATGAAAATGAGGAATTTTTTCTCCGTATAAAAAATGCATCAGATAACTTCCGAGAAAGATTCCCACTACGCATAATCCTGAAAATAAGACTGCAAAAGGAATACAGATCTGTCCCATTAACTGAAATGGCTGATCACTGTAATCCCATACGTGCCAGTGCATCACTTTGTTGACTAAAATCCCGGTAATAAATTCCCCCGTAGTCACAAAAACGCTGCACCATAAAACCTGAAGCCAGAGGGGCGAATCCCATCCCGTCCAAATGCCCTGTTGTATACAGAAAACCAGGCAGAACCCGCCCAGCATAAACATAGACCAGTGAGAAAATCCCCGGAATATCATTTCAAAAGAATAATATAATGTACCACCTAATGTCCAGAAAAATAAATATTCGCTCAAACGTTTCATTACCATGCCTACACTCCCGATTCTTGATGTAGTTTAGTCTTCCCCGCTTTGAGCGAATCTATTTCATAATTCTGTCCGGTCTGACCAAAGCATCATCCGGTTCAGTTTTCTGAATATTTAATTGCCGGATTTATTTTCCAAGTATAATACGGAGCAGAGTCTTGTCCAGCATCAGAGTCCTGTTCCACGGATTGAGAATGATTCCCTGGATCTCATTTACACTTAATGCAGATTCAAATAACTTTCGGATCTCAGTAAGAAATGTTGACATGACGCTGCCACTTCCTTTCAGTTCTTCCTCAAATCCTGTAAAAGCAGACCACCACTGCTTTCCATCTGAAGTCTGCACTGCCTGAATCCGGAGCTGTGCTTCACCTGCAGGAGGCTCTACAGCCAGAATCAACTGCCCGTCTTCCTGCATCCTTCTGCGGATCACTGTCAGAGTATGTGCAAGAAGTTCCTGTGACGGTTCTTCCTGCAGTGCAGCGATCGCCTCTTCAATCTTTTCATTCCCGGACAGTCCTTTGTCTGCGGGTATCTCATTTGCATTGAAAGAATCTTTCTTCATATAGGTTATCCTTTTCTATTCTGTATCTTTCATTTTCCCCATATAATAGAATCCTTTACATTCATCCAGACTTACGTCTACAAGTCTGCCGATCAAAGAAGGATCTCCAGGGAAATGGACTAAAAGATTATTGCTCAGCCTTCCGGTCACAAGACTCGGATCATGCTCATTCTGACATTCTACCAGTGCTTTCTGGATTGTTCCCTCATGGATAGCACAACGTTGTGCAGAAATCGTCTGAACTTCCTTTAAAAGACGGTCAAACCGGTCTTTCACCTCTGCTTCTGATACCTGATCTTCCATGACTGCTGCCGGAGTTCCCGTCCGTTTGGAATAAATAAATGTAAACGCACTGTCATAACGGACTTTTCTGACCACATCCAGTGTCTCCCGGAAGTCCTCCTCAGTCTCTCCAGGGAATCCAACAATAATATCTGTCGTAAGAGAGATATCCGGTACCGCTTTTTTAATCTTGTCTACAAGCTCAAGATAATGCTCTTTTGTATAGTGGCGGTTCATCTTCTTTAAAATCCGGCTGCTTCCTGACTGAACCGGAAGATGCAGATGCCTGCAGATTTTTTTGGATCTGCTCATCACTTCGATCAGTTCATCCGACAGATCTTTTGGATGGGACGTCATAAACCGGATTCTCTCCAGTCCCTCGATTTTTTCAATCTCCTGAAGAAGCTGTGCAAATGTCATCGGATGCTCCAGATTCTTTCCATAGGAATTGACATTCTGTCCCAGAAGCATAACCTCCACAACTCCGTCTGCTACGAGACGCTCAATCTCACGTACGATCGCTTTCGGGTCTCTGCTGCGTTCCCTTCCACGCACATATGGTACAATACAGTAACTGCAGAAATTATTGCAGCCGAACATGATATTAACACCGGATTTGAAAGAATACTTTCTCTCAACCGGAAGGTCTTCAACGATCTTATCTGTATCTTTCCAGATATCAATTACCATCCGGTCAGACTGCATGCTGTTCGTAAGAAGCTCTGCGAATTTGTATATATTATGTGTGCCGAAGATCAGGTCTACAAACCGGTAACTCTTTTTCAGTTTCTCTACAACCTCCGGTTCCTGCATCATACAGCCACATAAAGCGATCATCATATGCGGATTTTTTTTCTTGATCCTTCCAAGCTGTCCCAAGCGTCCGTAAACTCTTAAGTTTGCATTTTCCCGGACAGTACAGGTATTATAAATAACAAAATCTGCTTTCTCCTCGTCCGGTTCTTCCACATAACCGATCTGCTCTAAAATACCGACCAGTTTTTCGGAGTCGCGTGCATTCATCTGACAACCAAAGGTTACGGTACTCGCGGTTAAAGGACGTCCCAGCTTTTCAGACATCTCCTTTACATACTTTCGTGCTTTTTCAATAAAATAATACTGACGCTCCGGCTCAGTGGTCGGTGCCTCTATTTCAAGACTCTCAGAACCGGATAATTCCTCAACTATACTCATTATAAGCTTTCCTCTCTTAAATTTATGTATGCGATTTTATATTATATCCGATACGGTCTGATTTTTCAATGAAAAGGCTACACTTTTATATGTAGCCTTCTATGATGTAAAGGAATTTAATTCCAGTACCCTACTTTTATTTCACCCTGAGTTTCTGACCGGCATAAATTTTATTCGGATTTTTGATGCCGTTCAACGCTGCAATCTTCTGATAGGTTGTGCCGTATTTTGCTGCAATCTTTGACAGGGTATCACCGGATTTTACCGTATAGCATACAGCAGATGTTCCTGATCCACTTCCGTTGATTACTTTCTGCACTTCTGCATACCGTTTTCCGAGTACCGTCTTACGGGTATCACCATTGCCATATTTTCCCGCCTTTGTCTCTGCAGCAAGCGTGGAGACTGATGCGGATGCGATATGATTGATAAATGTCTGCACCTCGGAGTAACGACTGCCAAGCTTTGCCTTGCGTGTATCGCCATTACCATACTTGCCTGACAGCGTATCTACCACAAGCTGCAATGTTGTTCCAATCGGCACGACTGCACTGGGACTGGATGCAGGCTGTGACGGCTTGCTGATCCCTGTGATTTCTGCCGGAAAATCACGATAGCAATAATTAACATCTACCCGTCCACTAATGCCCGGAACACTTCCATCGGAGCTGTACTGCCACATATCGGCTTTCATCCCAAGTGTACTATTATAGCGTGCGATCCACAGTGGATATCTTGTCCCCAGCGAACTCAAGTAATTATCCCACCATGATTTATTACAATACACTCCGCACTTATATCCTGCTGCTTCGATCAGTGCAGCGAATTTCTTCATACGGTCAACCGCACCGTTCTGCGTTCCCGATTCTTCCAGATCATAAAATACCGGATATGAAAGTTTATATCCTTTCACCAGTCTCAGTACATGTCTTGCCTCTGACTCTGCCTGTGCAGTTGTCTTTGCATACGAATAAATATAAACACCAAACGGAATCCCCAGTCTGGTACATTCATTTGCATTTCTCTTCCACTGCTTATCATCCTGAGAGGTCAGATCATCCCCGTAGCCACACCGGATGATTACATGATATCCGGCTGCCTTAACTTTCTCCCAGTTAATAGTTCCCTGATGATACGATACGTCTACTACATTAATCGTTGCCATGATTATTCTTCCTCCTTATCTGAATCTCTCAACTGTAAAAGTACATCTTTCAGCCGTTCCGGGATCGGAACAAATACCGCTGCATTTTCCAACAGGCTCAACGCTTCGTTGCAAATGTAAAATGTGATTACCACTTCCCGGAGTGGAATCGTGCCACCGATCAGCATCTGAATCAGGTAAGCCACAGCGATCACAATAAACATCACGATCTTTTTCAGCAGTCCACGGAATCCCGTTTCGGACGAGAGCTGCTTGAGATAGATTCCTTTCAGGACTCCTGTGATATAATCCAGCACTGCAAGACACACGATCGTCTTAAGCAGTACGTCCCATCCTCCTAAAAAGTACGCAAGGACTCCACCCAGGAATCCAAACACAATGCTGATTTCATTAAATAACTTGTCCATCTTTTTCATATTCCTCACTTTCCTTTCATCCTATTGCGAACACCGGGCGAATCCCGTATGTGCTTGTAGCCATATCACTGCTGGCATCTCCGTATTGCGATATTAGGGTGTATGTCTGTGATCCTGCCACATTTCTTAACCAATAATTCTGTCCGATACTTTTCAATGCCGGGCATAATCGGAACAATGATAATTGCTGTGTATCAGATGTCTGCTTATTATTGTTGTCAGCACAAATATATGTTCCATGTACCATTACTTCGTTCATGAGATCTACAGATGTTGCTATCCAACTTCCGTCGGAAAACATCCTATGTGATATCAGCATATCTTTAAATGTGTCCGGCAGTGCGTCAGCTATTTGATTTAATTTTGTGGATTTCATTGCTGAACTCCTGTAGCCGCCTGATGTGCTGTTTCCGGTATTCATCTGTCCGCTCCCTAATATAGTATCTGGAACGATTAATATATGGGGTTTTTGTACTTTTTCTGATTCCGGATAACCTACATTTTTCCAGTAATTGATGTCTGCTATCCGATATTTCACTCCATTTATCTCCCAGTAGTCACCAACATACAAATCCGCAAAACTTCCATCCCGGATGACTTCCAGCTGCTCCTCCGTGATCGATTCTCCCAGATGTTTACCCCGGAAGATGTTCCGGTGCATTTCCGGTGACAATGCCGCCTGTATATACACGCTGACTGCCTGCTCCACCATCTCGGGACTGGCGGCAAACCTTCCGGCATCCGCATCATCCCGGACTGACTGGGCGATCTGCCGTGTCTCGTCCACCTTTTCAAGAATCTGCTGCCATACTGTCGGCTCAGGATTGGATGGAGTACCACCGGAAAGAGTAGCCGGAACCGTAAAGCTCTTGATATCGGTCGTGATAACCGTCTCGCCTAGCGTCCCGGATACGGATACCCCGACCCGTCCCGGTGCGGTAAGAGCCTCTGCCGGAACAGTGCAGGTATCATCTTCCAGAAGTTTCGGATGATTTTCCCCGTCTGCTCCCCGGAAGAAAGCCGTCTTCGTCATTCCATCCCATTCCTCTGAGAAGCTGAACTCTGCTTTCAGATACTCCCTTGTTCCCTCTGCTGTCTCAGGTGGCTCAAGATAGAGCCGCTGATTTACTACTTTGATTTTCATGCTTTTGTATACCCCATTGTCTTTCTCTCATCTACAAATATTTTTAAAATAATTTATATCTTGGCATTTCTTCTCCCCACAGCAGATGTCGAATCCAATCGTCAAGAACAACTGCAATGGCAGACAAAAGAAACCACAAAATCGAAAACGGAAGACAGATTTGCCCCAGCAGATTGAATGGCATATTGCTGTAATCCCATACATTCCAGCCAAGCAATAGATTTACGATGCAACCGCACACAAACTCCAATAATGTAATCACTGCCGACCCTATAACCATCTGTTTCGCAAGTGCCATGCTGCGATATTTTTCATTGATGCACCCAATCAAAAAGAACGCTACGCCACCAACAATAAACATTGTCCAGTGGGTTCGTCCTCGTGCAACAACCTCAAGTAGCATATAAATAAGGCCGCCAATCCCAAATAAAATCAGCGGTCTTATTCTCCTCATGATTTTTGAGCCAGCATTGCTTTCAGCGGCTCAGACTGATAATTGACCGGGATATCCATTCCATAGACAACTCGTTCAACCTCTTCTTTGTTTTTCAGTGATCGAATATAAATTCTCAGGTCACGAAAATAAGTAACATGCCATGTAACATATCCCATTGCTTTTGATGTAATCCTAGCCATGTCCTCATTGCTATAGAACTTGCAATGTTTGTCCTCATCAGACGTGTGCCACGGAATATTTTCTTCTCTTGCCATAACCTGTGCTTGCAGTCCAACGAGGCTTGTCTGGTCGTGTTCTGTCAACGTAAAATGTTCGGTACTTCCATCGGATAGAACAACATCAACCCCTTGTGCAATTAATGCCTGCTGCGTATCATTCATTTCAATTACTTTCGATTCTATCACTTCTTCAAGCGTTTCCGGCATAATTGGAACTGGTTCAGGCTCTTCATACACGCTCCCGTCATTGGAAAGAATATACCCATCATCAAACACCCGATACAATGTTGTGAAATCTTCGTATTTTCCGTAAACGTTTCCAGCATCATTAAGAAGATAAAAGCCGGAAAGATTCTGATCGCATCCTGTAATCTGTATCAGATTACTTGCAATCACAGACACGGAGCCATTAACAAGATTCATTTTGTCCAAAAATAAGATATTCATATGTGCCTCCTCGCTACGATTTTGCAATCCATACGCCATGGAATTTATAAAAATCCCTTACCGCTGGTGTGGAGAAATAAATAACGCCCGTAGTATCAACATACGACATCACAGCAACTCCGTTTCCCCAACTCTGCGAACATCCTACGCACTGGATGTGCGTTGCTACAGTGGGTCTAAGCTCTGCTGGAATAGCCTCCGAATTGATGCCATACAAGTTGTTAGCAATTAATGTAGTTCCGCTTTTAGCATTGAGAGATACATTGAAATGTACCTCCCTGCCGATTTTGTAAGCCGAAAACGCAGATACGTTATAAAATGGCTGGATATGAAACATTGACTGTGCGTAGCTGACAGGGGTAATCATGTCATACAATTCCTTTACAGCTTTTGCATCAACAAAATATCCCTCTTCCGTGACAAGGCTCACTTCACTCAAGGATACAATCTTATTCGCATGGATATCATTCAATGCCTTTCTTTCTTCTATTATCTCTTTTGCTCCATAGACTGTTCCTTTTTGAGCATACGCAGTCAAATCTTCCAAAGAAATTGTCCCGTCAGTATTGATAGTCTGACGATATTTTCTTTGCGTATTTACGCTTGATAATATCTCATCTTTAAAGTCTAAAGATAATGGTGTATATTGCATCTCCTAACCCTCCTAACATTTTATCGCTGACTGAACTCGCCCCAGCACAATAGATAACCTCTGCTGCGTCAGCTTTTGTGTGGTATAGCCATTGTAAAAAGCAAGGCAGGAGCTTTCCAGTCTGTTCAAGTCTTCGTAGGACGGTGTTCTGCCGTTGTCTATCCACATTTTTTTATCCGTATCAGCAAAAGCAAACGTATCATTCATTAGCGATTCTAAATTATCCTCTAGGGAATTAAATTCGTCCGCATACGGAAAGTCTGCATAACTTGCTTTATCGCTCCCCATTTCTTTCATTGAAACATCAGCATATAGCGTTAGTGCAACTCCCTGTAGGTACGCTATATTGTTTTTGATTCGGTTGTAATCTTCGTAATTGAAGTAATCGCTTTCAGACCAATCTGTTTTTGGCTCTTTCCACATTTCCTTTTCTCCTGGTATGATGTAGTCATAGACCAATAAGGTCATCCACATCATATTCT
>ERZ791919.814-NODE-814-length-31128-cov-13.896405_pt1 | contig 31128 bp, 32 predicted proteins | sample MGYA00510137_ERZ791919 | MGnify/ENA primary metagenome ERZ791919 (study PRJEB30046, sample SAMN00792059) | human gut metagenome | study: EMG produced TPA metagenomics assembly of the A metagenome-wide association study of gut microbiota in type 2...
CGGCGGCGGTGTACACCCCGGATGCGCAGCCCGCCAACACCGACCTGCTGCAGCAGGTGCTGGGCTTTGCCTACGGCGCCCCGGTGCAGGGGCAATTCTCCTCCGGCTTCGGCCTGCGCACCGACCCGCTGGCGGGCGGCAGCCGCTTCCACTATGGGCTGGACATCGCTGCGGAGGAGGGCGCGGTGGTGTCCAGCTTCGCTGATGGAGTGGTGACAGCGGTGGGGGAGAGCAGTGAGCTGGGCCGGTATGTCACTGTGTCCCATCCCAACGGCTATTCCACGCTGTACGCCCACTGTACTCGCATCACCGCCTCCTCCGGCCAGCAGGTCGCGTGCGGAGACCCCATCGCGGAGGTGGGGGAGACGGGCCGCGCCACCGGCCCTCACCTCCACTTTGAGCTGCACCACGGCAGCACCTACCTCAACCCCGTCTACTATGTGCCGTTCCAATAAGCTCACCGTCCGCGTCCGGCCCTCCGCGCTGCTGGTACCGGCGCTTTTTCTGCTGCTTACCGATACCCCGGCGCTGCTGGCGGCACTGCTGCTGGCCGCTTTGCTCCACGAGCTGGCGCATTACGCCATGCTGCGGCTTTTCGGCATCCGTGCCGCCTGCTTTACCCTTACCGGCCTCGGCGCCTCGCTGTACGTTCCGGAGCTGCACCGTCTATCCTACGGCGCGGAGCTGCTCAGCGCCGCCGCCGGGCCGTTGATGAACCTGCTGCTGTGGGTGCTGCTGAGCCTGACCGCACGGGACGAGCTGAGCCTGTTCGCCGGCGCACAGATGGTGCTGGGCGTACTGAACCTGCTGCCCGTCCGGCCAATGGACGGCGGGCGCATCCTCTGGCTGCTCACCGCCTACCTGACGGAGCCGTATACCGCCGACCGCGCCGCCGCCGCCGTAGGGCTGGCCGTGTCCTCGGGACTGTTCCTGCTGTGCCTCTGGCTGGTGCTGACCACCGGCAGCGGCCTGTTTCTGCTGTTGGGCGCCCTGTGGCTGACGTACCGCAGCCTGCCGCCGGAACTTTTTTTGGCCCGCCGCCTTGCCAAACCGTCGAAAAGCAGGTAAAATAAAGTGTTACTGAAATACACCGCAAGGAGAATGACCGTGGATAAACGATTGGAACGCATCCTGCCCCGCGTGCAGAAGCCCGCACGCTATGTAGGCGGCGAATATAACGCCGTGCTGAAGGACAAGGTGCAGGTGGATACCCGCATCGCCTTCTGCTTTCCGGATACCTACGAGATCGGCATGTCCAATCTGGGCATGCGCATCCTGTACGGCGTCATGAACGGGATGGACGGCGTCTGGTGCGAGCGGGTGTTTGCCCCGTGGGGCGACATGGAGGAGGAGCTGCGCCGGGCGGATATGCCGCTTTTCGCACTGGAATCCGGCGACCCCATCACCGACTTCGACATCGTGGCCTTTTCCGTGGGCTACGAGATGGCGTTTCCCGCCATCCTGAATATGCTGGATCTGGCCGGCATCCCCCTTCACGCCTCGGAGCGAACCGGCCTTTCGCCGCTGGTCATCGCCGGCGGCACCGCCATGTACAACGCCGAGCCGCTGGCCGACTTCATCGACCTCGTCAGTCTGGGCGAGGGCGAGGATCTGACCGTGGAGCTGGTGGAGCTGTACCGTACCGCCCGCCGAGAGGGGTGGAGCAAGCAGCAGCTGCTCCGTGCCGCCGCCCAGCTGGACGGCGTTTACGTTCCCAGCCTGTACGATGTGACGTACCACGACGATGGTACCGTGGCGGCCATCACACCGCTGGACGGCGCGCCCGCCAGGGTGACAAAGCGCATCGTCCGCGATATGGACAAATCCTATTTCCCGGTCAAGACCATCGTTCCCAGCACGGAGATCGTGCAGGACCGCGTGACGCTGGAGCTGTTCCGCGGCTGTATCCGGGGCTGCCGGTTCTGTCAGGCGGGCTATGTCTACCGCCCGGTGCGCAGCCGCAGCCGCGACCTGTGCGCCGATTACTGCATCCGCTCCTGCGACGACACCGGCTATCAGGAGGTGACGCTGTCCAGCCTGTCCACCAGCGATTACCCGCCGCTGACCGGTCTGTGCGATGAGCTGGAGCCGTTCTGTGACCAGCGCCACGTCAGCCTGTCCCTGCCGTCCCTGCGGGCGGACAACTTCTCCATGGAGCTGATGCAGCGTCTGGCCAAGGGCCGCAAGACCGGCCTGACCTTCGCGCCGGAGGCGGGCACACAGCGCCTGCGGGATGTCATCAATAAGAATGTGACGCTGGACGATCTGCTGCAAAGCTGCCGTACCGCCTTTGCCGGCGGATACAGCGCTGTGAAGCTGTACTTCATGCTGGGTCTGCCCACGGAGACGGACGAGGACGTGCTGGGCATTGCCGACGTGGCCGCCCGGGTCATGCACGCATGGCGGGAGAGCGCCCAGAACAAGCAGCGGGGCGTCCGCATCACCGTGTCCACCAGCTGGTTCGTGCCCAAGCCCCACACCGCCTTCCAGTGGGAGCCTCAGATCTCCAAGCAGGAGTACGAGCGCCGCGTGGCCCTGCTGCGGGAGGCCATCAAGACCAGGACCGTCACCTATAACTGGCACGACTCCGACACCAGCTTTCTGGAGGCCGTGCTGGCGCGCGGCGACCGCCGTCTCGGAAAAGTGTTGGAAACAGCGTGGCGTAAAGGCGCAAAGCTTGACGCTTGGGAGGAGTATTTCTCGCTGGATCGTTGGCTGGAGGCCTTCGATGAATGCGGCCTCGACCCCCATTTTTACGCCAACCGCACCCGCTCGGAGGACGAGCTGATGCCGTGGAGCATGATCTCCTCCGGCGTTACGGAGCAGTACCTGCTGCGGGAGCGCCATCGGGCCTACGAGTCCGTCACCACGCCGGACTGCCGCACCCACTGCAACGGCTGCGGCGCCAATCTGCTGGTAGGAGGAAAATGCGATGTCTAAGCTGCGGCTGCTGTTTATCAAGGAGGCGCAGGCCTCCTATATATCCCATCTCGACCTGCTGCGCACGTTCCAGCGGGCCTTTCCGCGGACGGAATTGGACATCAAGCACTCGCAGGGCTACCATCCTCATCCCATTATCTCCATCGTCCTGCCCCTGCCGGTGGGGCAGTCCAGCGACTGCGAGCTGCTGGATTTCGAGGTGACGCAGGATACCGACGGCAGCGGCATCGCGGAGAAGCTGAACACCGGCATGCCCAGCGGCCTGCGGGTGCTGGACTGCTATCCCGCCGTCCGTCCCGTCCGGGAGCTGACATATCTCCGGGCCGACCTGACGCTGGAGTATGACAACGGCGTACCGGAAAACGCCGCCGCCCGCCTGACGGAGCTGCTGCGCCGCCCGGCGCTGGTGATCCAGAAGCGCACCAAGCGCAAGGAGCTGGCGGATGTTGATATCGCGCCCATGATAAAGGACTTTTCCTTTACGGATGGAGAGGGTGTTGTCACCGGCACGGTGACGGTGCTGGCCCAGAATCCCGGCCTGAATCCGCAGCTGTTGGAAAAGGCAGTGGAGCGGTATATGCCCGATTTGTCCCCGGATTTCCTCCGCATCCGCCGCCGCGCCGTGCTGGATGCCGAGGGACGGGATTTCCGGTAAAAACCCGCCGCTTGCCGCGGCCGGGAGAGGGAACAAGCAAAAATCGCGGAAAGTCAAGATAAAAATCGCGGAAAATGTAAAGAAAGCTCTTGCTTTTCGGGGATTTCTGTGTTACCCTATCATGGCGTAAAAAGGGTAGTCCTCTGTCGCCGGTGTTCCGAAAAGTGCGGAAACCATACAAATAGCGGCATGAACACCTATATTATTAGGAGGAAAAATCCATGGATCTCATCAAGGCTCTGAACGAGAAGCAGCTGAAGGAAGTGCCTCAGGTACTGGTGGGCGATACCGTCCGCGTACATGTGAAGGTCAAGGAAGGCGCCCGTGAGCGTATCCAGGTCTTCGAGGGCACTGTCATCGCCAAGAAGCACGGCGGTATCGAGGAGACCATCACTGTCCGCCGCCTGTCCTACGGCGTCGGCGTGGAGAAGGTGTTCCCCGTTCACTCTCCGTCCATTGAGAAGATCGAGACGGTGCGTCACGGCTATGTCCGCCGCGCCAAGCTGTACTACCTGCGTGACCGCGTCGGTAAGGCAGCCAAGATCCGCGAGAAGCTGTAAGCGATCACCGAGATCAGAAAAGCGCCCACATTCGTGGGCGCTTTTTGCGGCCTTTTTGCGGAGCTTCCCCCTTTGCAACGGGCGCGAGATGTGCTATACTAAAATGTATGCATCCTGCAAAAAATCCTGTCATAAAACAGGAAATAAATAGGAAATAAAAACTTCATCATGCAATTATGGTGAAAAATAAATTCTGCCGGAGGAGGTGTGCGCCGTGCAGATCGAAGGACTCAGCTGGTTTCCCGGCCACATGACAAAAACAAAACGGATGATCGCCGCCGAGATCGGCCATATGGATGCCGTCTGCGAGATCGTGGACGCCCGCATCCCCCAGTCCAGCCGCAATCCGGACGTGGACGAGCTGACGGCGGGGAAGCCCCGGATGATCGTACTGAACCGGGTGGATCAGGCCGACCCCGCCGAGACAAAGAAATGGGCGGCGGCCTTCCGGGCGCAGGGCTATGCGGTGCTGGAGGCCAACGCCAAGGGCGGCGCGGGTACGGAGAGGTTTGCCGCCGCCGTCCGGGAGCTGCTGCGGGACAAGCTGGCTGCCTACGCCGAAAAGGGGCAGGTGGGCCGCACCGTCCGGGTGATGGTGCTGGGCATTCCCAACGTGGGGAAATCCACGTTCATCAACAAGGTGGCCAAGCGCAAGACCGCCAAGGCCGAGGATCGCCCCGGCGTCACCCGCGCCAAGCAGTGGGTGCCGGTGGACGCTACGCTGGAGCTGCTGGACACCCCCGGTATCCTGTGGCCAAAGTTCGACGATACGGAGGTTGGCAAGCGATTGGCCTTTACAGGCGCCATCAAGGACGACGTGCTGGACATCGAGGAGCTGGCCTGCTATCTGATGGAGTATCTGGCCGCCCACTATGCCGATGTGCTGCGGGAGCGGTATAAGATCGACGTGGAGGAGGGCGACAGCGGCTACGACCTGCTGGAAAAGGCGGGACGGAAGCGGGGCTTCCTGATGCGGGGGGCGCAGGTGGACACCGAGCGTATGGCCCGCATCCTGCTGGATGAGTTCCGGGGCGGTAAGCTGGGACGCTTTACACTGGAGACGGTGGAGGAGTGCGGAAAATGAGAGAGACGGCAGAGCTTTGGGTATATGAGCGCGAGGCGCGGGAGCAGGGGTTCACGGCGGTGTGCGGCGTGGACGAGGCCGGAGCCGGGCCGCTGATGGGCCCGGTGTACGCTGCGGCGGTGATCCTGCCGGAGGACTGCGGCCTGCCGGAGCTGAACGACTCCAAAAAGCTGACGGAGAAGAAGCGGGAGAAGCTGTTTCCCCTTATTAAAGAACGGGCTATCGCGTGGTCTGTTGCACGGGTGGAGGCATCGGAGATCGACGAAACGGACATCCTCAGCGCGCGGATGAAGGCCATGCAGTTGGCCATAGACGGCCTTGCCGTGACGCCGGATCTGGCACTGCTCGACGGCAACCGGGACTGCGGCCGCAGCGCCGCCGTTACTACGGCGCACCGCTGCATCGTGGGTGGGGACGGCAAGTCCGCGTCCATCGCGGCAGCGTCCGTTCTGGCCAAGGTCAGCCGCGACCGCTACGTAACGGAGGTGCTGGACAAGGCGTATCCCCAGTACCAGTTCGCCAGACACAAGGGCTACGGCACCAGACTGCACTATGAGATGCTGGACGCCTACGGCCCCTGCCCGGAGCACCGGCGCAGCTTTTTGAAGAAGTGGGAGGAAAAGCGGTGAGCGGCGGGCCGGTGAAAAAGGACGGTATGACCGGCGGAGCCGGTACGGAGAAAAAGCCCGTCGCGCTTTCCAAGGGCGGACGGGACGAGGGCCGCTGGGGCGAGGCGCTGGCGGCGGAGTACCTGCGGCAGCGGGGCTACCGGCTGGCGGCCCACAGCTACCAGTGTCGGTTCGGGGAGATCGACCTCATCGCGTGGGACGGGGATATCCTGTGCTTCGTGGAGGTCAAGACCCGCACCAACACGGATATGGGACTGCCCCGGGAGTATGTGACCCCGGCCAAGCAGAAGCGGCTGAAAAAAACGGCGCTGTACTACCTGAGCCAGAAGCAGCTGGACTGCCCCGCCCGGTTCGATGTGGCGGAGGTGTATGCGGACAGCCCTTACAGCCGGGAGAACGCCCGCATAGAATATCTGGAAAACGCCTTTGAATAGGGGAGTGACAGCATGGCGATACCATATTTTGACGCACACTGCGATACCATCTGGCGCTGCATGATGACAGAGCCGGTGGAGGGCTATGGCGAGACGGAGGAGGAGCAGCGGGACTACTTCCAGAGCGGCGGCAGCCTGCGGAAAAACGGCGGGCACGTCGATCTGGAGCGAAGCCGGGGCTTTGCCCGGCGGGGCCAGTTCTTCGCCCTGTACGACGATGTGAAGGCACTGCCGGACGGCACGGCGTGGAGACGGTGCAGGGAGATGCACGACTGGTTCCTGCGGCAGCTGGCGGAGAACGGCGACATGGCCGCGCTGTGCCGCACCGGCGCGGAGGCGGACGCGGCGGCGCAGGACGGAAAAGTTGCGGCGTTCCTCAGCGTGGAGGGCGCAGACCTGCTGGATTGTAAAGTGGAAAACCTGTACACAGCGGCGGACTGGGGAGTGCGCTTCATCAACCCGGTGTGGAACAATGCCAACGCCCTCAGCGGCAGCTGCGCCGACGATCCCGACCGGGGCCTGTCGCCCAAGGGGCGGGACTTCATCCGGGAGATGGGGCGTCTGGGTGTGTACGCCGATGTGTCCCACCTGTCCGACCCCGGCTTCTGGGAGCTGTTCCGCATGACGGAGCGGCCCATTGTGGCGTCCCACTCCAACGCGCGGGCGCTGTGTCCCCACCGGCGGAATCTGACGGACGATATGTTTCGCGCCATTCGGGATACCGGCGGCGTGGTGGGCATCAACCTGTACCGGGACTTCGTGGGCGGTGCGTCCATGGACGCGCTGGTGGCGCATATCGAGCATTTCCTGACGCTGGACGGGGAGAAGACCCTGTGCATCGGCGGCGATCTGGACGGCTGCGAGGCGCTGGCGGCGGGGCTGCGGGGCGTGGAGGACGTGCCGCTGCTGTACCGGGCGCTGGAGAAGCGGGGGTACGGCCAGCTCCTGCTGGAGGACATATTCTGGAACAACCTGCGCAGGCTGCTGTGAGACGGCGGCCGGAGAAAGGAGGGACGCCATGGCGCTGTACGCCATCGGAGATCTGCACCTGTCGCTGAACAGCGACAAGCCCATGGACATCTTCGGCGAGAAGTGGCAGGGCTATGTGGACAAGATCAGAGCGGGGTTCGCGCCGCTGCACGACGATGATGTCACCGTGCTGTGCGGCGACCTGAGCTGGGGCATGAGTCTGGAGGAGTCACTGGCGGACTTCCGGTTCATCCACGCCCTGCCGGGGAAGAAGATCCTGATGAAGGGCAACCACGACTACTGGTGGAATACCGCGTCCAAGATGCAGCGTTTTTTTGACCAGCACGGGCTGGATTCCTTTGAGATCCTGCATAACAACTGCCTGTTCTACGGGGATAAGGCTTTGTGCGGCACGCGGGGCTGGTTCTATGAGCTGGATCATGAGGGCACCCACAACGGCAAGATGCTGGCCCGGGAGGTCGGACGGCTGGAGACATCCCTGCAGGCGGCGGGGGAGCGGGAGAAGCTGTGCTTCCTGCACTATCCGCCGCTGTATCAGGGGTACGAGTGTCCGGAGATCCTGCGGCTGCTGCAGCGGTACGGGGTGAAGCGGTGCTTTTACGGCCATCTCCACGGCGCCAGCCACAAGCGAGCGCTGGAGGGGATGCACAACGGCACCGAGTTTTCGCTGGTAGCCGGGGACTGGCTGGACTTCGTCCCTAAAAAAATTTGCGAATAAGAGAAAAAACAGTGGAAATTCCCGTTGTGTTCTGTTATCATACTATATTGCATTGGTGTTGCCATGAAAACGGCCCGATGCGGAACGGAGGAATAAACAAATGACTGTGAAAAGCTGCGAGAAACTGGAGAAGAGCAGAGTCGCTCTGACCATCGAGACGAGCGCTGAGGAGTTCGAGGCCGCCGTCAACAAGGCGTATCTGAAGATGCGCGGTAAGATCAACGTACCCGGCTTCCGTGTCGGCAAGGCCCCCCGCAAGATCATCGAGAAGATGTACGGCGCAGAGGTCTTCTATGAGGAGGCTGTGAATATCATCCTGCCCGATGCCTACGAGGCCGCTGTGAAGGAACAGGGTCTGGAGACGGTGGGCTATCCCCAGGTGGAGCTGGAGTCCTGCACCAAGGACGGCGTGGTGTTCAAGTGCACCGTGGCCGTGTATCCCGAGGTGAAGCTGGGCCAGTACAAGGGGCTGGAGGCCCCCAAGGCGGAGGTCAAGGTGGCCGCTGCCGACGTCAACGCACGTCTGAAGGAGATGGCTGACCGCAACAGCCGTCTGGTGTCCGTGGAGCGCGCCGTCAAGAAGGGCGATACCGCCGACATCGACTTCGAGGGCTTCGACAACGGCGTGGCCTTCGACGGCGGCAAGGGTGAGAATTTCGATTTGGAGATCGGCTCCGGCAGCTTCGTGCCCGGCTTCGAGGAGCAGCTTATCGGCATGAAGGCCGGCGAGGAGAAGGACATCGACATCACCTTCCCGGAGAACTACACCCCCGAGCTGGCCGGCAAGCCCGTGGTGTTCCATGTCAAGGTCAACGAGGTGAAGGTCAAGGAAGTGCCCGCCATCGACGACGAGTTCGCCAAGGACGTGTCCGAGTTCGATACGCTGAAGGATCTGAAGGCCGACATCAAGAAGAAGATAACCGCCGAGCGCACCGAGGCCGCCCAGCGCGCCTTCGAGGATGTGCTGATGGCCAAGGTGGCCGAGGGCGTGGAGGCCGACATTCCCCAGGAGATGGTGGAGCTGCAGGCCGAGCGCATGATGGAGCAGTTCAAGCAGCAGCTGGCGTCTCAGGGCATCCCCTTCGACCAGTATCTGAAGATGACCGGCACCACCGAGGCCGATTTCCGCCAGCAGGCTGAGGGCCCCGCCTCCGAGCAGGTGAAGATGGATCTGGCCGTGGAGGCCATCATCAAGGCCGAGGGTCTGGAGGCCTCCGACGAGGACGTGGAGAACGAGATGAAGTCCGTGGCCGAGAAGTACGGCATGGATCTGGACACCGTGAAGAAGTACCTGCGTCCTGAGGACGTGAAGGAGCAGGTCGTCCGCGAGAAGGTCATGAAGCTGGTGGCCGACAACGCCGTGGCCGTGGCCCCCGCCGAGGAGAAGGCCGAGCTGGAGGCCGAGGGCGAGATCGTGGAGAAGAAGCCCGCCAAGAAGGCCGCCGCCAAGAAGGCCGAGGGCGAAAAGACCGAGGGCGAAAAGGCCGAGAAGAAGCCGGCTGCCAAGAAAACCGCCAAGAAAGACGCGGAATAAGAGAGAGTGCTTTTGAAAATCATATGCGGGTGGGTATAATCTGGTAGCTATCTTTTGCAGGAGGTTTATTTTATGAGCTTGGTTCCCTATGTTGTGGAGCAGACCAATCGAGGCGAGCGGTCTTACGACATCTTCTCCCGTCTGCTCAACGACCGTATCGTATTCCTGGGCGAAGAAGTGAACGATACCACCGCCAGCCTGGTCGTGGCGCAGCTGCTGTATCTGGAGGCGCAGGATCCCGATAAGGACATCCAGATGTACATCAACAGCCCCGGCGGCAGCGTGACCGCGGGCATGGCCATCTACGACACCATGCAGTATATCAAGTGCGACGTGTCCACCATCTGCATCGGCATGGCCGCCAGTATGGGCGCGTTCCTGCTGTCCTCCGGCACAAAGGGCAAGCGCATCGCGCTGCCCAACGCCGAGATCATGATCCACCAGCCCTCCGCCGGTACGCAGGGCAAGGTGACGGACATGGAGATCGACGTGGAGCACTTCCTGAAGATCAAGCAGCGTCTGAACAAGATCCTGTCCGAGAACACCGGCAAGCCGGTGGAGCAGGTGAAGACGGACTCCGAGCGGGATCACTGGATGATCGCCGAGGAGGCCCGGGAATACGGCCTGGTGGATAAGGTTATTTACAAGAGGTAAAAGCATGGCGGAAGAAAAAAAGTCCCTGCGCTGCTCGTTCTGCGGCAAGTCGGAGGGACAGGTACACCGGATGATCCAGGGCCCCGGTGTGCGCATCTGCGACGAGTGCGTGCAGCTGTGCATGTCCATTCTGGACGATGGGTACAGCGCGGCGATGGACGAGGGCTTCGACAGTGTGGAGGATCTCCCCACGCCCCAGCAGATCAAAGAGGTGCTGGATCAGTACGTCATCGGGCAGGAGGGGGCCAAGATCGCCCTGTCCGTGTCCGTGTACAACCACTATAAGCGCATCTATTTCGGCGGACACGAGGAAGTGGAGCTGCAGAAGAGCAACATCCTGATGATCGGGCCGACCGGCTCGGGCAAGACGCTGTTCGCCCAGACGCTGGCGCGGGTGCTGAAGGTGCCCTTCGCCATCGCTGACGCCACCACCCTGACCGAGGCCGGTTATGTGGGCGACGATGTGGAGAACATCCTGCTGCGGCTTTTGCAGGCGGCGGATTTTGATGTGGAGCTGGCCGAGCGGGGTATCATCTATGTAGATGAGATCGACAAGATCGCCCGCAAGAGCGAGAACACCTCCATCACCCGTGACGTGTCCGGCGAGGGCGTGCAGCAGGCGCTGCTGAAAATTCTGGAGGGTACTGTGGCCAACGTACCGCCGCAGGGCGGGCGGAAGCACCCCCACCAGGAGTTTATCCAGATCGACACCACCAATATTCTGTTTATCTGCGGCGGCGCCTTCGATGGTCTGGAGAAGATCGTGGAGAAGCGCGTGGGCAAGCAGGGCATCGGCTTTGAGAACGCGGTGCAGAGTAAGGCCGACAAGGCCAGCACCAGCGAGCTGCTGAAGCAGGTGCAGCCCCACGACCTGCTGAAGTTCGGTATCATCCCTGAGCTGGTGGGCCGTCTGCCGGTGATCTCGCCGCTGGAGGCGCTGACCCGGGAGGATCTGGTGCGCATCCTGACGGAGCCGAAGAACGCGCTGGTCAAGCAGTACAAGGCGCTGCTGGCCTACGACGGCGTGGAGCTGGTGTTTGAACGGCAGGCGCTGGAGGCGGTGGCCGACAAGGCCATCGAGCGGAATATCGGCGCCCGCGGACTGCGGGCGGTGATGGAGGGCATGCTGACGAGGGTGATGTACGACATCCCCTCCGACCCCACCATCACAAGGGTCACCATCACGGCGGACTGCGTCAACGGCGGCGCGGAGCCGCTGGTGGAGCGCGACCCGGATAAGGTGACGCGCAAGGCAAAACTCAAGACCGGGACGGCGGAAAAGCAAACCGCACCGGCCTCTTGACGATCCGGAAAAGAGGAGAGGCGTCAGCGCTTCTCCTCTTTCTTCTCTCCGAGAGAAAGGAGTACATATGGAACGTATCACCATGAACATACCCGTGCTGGCCCTGCGGGGGCTGACGGCCTTCCCCCATCAGACGCTGTCCTTCGACGTGGAGCGGGAGATATCCATCTATGCGCTGGACAACGCCATGGAGAACGACCGGCGGCTGTTCCTCGTGACCCAGCGGGAGATCAGTACCGCCGAGCCCGGCGAGGAGGATCTGTACAAGATCGGCACGGTTTGTCATATTCTGCAGATCATCAAAACCTCGGACAGCAGCGTTCGAGTCATCGTGGAGGGTGAGGAGCGCGCACGGCTGCATCGGATGTGGCAGGGCAAGCCCTTTTTGCAGGCCAACGTGGAGATTCTGGAGGAGGAGTTTCCCGGCAAGATCACGGCGCGGGTGGAGGCCATGCTGCGCCGCACCTACGCCCTGTTCGGCGCGTATAAGGAGCTGGCACCCCAGCTCAGCGATGATTTCATCGCGGCGGTGCTGGACTGCCGGGACACGGGACGGCTGGCCGACCTCATCGCCCAGAACATTACCCTGCGCCATCAGGATCGCCAGCGGGTGCTGGAGGAGCTGCGTCCCAACCGGAGGCTCCAGATCGTCAACGACATTCTGACCCATGAGGTGGACGTGCTGTCGCTGGAGATGCAGATGGAGCAGAAGGTGCGCCAGCGGGTGGCGCAGGTGCAGAAGGACATGATCCTGCGGGAGCAGGTGAAGGTCCTACAGCATGAGCTGGGCGACGACGGCGACGAGGAGCTGGCCGCGTATATGGAGAAGATCCAGCGGGCCAGACTGCCGGAGGAGGTACATAAGCGTCTGACAAAGGAGGTGGAGCGGCTGGCGAAGCAGCCCTTCGGCAGCGCGGAGGCCTCCGTTATCCGCAACTATCTGGATGTGTGTCTGGAGATGCCGTGGAACAAGTATACACGAGAGCGGGCGGATGTGGAGCAGGCGCGAAGGCTGCTGGATCGTGACCACTACGGTCTGGAAACGGTGAAGGAGCGTATTCTGGAGTTCATCGCCGTCCGGCAGCTGAACCCCGATGCCAAGGGGAAAATCCTATGCTTGGTAGGCCCTCCCGGCGTGGGTAAGACCTCCGTGGCCATCTCCGTGGCCAAGGCCATGAACCGGAAGCTGGCGCGGCTCAGCCTGGGCGGCGTCCGGGACGAGGCAGACATCCGGGGTCACCGCAAGACCTACATCGGCGCGATGCCGGGGCGCATCATCGAGGCCATCAGCCGCGCCGGAGCCATGAACCCGCTGCTGGTGCTGGACGAGATCGACAAGCTGGGCAATGACATGCGGGGCGACCCGGCATCGGCCCTGCTGGAGGTGCTGGACAGCGAGCAGAACACCTCGTTTCGCGACCATTTTCTGGAGGTGCCGGTGGATCTGAGCCGGGTGATGTTCATTACCACGGCCAACACCACGTCCACCATCCCCCGGCCGCTGCTGGATCGGATGGAGATCATCGAGCTGAGCAGCTACACCGACGAGGAGAAGCTGCAGATCGCCAAGACCCACCTGTTGTCCAAGCAGATGAAGGAGCACGGACTGAAGAAGAACCAGCTGCGCGTCAGCGACGATGCCATCCGGGCGGTGGTGAGCGACTACACAAGGGAGTCCGGTGTCCGGACGCTGGAGCGGCTGCTGGGCAAGCTGTGCCGGAAAGCCGCCATGCGTTTGGTAGAAACGGATGTAAAGCGAGTTGACATTACACCGAAAGATCTGCGGGAGCTGCTGGGTGTGCCCCGGTATCAGGACAATTCCCGCAGCAGGCAGGATCAGGTGGGCGTGGTCAACGGCCTTGCATGGACAGAGGTGGGCGGCGAGCTGTTGGAGGTGGAGGCCGGGGTCATGGACGGCTCCGGCAAGCTGGAGCTGACAGGCAATCTGGGTACGGTGATGCAGGAATCCGTGAAGGCGGCCTACACCTGCCTGCGCAGCCGGGCGGCGGAGCTGGGCATCCCCAAGGATTTCTATAAGAACAAGGATATCCACGTTCACTTTCCGGAGGGCGCGGTGCCCAAGGACGGGCCGTCGGCGGGTATCGCCATCGCCACGGCTATGCTGTCGGCGCTGACGGGCCGGCCGGTGCGCCACGACGTGGCTATGACCGGTGAGGTCACGCTGCGGGGCAGGGTACTGCCTATCGGCGGACTGAAGGAGAAGACCATGGCTGCCAAGCGCAACGGCATTCGCACGGTCATCATTCCCAAGGAGAACGAAAAGGATCTGGAGGAGATCGACCAGACCGTCCGGGCGGCGCTGCGGTTCGTGACGGCGGAGACGGTGGATGCCGTGTTCGCCCACGCGCTGGCGCTGCCGAAGAAGGAGGCGGCGGTGGAGCATCTCACCGCCATGGCGGGACTGGAACGACAGGAGGTGCGCTGTGGCGATCAACTTTAACAAGGCGGAATTCGTGCTGTCGGCTGTAAAGGCAAGTTCCTTTATCCGTGACGGAAAACCACAGGTCACGTTTGCCGGTCGCAGCAATGTGGGGAAGTCCTCCGTGATCAACCGGCTGCTGGGGCGGAAGAATTTTGCCCGCGTGGGCGCCACCCCCGGCAAGACCAATCAGATCAACTATTTCGACATCGACGGGAAAATTTACTTCACCGACCTGCCGGGGTACGGCTACGCCAAGGTGTCCAAGGAGGAGCGCGACCGGTGGGGACAGCTGATGGAGAGCTATTTCGCCGAGTCCGACCTCATTACGCTGGGTGTGCTGATCGTGGACGCGCGGCACAAGCCTACCGCCGACGATGTGACCATGTGCGACTGGTTCAAGGGTACCGGCTGCCCGGTGATCGTGGCGGCCAATAAGCTGGACAAGCTGAAAAAGAGCGAGATCGAGCCGAATCTGGCCCGCATCCGGGAGACGCTGGCGCTGGGCGAGGGGACGCTGCTCATCCCGTTCTCCGCGGAGAAGGGGACGGGCAAGACGGAGCTGCTGGCGGCGATCAGCGACGGCTGCGGCAGGTGAAAAAATGCGGAAAAAAGCAGGCGGTCTGCCCTTGGCAGACCGCCTGCTTTTTCGGTTATTGGAGTTCCTGCTCCAGCGCGTCAAACGCCGGGGTGGAGAAAAACTCGCCGAGGGTGATGCCCAGCCCGTCGCAGAGCATTTTGATGGTCAGCAGCTTCGGGTTCCGGCTCTTGCCGTAGAGAATGTTCTTGATGCTGGACGGCGGCAGGGCGCTGACGGTGGCAAGGCGGTTGATGGTCATGTCGCGCTCCTCGCAGAGGTGCAGGATGCGATCCCGGACAGCGTCGGTGGTGTTCATAGCGGCCTCCTGTGTTTTTTCTCAGGATAGCCGAAAAGGATTGCTTTTATAGGCTATGCATGCTACTATTAGGCTATGCATAGTCTATTTGCAAAGGGGGGGAGAGAATGTGGCGGACTATCAGAAAATGTATGCCACAGTGTGTGCCGCGGCAAGCGAAGCGGTGGACGAATTGGAAAACATTCCGCTGGCGATGCAATGCCGGGACAGATTGAAGGCGGCACTTTTGAAGGCGGAGGATATCTATATTGAGACAACGATCCATGTGACGGATACGGAGGAAACATAAAAGGAAGCCTTGGGCCGGTGGCCCAAGGCTTCCTTTTATGTAATTATGGGCCTTATTCCGCTTTTTTCTTCTCGGGGAACTGGATCTGGGCCAGAATGACGGCGGCGAACATGATGACGCAGCCGATATACTCCCGGACGCTCATCTGCTGCTTGAGGATGATCGCGCCGGCAATGACGGCGAACACGCTCTCCAGACTGAGCAGGATGGTGACCACAGTGGGGTTGGAGCCCTTCTGGGCCAGAATTTGCAGGGTGTAGCCCACACCGCAGGAGAAAATGCCCACATATAGCAGGGGCAGGGCGCAGCTGAGAATGGCGGTCATGTCCACTTTTTCAAAGATAAGCATACAGACGGTGGAGATGATACCGGCGAACAGGAATTGCAGACAACTGAGCTTCACGCCGTCACAGAAGGCGGTGAAATGGTCGATGACCAGAATATGGACGGCGAAGCACAGGGCGCACACCAACAGCAGCAGGTCGCCGGGAGCCAGAGAAAAGTCGCCCTTGATGCACAGCAGATACAGTGCGATCACGGACAGGATCACCGCGATCCAGGTGGGCAGGCTTACCTTGCGCTTGAAGAACAGGCCGAACACAGGCACCAGCACCACATACAGCGCCGTGATAAAGCCGGCCTTACCGGCGTCAGTACCGGCCACCAGGCCAGCCTGCTGGAAGTTGGAGGCAATGGCCAGCGCCGCACCGCAGCACAGGCCGCCGATCCACAGATTCTTGTTGGCGGCCTTCTTTTCCTCGGCGGTGAGGACGGGCTTGTCCTTCTTTGCTCCATCGCTGATGAGAATGACCACCAGCAGTGCCAGCACGGCGACGAAATAACGGGTAGCGTTGAAGGTAAAGGCGCCAATGGCGTCGGCGCACATATCCTGCGCCACGAAGGCGGTACCCCAGATGAATGCAGCCAGAATGGGGAAGACCACCTGACGCATCTGATTGTGTTTCATAGGTCGAAGTTTCCTTTCTGCTTTTTACATTTTACTTCTCGTGATCGGGGCCGGTGTGCCAGCGGAACTTCTGCTCCTCGCCCCGCAGCAGGCGGCGGATATTCCCCCGGTGGCACCAGACCACCAGTCCCGCGATAACCGCGGCCAGCACCGTGTACAGGCCGCTGTGTCCGCAGAAGAGCCATGTGGAGACGGGCATGCTGACAGCGGCGGCGAGGGAGCCGAGAGAGACGTATTTCGTCAGGAGCCACAGCAGGACAAACAGACCCCACGAAATCAGCGCCACGCGCCAGTCCAGCAGCCATACCAGCGTACCGCCGGACAGGATGCCCTTGCCGCCCTTAAAGCCGAAGAACACAGGGAACATGTGGCCCAGCTCGCAGCCCAGTCCGCCCAGCAGGACGCCCAGCTGCCAGTCGCCCGCCAGATAGCGGAGGATAACACCGCCGATGAGACAGGCTGCCGCGGTCTTGCCCATGTCCAGCAGAATGACGCCCAGCGCGTATTTGGCACCGTAGGTACGGTAGAAATTGGTGAGGCCCGCGTTGCCGCTGCCGTGCTGCCGCACATCGTCCCGGATGACGAAGTGGCTGACCATGACGGAGCCGTTGAGACAGCCCAGAAAATAGCCCAGCAGCAGGACAATGAACAGGACAAACACCGAGGCCCATGCGAGGTAGGTCACCCGTCATCCTCTCCCTTCTGGCGAATGGTAATGGTGATGGGCGTGCCCTCCAGACCGAACACGCCGCGGATCTGATTCTCCAGATACCGCTGGTAGGAGAAGTGGAACAGCTTTTTGTCGTTGCAGAAGATCACGAAGTGGGGGGGCTTGACGCCCACCTGCGTCATGTAGTAGATCTTCAGGCGGCGGCCCTTGTCTGTGGGGGGCTGCACCCTGGTCTGAGCATCGGCCAGCACACTGTTGAGCATACCGGTGGTGATGCGCACGGCGGCCTGATCGTTGACGTAGTTGATCAGCTCAAACAGGCGGTTCACCCGCTGGCCCGTCAGGGCGGAGATGAACAGAATGGGGGCGTAGGGCATGTAGCTCAGGTCCCGGCGGATATCCTCCCGCATGCGATCCATGGTCTTGCCGTCCTTCTCAATGAGATCCCACTTGTTCACCACGATGATGCACGCTTTACCCGCGTCGTGGGCCAGACCCGCCACCTTGGTGTCCTGCTCCGTGACGCCGTCCTGCGCGTCGATGAGGATGAGGCACACGTCGCTGCGCTCAATGGCCATGGTAGCGCGGAGGACACTGTACCTTTCGATACTGTCGTCCACCTTGGACTTTTTCCGCATGCCGGCGGTGTCAATGAAGTTGTACTTGCCGCAGGAATTCTCAAAATAGCTGTCGATGGCGTCGCGGGTGGTGCCGGCCACGTTGCTGACGATGACCCGCTGCTCGCCCAGAATTTTATTGGTCAGGCTGGACTTGCCCACGTTGGGCTTGCCGATGATGGCCACCTGCACCACATCGGAGTCCTCCTCCTCGCCGTCGTCCGGCGGCAGGTACTGGAAGCAGGCGTCCAGCAGGTCGCCGGTGCCGTGGCCGTGGACGGCGGAGATGGCGATGGGGTCGCCCAGACCCAGATTGTAAAACTCGTAGAAATCCGGGTCGATGGCGCCGGTGGAGTCCATCTTATTCACCGCCAGCACGATGGGCTTGCGGCTGCGCTGGAGCATACCGGCCACCTCCTGATCGGAGGCGGTGAGACCGGTCTTGATATCCGTGACAAAGATGATGACGTCTGCGTTGTCAATGGCGATCTGGGCCTGCTCACGCATGAAGGCGAGAATTTGATTGTCGGTGTTGGGCTCAATGCCGCCGGTGTCCACCAGACGGAACTTCCGGCCCGCCCACTCGCTTTCGCCGTAGATACGGTCGCGGGTGACGCCGGGGGTGTCCTCCACGATGGACAGACGCTTCCCGATAAGCTTGTTGAAAAGCATGGACTTGCCCACGTTGGGGCGGCCTACAATGGCGATCAAAGGCTTTGCCATAAGTTTATACCTCCTTTTCCAGCATGGCGTCCAGCAGGTCGCCGCCGTCGATCCCTACGATCTGTACGGGGCAGCCCAGCTCGTCCGCCAGACGCACCACGGTGTAGTCATCCAGAAATACCGTTTCGCCGTGGCGCAGCATATGCAGCGGCAGCAGGACACGCCCCAGGAACGGCACCCTTTGCAGCTGCGCTGACAGATCCTGACCCGTCAGCAGACCGGCCACATCGATGGTGTGGCCGAAGAAATCGTTTTCTACCGCGATGACCTGCCCCTTCAGGTGGGGGAAGTATGCCTTGGCCTGTTCCAGCAGTCCCCGCAGGAACGGGGCGGCGGCGGTTCCGGTGGCGATGGTGAAGGGGGACGGCGCGGCGTCCGGCTCCTCCAGACGCATGGCGGACAGGAAGTCCTGCTCCAGTGAGCGGAGCATGCCCACGCCGTTTTCCAGCTGGCGGTAGCCCTCGTAGTAGTCCTCCTGCGGCAGGGGCAGCCCCGCCCGGAGATACAGCTCGTCGGCACAGAAGAAGCGCCGGGTGCCGAAGCGCCGCAGATTCTCCTGCCCAAACTCCTCGGCGATGGCGATGATGTCCTGCGCATCCGCAGCGCTGACGGGGCGCAGCTTGGCCAGACCCTGCCGGTACTTGGTGATACCCACCGGCACAAGGGAGCAGCTGGAGAACTGCCACTCTGTCAGGTCGCGGAGGGTGCGGCGCAGCTGGTCGCCGTCGTTCCAGCCGGGGCAAACGACGATCTGGCCGTTCATGACGATGCCCGCCTTGCAGAATGCCTGAATGTAGTCCAGCGACCGCTCGGCATTCTTATTGCCCAGCATAGTGCAGTGCAGCTGGGGGTCAGTGGTGTGAACGGAGACGTTAATGGGGCTGATGTGCAGGTCGATGATGCGCTGGGCCTCCCGCTCCGTCAGGTTCGTCAGGGTGATGTAGTTGCCCAGCAGAAAGCTGAGCCGCGCATCGTCATCCTTGAAGTACAGGGTGGAGCGCATCCCCGGCGGCATCTGATCTACGAAACAGAAGATGCAGTGGTTGGCGCAGGAGCGCATCTCATCCATCAGGTAGGTGTCGAAGTTCAGGCCCAGATCCTGCCCCTCCGCCTTGCGGATGGTGACGGCGCGCACGGTGCCCGCTGCCGTTTTCAGCTCCACGCGGGACAGGGGGTCGTAGCCGTAGAACCGGTAATCCAGTACGTCCACGATGGGGTGGCCGTTGATGGTCAAAAGCTGTTCGCCCACCTGTATACCGGCTTTTTCCGCAGGACTGTGCCGGTCAATAGCGGTGATGATGGTGCTCATGGCTGCATCCTCTCTCGTAAAACGGCATACTGCCGCATAATAACCATCCTATTATAGCCGCTTTTGCGGCGGGACGCAAGCTATTTATCAGTATAGCAGGGGAAAGGACATTTGTAAAACGTATGATTTTTATGCTTCTCATGCGAAAAACTGGGGGAGAGGGGACGCTTGACTTTTCCGGCGGCGGAAATCATACATTTGCACATTTCTGAGATCGTACCCTTTGCATTTGTAAACGAAGCTAAGGCGACGATGCCCGATATAGACCGTTGGGTCAGGGAAGAAATCGGAGAGAACGAAGAATTCATTATAATTGGCGTATAACAAAAAAGAACTATCTGACTTCATTTGAAATCAGATAGCTCTTTTCTTGTGAATCATGAAATTCTGTTGCCAAATCGTTGCCACGAGGGGCATCAAGGCTCAAAAAGTCCAGCGTTTACGGGCTTTTTTCAAGCTGTGAAATCATTCCCACTCGCTCCCTGAAACCGTGACCTAAACGATTTTGTATAGATGGTTTAGCTCCGATTATCGGGATTACTTAGATTTTCCAAGAATTATGGTGTATCATAATTCCTGTTGTCATCGTGTTGTCGTATTAAGGATGTTAATTATAGATTTAGTGCTTCGTCAATTCGGCATATTGCTTTGCGAATATTAGAAGCGTCAATCGATTTTGCATTCTCATAATAGCCCTGAAACACATCGAGTAGTTTGCGCTTTATATATTGCTCATGCGCTGACATTTCATCATCGGTAAGTGTGAGAAGCGCATCGATACAATAAGATATATTTTCGATTGGTTCAAGTAGATTTTCTGAAAGCCAGCCATTTCTGTAACTTTGCTTTTTTCGTGAAGCATCGGTCGATTTATTTGATGGGCTTTTAACCTCGATGACTTTCCCATTTAACCTTAACAATAGATTCTTTTTCACAATGCCTCTTGCTTTAATATTGTCAATGGCATCAATAACTTCGCTGAGGGGTAACTTGCTTTGCTTGAGCAAAAAATATATGGGGAAATTTGCGCTTGTTGCAAAGCATATTGTTTTAATATATTCTAATGGCTCATCAACAACATCATTATTGAGAAAAGCTAAAAGAATATCATTGGGCTCAATGGCTTTCAATACCCTCTTTGTCGTTTCCTTAACGACTATTCTTCCTGTGTTTACTTCTTGAATATCTCCAATAAGTCTGAGCGTTGGTTTGCCTTTAGTTTCGACAAATTCACCCTCTTTGATAAATGCAATTTTATCAAAGCAATTCTTTATCTAATACAACAGTTCCTCCGTTGCCAGCAATCTTTCTGAAGCCATATCCAGTAGGCAAGCGTTGGAAACACCGATTTGTGCTGCTCTATGCGCAAAATCAAGCCACTGTGCTTCCTCTTTTTTTCTGCGTTCATCAATGATTGCGGTTAACTCTGCATAGCGAATTTTTTCGGAGCGTCCTCCATACCTGTAGAAAATATCTCCTTCGATTAAGGAATACTTTTGATTTTGCGAATTATAATGTTTCTTGCAAATGCAAGGCTTGTTTTCTGACTGATATATGTAGATTACACCATAGCTTTTTTCTTTAAACTCAAAAGTGCAGTGATCCCATTTGATCTCCGGCGAAAAGTAATCAAGTAGATTCTTCGTAAACTCTTCGACCTTGAGGCTTTCAAATTGTTGTAGACTCTTACCTTGCAACCCTTTTAGTTCTCTCGGTTTGTCCCCTATACCAAAGATAATGTACCCACCGATGTTATTTGCGAACGAAGCAATGGTTTTAAAATATTGCGCCATATTGGCGTGATTATATGTTTCTTTGAACTCAAGGGTAGTTCCTTCCCTATTGACTATGCGATTAGGATTCTTTGTGCTGGTCCTAAATAACCCGGTCAAATATTCCAAAGAAAGAGGATTAGACTTTTTCACGAAAACACCCCCACGCGGTAGATACTTATTGTGTGTAGACTTTTTGTGTTCATCTATATTATACTATATCATTGGAGGATTGTAAATATGGATATAGTAAAAGTGTTTGGCGATAACCTGCGAAAATATCGTAATGGGCTTGGTTTATCTCAAGAGGCATTTGCTGACAAATGCGGTCTGCACAGAACATATATCAGTGCTATTGAATGTTATCGCCGCAGTATTTCGCTTGAAAATATTCAGCGTATTGCAGATGCTCTCGACATTGATGCATATAAGCTACTTCTCGAAAATAAGGAGGTTACAAAAAATGACAAATGAAATCAAAGAATTCCGAGATGGTATCTTTGCCCTTAGAACTCGTAGATTTGGCACAGTTGCAGAGCTGATGATTGAAGCGCTCTACAGCTTCTCGAAATCTCACAACCAATTTCATGACCGCTATGATGAGGTGGGACATCAGCGAATTGAAATTAAGTTTTCCACTGTTATGAAAGCCAATGAAGCCGTAATCAGCCGTTCTAATTCTATCGATCAGTGCAAAAAAGCCAATCTTGGAAATCGAGCGCTGAATAGCACTGAGATGTATGATTATGACTTTGACTGCAACATTCAACAAGTAAAGCGTTTAGAGTTTGATGTTCTTTACTACGGTCTGTTTTTCGCTGATCGAATTGCTATTTTCAAGATGTGCTCCAATGAGATTTTGTCTTGTTTGGGATACTCGAACAAACAGCATAAAGGAAACGAAGGCGAAGGACAGTTCCATCTTAACCGTAGCAGTATTGATTATCATATGAAAAATCACTTTGTTCAATGGCTTACATATGAGGAATTATATAATTTGCTCAGCAATCTTTAAGAAACGAGGCTTTCCCTCTCAGCGATGTTCTGATTATATCGGTCTGTTCAGCAGTTAATCCATACAGTGCCATAATGTCGCTATCCAAGTCTTCATATGGACCACTAATGTTTTCGCTTGAATTCATTATGTGGTCTACTTTTCTTATGATATCATTCTGTTTTTCGGCACTTACCATCGGTATCGGCAATGACTCTATATGTGATCTTAGTAGCTTAACAGAATTGTATTTTTTGTTGATAAAGTAAGCTGCTACACTAGAATTCAAAATCGCCAAAATATACTTGATATTCATACCTTCAATTTGGGGTATTAAGATGTTGCAACTGTTCAACGAAAGAGTTTGCTGATTGTCATACGTAAAAACCGGAACCTCAGCAATGAATCTATACAACAACTTTTCTTCTGCTCGATACATTTCGGTTGGTGCAACTTGCTGGAATTTTTCAGGAGCAAAATGAATATAGTTGTCGCTTTCCTTCATAGCATATCTAAAAATATCACTACCTTTTAGAATAACTTCCATTCCATCTGCTTTTTCGTTTGCGATATACTCTTTATTGTTACCGGTAACAATTCCTAATGCAAACTTAGCGTTATTTGCAAGATATTTAGCGTTTTGTACTGAACTGATCACCTGCAAACAATCGTATTCTTCATCACACATATTAAAAGAAAACGACGTTGCATCTACATCTCTATTTTCATTGATAATGAATTCTTTGTTATTTAATCCAATTCTGCAGCCTTTTGTTTCTCCGTGGGAACCTTTCTGGACACCTAGAATAATAGCAGGGCATTGCACCCCTGAAAAGGCGTTCCCTAAATAACTTACAAACCTAAACGCGGTGTTTTTTACTATCAGTTCTCTTGCTTGTTGATGAGAGTTTACACTTAAAAATGCTTCTGGCAATACATATGCCAAGTATCCACCTTCTTCAAGCATTGACACTCCTTTTTCAATAAACAAATCATATGACTCCATACCTTTGTTTTTAGCCGTAATGTAATTAGCGGTAAGATAAGCAGTTTCTTCCTTGTTGAAATCATATCCCCAAGGTGGATTTCCCAATACTACAGAGAACTTACGAGAGAAGGTATTGGAAAGGGTATCACCACAAACAAATTGAGAATACAACTGTTCTTTAGTAATGCTGTTATCAAGTAGGAACATATTGATTCGTGTAATTAGAATACTAATTTCATCTATATCTTGGCCATACAGATTTTCGGTCTTCACACCATTACCAACAAGACCTATAAGAAAATTACCCGTCCCGCAACAAGGGTCACACAATATCTTGTTTTGAACATTAGCACAGTTTTTTAAATTGTAGATAAGCGTATTAACCGTTTTTTCGGGTGTGTAATATGCACCGGTTTGTTTGCGATGACTTAAATCTCGAAGAGAAATATACGCAAAACCCAAAGTATCTTCTAATGGAACTAACTGTACTTTACTATTCAAGGCAGCTTGAATATTTGTCAGTGTAATTCGGGATACATCAACATTTCCAAGTAAATCTTTAATCAAACTATTGAATACATCATTGTCTGTAATATCGCTTTTTCCTTCAAGCAGTAAATAATCAGATACAACTATTCCTCCACTTTGTTGGTATAATTGTATAGCGAAATTAGCAAGAATTACCCTCAATTCATCTTCTGTAATTTGATCGCAAGCGTCCAAAACGCTTTCAACAATTTCACGATTATGATTGTTTTTGATGTAATCCTTGTATAGGACTTTGCCGCTTACACTTTTTTTGTTCCTTCTACTTTTCAAGCGGTTATCTTTTCCGCTTTTTATTTCTGAGATAAGTGCTTCTATATACTTCTTATCAAATGTTTTACCATCAGATCCAATCTTTAATTTCCCGAGTCTAATCCAGTTTTTAGCAGTTGCTTGAGAAATAGAAAGCAACTCACAAACCTGAGTAATACTTATTTTTTCTTCCTCAATTCTATAAAAATCATCAAATAGCGATAATTGACTTTCAGGCAACGTGCTTTTTCTTCGTGCATCAGTGGGTTTTTGGGCATTAGTAGGAATTAGCCATACGCCACTCATTCTACTAGCACCTTCAATACGTCCTTGCTCACACAAAAGCTGAACTCTTCTTTTGGATATATGAAATTTTTCTGCAGCATCAGAAACTGATATATACATACTAACACCTCGCATTGACTTTCCTTAATGATATGATTATACTCTCTTATGCGAATAATGTCAACATCATTAATGCTAAAATTCAGGAACACAAGGGCGGCAGGGATTTTCCCTGCCGCCGTTACGCTTATGCTGTGTAAATCAGTTCGCTATTTACAATTTCCATAGCTCTGCTTCGTATGCTATTCATCCTGCCGACCCACTCCATCTGATTGGCGGCTTTTAGCGTTTCTGTGACGTCTTCCGCTTCAGCCATCTGCTTTACCAGCCGAGAGAATAGTTCCTCCGCCTGTCGGTCGATGTCGGCAAGATAATCATTTAACTTGCCACCGGTGAGCAGGGTCGCATAAGTTGCCCGTCGATGCTCCTTCAGGTAGCGCCGGTGGCGCTGTCCCCACACGCCGATGGGCTGCTGTTCTTCTTCGGGCAGTTTCAGATCAGGAAGAAGATAATCCCCAACCTGCGTGTAAGTACCGCCCATTTCTTCAAAAATCGTCTTTGTCATTGTCTGTTCCTACCTTTCATAATTTGTATTTCTGCGCCTTGTGCGCTGGGTTTGCTTTCGTTGCTGCTCCATATTTTTTGCCTGTGCAATCAGATTATCGATTTGACGACTGCCAAGAACCTTCCGCAAGAAGCGGAAATCCTTCAATTCGGAGCGTAGGACTTCATTTTCTCCTTTGAGCTTGTCATTGACGATGGTCAGATGCTCGTTTTCTCGGTAGAGCCGCCCGTTGGTGTTATTCAGCCGGTGGTAGCTGTCCAGTGCCTTGTAATAGCGACAGAACATCTCCCGGATGATTTCTTTCAGCCGCCTAATCAGCGGATCCACAAACCGCTGCTTATAGGTCTTGGCGGTCATTAGGGCAGGCGGCTCGTGGAGCTGAAATTCTTCTGTTTCCAGCTGTTGCTCTAATCGCTCAATGGATTGTGCGCCCTGGTCGAAGTTGCTGATCCGATTCTGCACCGTTTCCAGCTCGTCCTGCTTTTCGGCCAGTGTAGTATCCAGTGCAGCAATCTCTTTTTCTCGCTCCTGCTTCTTGTAATCCAGAACAGAGAGGTGCTTTTCGTGGGTGCCTTTCTGCTCCCACTCAATTCCGTGCCGTTCCATCACAGTGGCCAGCTGCTCTTTTTCGGACTGCACCCACTGCGCCCATTCCGTTGCACCACGGGTTCCGCCCTCGAAGCCCTGCGCTGCCAGCGCCTGTTTCAGCGATACCCGGGTGTCAAGCCCTCGCTTGCTCCCGGTGGTGAAGGGCACAAAGTCAATGTGAATGTGCGGTGTGGCTTCGTCCATATGCAGATGCGCCGAGAATACCCGGAGGTTGGGGTTGCGCTCCTGAAAGCCTTGATAGTATTCATCCAACACGGTTCGTGCCAGCTCTGCATACTCGCCGGTGGCACTCATATCCTCCCTGTTCCCAATTTGCAGGATGATCTCGTGGAAGGGCTTCTCCTGATTGCCGGAGCGAATCTTCTCGTAGTAGTTCGGGATTCGCCGATCGCTTCGGGTCTGCTTCTCGTTGTAGCGTTTCAGAGCCTCATCAAAAAGCTGATGGTACACGGTCTGGATGCGCTCGTTGCAGTAATCAATATTCCGGTCAGTGCGGCTTCCGTCTACATTTTCTGCCCGAAATTTGCGGCTGTTATGATTGACAGAGCCTTTGCCGACCTCGGCACTGATCGTTCTCTTCATAAAATATCACTTCCTTTCGCTTTCCGGCCGCAGCCGGGGTTCTGTTACTCTTGTCAAGAGTAACGCAAAAGCACTTTTGACAGCCTGCGGCCATCAAAAGATGCTGTTTGCGCTCTCCCGAGGGGGCTGGTACAGAGTCGGTGCATCGAGCACCAACCCTGTACCGGGACTTTGCCCTGGCAGCCTGCGGGCTGCTCCCCAGCAGGGCAGACCTTTGAAAAGGCCTCCCTGCACCCCGCCGAAACTTCAAAGCGTGACAAACCGTGACGGTGGTGACGATGTTTTAGACCACGCCACCGCCCACCAAAAGATCGTCACGGTCGTCACACTTTGACACGCTATCCGACTCCATCTCCTTCCACAGGGAGATTTTGCGTCCACCGTGATTGCGGCTTGCCTTGTAGTGAATGTCGTAATCCCGCAGCAGCCGCACAGAGCCAATGCTCAGCCGAAGGGATAGCACATTGGGCTTGCAGTCCAGCTTCAGCAGGCTACACAGCTCAGAGGCAGTGCCTTCCCATCGTTCACCCGCCGAAGAAAGAAATGCTGCGATGTTTTCCAAAAACGGATCCGGCGGCTCCTGCCAAAGCTCTGTTTCCACGCTTTCCAGCTCCCATCCCAGAGTTTCGGGATTCTTGGTAAGGTGCAGCCGCTGATCCTCTTGATCTCTGCCGGTGACATCCAGCACCGCCGCATTGGAGGTGCGTTTTTCCTTGCTGAGAACAAAGCCGCCATCCGCTGCACCCAACAGGCCGTTGGTTCCGGCGATCATATCGAATTTGTCATCCGCTTCCAACTTGCGGGTGTGGTGAACGATTACCATCGTTACCTTATAGCTGTCGGCAACAGTCTTCAGCCGGGCCACAATATCGTAGTCACTGCTGTAGCTGAAATCTGCTCCGCCGACCTCACGCACCCGTTTCAGGGTGTCGATGATAATCAGGCCGGTGTGGGGATGCTCCCGCATAAAGCTGCGAATCTGATCCTCTAAACCGCTGTTTGCTGTTTTGCAATGGGTGGCAAAATACAGATTTTCCGCAGCCTCAGCACCGAACATTCGGAACAGTCTCCGCTGTAAGCGGGCATAGTTATCTTCCAACGCAAAGTAAAGAACGCCTGTTTTTCGCACCTTATAGCCCCACAAGGGAGTTCCGGTGCTGACCTGATAGGCAAGCTGGACCATCAGGAAGCTCTTTCCGATCTTCGGGGAGCCTGCCAGCAGATAGGCTCCCCGATACAGCAGGCCGTCGATCAGAGGCTCCTGCCCCTCAAAATCGGTATCATAGAGGGCGGTCATCGATACCGTTTCCAGATAATCCGGGGCCATTCTTCTTTGCATTTCCCGGTAGAAATCATCGTCAGACCCCTTGAAATCAGAATCAAAATCGGTTAAACTATTGTCAGTAAGGTTTTGGGATGACTGCTCCGTATCTGCGCCAACAGATACAACGGGAGTGGTCATTTCTTTTTCGTTGGTCATTCAGATTCCTCCTTCATTCCGCCGAGAATATCGGCGATCATTTCGATTAAGTCAAGCAGCTCATCGTTGGCTACACCGCCAGTCTCAATGCGCTGCAATTCCGAAAGCACCTCCGCAAGCTGATTCCGCAGTGCTTTGAACACTCTGGGGTTTCCCTGCACCATCACATCCTTGTGGGTGAGCCGCCGGGTGATATAGTCCTGCTTGGTCAGCCCGGAGAGCTGCACATAGCGTTCAATTTGAGCATCTTCCTCCGGTGATACCCGGAAGGCAACTGTTTTATTGCGCCAGCGATTATGCTCGTCTCTGTTCTTCAATGACATCGCTTGCACCATCCTTTCTGAATTGATTGAGCTTGTCCGCCATATCGCTTTGCGTGGATGGGAACAGGTGAGCATAGTTATAAGTGATATTGATGCTTTCGTGTCCCACCCGGTCGGCAATCGCTACCGCCGAATATCCCATTTCAATCAGAAGCGAAATATGGCTGTGTCTCAAATCGTGGATTCTGATCCTCTTGACTCCTGCGGCCTTGGCACCTCTATCCATTTCGTGATGAAGATAGCTTTTTGTGACTTCAAACAGCCGGTCGTTTTTGCCGATTCGGTAGAGCTGTTTCATATAGTCCTGCATTTCTTCACAGAGGAATTCTGGCATCTTAATAGTGCGGTTACTTTTCGGCGTTTTCGGGTCAGTGATGATGTCCCGGCCACCGATACGCTGATAGGATTTGCTGATCGTGACCGTCTCCCGGTCAAAATCGAAATCCGCCGGGGTCAGCGCCAGCAGTTCGCCCTCACGGATACCGCACCAATACAGCATTTCAAAGGCATAAAAAGAAACAGGCTTGTCCATCATTTCTTCGGAAAATTTCTTGTATTCCTCCTGCGTCCAAAAAAGCATCTCTCTTGCTTTGGCCTTTCCCATATTGCCGACCTTAGCGGCAGGATTGTCTTTCAGCCCGTAGAATTTCACAGCGTGATTGAAAATGGCACTGAGCTGATTGTGCAGGGTTTTGAGATACACCGGCGAATACGCCTCGCCGCTCTTATCCCGACATTTGATCATCTCATTTTGCCAAGCGATAATGTCTTTGGGTTGGATCGAGTTCATTTTCCGCTTGGCGAAGTAGGGAAGCAGTTTGGTGCGGATGATATGCTCCTTGGTGTGCCAAGTGTTCTCTTTCAGCCGGTTCTTCATATCGGCTGTGTAGGTGTCGATAAAGCTCTCAAAGGTCATATCCAGATCGGCTTCCACCTTGTGGAGTTGTTCCCGCTCCCAAGCAAGAGCTTCTCGTTTGGTTGGAAAGCCTCGCTTCGTAGACTGATGGACTTTGCCCTGCCAATCCGTAAAACGGTAGTAGACCTTCCAAGTGTTGTTTTTGGTATCTTTGTAAACGGACATTTTTACCTCTCTTTCTGAACGGCACCGTAACAGGTGCGTTCCATAAAATATTGCTTGTTGACTCGCCCTGAAATCGTGAGAAAGCCTTTGTTTTTCAGTTCTTCATTCAACTTCTGCACGATCTTGTAGGCGTAGGATTTGGAAACGCCCAATTCCTGTGCTACTTCCTCCACTCTCATAAAGCTTGTGTTTTCCATTTCATAACCCCTTTCATTTACATATAGTTCTCTTATTTCGTGTCGGAGAACTTTCTGGCCGCATTCCGATTTGCCCGAGCGGGTACGCCATTACCGTGGCGCACGAGGGAGATTCTGTTGTTCACAAGCAGCTTAACGCTATTTGCTAAAGTTATTATACTAAGCGAATTTGCTATTGTCAAGAGGGCTGCAGAAAAATATTTAACTTTTTTGCTATTGCTATCTTGACACAGATTAAATTTATATGCTATACTGATTGTACAGTATCAAAACGAGGAGCGTAATCGCTATGGCAATCGGTGAGAGAATTCGGTTCTTCCGCAATCTGCGGGGAATGACACAAAAATACTTGGGGCAGGTGGTCGGTTTCCCGGAAAAGACCGCCGACATCCGTATGGCGCAGTATGAATCCGGCAGCAGAACGCCTAAGGCGGAGCTGACGGAGAGCCTTGCCGGTGCGCTGGGTGTCTCACCGCTGGCACTGTCCGTGCCGGACATTGACAGCTATCTCGGCCTGATGCACACACTGTTCACCTTGGAGGATTGCTATGGTCTGACGGTGGATACCGGCGAGAACGGCGTTTCCCTGCGTGTTGACCCTCGGAAGGGAAGGGATGCCGCCGAGCTTTCCAAAATGCTCACTGCGTGGGCGGAACAAGCCGAAAAGTACCGCAACGGCGAAATCAACCGGGAGAACTATGACAAATGGCGTTATAACTACCCGAAATATGATGAAACCTCCAGCTATGTGAAAGTCCCGTCACAGGCACTCAGCGATATGTTGGTTAAGGCTTTCAAAACAGACACGGAGGAATAAGCTCTGATGGACAAAAAACAAAAGAAGAATTTCACAATTACTGTTTGGGATGGAATGAATAAGTTTCTTGCCGCAGCAACAGCAGTTACAACGATAATTTTCACAATTCTCTTTATCTTTTGTTTTACAGAGGATGTTAGCACATCAAAACATGGTTTTGTTCTTGGTATGTGCGGCGTATTTGCAAGCTTGGCATCTGCTTTTTTTATCGCTTGGATTATGAGGGTATATGATATAAGCCACAAGAAAGCCCAAGAGGAAAAAGCTTTAACCATTTTACAACCATATTTGAGAAAAACATTTTCAACAATCAATCTCTTTTTCCCACAGCTTAAGAGCTTTGCAACCATTAACGATAATGATACAATCCAGTATCCTAATGGAACTATTTACTATACCGATCCCAGCGAAGGATATCCAAATCGCTCTTTTATCAATTTGAACGAGGCATTTAGAGGAGCTTATTCGGAATTAGAACGAGACCTACAGGACTGTCTAAATGCACCGATACTCTTTCAATGTAACGAAGAAATCGCAGTTTTGCTTATGAAACTAAAATTAAATGGTCTAACTCAAAATTTGTTAGAAATCTATAAATCTTCCTCTGATTCTTTTTTCACCAATACTGCATTTGGAGCTTTGCACGAAAACTACATCGAATTCGTTGAGCTCTACGAAACATTAGCAATTATTGTCGAGAGCAAACCTACAGGGCAACTTGAAGAATTATCTGATGATGCAAAGCAACAATATATTCTTGAAATAGAAAACATCCAGCGACAGATAACATTGAAGCACAGGGGACGAATTTATAAGGGGCGAGACCGCATTCAGTAATATTTCAATTTACATACAAAGCAAAAAAGAGCTATCTGACTTCTCTAACAGAAATCAGATAGCTCTTTATTCTTGGATGATCTTAAAATGTTGTCATTTTGTTGTCACGGGGCAATTCCGTAACGAAAAAGTCCAGCATTTTCAAGGCTTTTTGGCCTTTCGGGGATTATTCCCACTCAAGTCTTGGGCTTTGATTTAGGGTTATAAAATGCACTCTCGATACGCTTTTCGTCCAAATAATCCACGTATTTCGGGCTGTACATAGGTTCCTTACGAATTTTGTAGCCGTTTTGTAGCCAGCTATTTTATACGTACTAACCGTTCGCAA
>ERZ791919.820-NODE-820-length-30927-cov-7.914032_pt1 | contig 30927 bp, 33 predicted proteins | sample MGYA00510137_ERZ791919 | MGnify/ENA primary metagenome ERZ791919 (study PRJEB30046, sample SAMN00792059) | human gut metagenome | study: EMG produced TPA metagenomics assembly of the A metagenome-wide association study of gut microbiota in type 2...
GCGCTGGCATCTGCTCAATGGACAGGGTGGTCTCCCCAACAGTACCAGCAAGACCGTGTTCGTGGGTCTCGGACCCGCCAGCAGAGCCAGCCGGATGGGCTTCGGATGCGCCCAAAACGACACGCCCTCTCATGTCGGGCACAGTGCCGCCGTGGCCATCTTCCCCGCCGTCACAGAGTACCCAGTTTTCACGCGGTTCCGTCTCTCCGGGCATAATGGCGCGGCGGCCGTCGGAACCGCCAAACTTTACGCCGTCAACAGCAATGGGGACGCGCATGGGGAAAATGTCCCACGGGTTGATCTTGGCTACCGTTTCCTGCAGAGCCTCGATTTGCTTCTTCAGGGCGGCGATGGCGTTGTCATGACCGGAATCCGCCTGGGAACGGGCTTGTTCCTCCTGGGAGATGGCTTCCGCCAGGTTCTTGCCCTGGGATTGCATGGCGTTTGCCAATGTCGTGTCGGCCTCGGCCAGTGCCGCAACGGCAGCGTCCGATTTTTCCGCGAACCGGTCTAGGGCCTGCAGGCTTTCCCGAATACGCGGGCAGTCCTCACGCAGCGTATTGCGCGGGTGCGGCAGGGGCAGGGACAGATGGGGAGTCTTTTCGTCGTAAGCCATACGGTCCTCTCTACTTCACGGCCAGCATGCGGATATTGCGGACACGGGGACGGGCCGTGGCCGTGCCCGACAGCTCGATCTTGGCCTTGACCATATCGCCGCCGGAAAGGGCCAGCTCGTAGCGGAACTCCACCAGCCCGTCGCCCTGGTTCACGGTCCCGGCTTTGGTCATCTCCTGCCATTCCCCCTCATCCTCGCGCATTTTGGGCGTCACGGCGGCCCCGGCGGGAATGATGGCTCAAAGATCAGAACGCCCTTTGCCGCACCGGAAGACGTGATGCTGCGGGTGCAGTAATCGGCGGTCGCCCCTACCTTGCCGCACACCAGCATGGTGCCGGGATACAGCACGGGGGATGCGGTGGCGTCTCCGGAGAGGGATGCCTTCACGCTGAAACGTCCGGTCTGGCTCTTGGCAAAGTTCACGGCCTGGCCCTCGGCCATGCTGGCGGTCGTACCGTCCGGCAAGTCCACGGCATACTGGACAGAGGTCTTGGCCGTAGGCAGGTCGGACAGGCCGAACAGGAGCATGTCCGTGGCCTCCTCTTCCGTATCCACACTGCCCAGGTCGATTTCCTGCGCCTGGGCGCTGGTGAAGTCAGCCTTGAGGAGACGGAAGGCCATGTCCTTGTCCTGGTGGGCTGTCCAGGTACTGGCATTGGACGACGAGAGCATGACGCCGATGGTATAGGGCTGGCTGGTGACATAGCTCTTGCGCAGCTCGTCGTATTCGCCCAGCACGGCAATGGCCAGCGACGTCTCGGCGTCGTCGCACAGAACGACGAGCGCGTACTCCACATTGGCCGACAGGGCCACCGGGGCGTCGAACAGCACGCGCGTATGCCCCCCGCCGGTGACCACCATGTCTTCTCTGGCGATGTGCGCTTCAGCGAATACCACGCGCGTGGGGACGCCGTTCACCACTTCGCGGATCTGGACCTGGGCGTCACCGCCCGCCGCCGTGAAATAGAGGTCCACACCGGCAAGCTGCATGGCCTCTTCGGCAACGAACGTCTGAGCCAGGGGATCGACCCATACGGTCGTCACCTGTTTGACCTGGCGCAGGGTCTGCACGGTCAGCGTCCCCTGTCCCACGAACACGGCCTGTCCCTGTCGGCTGTGCGCGGACACGACAACAGTTTTTGCCCCGGCGGGCACATTGGGCGGGATGGTGAACACGCCGCGTGCCACACCGTTTTCGTCCGCCGTGATCGTACCCGGTTCGCCCCCGGAGGTGCGGCATTCCACGACCATGCCGTCAAAGGTCACCTCATGGACAGTTTCCCCCGGCTTCAGGTCCCGCGCTTCAAATCTCACGTCGATCTCGCGCAGGAACTCCAGTGCACTGGACTGGCTGGACAGGGTCTCGGTGCTGGTCTTGGTCTCCCTCCCCACAACGACATGGTAGTAGCCGTCCCGGCTGACATCGAATTTTTCCGTTACGGGACTGGCCCATGTGGTGTCGTACTCCGTCCAGCGGTCGATGCTGGGCGTCAGGGTGACGCGCGCGGGCATAGGGTCAAAGGCGGAATAGGGATTCACGGGCATGGAATTGGTCCGCAGGGTCTGGGCCAGAGCCACCACGGGCACATACGAGCGGGACTTCGGTACGCTGATGTCCCTGGACAGTATGTAGGCCGACGCGGCAATGGGCAGACACAGCTCCCCGCCGACGATGGCGGCCGTCTGGCTGACGCCCTGGTCACGCATGCTGTCATCCAGCAGCGGATCGACAAACATGCCGACACGCGCGCCGTCTTCCCGCGTGGTGGCATCGGCTTCAAGGCGCTGCCTGGCCACTTCGGCCATGACGTAATCCAGACGGGCATTGATGGCCTGGATGTCGGCAAAGGGCACCACTCGCACCCCGTCATTGACGACAGAGGGGGCACCGCGCCATGCCTGGGTAACGCTGGCCAGCGCCAGCATGGTGGCCGGGACAGCCGGAGACTTGGGGGCCAGCTCGTTGCCGACGCCCTGTACCCACTCGAACGCGCCGTCCTGGGTAACACACAGGCGGTCGATACGCGGCAGGGCCTGCTCGTAGGTCACGAGGACGTTGCTGTCGCGCACGGCGTTTTTGACGCTGAAACCGTCGGCGTCCACGTCATCCGGCACCTGCTGCGTCATGACCGTATATTTGACCTGGTAGGACGACCCCGTGGCGGGTTCATTGCCCGCCGGGGACCAGTCGATCTTGTCCCCGTTCTTGGTGTAGTCATCTCCAGACACGTAGACGGTATCCCCCTGCTTGACCTCCAGAAGGGCCACTACCGACGTATCGGGAAGGGCGTCCTCGCACCCCGCGTAACTGCCGTGCGTCAGCTCCACGCTTTTTTCCACGATGACATTGACCTTTTTCACGGCATGGATGGGCGGATGCGCCACGGTGATGCGCTGGCTTGCCGTGCCGTCACCCACATGGACCTCGGTATCGATGGTGCGCAGATCGGGACGCGCCGGGTAGGCCAGGCGGCGGGATGTGGGCACTTCCACCCCGTAGCCGTACACACGGCACCGGCCTTCAGACAGGTTGAATATCTGGGCGTCGTCGGTCTGCTCGGCAAAGCGCAGCAACATCCCCTCCGCCACATAGCCGCTGCCGCCTGTACTGTCGCGGTCATAGCGTGCGATGCCCTGGGTAAAACTGTCCTGGTTCGGCGGCTGTTCCTTGGCCCGCACGACGCCGTTGTCCACGGTATGCACGGGCACAAAGCGCCCGGACCCGCCATCCGTATCAAAGCCCCACAGCGCCTCGACCTTGAGCCGCCATGCGCCCGCTTCGCCTTCACCATCGCAGCCCTGCGCCGGATTGCGCAGCGCGGGGTCTTCGTTCTCGCTGATGACGGTAAGCACCAGACGGATGCCCACCGTCACCGTGCCGGACGTGGGTATCACGAAACTGGCCGGGGCCACCCCGCGCACCTTGCCCGCCAGATAGACAGCCCCGGCCTGCGCCGTGACCTTGCCGGTGGAGGCGTCCACGGAAATCTGCGCATCACGGATGATGTCACCATCGGCAAACAGAGCGTCGCCAAGGCCCCTGGCATGTTCAAAAAAGAGTTCCTGCAGGTCGTTGAGTTCCCGCCCCTGAAGCACATAGCCGTCGCGGAAGAGGATGCTTTCAAAGGATTTTTCCGGGTCATGCAGGTTGTAGTAGTTGTCCGGGGTGGAAGGCAGCTCAAACAGGCCGCCCATGATTTTCTTGCCCATGTGATGCTCCTTAGATGGCCTGGACCAGCTCGATGCCGATCTTGCGGTTGGGACTGCGGGTGATGGGTTCGTCGAGGATCTGGGCTGCAAACAGGCGGCCCGCGTTCACGATTTCTTCAGGACGGAAATAGAGCTGGCCGGCTGGGCAGTCCGGGGAGACCTCCGTATCCATGAAAACGCCGACCTCGCGCAACGTGGCGGTGGGGGCGTCGCTGTAGTCAAAGTCCGCGCGCAGGTACAAGTAGGCCGTCGGCTCGGCACTGTAGGCGTAGCGTTTGGTGACCACCTCAACGGTCCCCTCCTCGGTAACGCGCTTCTCGACAGGGACCACGATGGAGCCGTTATCGTCGGGCGTCACAAATCCCACCACAGAGGGCTTGCGGCGACCCACCTCGTTGACCAGGGCCGTGGCCTTGACCAGTGACGGCCATTCAAGGGGGTCCATACTGTCCCAGGCCTCGTCGCCCAGACCCCACGCGATATGCAGCGGGCGTGCGGCAATGGCGACAGCCATCGCGATACGCCCCTGTTCGGTAACGGTAGATTGCATTTATTCCTCCGTGATGGATATTCCCATATAGGCATGGATGGTGTCCCAGGCGGCATCATTCCAGCCGCCTTCCTCTTCCCATGTCCCGGCATTAAGCCAGGGAGAGTGCCCGACCTGGACCATTGTTTCCGATCCCCAGCACTGACCGGGCACGGCTCCGGGGAAGGCCAGTTCCCCCATGCTCCGGCGTTCCGCCTCATAGGCCCACAAACACACGGGCGTGCGCACGGGACCATGATTGCCAAGACGCAGGTTCCCCAGCCTGTTGACGCCGCGCGCCAGCACGATACGACGCACGCCCCCCAGCCGTTCATTGATGCCGGACAGGCGGGACAGGCCCGTTTCCAGCTGGCTGCGTGCCGTATGGCGGATGCCGAGTTCAAACGGCGGGATGTAGCGGGTGAAGCCCTCCCAGCGTTCCCAGGGGCGGTCGTCCCAGCTCCCGTCATTCCAGGAGGCGGAAAAGTACACGTCCTCGCCGCTGCCAATGCTGACCACCTCGGACATGACAAAGGGATTGCGGCGGATGAACGTGTCAGAGAGCCGGGACACGCTCAGCACAAAATTGTTGACGCGGCGCGGCCCATACAGGGTCAGCAGCTCCGTCAGGCCCCAGAGCGGAGAACCATCCAGCAGGGGCGGGCCGAACAGGCTGATCTTGACGCCAAAGGCGATTACCACGTCGCCGTCTCCGACGCCGGGGTCCGTGGTCCCGCTCCAGAACGACAGGATGCCGCTGCCCAGCTTGGGGCCTATACCGGGGATGATGGGCCGCCGGTCGTTGGTGTCGTTGTAGATACGGAAAAAGAAACTGCGTGCTGGCTTGTATTCCTGGATCAGCCAAACTAGGTGCGCAAGGCTGTCGAGCTGGGCTTGTTGATCCCCGTAATGAGGCGGCGTTTCCAGCCGCACCATGAACTCCGCCCAGCGCGTGGGCGCAAACTGGCGCATATTTTCGATGGCTTCGACGTGGTAACCGTAGGCTGCCAGGATCTCCGGCAGGCCCTGCTGCTTGCCCCCCAGCATGTGCCAGCGCCAGGCATTGACGACACGGGTGCGGAACTGCGCGTCGCTTTCCACGGGGCTGCGCACCAGGCCCCGGCTTGCCCCGAAGGCGGACACAAGCCCCGGCTCGCAGAGAGCCGGGAACCACTGCCGCCGGAAATACACGACATCATCCCGCGTCTCGTCCAGCGCATGGGCCATGCCCCGGACGAGACCCTGCAGGGGGCCGGGGGCATGGATCAAAGGCCATGCCAGGATGTCATGAAAATATTTCCAGAACTCGGACACGGTTACGCTTCCTCGGCCCTGACGGCGCGCAGGGCAAGGCTTTCAAGGCGGGCCACGCCATCGGCGGGCACGACCAGCACGTCCTGTGCCGGGCTGGTCCAGGTCACACGCTTGACGCCTGCGACCGCCATGACCGTATGCGTCAGCAGGTCGAGCGTCAGGTCCTGCCCGATCTGCAGGGCCGTCACGTCAGCCAGGGGGCTGGTCTCCGCGAACAGGGCACGCAGACGGTTCTCCGCCTGGGTCGTTATGGCGTCCGGATCGCCGTCGGTGTATTCCAGCACGCCGTCTATGGTGGCGGCCACGGGCACAGGTCCCTTGACCAGCCAGTCGTCGTTTATGGGCACGTTGGGGGCCACGGCCTCCCGGACTTTCTGCAACAACGCTTCGGTGGGCAGCACGTCCGCACCGCGCACGACAATGTCCACGGTGCCCTGGCCGCGCGGATGCCGGTCCAGGATGGAAACAGAAGCTACCCCCGGCACGGACAGCGCCCAGGCCATGTAGGCGAACTTGGTGCAGCCGTTGTTTGCTTGCCATTGCAAGGCATAGCGCCGTTGCAGGCTGGCGTCCGTTTCTTCGTCGGCCCCTTCGCTGACCAGCCAGTCCGCCGGGTTGCCCACCCCGGCAACGCCCGTTACGGGGGTCACCAGCTCGCATATCTGCCCAACGGATGCATTGGCCGCCGCACCGTAGTCCTCCGCCTCGACTTCCACATCCACATGATCCGCCCCGGCAGGCAGGACAGCGGTTGCGACCGTGCTGTATCGAAAAATACGGCCCGTGCCGTCCGGAAGGGTGCGCACGATGCGCCCGGCGGGGATGGTGATATTTGTGTCCTGCCCGGTCTCCACGGCGCGGGCAAAGCGCACTTTCCCCCGCGCCTTGGTCGCCGCGCGCCGGGAGAGGTCCACGCTCCCCGCGTGCATGTCGAGCCATCTCCCCGTTGCCCCGTCCGGGCTGACCTGCTGCAGCAGACGTTGCAACAGGCTGTAGATCTGCCAGTAGCCCCAGCAAAAAATTTCCAGCAGGCCGCGAACCACGCCCTTGTTCAGGTTCAGGCGCACGGGCAGATAACCGTGGGCAGCGAGGCTGTCCTGTGCCGTCTCCACATAACCGAATACGGAGGCCCGGACGTCCTCAATCGTCCGGGAAACACGGGGCAAAACTGTCTGTTCGCGGGTCGGCATCTTTCACCACCAGTTCCATCGTCAGCTTGTTGATCTGCAGGACCAGGGACATCGGCGTGTTATCTTCCAGGAAGCGCCAGCGTGCCAGCGCCGTGATGGACTGCGCGTCCCAGGCCGTGACCGTGCAGCGCACGGACCCTACGGCAACGCGGGGGTCTTCCTCCACACGCATGACGACCTCGGATTCCAGGGCTGCCCTGTTCGCCGCCGTGGATTCCTCCAGAATCCAGTCATGGATCAGGGAGCCGAATTGCCGGTCATAAAAAAGCCTGCCCAGCCGTGTGAACATGCGCAGGCGGATATCCTGTACCCCCGTGTCCACACCGTCGGTCAAAACCAGCTCGCCGTTGGCGGCCACGCGGGCTTGCCCGTTGGCGTCAAGGGCAATGTCTTGCCCCCACATATCCAGCGTGCTACTACTCATGGGGAAACTTTAACTGGCACATAAAAAAAGCGCCCGGAAAGGGCGCGTTCTATGCGAGGAAAAGATGAAACAGCAAAGTAATTCGGCTAGGTATAACGAAGATCAAATTTTATCGAATAAGCTTATTTTAAAGAATAAAGATGGAAGTGTTGAGGCTACAGGAATACCATCAATATATATAACAATGTGTATGACACTAGATGAAGACATACAAAACTATTTTGAAGAAAATATAAACATAAACACATTAAATCCTAATCATCATAAATTAAAAATTGAATTTGATGGATACGAAAATTCCCTTGAAGGAATCCCCGCCATTCTATTTTCAAAATCCATATATAAATCATATCTTGAAGAAAAAAATATTTCAGCAGACAACGAACATGCTGCTCTGAGATCTGCACTCGAAAATATCTTTGTAGAGTTCTTTATTTCCCTCATAGGAAAACGAACTACAAAAAATTAGTCTCCCCCTGTACGTGAACGTGCATAGCTATTTCCATTTGTAATCGTATTACCATTGATGGTCAGATTGCCGTTAACCGTTAAATCTCCATATTGAACTCGTGTTGCTGTTTCCGTGACCATGCCGGAAGTCCCCTCCTCGCCACTCGTTGTGACATTACCACACTGACAGATGACCGGGGCTTCCAAGGTCACGGATTGCATACCCTTAATGAGTACCGTGGGGGCTTCCACCACGGCCTGTTCCCCGGCTTTGACCGTCCAGCCTTTACCGGCCTCCGTGGCCACGTTTTGCGGTGTCAGCGTCACGATCCGCTTTTCCTTGTCGATACGGATCTCCACGCCATTCTCAAGTTGGATGACAAACTCGTTCAGCTCTGCATGAGGGGCATTCATGCCGCCGCCCCAGCGAATGTTGGATATATACGGGTAGTTCGGATCGCCGTCATAATAGGCTAAGTCGCACAGCACCCCGGAAACAGGCGGGCAGACAACGCCCCGATCTGGGCCGCCCCACAGTACGGGCAGGGCCACACGCGGTACGACCGGCTCCTTTGGGTCCGGGCTTTCGTCATTCCGCAGCGGCTGCACGTCGGCAAAATATTCTCCATTACAGGCATATACGGCCACGATACGGGCCTTCCGTGTGATGCGGTAATAATGCCGCAGATTGGGCATGGCCAGCTCAACGAGCTTGCGGATCATACCCACGACGTCCCGTTTTCCCTGTTGTTCGTCCATTTCCGTTCCTCGTTCGCCTTCATGCCCGGCGGGCAAAGCCCGACCGGGCGCTCCCTCGTCTCTCCATACGGCGCACGTGCCGTGCCTCCGGCGGTATGCGGTTTTCAGCTCCAGCCAACGTCTTTCCCGTATGTGATGACGGTACGATTGCCGCTTTCCTGAAACGTATGCACCACGTCCAGTGCCCGCACGGTGGCATCCAGGCTGCGCCGGGCGTCGCGGATATGCACCCGGCGGCTGTGCGTCAATCCCGGCAGCGGAACAGACACCAGGACTCCCGTCCCGCCGTCGGCCTGCGGCGGTGTGTGCGCGATCAGATTTTCAGCCGTGGCCACGCTGTATACGTCGCCCGGCTCATCTCCGTCGCTCCAGGTCAGTCCGGACGCGCCCAGCCAAAGGGCATGGCGGCTCATGTCATGACCGAAAGAGCGTTCCAGCGTATAGGCCAGCTGGCGTACAGCCCGCGCCACGGATACCCCGGAAAAGACCTGATACGGCAACACGTCGCCCGGCACGTCCACTGCGCCCACGGCAAGCCCGGTGCGGGCCAGCAGCCGCCGGGCCACGACGTCAGCTGGCTCCCGGTAAAAAGATTCCGTCACGTCCGTGGTGGTCAGCACCTTTTCACGCCCAACGGCATGCACCGTCACGGCATCGGCGCTGCTGCTGTCGGCGCGGGGCTGGTCGATGCCTTCAACGGTCCCCTCCCATTCCTGCCAGAAGCCAGTCTCGCCCCGGTATCCCCAGCGCACGGCGACCGCCTGCCCCGTGGCCAGCACAGCGCGGGCTTTCCCCTCCGGGTCCGGCACGGTAATGGTTGCCCGGCTGACAACGGCCCGCCGCCGGAAGACCAGCTCAAGAAACGGACTGCGCAACACTTCCAGCGGCCCCACATTGCAGCGGACGTTCAGGCCCTCGATCATGACAGGTCCCCGCCGATGACTTCTTCAGGCTCTTCCGCCCTAGCTGCGGCTTTTTCCTCCGCTTTTTTGGCCAGCTCGCCGGGTGTGGGGGTCTTGGCCTGCGCCTGTTCCTGGCGCACGATGGGCGGATTATGCTCCACAAAAGATAACGACGCGCGTATCTCGTCGGTCTGGGTCGTCTCCGCCGAATCCAGACGCGAGAACACCACACGACGCACACCTCGCGCGAGAAGGTGCCGGTTGGCCACGGTAAAAATGGAGGGGTTGGCTTTCCCATCCGTTTTCTTGAACCATCCGTTTAAGGATTCCAGCTTGTCGTAACAGGTCCCGGACCCGTCCGTCGTCAGGTAAAGGGTCAGGCTGATGTCCGCGTCTTCCCAGCCCTGCGGCGTCTTTTTCTTGCCGCTGGCCTTGTCCACGCTCTGCTCGTCGAATCGCACCTTGCCGCTTACCCGCAGGTCGGACAGAATGCCGGGCAGCTCCTCGCCGTCGATACGCACGACGCCGTCTTCAAATGTCAGAAGTTTTACACTCATGCCATATTTTCTCCCATTTCCGTGGCCGCCGCCTGCAGGTCAGCGAAGAAGTCCTGCGCGTCCTTGACGTTGGGGAGGGTGATGTTGGCGATATGCAGGGTCCAGGATTGCGGAGCGGCGGCACGGTCTCCGGCGGCCCTCGCCCGACGTTCCTGTTCCTCGGCCAGATCGGCGGGCATACCGGGGGCGTCTGGGACAACAGGCTGCTCGCCGGTGGCGGGCACGGGCACATCCGTGGTCTTCCACAGCCCGTCCCACCAGCTGCTTATGCTCTCTTTCAGGCTGCCCAGCTTGCCGGACAGGGTGGCGTACAGACCGGGGAAGCCCGCGTTCATGCCCTCGCCCAGCGTGGACATGAGACGCGCTCCGGACAACGTCAGCGTGGACAGGGGGCCTTCCTTGGCGTCAGAGAACGGCAGCAGATTGCGCAGGCTGGCCAAGGCATCGGAAAACGTCTGCTTGAGGCTTTCCACCTTGGACAGGATGCCTTCCTTGAAGGTGTCCAGAAGGCGTGCCCCTGACTCGAAAAGGTCGATACCGGCCAGCCATTCCGTTGCCTGTGCCCACGCATTGCGCAGCCAGTCCCCAATGCGGAAAAGGTCTGCAAAAGCCATGAGCGACGCGCAAAAATTGTCCCAGACGCTTTGCGCCATTTCTGCGGCGGTGGCCCAGTCGCCGATCAATACGGCACCAAGCCAGCGGAATGCCGCGATCAGGCTTTCGATGCCGCGTACCAGATTGGCAATGACCGTCGCCAGCCCTTCCAGTATCCAGCTCAAAAAGCCGCCCAAGACCTCTCCCAGCCCTCGCGCTTCGGACGCGGCGCTCGTGACCTCAAAGCCGAAAGCCTCGCCCACGACCTTCCCAACAAAGTCGAACAGGTCACCTATCTTGAGAATGGCCGGTATCAGGACCGCCACCGCACCGTCAAAATTCAGGCCCTCCCAGATACCCGCAAAAAATTCTTTGATGCGGTACACGGCACGGCCAACGGTCACAACCAGCCGCTCCAGACCGGCGGCCCGGATGTCCCTGGCCAGCTCTCCCCGGATCTCGAACGTGCTTCCTTTGAGGCTCTCGAAGATGGCCGTCACGCCCCGAACCACGAGGGAAATGTTCCGCCCCCAGCGGTTCAGGGTCGTGGCGATCCCGCCAAAATTTTTCTTGTAAGCCACATAAAGCAGGCCCACGGCGGCAATCAGCGCCCACACGGGCCAGCCCAGCGCCAGCAGGGCCATCCTGATACCGGTCAGGGTCGTGGAGACCACGGGGGCGGCTTTCGATACCGCCCACATCCCGGCGCTGAAAGCCGTCACGGCCAGCACAGCGGCGGCCAGTCCTCCGGCCAGGGTCAGGATGACCTGGCCGACGCGGGTTTCCGCCACCCAGCGCAGGGCGTCGGCCATAGCTCCCAGGGCCTTGGCTCCGGCGGTGATGGCGGGCAAAAAGGCATTGCCCACGGCAATGGCCAGATTTGTCAGCTTGTTGGACAGGAGCTGCAGCGCGTTTTCCGTGGTTTTGCTGCGTGTGTCGAACTCCGCCTGCATGGAACCAGCATAGTTCGCCTTATTGCCCACAAGCTCGAACGCCTGGGACAGGTTCCCCATGTTCTTCAGCAACGGAGCAATGGCCCCCAGGGATTCCTGGCCGAACATCTCGGTCAGGAGGGACATTTGCAGTTCCTTGGGCTTGTCCGCCAATGCCTGCAGGACCTTGAAAATGGTTCCCTGGGCATCCCGCTGCATGTCTTTGGCCATCTGGGTGGCCGAAAAACCCAGGGAGCGGAACGCGGCGGCCTGGTTCTTGCTCATGGCCGTGCCCTTGACCAGGGTCGTCGTGAAACTCTTGAGCGCCGTTGCCGCCACTTCCGGGCTTGCTCCGGCGGAAAGGAACGCCGCGCCCAGCGCCGCCACCTGCGTTTCCGCCAGTCCACAGCTCATGGCCGCCGCGCCCACGCGCTGGATGACCTCACCCAGCGCGGGAGCCGTGGCATTCATGTTGTTTGAAAGATGGTTCACGGCATCGGCCAGGGCATAGGTCTGCGGCAGGCTCAGGGCCATACCGGCCCGCCAGTCGGCCATCATCTTGCCCGCCTGGTCTCCGGTCAGGTCGAAGGCGACGCCCATCTTGGCGGCCTGCTCGGCAAACTCGGTCAGGTCTTCCTTGGCCACGCCGGATTGCCCGGCGGCTGCTATGATGGCCGCGATGCCATCCGCCGCCATCGGGATGCGCCCGGCCATGTCCATGACCGTTTTGTTCATTTCCCGGAACTCGGCGGCGGTGTCGAAGTTTACCACCTTGGCCACATCGGCCATCGCGCTTTCAAATCTCATGGCCTTGCTGGCCGCCATACCGAAAGCCCCGACCAGGAGTCCGGCGGCCACCGCCGCCGGACCCATAGCCAATGCAAGGTTGCCCAGGCGTTCCCCCAGACCTGCGGTAGCGGCGTTGGCCACGTTCATGGATCGCGTAATGCGGCCCAAGGGACCGGAGATCATGTCCACCAGGGACAGGGTGGCGAATACGGAGAAAACTTCCATGCTCAAACCTTGCGGATTCCCAGAATGCTGCGGGACAGGGCCTCAAAAAAGCGTCGTTCCATCCAGACGGCCTGACGCACCTGACACGCCCACTCATCCAGGTCTTCCGACGGCTGAAGGTGGAGCCAGTGCAGGATAAGGGCATCGCCCTGGGCGTAGCCGTCCGGGGCCTCTAGTTTCCCAGATCGGCGGCAATGCCCACGGCGCGGATCAGGGCGGTGGAAAAGGTGGTGGCAATGCCGGGATACTCTTCCAGGGCCTCGGTAAGCCGCTCCTTGTCATCGGGATGGATAGTGGCCAGCAGCAGGTTGCGGGCCGCCTGGGTGGGATTTTTCCCGGCCACGTCCTGCAGGCGCTTGATTTCCATTTTCGTGGGTTTGGCAAAGCGAAGGGACAGCTCGACTTCCCTGTCTTCCCATTTGTCGGTGAAGGTCAGATCGAACGAGGCATATTTGCGGGTGGGTTGGGTGTCGCTCATGGTATGCGCTCCTTTGTGTGGTTTTCTGGGGGAAATTCCCTTCCGCATACCGTAGGCCCAAAACAAAGAGCGCGCCCGTACTGGACGCGCTCCATGCGAACAAAAAGCCGCTTCCCTACAGGGTATAGCCGCTCCAGTCCTTTTTGGCGGGCACACCGTTGTACAGGATGGGGGACAGGATGGTGAACTCGCAGGTCATGGGGCTGGCGTTATCATCCCCCTGCGCGGCGCCCCCGCCGCTGAACTTGGTGATCTTGCAGTTTTTCAGGGTATCCGTGACCGTACCCATATCGTTATTGGCATAGGAGACCACGATGGTAAACGGCGCATGGTCATAAATGCCCCCGCCGTCAACGGTCAGCTCTTTCTTGAGCTTTTCCCATTCATCCCTGTCCAGGACCATGCTGCCGCTGGCCTCGTAGTTTCCCCGGCCATAGGACCTGGGGATGCTGCCCCTTCCATAGCGGGCCGTAACTTCCTGCCCGTCCTCGTATTTGATCTCGGTAATCCCCGCCGCCTCTCCGTGCGGCAGGGTCACCGTGATGTCTTCCCAATCGTAGGCTCGTCCATTGACAGACATACTGCCTCCCGTTACGCCGCCACGCTGTAGCGTTCGATGCGCGGGTCGAAGTTGGAACCCGCATAGGTGTAGCGGTTGTACAGCTTGATTTCCCGGATAATCGGGATGCCGACAAGCGTGATTTCCACCGCCACGCCGTTGTTCACAATATCCTGCCCGGAGGGGATTTCCACCACATAGGAGGCCAGCTCTCCGGCCGTGGTCATGGCATCCAGGGCATTTTCCAGATTGGCCTTCAGATAGGCGAGACCACTTTCACTATCCGGACGCAGGGGGTCTCCGGCCTCGTCATACATGCTTTTGAGGGCAGCGATGCGCGTCAGGCGCACGGCCTTGAAGACGGTACGCAGCACTTCCTCATAGCGAAAGTCGGAGGTATCCTCGGCCAGGGTGCGCGAATCGCCCCAGTAGGCTCCCTCCAGCCCCGCGTATTTTTTGGCCACCTGGAATCCATTGCTTTCCAGGGTCGGCTGGACAGCCTCCCTGCCGTCCGGAAGGGTAAGCTGCGATATGGGGCCGTCCTTAACGCGGCCCGTGGCCCGCTGTACGGGTATGGCCATCACACGTCCGGACTGCAGGCCACCGGCATTGCGCAGGCGGGATGCTCCCGCCGTATCCACGATCTCGCCATACTGGCAGCAGACGGTCACGAACCGGCCCGCCACCCCCTGCCGCTCCGCCAGCAGGGCCGCCACATAGGCGTTCAGGTCTTCCCCGTCAAACGGCAGACGGGCCTCCAGCTTGAAATAGGTGGGCCGCTGCTGGTTCCACAGCTCGTCGGCCTTGGCCTGGGCGGCCATCCAGTCCACCGAGTCAGAGGGGCCGACGATATGCACGAACTCCACGTCATAGAGGGCCAGCGGACCTTCCAAGGCATCCAGAACATCCACGATGGACGGGGCGGGGGGCAGCAGCCGGCAGGTATATGTGGTGCCCGCCACATACTCCCCGTCGGGGAAGGTCAGTTTGACACCGTAATCGGCCAGCTCGTGGAGGCCGTCCACGGGGATGGTGCGGATGGCCGCGAACGTATCCCCGCCGTCCACGGAGAGCTGGAACGTCCCCTCGTTCCGCGCACCGCTTTTCACGATACGCACCACCAGCTCCGCCCCGTCAAGAGCGCCGGACTCCAGTTCCGACACCTCCGGCAGCGGACTGGATTCATCCCCCACCCGGACCACAGGGCCGACGGGGCACCGCACGGTGAATGTGTAGGTCGCGCCCTCGTCCAGGGTCGCGTCATCGGGGAAGACCAGAGTAGCCCCCGTGGGGGCCTCCCCGGAGCTGATGGGGTTTTGCGTGGCGGAGGGCACGGGTTCGGCAAAGGTCTTGCCGCCGTCCGTGCTGATTTCCAGCGTGGCCGTGCCGATGTTGCCCGCTGTGGCCACCCGGACAACCACATCGGCATTGAGCGCCGGATAACCGGAGAGGGTAGCCACAGCCTTGCCCCCGTTCACGACCAGCCCGGAAATATAGCCCCCCGGCTGTCCCTGTACGGGCACGGCCACGACGCACGGTTCCTGTCCGCCCGTGGTCAGCATGTCACGCACGCGGTCCACAAGCGGCCCCGTGCCCAGCATGGCGGCCAGGTTCGTGCGTTTGCCGATCAGATACGCCTTGCCTACCATGCCCTTGGAGCAGACACCGGCCACCAGGGCTTTGCCGTCCACCCCGCCGGTAACGATCCCGGACGTGCCGTCGATCAAATACTGCAGTACGTCACCCATACCCTACCTCGCACGACCGCCGCCGAGGCGGCGGGCCTTGAGCTTGTCCAGCGCGTTCTTGTAGGCCGCGTCAGTCACCCGTTTGCCGGTCTCCCAGCCCATCATGCGGCACAGGGCGGCCTCCATCCAGGACGGGACACGGTGGCGGTCGGCCAGCACGGCCAGGTCCACCAGGCGGTCCCCGTCAGCGAGTTCCCGCGAGGTCGCGACTGCCGCTTCCTGGGGCACTGCCGCCACATTTTTTTGCGGAACAGAGGCCGCTTCCCGTACTTCCGACGCTTTCGCCTCGCCATGCGTTCCCTCCTGTCCTTCCGTACCCGCCGCCTGCTTCTCTTCGACCGGCGTGGCGGGGGCGGCTTGCTCACGGGCCTGTTCGTCGTTCTGCTTTTTCGTCGCCATAGATGACTCCTATCCGAGTTTCGGTTTGATGGTGAACGCCGGGATCAGGGCCTCCGCCTCCTTGCCGGTTATTCTCCAGGTAAAGGAGATCACGAACAGGCGGGTCACCCGCGTAAATACCTCGATGACCTGATGCCCGACACGCTTGTCCGGAGAGCGTCCAAACGTCGCCTGTTGTGCCCGAACCCTGACCCAGTTTCCCCGGCTGTCATTGCCGCCACGCGGCAGGGCCGCCGCAAAGGCAAGGCTGAACGCTTCCAGCCAGGGGCGGTCATCGGCCAGGACATTGGCATTGACCGTTTGCACCACCTCGTACAGCTCGCGGGTGCGCTCCTGTTGCAATGCCGTGCGGCGCACACCCAGCACACGGCCCGTGCGCGTGTATTTTTCCGGCAGAAACTGCAGCTCGATGCGCGGGCGCTGAAGGGTCAGGTTGTCTTTCTTGACCATGTCGATGACCCGGCCTTCTGGCAGCCCGGCATCCAGCGCGGCCTGCGTTATGACCCCTGTGGCAAATGTCTGCATGCCGACCCCTATACTTTGAAGATCCCGGCCAGAAAGTCAGCCATAGCGGCCCGCACGTCATCCAGGTCACTCTCGGAAACCCCAAGATACGGACGGGCCGGGATAGTCACCTTGTCGACGGCCCTGGTCGTGCCGTCGTGCCCCTTGAACACCAGCTTCTTGGCTTTCTTGGGTACGATGACCCCACCAAGCTGGTGGATACGGGCATACGGCAGGTTGCTGCCCACCATGACCTTGTCGGGGGTCGCCGCGTAATCGATGGAATCCCGCAGTCTGGCGGTATCCGTAAGCGTCTGCCCGCCGGAAGCAGCGGCACGTCCGGATTGAGGCCATTTTTGCCCGTCCGGGGCTTCCTCGTCGCGGAATCGCCGCCGTGTGCCGGATACCAGCCCCTCGCCGATGGATTCCATAAGCGCCTGGGTATGGGCCAGAGAATGGGCGGCCTTCCCCAGAGCCTTGTCCAGACCTTTCCAGTTCAGTGCCGCTCCGCTTTTTGCCGCCATAGCGCCTCCCTACAGGCCCCGCAGGTCAAAAAAGCGAACGGGGGCGATTACGGCCACGCTGGCCTCTTCCCTGTCGGGATTGGCCTCTTCCAGCGGCAGCTTTTGCTTGCCGGAAGCGATGTCTTCCAGGAGGTCCGTGCAATATTTCCACTGTTTTTGGAGGGGCAGCCATTCATTGTCGCTGCTGGCTTCCGTATCCACCAGGGACGTGATGGCCTCCACCACACGGTAGGCGCTGATGACGGCGGCGATGTATCGCACTAGCTCCGGCACATACGGCCAGGGCTGCGGATACCGGTACGAAAGCGCGTCCCCGATCTCTCCGGACACGGCTTCGATGGTCCTGTCCACGAGGCCGGGGTTCTGCTGCTCGCATGCCTCCACATAGGCGGCGTGCAACAGGTCCACAATATGGCTACGACGGCACAGCAGCATGGAGACCCCTTTTTTTCGCGTTTTGGACTAGTTTTAGACTAGTCTGATTTATTTTCTCCGGGCACTGCCCGTCCCAAGATGAAAAAGCCCTCCCAGGACGGGCAGGCGTCCCGCCCTTAATCCACGACCACGGCCTTGCAGGACGCACGCGACGGGCGCGCCGGAAGGGGCTTGGCCTGGCCGATAAGCATGATGCCGCTGTCGTCCTGACGGGCCACCGGCACGATATGCAGCGGCGTGGCCGCATTGTTGGCCGAAATGGAGTCAATGGCGCAGTACCAGACCTTGCCCGGCTGGTTGGTGGCCACGGCCAGCAGTACCTTGGGGTTGAGCTTGGGCAGCCATTCCGTTTCGTCTTGCGGGTTGGGATAGGTCTCGTCCATGAAACGGATGGTGTAGCCACCCACCATAACACGCCCCTGCTCCAGGGACACACGGTAGGGCTTGGTTTCGACCGTGGACACATACTGTTCCACAATGCCCAGCAGGACGGCCACCACGTCGGACCCGGCCCAAAATTCCACGTTGCCGCCCAGGCCCCCCTTTTTCACCTCCAGCTCCATGTCGCGAAGAAGCTTGTAGACGTCGGGCAGCTTAGAGCCCGCCGTCAGCTTCGCGGCGGGTTCATAGGTAAGCAGCTGGCCATAATCGACCTCGTAGGTCTCCTGGTGCCCGCCCTCCAGTTCCACGGGCCAGGTCAGCTTGCCTGTGGAGGCGACCACCGCGCACATGGCTTCCGTGGTATCGCGTACCGTGCGGCGTATCTGGTCGATCTTGCGGGTACGCCATGCCGTCACGGCGGCCTGATCGCCGAAGATGACCCGCAGGTCGTTCAGCTCCGACGCGGTCACCGGGATTTTTACCTTGACCGGCAGAGGGGCGATAAATTCCATGCTGGCCGTTTCACCCTTGAGGGCAACAGGCGTACCGTCACGGCGAACAACGGGCACGGTCTGCACCACGGATACCAGCTCGGAGACGCCGATCAGAGGCAGCGGATGCGTGGGCCTGTCTTTGAACAGGGTATCCATGATGGTGGTTTCCAGCGGCGTGAGCAGTTTCATGGACGCGGCGATAGCCTGCGGTGTGAACAGCCCTTTGAGTTGCGCAAGCATAGTGATTCCTTGTTGTTAGACGGTTAGACGGCAAAGACGCCGTGGCGCGCCAGGGCAGCGATCTGCCCGCCCGTGGGGGGTACGCCGTCGCCGGTCTTCAGCACCCGCGTTTTGACCGTTCCGTGGACAACGGCAGCCACGCTTTTTTCTCCGCTCTCCCCGGTGGGGTCGCACGGCAAGTCTACGACGGCGCACGGATCGGAAGCGTCCACGGCCAGGACCGGTTCATAGGTCACATCCGTCACGGCCAGAGTAACGGTCACGGTATCACCGCTGGCCGGTTCACCGGTCAGGGACACGCCGTATTCCGTGATGGTGGCCGGGCTGCCGTCCAGCTTCCACGCGCTGTCGTAGGTGAACACATAGGCACCGGGCACGTTGTCCACCTTGGCGGCCAGGGTCTCCAGCGTCACGCTGGCGGCGGTGACGCCGGTATTCTCCGCGCCGACCACGGCGGTCGCGCCGTAAACGTCGACAGCCTTCAGCAGCAGACCGACGTCCAGCTTTTCGGACACAGAGGCGGCAAGGGGCAGGTAATGGATGACAGTGGGGTGGTCATCCGTGGCGGCACGTTCGCCACCAAACGTGTATTTGCCGAGAAAGCCCTCGTTCATGGCTCCTCCTACATTTTGCTGACCATGTCGTCGGGGGTCCATTCGGGCTGGTCATTACCCGCATGGGCCGGAGGCGTCGAAAATTCCGCAAAACGCTGGTCCCTGGGCCGTGCTTCCAGCTCCCGCAGGTAGCGTTCTTCCAGGCTGATGGTCTCGCTCTTGCCGTCGGGGGCGGCAAAGTCCACACTGCCCCCCTGGCTGGCCAGGGCCGCAGCGAAGGTCAACACCTTTTCCTTGTCGGCGGGCTTCACCTTGCCGTCCTTTACCAGATTGGACACGCGGGCTTCCCGGCGTTCCCCCTCCACCTGTTCACGGTATGCGGCAAAGTCGGCGCTGGCCTTTTCGGCCTTTTTTTCGGCTTCGGTTTTGGAGGCCTCGGCCTGTTCCTTTTCTTGCTGGCTGGTCTCGGCCTTTTTTTTGAGTGAGGCATTTTCAGTTTTCAGGGCCTCGATCTGGGCCTGCAGCTGGCCTACCTGCCGCTGCAATTCTTCCATTGTCATGGTGTCTCCTTGGGGTGTGGCCGCGAAGTCCACGGTTATGGCGTCGTCGCCGTCGGAAAATTCCACCGCCCGCAGGCCGTCGATGGCGGGCTGCGCCGCGCCCAGCAGGGCCACATGACGCAACGTCACACGGTCCGGCATGAGGCTCATGCTCACATGCCGGTAATGGCCGGCACCCACGAGAGCGCGTACCTGTTCCGGCACCTGGGCAAATTGCGCCAGCAGCCTGCCGCCCTCACGTTTCAGGCGTTGCGCCCAGCCGAACGCCGGGGCCGCATCCGTCTGCGGGTGGCCGAATACCAGCGGAGCATCCCGTTTTTGCGGATCGTAGGCGCTGGCGATGGCGTCCAGGTCCTTTTCCGTAAACGTCTGCTGCCGCCCGGCGCTGTCCGTGAAGGTGCCCGTGCGGGCTATCTCGATCCATTTGTCCATAAAAAAAGCCCCTGTTTCTCCGTCACTATGACAGGGAAACAGGGGCTTCGCCCGGAAAGGGCGCGTCCTGTGCGAATTATTTTAAGGCGTGTTCCACCGCTTTTCACATAACAGCGGAGGACAGTGTGGGCGTGAGGTTGACAGTGACCAGGCTGCGGGCTATCTGAAAAGCATGGAAAACTTCTTTGATGTCGCTACTAAGCAAGAACTGATCCGGTTCTTTGACTACGCGGACATGGTTGATGATGCGGAATTTATGGCCTTTGAGCGCAAGCAGCTCGACCAGAATCCTGATGTCAACCGTGGTCAGCTCGCGTGGCTCTATCATTTTCGCGGCGATGAAAAGATGGCCGATACCTGTCTTGCACAAATCAAGGACAATGATCTGCGCTTTGAAAAGCTGGCATATCTTGCCCATAGCCGAAACAGGAAGGAGCTGGCGGATTCCTATATCAAAAATATTCGTGACCCGGAACGACGCCTGCTGGTATCCATGTCACTCTATGAGTGCCAGTGACCGCAAGACCTGGTCATAGTCCCATTCTCCCGTTCCCGAAAGCGCCGCTCTGACGACGCTTTTTTTTATGCCTGACCCCTTGGAAAGGGTCTCTACAAGCACCTTGCCGTATTCATCCCAAGGCCGGGTGGCGATCATCTCCAGCAATGCCGGGAGCAGCTCATCCTCATCGACGTTCAGCACTCCCACCAGCTTATCAAAATTCCTTATCCAAAGGCCGTACCCCAGGCCGTTTTTCTTGATATCGGCCTGATGTGCGGCTTTGCCGCCCAAAGATTCAAGCATTTGATGGTAGGTCCTGCGCGCCGTCCATTGCGTGACCGTCTCCATGTACCGGAGTCCGGGAGCATTGCGGTTCCTCGGCAATGGCCCCCGTTTTTCCCTGTTGTGCGTGATCTCATGCCACAGGCTCTCGCAGGCGTATTCTTCCTCCCAGGTCAAAGCCTTACCTTCCGCAAGTTTGTTCCAGGCCGACTTCAATGCCTTTGCCGGATTGAACGTCTTCCCGTCTTTATGGGGGAAGTCCCTCTCGCTCAGCATGAAACGCCCGTCACAATTCGTTGCCATAAAATAGGATTCGCGCGTGACGGCCACGGAAGTGATGCCGTTATTCGTGGCAAGATGCCCCAGCCTCGACTTGATGCCTGCCTCCAGCTCCGCATACGTTTTGACCCTCTCCGGTCGTTTCGATGCCGGGCCGCGCTGCTCCTCGTAGCTGTCTTTGTTCAGGTCGGAATATTTCTTCAAATCCAGCCCGGACTCGGCCCAGTCTTTGCCGGGATTGTTCCGAAACCCCTTGTCCGGGCCGGGGAAGTGGACAAAATATTCCATGCCGGTCTTGGGATCGGTCCAGACCCCTGCCTGGGGCATTTCCTTTTCTACCGGAAGGCCCAGCGTATCGACCTGGCGCTGTGACAGGGTACGCACGCCACAGCGGCAGCGGAAACCGTTGGGCGGGTAATGCGTCGCCCAGAACTCGTGATCAGCCGGATAGACTTTTCCGTCCAGGATGGCGTGCGAGGGGCGCACCCGCCGGTCCATGACGGCCAGGTACTGCCAGTAAGGGCGGGATGCCTTCACGGACTGCATTTTTTTGTAGCGCCCGGCGGCGTAGGCCGTTTGCAGATTGGTGCGGAATATGTTTTCGACCCGGTGATCGTGCCAGCCCTGCGTCTGGATGGCGGCCATGATCCGGGTTTTGAAATCCGCCAGCGTCTCCCCGTTCTTCAGGGCGTCTTCCAGGCCATCGCTCACCAGTTGGACAAGGTCATGGTGCGCCAGACCGGCAACATAGAAGGCCCGGTACCTGGCGCTTTCCCCCAGCGCCTGCGCCTCGGCATCCGTGAGCTTGGCCCGCCACTTCCAGAACTCGACGGCCGCGTCAGGGGGGACCCCCTCGGCGATGATCTCCGGGCCGGGCAGGTCAAAAGGCTTTTTCTTAGGCATGGCTGTCCTCCGCCTCTTCGGCAGCCACGGCCGTGGCACCATATCCCGCCGCAGCCGTCATGGCACGGGCCAGAAAACTCTCCAGCGCATCCGGCGTCATGGACGGAGCCAGCAATTCCACCAGGGCGTCCTGCAGATCGTCATAGCTGGCAGCCTTGCGGACGGCATTCTCAACTCTCGTGACAAATTCGGCACTGGCCTTGAGCGCACCCGGCAGCATTTTGGTGATGGCCGCATCGAGGGTGACCTGCGCCTTTTCCGCCAGCGGCCTGCGCCCGGCCGGGGCCGCGAAGTTTGCGACGTCCCCCGGTCGCGGCGGGGCGTCCACAGTGAACTCGCTTTCCTTGAGACCGTAATTTTCCTTGAAATGCTCCGCCGTAAAGCGCACGCCGATCTCGACCAGCTTCTTGTCCAGATCAGCCCGCGTATTCAGGTCTTCAGGTTCGTCATAGGCGGCCAGCGGAGCCAGCACGCCCGGCCCGGCGTTGACCTGGGCATACAGCCAGGCGATCTCGTTCCAGGCGTCCACGACCATCGCTTTGTCGGCATCGGCCAGGTCCTCCGCCACGGAGCGATGGGTCTCCGCAGCGGCCAGACTGTTGGCTCCCTCCATCTCCACCGTCAGGGTCTGCCCCATAAGGATCTTGCTGATGGCTCTGTCCTGCCTGGCCAGAAAATCCTCATGCAATGCCCCCTGTGTCTGCCCGGCGCTCTCCAGCTTCACAGTGGCCCCGTGCGGGATGACGGCCACGGCGTCCTGCACCATTCTGGCCAAGTCCCGCGCCATGTCCTGCTTTTCCAGCCGTCCGGCCTTGGCCGGGGCTTCCCCCACGACCCACGGCAAACCGTGCCGTTCCACGAATTTGGCGTAAAAACGCAGACCGCCGCGTTTGAAGGCCACGGGCCAGAGGCAACGGGACAGCAGGCGCAGACCATAGGGATTGTCGTAGGTGGCATGGTGCTGGACAAAGACGAACTTCCCGGCGGGCAGCGGCACCGGCTGTGCGGCGATGCCACCGTAGCCCCCCACAAAGGTCGGGCGGTTTTCGTTATCAAAGCGGAACCAGCGCGGGGGCCGGGGCACGATGTCCACCAGGTGCCACCAGTTGTCGCCGGGACGCCAGATCAGTTCCAGCGGGATAAAACCAAAGAAAGGAGCGTCCAGGATGCCGGAAATGATGGTGCGCAGGTTGGCCCGCTCCAGATCCTGCGCAAGACGGCGGTACAGTTCCTCGGCCTCCGGGGTGGCCGTGCCCCCGTCCGGCGCTCCCGCCCGAAGTGTGAAGTCCGGGCAGTTGAGCACGCGGTTTTTTCGGGATAGCATGGCCGTGGTTACCTGGTCGTCCGCCGACAGGTCCCCCAGCACCTCGGCGTCTTCGCCCCGCTTGCGCAACACCGGATCAGGGTCCGGCAAGGTATTCAGCCACCCTTCCAGCTCGCCCATAGTGACGCCCGCATTCTGGCGTGTGGCCAGCTCCGTGGCCAGCTCCGCAGTGTGGAAAGGAAGAAAGGTGCCATCCGGCAAAAATAGCCCGTCCGCCATAAAAAAACCTCCATTTTCCCGTCATGGTGACAGAAAAACGGAGATCCTGCCCGGAAAGGGCGCGGGGAGTGCAAAGGATTATATATGACGTTTAATGAAATATTTAGTGGCATTGGTTCTCAAATCTTAGGGATTATTTTGACAATGGTCGTCGGTGGATTTTTTTTCTATAAAATATCCATCAAGCAAAAACAAAAAGGAGGAAATAATACAATACAAAACCAATCTGGTATTTCAATATACTCTCGCCGTAAAAAACATTCAGAAAAGCAGTCAGTAAAAATTAAAATTAATCAAATTCAAAAAGCTGGACATGACTCGCAGCAAACGCAGGCGGGAGTATCATATCATGATGAATAATAATCAAAAACAAATTGCTGGAAATAATTCACAACAGCAACAGGCGACAACAATAAATAATTACAATTTAGGGATTACAGAAGAGCGCGCTCGTACGATTTTTTATGAACTATTTAATACACAGCGAAAAGATTTAACCCAAGAAGCGTCTCATACAGCTCTAGAACGAATTTCAAGATTTGAAAAAGATCTTATGCCTAAAATTGCCCATGTTGAAGGGGCGTTAGAGGCTTTTGCCGATCCTGGGTTTCAGATTCAACTTGCAAAGGCTCATCGAGCTGCTGCCTCCTCCGGTAGGGATGGAGATTATAAAATGTTGTCTGAATTAATAAAATATAGGATTGAAAATCCTAGCAATAGGACTATACTATCAAGCATTTCACATTCCATAGATATAATTGATAATATTGATGATGCCGCATTATGTGCTCTTGCTGTTGTATATGTATTTCATCGCATAACATTTAAAGCATGTGATTTAGAGGAATCTATAGAAAAATTTGATAATTTTCTAGGACACATTTCGTATCTCCCTTTACCAACAGACTCTATATGGATAGAACATCTTAACATCTTAAATATAATTAGAATAGAAACCTTTGGGAGTTTTACTCCTCCGCTTGATATACTACACAACAGATATAATGGTTTCATATGTGCAGGAATAAAAATCGGCTCAAAAGAAAACAATAGGGCCATACAAATATTGGTAGAAAACAATCTTGATCCCTCTTTTCTCGTCCCCAATAATATTATAGACGGCTACCTAAGGTTAAATATACTCAACCAATCACAGATTAGTGATTTATATATTGTAAAAAATATAGATGGGCAAATCCATGAAAGAAAGATAGCAGATAATGAAATAAAAGCGTTTCAAGATATTTTACAAATGTACACACAGGACAAAGATTTAATTGAAACAGCAAAAGAGCACTTTAATAAGATGATATATAGCAAAAAAAATATTTCAAAAGCAATAGAATTCCTTAATACACTAAAACCACCATATAGCGAAACAATTGTTGGAAAGACGATTATACATTGCTTTCTTCGACAGTTTAACTCTGACATACCAATGCTATAAACATCTCTATATATAGAGCGTATAGCTAGCCCTGCTAGGGCCTGTTCTCCGTCTGCTGCCATAGGCGTCGATCCAGCGACAGGCCAGAGTCGAAACACAAGTATGCGATGAGCGCGATACCAGCATGAGCTATGCAAAGACCTCCGTTTTCCCGTCATAGTGACAGGAAAACAGAGGTCTTATCTAGGTTGTGGGATGTGCAGAGCGATTACGCCTCTTCCCCGGCGCGGGTCAGCAGGTCTTTCAGCAGTTCCGTGATGATGAGCAGGCCCGTCCAGCCATCCTCATTGGGGCGGCAGCCTTCGTCCATTGGGCGAGTTAGACAAAGAAAAGAGACAAAGTACTCCGCTACGCTTAACGTCTATCATCCTAGCATTCTAACGATCAAAGATTTCAAGAAACACCGGGAAAAAGGAGTGCGCATGAGTCCAAGCTATCCCCCCTCTCAAGAAACTGTTCCTCAATTTTTTATTATTGAATCTTTGGGGTTGGAAGACGAAAATGAAGATCGATTTGAAGGAAAGTTTCTTTATAACTATTTAAAAATATTAAATAAAAAGCCTATATATTTTTATATTCGCTCCCGGCGAGAACTCCACATGGTTGCAGACCAATTCCGCCAAAGTAGGTATCGGTATCTTTATTTATCATGTCATGGAGATAAAGAAGCTATCTATACAACATGTGACAGAATTATATTTGAAGATTTTGCCTCTATTTTTAATAAAAAACTAGAGCATAGAAGGCTTTTTGTGTCTGGATGTAGCGTTGGACAATTAGAATTTGCACAAAGTTTATTTGAAAAGAATGGAGGAATGTATTCACTTACAGCCCCCAAAAAAGATGTTCCATTTACACAAACCCTGCCTTTTTGGACCTCCTTTTACTATTTAATGGAATCAATAGATTCAAAGTCAATGAAATCCGCAACTATCTATCCATCCTTGCAGCTTTGTGCAAACATGTTTGATATAGATATTGTTCATTTTTTCAAACATCCCCGAATAGGTATTACAAGTAATGAATTTATATCAAACAATGTTTTTTCTAAAAGACAGCTAAATAAAATATTAAAATTGAAACGGTCAACTTAGGAATACTTTTAAAATAGCAGCAGATATAAGTAATAATAAAAGACCTCCGTTTTTCCAACGTCGACAGAAAAACGGAGGTCTTGCCCGGAAAGGGCGCGATGTGCAATTTTTAATCTACATCTCTATATACTGAAAAATCTATAATCCTTGATTTTTTCATGGGTGGCGTCATAACATCAAGGACATCGGGGGATACGTTTTGTAGCTCAAGGATCTCGCGCAATCTATGCTGACTCATCCCCAAGTCCAACGCCATCTCATCCAACCGGACATCGTGGCAAATCAGCCGCATGGCTTGATCAAGTAAAGAAGGCATAGAGGGCTGAAACTCTTCCTCCTCCTGTATGCGCGTTCCAGCTCGAGAGCGTAGGATCTGAGCACTTTTATAAGATTTTTCCGAAAGTATCCCCAATTCACGAGCACGGTAGAGAGCTGCAGCTATGGAGACGTGCCAGTATTTTTTAACAGAGGCAAAAAGGGCTTGCCGGTAATAAGGGGGACAATCTGCCCGAAAACTGGCCGCAGGCATAAGAAACGCAGAAGCAAAGCGATTTGCTCGCCGTTCGACAAGAGGATCTTCGGGCGTGCTTTCCTCATCGAAAACAAGATGGGCCAATTCATGTGCGTAATCGAACTGCATTCGGCTTGCTGCGGAATTTGAATCAATCATTACACAGGGCGTCCCTTCGAACCAGGTCGCAAACCCATCGAGCTTAGCTTCTCTCGCTGGTAACAAAATAATGCGCACACCCAAGCTTTCAAGCAGACCAGCCATATTGGGTATAGGACCAAGTCCCAAGTTTGCAGCAGAGCGTACCGCCACCGCGTACTTTTCTATTTCCCGCTCTGGGACTTGGCTGCCATCAAACGTCGGAAATGCTATTTCAGGAAAATGTACTCCCCTGTCTGCAAGATAGGAAAATATGCTGAACACCTGCGCGGCGAATGAAAAGGCTCTCAATCGCTCCATCTGGGGGACACGACGGTTAGCCCGAAAATGGCATTCACCCAACGATGCCGCCGGCAACGGATAATTCAACTTCGAAAAAAACGAGAACGGGACGGAAAGCGCATGAGCCAGCGCCACGAAAGTCTCCAGCGAAAGGCCGGACTTACCTGCCTCATATTGGGTAACGGCACTCGGCGTCTTACCAATTTTTTCTGCCAGTTCCTTCTTTGTCAGCCCATGCAGTTCCCGCGCAAACTTGATCCTGCTTGGATCAAGGTTCTGGAGGTAAAAATGAGGGGACTTTTCCGCAGACATGACGCTGCATCCTTTTTATGCCTTGAGCGTAGCTAATGTGAGAAGAATCTCCCTACTTGGTAGCCTTTTTCTGCTGATTTGCCAAGATTTCCCGCGTAACGGCCGGACGCTTGATTTCTTCTTGGGGGGTACGGTGTGCAGGAACAGTATGATCTTCCCCTTCAAAAACATGCAAGGTATCACTTTGGAAATGTTTCCTATCTACAACAGACAACATGTCGAAAGTAATTTTTCCAAGTCCAGTCAAATGACTAATATCATACCCAATCATAAATACAGACGATTCTGAACGGGCAATAATGTTTTGAACTTCATCTGATAGGAATGCCTGTTCCTGAAGCTGTACCTTAATACTTTTACCAGCACAGGGAACACGTCCTTTTTCATCAACGCGGGATACATAAAATTTCAGCTGACTATCTCCATTAGGACAGGTTATAGTCAGAACTTTTTTGTAAGTTTTCTTGGAAAAGAAAGGGTGCTGGGTAAGTTTTCGGTCCAACCGATTATATACGCTACACCAGCATGTACAACCAAGCATATAGTTGTCAAAATTGTTGCCGCCATCTTCCCTAGCCCCTTGCTCGTAAGCACGCAGACTTTCTTCGGCAGCACCTTTAATCTCAGGAATAATGACATTCATAATCTGATCGATGGTCTCCTGGCTCAATTTAAACATGGCAACTCCTTGTGCAAATTTCATATTAAGCACATATCCTAACCATAAGCAGAAATCAAGCAAAAAAATTAAGTGAAGTGCAAATATTTGCCTCACCACCCTCGCAGATTCATCCCCGTCAAGGCCACGCCCGCATACTCCCACGGCTCCGCCGCGCCCAGCTCCTTGCGGGCATCCAGCATCATGGCGCAGGCCACCGCGCTGTCGCCGTGTCGACCGCCGGTCTTGTCTTTGCTGCGCTGCTCCGGCACGCGGGCCACGCCCTTGACCACGCGCAGGCTACGGAAATCCGAAAGGATGCCCGCGTCCCTTGGCAGAAGCAGCGTCCTGTCTTCTATCCCGGCCTTCAGGAGCGGCATGGTCTCCCTGTACCAGGCTTCGGAGATCATGACCTCCCGGACCTGTTCCGGCCCGTACTGCTGCCGTGCGGCTTCCGCCAGGGCGCTGCCGTTGCCCCGTGCGTCCAGAGAGACACCGGCAAAGCGTGGCAGGGCGTCCAGGATGGCGAACAGGATTTGCTGCTGGGTACGGTGCGGGCAGTTGCGCAGCTCAAGGACGAAAGGCGGCACCAGGCGCAAATCCCGCTCTTCCGTGGCGGGCCAGAAAACGGATAGGTCGCCGCTGCGTCCGAAGTCCACGCCGCAGAAATGCGCCTGGTCAACCGGCAGGCTGGCCAGCAGCGGCGCAAGATGCTCCGCGATCCAGCCCCTGGTGTATGTCTCGGCCACGGGCAGCGGCCAGTCCACAAAGTCGTCGGCTGGTGGCGTCCAGGTCAGCACCGGCGCGTCCCCCATGCAGGCTTCGATCATGGTCGCGGTCAGGTAGGCACCGCTGGAGCGGTTGGGGATGCAGAACAATTCCTCGTCGGCCCCGTCGCCGTAGTCCGCGATGATACCGGCCCGCCATGCCTCCTCGGCCTCCCGTGACCAGACACGGGGGGATTGGCACGCTTGCAGATGGTCTTGAACAAGCCGTCGGCAATGGCGTCGTCCAGAGTGGTACGATGCAGGCTGTAGTTGCGCTCTCCGGAGCGGATTTCCTTGAGCAGCTCGTTGAAGGGATTTTCTTCCCCGTTGTGCGTGGACAGGATGGAGACACTGCCGCCCCACATAAGCAGGGCAAAGGCCGCCTTCATAAGCTCCGGCAAATCGTCCACAAAGGCCGCCTCGTCGATGATGACGCGCCCTTGTTTGGAACGAAGGGAGCGGGCTTCGGAAGGCAGGCCCCACACATTGAAGCCGGAGGCAAAGCGGATGCGGTAGACGGTTATGTCCCTGTCCTCGTCACGCAGGACGAGTTCCTCGGACTTTTCCGCCAGCACATTGAGCGTCTTGGCCCAGAAGGCGCAGTCACGGATGAAGGTCTGGGTCATTTCCTTGTTGTAGGAAAGGTAAAAGGTATCCTGCCCCCCGGCTTCCCGGCTTTTGGCCGCTTCCATGACGGACTGGAACGCCTCGCAGTACGAGGCCCCGATACGACGGCTCTTTTCCCAGACGCGCACGCGGGCCGTGTCCGCCACCCAGCGGCGCTGGTAGGGCAAGAGGATATTGGCCACGCTCATCTATTCCCCCGTGATGCCCAGCGCCTGGTAGATGTCCTGGGCCATATTGCCGGACAAGCCGCGCTTTCTGCTCTCTTCCGCTTCGGATTCCTTGGGCAGGCTGGTCTCCAGTTCCGCCACCAGATCAAGGCAGCGTTTTATATCCTGGACAGTGGCCGTGCTGATTTTTTCGGGATCGGCAAGGGCCGTGCCCAGCTTGCGCTCCACGGCCTCGCGCAAGGCGGCAACGGCATCCGCCCGTGTGACGATCTTGCGCCGGGCCAGGCTGGCGGCGTGGGGAATCTTTCCGGCGGTGGCCAGCTCCTGCCGCTTCAAGGCAAGCGATTCCAGACTGGACACGGCAAAGGCCATCGAGGCGGCTTCCTTGGCATCAGTCGTGGCCAGGAGCTGTTCAAGGGCCTTCTGTCGTCCCTTGATGATGTTAACGCGGATCTCGCTTTCCGCCTGCGCTATCTCTTCCCGGCGACGCGCCCAGGAGTATTTTTGTCCCCAGCTTTTGAGCGTAGTCGCCGAGACGCCCGTGGCCTCGGCCACGGCGGCATAACTCAGGCGGTCAACGCAGTAGAGTTCCTGCGCCCGCCACAGGACATCCGTCGGGTATTCCCTGCCCATAGCGTGCCCCTAGAGGCCAAGGTTGCGTTCCAGGACCTCGATCTTGCGAATCACGCCCCGCAGCTCCTGCACGCGCTCGTTGATCTTGATGCCCAGGGCCATGACGTATTCACCGTCGATGTCTTCCGGGTCCCCAACCAGAGGCAGAGCGTGCCGGATGGAATCACAATGGCTGGTGATTTCCGCAGCGATGATTTTACGCCGGGTCCGCAGTTCCTCCCGCTGGCCCATTTCTTCCAGTCGGCTCATCTGTTCCTCGCTTCTATGATGGTGGATAGGTGCTCCATTGCCCGTGTGTTGTTCACGACCAGCGTCTGGAGCGTGTCGTTCATGCGCTCGTAATTTTTTACCAGCGTGACGTTCTTCCGGTAAAATTCCGCCGTTTCTTCGTGCTTTTCGCTTACTTCCTGCAGGATGGCCTCATGCTTTTCACTGATGGTGCGCAGGGCCTCCTGGGTGTCCTTCCGGTACGCCGCCAGCACCCGCTCGATGCGCTTGCCGTGCCGGTAATCCAGGATGAACACCAGTGCCACGGCCATCGCGGGAATGGAGGCAAGGAACAGGAGGATGCCGGGAACCCCCAGTGCGAACAGCGATTCTATCAGCGGCAATGCGGCCGTGAGGGCAGCGTTCAGTTCATTTCCCATGATTTCCTCGCGCCTGATAACAGCGCAGGGCGGCGTCCAGGCCTCCAATATAGGCTCTGAGAGCGTCGTCCCGCGCCAGCAGGCGAGCTATATTTTCAGGGCTGTCCAGCGGTTCCGCAGCGTCCAGCTCCGGCAGGATGGGTACGGATGGGGCCGGGCAGTCAGGCAAGGTGAGAATGGGCGGGACAGATGCCTGACGGCCACAGCCGCTACAGAGGACGATTGAGACGAGCAACAGCACGGCGGCGTGTTTCATCGTCCACTACCCTGGCCTGTTCGGCGGTAGTCCTGGCACGGGGCCTGGCCTGCCGCACGATG